>Ga0187893_10011643_pt1 | contig 12712 bp, 8 predicted proteins | sample MA1701074metaG_FD_139574 | JGI IMG/M metagenome (GOLD analysis project Ga0187893, IMG submission 139574) | White microbial mat communities from a basaltic lava cave in the Kipuka Kanohina Cave System on the Island of Hawaii, USA - MA170107-4 metaG ...
CCGTGCTCCTGGCCGCGGCCGTCCTCCTCGAGCGCAGCGACCGCTCGCCGCTCGAGTCGGGCCGGCGGATCGTCGAGGTGCTAGCGGACCGGTTCGAGTGAGGAAGCCGGCCGCAGGTGCTTCTCGTCGACGAGGTTGATCTCCCGCCCGTTGGCGAACTGGACCCGGTAGCGGATCCACGAGAGGCCGGTGACGCTCACCACCCGGCCTCTCGTGCCCTCGGGCACACCTCGCAACGAGCCGTCGGCCGCTTCCACCTCGTCGTCCTCGTGGAACGCCATGGCCCATTGTGCCGCGGGAAGAGGCGTTGCGCTCCCGTTGTTGTTCCCTGGTACCCCTTGTTCGAGGTGAGCGCATGCCTGACGTGAAGACGACCACCCTGCCCCTCCTCCCGACCGTCAACGGCGTCGTGCTCCCGGGCATGGTCGTCACCATCGCGTTGGAGAGCGCCGACGCCCGGGCGGCGGTGGAGGCGTCGGAACTGTCCGCCGGACGGCTCCTGCTCGTCCCCCGGGTCGAGGACCGCTTTGCCTCCGTGGGCACGATCGCCCAGATCGAGGACCGCGGCGAGCTGCCGGGCGGCATGAAGGTGGTGGTGATCCGCGGCGTCGAGCGCGGCGTGATCGGGACGGGCGTGGCCGCCCCGTCGGGCCACGCCACCTGGGTGCAGGTCTCCCAGCCCGATCCGGCTGGCCCGCCGACCGATCGCGCCATGGAGCTTGCTCGCGAATACCGCGCCGTCGTCGAGAACATCCTCGATGAGCGGGGCGCGTCCCAGATGGCCGAGCTGTTCCGCGGGGTCACCGAACCCGGCGCCCTGGCCGACACGGCCGGCTATTCGCCGGACCTCACCTTCGAGCAGAAGGTCGAGCTGTTGGAGACCCTCGATGTCGAGACGCGGCTCGCGCTCGCCATCCGCTGGGCCAACGACCTGCTGGCCGACCTGGCCCTGAAGAAGCGCATCCACGAGGACGTGACCGACGGGCTGGAGAAGACCCAGCGCGAGTTCCTCCTGCGCCAGCAGATGGCGGCCATCCGCAAGGAGCTGGGGGAGGACGACGGGGAGGGCGCGGTCGACGAGTACCGGCGCAAGCTGGAGGAGTCCGGCGCGCCCGACGAGGTGCGCGCCCAGGTGGAACGGGAGATCGGCCGGCTGGAGCGGACGTCCGAGCAGAGCCCCGAGCACGGCTGGATCCGCACGTGGCTCGACACCGTGCTGGAGATCCCGTGGGGCCGCCGCACCGACGACCAGTTGGACGTGACCGAGGCCCGCCGCATCCTCGACGACGACCACACCGGCCTCGAGGACGTCAAGGACCGCATCGTCGAGTACCTGGCCGTCCGCAAGCTGCGGGCCGACCGCGGCCTCCCGGCGGTGAGCGGGCGGGGCTCCGGGGCCATCGTCGCCCTCGTCGGTCCTCCGGGCGTGGGCAAGACGTCCCTCGGCGAGTCGGTCGCCCGCGCCCTGGGGCGCAAGTTCGTCCGGGTGGCGCTGGGCGGCGTGCGGGATGAGGCCGAGATCCGCGGCCACCGCCGCACCTACGTCGGCGCCCAGCCGGGCCGCGTGGTGCGCGCCCTGCGGGAGGCCGGCGCCATGAACCCGGTGTTCCTGCTCGACGAAGTCGACAAGCTCGGGTCGGACTGGCGCGGCGACCCCTCGTCCGCCCTGCTGGAGGTCCTCGACCCGGCCCAGAACCACACCTTCCGGGACCACTACCTGGAGGTCGACCTCGACCTGTCCGACGTGCTGTTCATCGCCACCGCCAACGTGGTCGAGACGATCCCCGGCCCGCTGCTGGACCGCATGGAGGTCATCCCCCTCGACGGCTACACCGAGGCCGAGAAGGTCGCCATCGCCCGCGACCACCTGCTGGGTCGCCAACTGGAACGCAACGGCCTCGGCGCCGACGAGTGTTCGGTCACCGACGAGGCCCTGCGCCGCGTCGTGGCCGACTACACCCGGGAGGCCGGCGTCCGCAACCTCGAGCGGGAGCTGGGCAAGGCCCTGCGCAAGGTGGCGACCCGCCTGGCGTCGGGCGACGCGACCGCGCCGGTCACCGTCGACGGGGACGAAGTCCGCACGTACCTGGGCCGGCAGAAGTTCTTCTTCGAGGCCGCCGACCGCACCGCTGTGCCGGGCGTGGCGACCGGACTGGCCGTCACCGGCGTCGGCGGCGACGTGCTCTTCATCGAGGCCACGTCGTTGCCTCCGGGCGAAGGGCCGCGGCTCGTCCTTACCGGCCAGTTGGGCGACGTCATGAAGGAGTCGGCGGAGATCGCCCTCTCGTGGGTGCGCTCGCACGTGCCCGAGCCAGGCACGCCGAGCCGGTTCCACGTCCATGTCCCCGCCGGGGCCGTCCCCAAGGACGGACCGTCGGCCGGCATCACCATGTCGACCGCGCTGGCGAGCCTCCTCACCCAGCGGCCGGTGCGGGCGCAGGTGGGCATGACCGGCGAGGTGACCCTCCAGGGCCGGGTGCTGCCCATCGGCGGCGTCAAGCAGAAGGTGCTGGCCGCCCACCGGGCCGGCCTGCGCGAGGTCATCCTCCCCGCTCGCAACGGCCCGGACCTGGACGACGTCCCCGAGGCGGTGCGGGACGACATCACCTTCCACCTCGTCGACGAGATGGGCCAGGTGCTGGAGGTCGCCCTCGAGCCGGCGGCCGCCACGGCCGCCGCCGCCTAGCCGCTCAGCCGCTCAGCCGCTCAGAAGTTCACGGCCGCGTTCTGCGCCGGGTCGGTTGCGACCGGCGCGGCGCCGCGCGGCCGGGGCGGCGCGGCGTTGACGACCACGACGGTCGTGCCCACCTCCACCAGGTTGAAGAGCTCCTCCTCGTGCTCGCCCAGCATGCGGATGCAGCCGTGGGACACGCTGTAGCCGATCGAGCCGCGGTCGGGCGTCCCGTGGATGAGGATCGACGGCGCGTCGAGGCCGAGGGCCAGTTGGCCGAGCGGGTTGCCGGGCCCCGGGGGGATGACCCGCGGCATGCCCGCGGCCCAGGCGCTGCCCGGGTTGTACCAGGCCGGGTTCTCGATCTTCTCCACGATCTTCCACTGCCCCGTCGGCGTCGGGTAGGAGGCCGAGCCGGTGGCCACGGGCCAATCCTTCGACCGCACGCCGTCCTCGTACAGGTAGAGCTTGTTCTCGCCCGCCCGCACGAGGATCACCTTCTGGAAGGCGTCGCGAACCGACGGCGGGGCGACGTCGGTGGTGACGAGCTTGACGTTCGCGTCGTTCAGTTGGATGGCGTCGGCGACGGCCGCCGCGCTCCCCTCCCGGTCCAGCTCCACGCCGGGCCGGCCGGGGGCGAAGTCCAGCCAGCCCGACGAGGCGTCGATGGCGGGCGTCTCCGGATCGGTGTGAATGGACGCGGCGAAGTGGTCCAGTTGGCGTTGGAGCACGCCCCCGTTCCACCTGGGGGCGGCGGCCACGACCTTCTGGGGGTGGGAGAAGAGGCGGCCCCATGTGCGGGCGACGGCGTTGCCGCTGGCCTGCCCCTGGGCCCGGCGGACCGCGCCGGCGACGTCCACCCGCAGTCCCAGCTCCCACGGAGTCGTCTCCATGCGGAACACGCCTGACGTGACCGTGATGGACCGGTGCAGCGGGCTCTCGATCCGGTCCCGCAGGAGCGCCACCGCGTCGCCGGTGCGCATCCCGCCGACGGGGATGCCCTCGATGACCGTGCCGGGCAGGAGGCGGCCGCTGTTGCCCCGGTCGTAGTGGATCGCCCAGGCGCCAGCAGCCCCGGCGACACCGACGAGGACTGCCACGACTGCGACGCACGACACGACCCACCGCCGGCCCACGGCGGACAAGTTAGCCGTTCCTAGCCGGTCAGGCCCCGCAGCTTGCGAGGGAGGAGCCGACCGAAGGTCGCCAGGTCCTCGATACGGAGGGCGCGCGCTGCCGCGACGAACGTGACCAGCCCGGCGCCGCCGCCGAGGACGAGCTGGAGCACGGCTCGGGCGTCGCCGCGGGCGAAGGCCGACGCGAACCACAGGGCCGCGAGCATGACGGTGGCCGACGCCAGCGACGCGAACACGGTCTTGGTCAGCTCCCGGACGGTCTTGGCCGACTCCAGTCCGCCGACCCGTTTGGCCAGCATGTAGGCCGCCAGCACGGCGGCGGTTACGTAGCAGATGGTGTGGGCCAGGGCGAGGCCGCGCACGTCCAACGGCCCGAACAAGGCGAACGAGGCGATCAGGTACACGGTGTTGCTGACGACGTTCACGACGAGCGGCGTCCGGGTGTCCTGCCGGGCATAGAAGGCCCGTACCAGGAGCAGGAACGCGGAGAAGGGCAGGAGGCCGAGGGCGAGCAGGTCGAGCGTCGACGCCACCAAGCGGCTGCTGGCGGCCCCCATCACGCCGTGCTGGAGCAGGACTCGGATCAGCGGCCGCGACAGGAGGATGAAGGCGGCGGTGGCGGGGATCATGAGGAGGGCCATGGCCCGCAGGCCCCCGGCGGTGCGAGCCCGGAAGCCGGCGTCGTCCTGGTCCACGTACTGGGCGGAGAGCGTCGGCACCAGCGCGGTCATGATCGACACCGCGGCGATGCCGTACGGCAGTTGGAAGAAGGTGAAAGCGGTGAAGTAGGCGGTCGGCCCGCCCTGGACGCCGTTGGCGAGCACCAGCGCGATCCCGAAGCTGATCTGGTTGCTCACCACGTAGCCGAGCGTCCACAGGGACAGGCGGCCCAGCTTGCGCACCGCCGGGTGGCGGAACGCCAGGATCGGTCGCAGGCGGCCGGGCAGCTTGCGCACCGCGGGCCAGTTGGCGAGGGCCATGGCGGCCACCCCCGCCGTCGTCCCCGCCGCGAGGAGGAACTTGGCGCCGAAGTCGGCGTTCACGCCGGCCGCCGTGGGGTCGCCGCCGGCGGTCGCCGCGAACACCAGGAAGACTGCGATCACGACCAGGTTGTTGAGGATGGGCACGAACATGGGCACGGCGAAGCGGTCGTGAGCGTTCAGCAAGGCCGCGCTGATGGCGGCGTAGCCGTACAGGGCGATCTGGGGGGCGAACACGCGCAGGAAGAACGTCGCCAGCTCCTGCTGCTCCTGCGCCTCGGCCCCTGACAGGCGCAGCGTGAACAGGCGGATGACCGCCGGGGCGGCGACGATGGCGACGAGGCTGATGGCGACCAGCACGGCCATCGCGGTCATGACCAGGCTCGACACCGCCTCCCACGCCTCGCCCTTCTCCTTGGTGCGCAGCTCCTCGACCACGACGGGGATGAACACGCCGGTGAGCACGCCCCCCAGCACCAGCTCGTAGATCACGTTGGGCAGCGTGTTGGCGATGTTGTAGGTGTCGGCGACGCGCGACTCCGTCACGCCCAAGGCGAACGCGGCCGCCGCCAGCCGGCCGAGGCCGGTGACGCGGGAGAGGGCGGTGCCGACCGCCATGACGGCGGCCGAGCGCCCGAGGCTAGGGGCCCGGTTGGTAGCTATGGCCGGTAGCTTGCCCCGTCGGCGAGGACCTCGATCTTGTCCGGCGCGAAGATCCCACCCCAGACCAGCAGCTCCTCGCCGGTCCACACGCCGCTCGGGCCGAAGCGGGCGTTCCAGCTCGGGGTGTCCCGCCACCTGTCCTCGGCCGGGTCGTACGCCGCGCCGTCGCCATAGAACACGAGGCTGTTGTCGGGCCCGCCGCCCCAGATGAGGAGTTCCTCGCCCGTCCACGCCGAGGCGAAGGCGCGCCGGGGCTGGAGCGGGGACTCGGCCAGCGGGCGCCACGTGTCGGCGGCCGGGTCGTAGGCGGCGCCGTCGTTGAGGGACCGGGCCGGGGCCCCGCCGCCCCAGTACAGGACCTCCTTCCCCGTCCAGTGGGCGGTCGCCGAGCGGGCGGCCAGCGGGCTCTTGCCGATGGGCCGCCAGCTGTCGCTCGCCGGGTTGTAGGCGGCGCCGTCGTCGAGGGCGGCGTCCTCACCTGCGAACCCGCCCCAGACCACTATCTCCCGGCCCGTCCAGGCGCCGCTGATGGCGCTGCGCCCCGCCAGCGGCGCGGCGGCCAGCCGGCGCCAGGTGTCGGCCTCCGGGTCGTACGCCGCCCCGTCGTTGAAGCTGACGCGGGCGGTCTGCCCGCCCTCGCCGCCGCCCCAGAGGAGCAGCTCCCTTCCCGTCCACACGCTGGCGGCGCCGAAACGGCCGCGGAGGGGCGAGGCCGCCATGGGCCGCCACGTGTCGGCGGTGGGGTCGTACAGGGCGCCGTCGGCCAAGGCGGCGTCCCCCGCGTTGCCGCCCCAGACGATCAGCGCCCGCTCGGCCCAGACCGCGACCGGGCGCAGGCGAGGGGAGAGGGGGGAGGATGCGAGGGCGCGCCACGTGTCCGCGGCCGGGTCGTACGCCGCTCCGTCCGCCACCGGCTGGGCGATCGCGCTGGTGCAGAAATCGCCGGAGCACACGCCGCCGCCCCACACGACCAGCTCCTTGCCGGTCCAGGCGGTGGCGGGAAAGAACCGTCCCGCCAGCGGCGACTGGGCGATGGGCTCCCACTCCGGTTCGTCACCCCCGCCGGCCCGCAGCACGAGCACCGCGCCGACAACGAGCACGGCCACGGCCACGCCGCTCCCGATCGCTGCGCGCCGATTCACGTTGAGCGGGTGACCGGGATCGAACCGGCACCACCAGCTTGGAAGGCTGGAGCTCTACCATTGAGCTACACCCGCGAGCGTCCCTGCGTCGGGGAGGGGGGATTTGAACCCCCGACCGCCTGCCCCCAAAGCAGGTGCGCTACCGCTGCGCCACTCCCCGGTATTCCTTGTCCCTCCCAACGCTCCGGTCGCCCGGATCACACCGCTGTGACACTACCCAACTCGCTCGCGTTCCCAGGAGGGTGCCCTCGGCGGGCACGAAGGCAAGCGTAAACGACATGAGGGCGCTGCAACGAGACTTCAAGCGCCCCCAGCGGGCGGCCCGGCGATCACCCCGCGCCATCGCGACCTACCGGGAGGCGATCGACCAGTTGGCCGCCTTCCTCGAACGCTCCGGCATGCCGACCGCAGTCGCCCGCGATCCGGCGCCAGCGTCGAGGCGTCCATGAACGAACTCCACGCCCGGACCAAGCCGGCGACCGCGTCGAACCGCTTCCGGGCGCTGCAGCAGATCTTCAAGTTCGCCGTGGAAGAGGAAGAGATCGACCGCTCGCCCATGGAGCGCATGCAGCGGCCTACCGTGCCCTCGAGCCGGTCCCGGTCCTCTCGACCGACGACCTCCGGGCGCTCCTGGCCGCGTGCGCGGGCAAGCACTTCGAGGACGAGCGGGACATCGCCACCGTCCGCTTTGCCGCCGGCGGGCCTTGGCCGACTTCAATGCGAGCCCGACGGATCGACCTGCCGCTCGAACCGCGCCATGAAGGCGTTGCGGGCCGCCTTGGGTCGTGGGTGGGCGTGCGCCGCCTCGGCCCTGGCCGCCAGGGCCGCATCGCGCAGCGCCAACGGATCAGCCAGCTCCGCCGCTCGCCGTAGCCGGTAGGCCCGCTTTGCTCGGCCTCGCTGTCGCACATCTGGGCCGTCCGATCCTCCTGACCTGCTCCGACACGAGCCGCGGCGTAGCCGGACGCGACGGAACTTAGCGGTTCCAACGCAGGTAGCTCGGCTACCTGCAAGTCTGTGCAGGCCTGAGCGCGTCCGGCGAGCGAAGGGAATGTTCGGTGTCGCGGAGGAGTCGGTGGCATGCAGCTCGCCTGATCGCGGCTTCGGGCATCCGGGGGGCGGAACGATGCTGACGCTGCGGCTGGCGCACCGCCGCGAGCCCGGCGGCGCCCACGCCGTCGATGTCTCGCTGGACGACGGCGGCGTCGTCGAGCGGGCGTCGAGCCGGTTCGTCTTCGCCGTCGACGCCGCCGACCGGGAGCAGTTGCGCTGGTACCTGGAGGACTACCTCGAGTTCCCCCTCGACCCCGCCCCCCGGTTGGCGGCGGCGGCGGAGGCGAGGCTGGGCGAGTTGGGAACGGCGCTGTTCGGGTCGGTCTTCGCCGGCGAGGCGGCCGACCTGTGGGCCCGGGTGCGCCCCCGCCTGGACGAGACCAGGGTGGAGGTGGCGGCCGACCCGGGCGACGCGTCCCTGCCCTGGGAGCTGTTGCGCGACCCCCGCACCGACCAGGCGGTGGCGCTGGGGGCCCGGTCGTTCGTGCGGGCCCACGACCGGCCCGCCCGCCGACCGGTCCTGGCGCCCGCGGGGGCGCAGCTGCGGGTGCTGCTGGTGATCTGCCGGCCGGGGGGCCGAAGCGACGTGCCGTTCCGCTCCGTGGCCCGCCACCTCGTCGAGCTGGGCCGCAGCCTGGCGGCGTTCGAGCTCGACGTGCTGCGCCCGCCCACCTACGCGGCCATGGCCGCCCGGCTCCAGGCGGCGAAGCAGGACGGCCGGCCCTACCACGTCGTGCACTTCGACGGCCACGGCGCCTGGGCCGACCTGTCCGCCGGCGAACCCGAGGACGCCCACCACGACCCGAGGCGCTACTCGCCGCTGTCTCCCCTCCGGGCCGGGGCCCACGGCTACCTGGCCTTCGAGGGCCCCGACCCCGACGCCAGGGTCCAGTACGTCGACGGCCCCGCCCTCGGCCGGCTGCTGGCCAACACCGCGGTGTCGGTGCTGGTGCTCAACGCCTGCCGCTCGGCCCACGCCGAGGCCCCCACCGCCCCGGAGGCCGACCCCGAGGCGGCCGCCGACCTGCACGCCCGGGTCCGGGCCTACGGGTCGTTGGCCCAGGAGGTGGTCGACGCCGGGGTCGGGGGGGTGGTGGCCATGCGCTACAGCGTCTACGTGGTCACCGCCGCCGCCTTCGTCGAGGACCTCTACGGCGCGCTGCTGGAGGGCCACGAGCTGGGCGAGGCCGTCGCCCGGGGGCGCAGGGGCCTGGCCGAGGACCCCCAGCGCTCCATCGCCTACGACCCCCGCCCCCTCCAGGACTGGGTGGTGCCCGTCGCCTACGAGGCCGCCCCCCTTCGCCTGTTCGCCCCCGGGGAGGCCGAGCGGGCGGCCCTCGACCCCGGCGCCCAGGCCGTCCCGGGCCGGGTCCCCGACGCCCCCGACGTCGGGTTCTTCGGGCGCGACGAGACCCTGCTCGGCCTCGACCGGGCCTTCGACGACCACCGGTGGTGGTGCTGTGGGCGCTGGCGGGGGCGGGCAAGACGGCCACCGCCGCCGAGTTCGCCCGCTGGTACTGGCGCACCGGCGGGGCCGACGCGGCGCTGTGGAGCAGCCTCGAACGCCCCGTCACCCTGGCCCGCCTGCTCGACCAGGTGGCCGACCTGTTCGCCGGCGTACTGGCCGCCAGCGACATCCACTGGTCGGCGCTGTCGGAGCCGAAGCAGCGCAACGTCGCCCTGTGGCTGCTGGGCCAGGCCCGGCTGCTGTGGGTGTGGGACAACGTCGAGGGGGTCACCGGGTTCCCCCCCGGCGCCGCCTCGGCGTGGACGGGCGACGAGCAGGGCGAGCTGCGGGCGTTCCTGGGCCAGGTGCGCGCCACCAAAGCCCGGGTGCTGCTCACCTCCCGCCGCCCCGAGCACGAGTGGCTGGGGGCGCTGGCCGCCCGGGTCGAGCTGGCCCCCATGCCCATGCGCGAGCGGGTGGAGCTGGCCCGGGCGGTGGCCGGCCGCCACGGGCGGCGCCTGGGGGAGCTGGAGGACTGGCGGCCCCTGTTGCGCTACGCCGAGGGCAACCCCCTCACCACCACCCTGGTGGTGAGCCAGGCCCTGCGCCAGGGCCTGGCCACCAGCGCCGCCATCGAGGCCTTCGTGGCCCGCCTGCGGGCCGGCCAGGACCTGGAGGACTCCGCCGAGGCCGAGGGACGGTCCCGCTCGCTGGGCGCCTCGCTGCGCTACGGCTTCGAAGACGCCTTCGACCCCCCCGACCAGGCCCGCCTCGCCCTGCTGGGGCTGTTCCAGGGCTTCGTGGACGCCGACGCCCTGGCGGCCATGGGCGACCCGTCCAGGGCCCGGCGCCTGGCCGGCCTGGGGGGCCTGGGCAGAGAGGAGTGGGCGGCACTGCTCGACCGGGCCGCCGAGGCCGGCCTGCTCAGCCCCGCCGGCGGCGGCTACTACCGGCTCCACCCCGCCCTGCCCTGGTTCCTGGCCCCCGCCCTGGCCCAGGCCTGGGGCCAGGGCGGCGCGGCGGGGGCGGGGCCGGCGTCGCGGGCCTACGCCGCGGCCATGGGCGCACTGGGGAACTCCTACTCCCGCGCCTTTGAGGAAGGCCGCCATCAACATCAGGTGGTCGGCGTCCTCGAAGCCGAGGAGGCCAACCTGCTCCACGCCCGGCGCCTGGCCGTGGCCGGCGACTGGTGGCACGAGGCCATCGGGGCCATGCAGGGCCTGGGCGTCCTCTACGGCCACCAGGGCCGCGCCGGCGAGTGGGCCCGCCTGGTGGAGGGCGCCGCCGCCCTCTACGTCGAGGCGGGCGGCGACGGCCCCCGGCCCGGGCGGGACGAGGCGTGGAGCGTCTTCACCCAGTACCGGGTCCGCCTGGCCCGGGCCGGGCGGGACTGGGCCGCCGCCGAGCGCCTCCAGCGGGCCCGGGTGGCGGTCGCCCGCCACCGGGCGGCCGACGCCCTGGCCACCCCGCCCCCCCGGCGCACCCCCGACCAGCTCAACCGGGTCCGCACCCTCGCCGTGTCGGCCCACGAGCTGGGCGAGATCCTGCGCGAGCGGGGCGACCCCGGCTGCGTCGAGCACTACCGGGAGGCCATGGCCCTCGCCGCCGGCATCGGCGACGCCATCGGCGAGTCGGTCGCCGCCTTCAACCTGGGGACGGCATACCAGGACATCCCGGCCCTGCGGGACCTCGACCAGGCCGAGCGCTGGTGTCAACGCAGCCTGGAGCTGGTGGGCGACAAGGCCCCGATCGGCCGCGCCCGATCACTGGGCCAGTTGGGCGGCCTCGCCCTCGCGCGGTTCAACGAAGCCATCGAGGCTCGGGAGCCGGCGGAGGCCCTCGCCCGTCACCTCCACGACGCCGCCCGGCGCTACCAGGAGGCCCTGCCCCTGTTCCCCGCCGACGACGTGGCCGACCTGGCCGTCGCCCACGGCCAACTCGGCGTCGTCTACAAGCGCGCCGGTGACATCCCCCGTGCCTTCGACCACTACCAGCGATCGATCAAGTTCGAGATGGCGATGGGCAACCGCTTCGGAGCTGGCCTAACGCGGTTCAACATCGCCCTCATGCTCACGACCGACCGGCCCGCCCACGCCCTCCTCTTCGCCCAGGCCGCCCTCGCCGACTTCGAGTCCTACGGCGGGGGCGCCGAGCAACAGGCCGAGAAGGCCCGCGCCCTCATCGCCCGGCTCGAGCAGGGCTGACACGCCGCCGCCTCAAGCTCTACGCCTTCGAGCAGGCCCGCGACGATGTGGTCGGATCGCCAAGCCGCACAACGCAGCGTCGACGATCCGTCTGAGCGACGAGCTCTACGGTGACGTCCCCGGGCGCCGTCGCCTCGAACGAGATCGAAACCTTGCCGTCGTCATCGGCGCTCGACACGCCGGTGGCGATCACCGTGCGCCTTCCGCCGATCATGGCTGCCAGTTCGGCATGCACCAGCTCACTCGAGGCAATGTGAGTCGCCGTGACCTTGGCCGTCACGGCGGTCATAGAGTTCCCGGGGATGGCGGCGAGCGACAGCGACGGGTCGTGGCCCGCCGTCGAGAAGAAGGCGGTCGTCGCGGCCGCGGCGGCGACTGCGACGGCACACAACAGCAGCGCTCCGGCGACGACGACCAGCTTGGCCCGTTGGAACTGCGCGTCGTACCAGCCGCGAACGGCGACCAGATCGCGATACGGAAGGCCGGTCTCGAAGCGCAGGAGGCTGGCTCCAAGCGCCGCAGCCACCGCCAGGAAAGCGAGCACGGATGAGGCAAAGGCGAAGGCGCGGGCCAGACCGCCGGCTGCCAGGTTCTGGCTGGCCACGAGCCCACCGGCGCCGAGGACGGCGCCGACAACACCCACGCTCCCCACCAGGTGCCTGGCCTTCTCGTCTATGCGGGCGAGCGACTTCTCCGGCGACAGGGCCTCGCTCGCCGCCTCCCAATACTCGTCGGACGGCCTGACGTCTCGGACGCCGCCGCCGGCCACCTCAGCCCACCCGCCGCCCCGCGGCCACCACGCGGTGCGAAGAACCACCGCCGGGGCAGGTGATGGTCACCTCGAACGACCGCGTGCGGCGGCCATAGGCAACCGGGACGCGCTCGTCGAGCGCTTCACGGACGAGTTCGGTGAGGTCGACATCGTGGACTTCGCAGCGATACGACTCCGGTTCGATCTCCAATGGCCCTTCTCGTCCTGTCGGCTGTCCCTCGAGGTTGAGGGTAGCCCGCTACCCCCAGACCCGGCCGTTCCTCCCATACGCCCGCTACCCTCCAGGGCGGAACGATGCTGACGCTGCGACTGGCGCACCGCCGCGAGCCCGGCGGCGCCCACGCCGTCGATGTCTCGCTGGACGACGGCGGCGTCGTCGAGCGGGCGTCGAGCCGGTTCGACTTTCCCGTCGACGCCGCCGACCGGGAGCAGTTGCGCTGGTACCTGGAGGACTACCTCGAGTTCCCCCTCGACCCCGCCCCCCGGTTGGCGGCGGCGGCGGAGGCGAGGCTGGGCGAGCTTGGGAGCGGCGCTGTTCGGGTCGGTCTTCGCCGGCGAGGCGGCCGACCTGTGGGCTTGTCGTCGTCGGTCTCCACCAACGCTGCGACAGCCAGGACCGGAAATCCGAGTCCGGAGGCGAACCC
>Ga0187893_10011644_pt1 | contig 12712 bp, 12 predicted proteins | sample MA1701074metaG_FD_139574 | JGI IMG/M metagenome (GOLD analysis project Ga0187893, IMG submission 139574) | White microbial mat communities from a basaltic lava cave in the Kipuka Kanohina Cave System on the Island of Hawaii, USA - MA170107-4 metaG ...
AGCCAACCGTTTCTTCGCCTTCGCCGCCAGCTCGTCCCGATATCCGAACTCGATCGACTTCGTCGGACAGGTCTTGGCGCAGGCGGTCTGCATCCCCTCCGACGTCCGATCGACGCAGAAGGTACACTTGTTGACCCGCCCGGTCCCGTGGTTGAAGGCCACAACGCCGAAGGGGCACGCGGAGACACAATAGCGGCAACCGTTGCAGATATCCTGGCTGATGTCCACGGTGCCGAACGGCGTGCGGTAGATGGCGCCCGTCGGGCACGCCTCCAGGCACCCGGCGTTGTTACAATGCTTGCAGACATCGCTCATGAGGAGCCACTTGGGCTCGTTCCGCTCGTCCTTCTTCTCGATGAACTTGACGTGGCGCCAGGTCTTATCGGTGAAGTGGGACTGCGCTTGGTAGCCTCCCGTCCACACGGGCGTTTCTGCCGGAAGCTCGTTCCACTGTTTGCATGCCACCTCACAGGCTCGGCAGCCGATGCAGACTGAGGTATCGGTGAACATCGCAAGGGTTCTGGCCATTTTACACCTCCCCCTTCTTCACGTCGCAGAGGAGCGCCTTGCTCTCCTGGATATACGTGGTGGGATCGCCGATGCTGGCGACCAGGTCGTTTGTCACGTCGCCGATGGCGGCCGGCATGACTCCCAGCCAGCCCCAGTGCCAGGGAATCCCGATATGGTGGACCTTCTTCCCGTTGATGATGTAGGTCTGGAACCGCTCCGTCACCATCGCCCGAAGGTGGATCTTGGCCCGCGGGGTACTGACGGTGATCATGTCGCCGTTGTTAATGCCTTTCTCTTTCGCCAGGTCGTGACTGATCTCGGCGAAGTGACCGGAGAACATTGCCGACAGCCAGGGGACGTGGCGGGACATGCCGGCCGCATGATGCTCGGTCAAGCGATAGGTGGTGAGGACGATCGGGTACTGATCCGGCTTGCCCAGCTTGTTCAGCGCTCCCACGTCCCACACCTTCGCCACCGGGTTGTTATTCACCTTCGAGAGGAGATTGTGCGTCGGGGCTTCAAACGGCTCGTAATGCTCGGGGAATGGGCCGTCCGCCATAGGGCCGAAGAGCGCTCCCTTCCCGTCAGGCCGCATGATGAAGGCATCTAACCCGCCGAGTCCCCTGAACGGACCCTCCTTCAGCTTCGGCGCATCCGGCGGCAGATCGGCCTTGAAATCTGGGACGTCGCCGCCGACCCACTTCTTCTGCTCGGCGTCCCACCAGATCAGCTTCTTCTTCTCGCTCCAGGGCTTGCCCGAGGCATCCGCCGAGCACCGATTGTAGAGGATGCGACGGTTGGCCGGCCAGGCAAACGCCCAGTTATGGTTCATGTAGTCACCGGGCGTGGTCGCCTTCTCGCGCCGCGCCGCGAGGTTCTTCCCGTCCTCCGGGTAGACGCCCGAATAGATCCAGTTGCCGCACGCGGTCGAGCCGTCGTCCTTGATGGCCGGGAACCCTGGGAGAGGCTGGCCTTTCTTCAGGACCACCTTGCCTTCCTTGTCCAGGATGTCGCGCGTCGCGTAGCCATTGACCTCCTTGAGCACCAGTTCCATATTCGGCTCGACCTTCCGATCCTTGGGGTCGTGCTTGTAGTCCCAAACCAGGTCCAGAATCGGCCGATCCTTCTTGGCCTTGGACCCGGCATAGAGCTTCTTCAGCCGCAACCCAAGATCGTAGAGGAGCGCGGCATCGGAGCGGGCATCCCCCGGCGGCTCGACCGCCTTCGAGTGCCACTGGATGAGCCGCATCGTATTGGTGATCGACCCGTCCTTCTCGGCAGCCGGAGCGCCCGGCAGGAGGAACACCTCGGTCTTGATCGTCTTCGGATCGACGCTCTTATCCTTCGCGTGGACCCCTCTCTCCCGCCAGAAGGCCGCCGTCTCGGTCTCGAAGAGATCCTGCACCACGAGCCACTCGAGCTTCGAAAAGCCGAGCCGTCCCATGCTGGCATTGGGGCTGTCCACGGCAGGGTTCTGGCCGATGCAGATGAACCCTTTGATCTTCTGCTTGTTCATCTCGACGAGCATGTGCTGGTGGGAGTAGTCGTCGGCGCTGGCCCGCTTCGGGAGGTAGTCGTATGCCCAGTCAGTCTCCTTCGTCGCCGCGTCGCCGAACCACGCCTTCAACTGGCTGATGATGTGGGCGGTCTTGGTCGTCCAGTAGCCGGTCTTGGGCGTCTCCTTGTCGATGAAGTCTTTGAAGGTCGGATGGGCATCCCTGAGCGGCATCCCCGGATAGCCGGGCAGCATGTGATAGAGGGTGCCCATGTCCGTGGCCCCCTGGACATTGCTATGGCCGCGAAGGGCGACGACGCCTCCGCCCGGGCGACCGACGTTGCCGAGCAGGAGCTGCAGCATGCAAAGAGAGCGGATCTGCTGCACCCCGTTGCTCGACTGGTTGAGCTGCAGGGCGTAGGAGATGGTGCCTGTCTTGTCCCGCCCGCTGTTCGAGCAGAACAGGTCAGCCACCTGGAGGAACTTGGCCTTCGGCAGGCCGCAGACCCTCTCCACCATCTCCGGGGTGTAGCGGCTGTAGTGACGCTTCAGGAGCTGGAACACGCACTGCGGGTCCTGCAACGTCGGATCACGCTTCGTATTGCCGTCGGCATCAAGCTGGTATTTCCAACTGGCTCTGTCGTAGCTCCGCTTCTCCGGCACATACCCGGTGAACAGGCCGGCCAGATCGGTGGGGGTCTTGAAGTTCGGGTCGATCAGGAACGAGGCGTTCGTGAACGCCACGACGTAATCGTGGAAGTACTTCTTCCGCTGGATGGAGTAGTTGATCAGCCCTCCGAAGTAGACGATATTGGTTCCTGATCGGATCGGCGCCCAGATATCCGCCGTGGCCGACGTGCGCGTGAAGCGGGGATCCACGTGGATGATCTTCGCCCCACGCTCCTTCGCTTTCATCACCCACTTGTAGCTGACCGGGTGGCACTCGGCCCAGTTGGAGGTCGGCATGATCACGTCGGCATGCTCGACATCGATCAAGTTGGTCGTCATGGCGCCACGGCCAAAAGTGACGCCGAGCGCCGGGACGGTTGCCGAGTGGCACACCCTGGCCGAGTTCTCCAGATAAACGATGCCGAGGGCCCTGCCAAGCTTCGCGATCATGTAGTTCTCCTCGTTGTCGAGCACAGAGGAGCCCATGAGCGCCACGCCGTCGCAGCGATTGACCGTGATCTCCTTCTCTTGTTCGACAAACGTGGCATCGCGCGTCTTTTTCACGAGTTTCGCGATCCGATCCATCATCCAGTCGAGGGGTTTCTCCTCCCACTTATCGCTTCCCGGAGCCCGGTAGAGCGGCTTCGTGATCCTCGTTTCGTTGATCGAGAGCTGGAAGGTCGAAGATCCCTTCGGGCACAGGGCGCCTTCAGTATGTGGGCAATCCGGGTCACCCTCGATGTCGATGATCTTGTTGTTCGCTACATAGATGAGCTGGGCACAGCCGACCGCACAGTATGGGCAGATTCCCGGGACTGCCTTCGCGTTCTTGATCCGAAGCGACGTGGCAGCGGCTTGCACCGGCTTCACGTCAAACCCGAAGCCGGCGAGCGACCCTACGACGGAGCCGGCCGTCGTGGCCCCCGATACTTTCAAGAAATCGCGCCTTGAGACTGCCATCTGATACCTCCTCTGAGTCACAAGCTCAACTCAGCGGTACGTGTGTTTATGGTCACTCGACTCAGACCCCATAACCCTAACACTCACTAACATTGGCGACGAAGTTCAAAACGGTGTTTGAGAATCATGGCGTAAGCCTGGACGGGGTATCACGATGGCTATTGACGAGGGAGCAGACTCGGGGTAAGAACAGCAGGGTCGGGAATGCTCGCTGGGACGGAGTGACTTACTCATTGGGTGAACCGAAGCCTCAGAACTTTGTGGTTATTTTACTACCCTACGGCTTCTTATCTTAAACTATTCCAATTACTGAAGCTTGTCACTCACCCGTAATATGCTAATGCTGGCCTAAGATAGCACATACCCTAGTTGCGCTGTCAAGAACAAAATCTCATGTTTTCTGCCGGACCAATAGCTCCATGTTTTTCGAGGGTTGTGAGTGCTCAAACAGCGTTTGAAACTTAACGCCTGGGAGGTCAGACCTGTCTCGATCTCCCCGATCTCTCGGTCGCGGGTGCCCTCTCGGTTATCTCACTCTCTACTTCTCTACAGGTCCCGGGACCGCTCCCTTCTCCGGATCCTTCTTCTTGCCACTCTTCTTCTTGGCGGTCTTCTTCTTCTTGGACTTCTTTGTCTCCTTCTCACCGCCTGCACACGGATTGGCTGGGGCGTCCTTCTTCGGAGGCGCGGCAGGTACGGCAGGCTTCTTCTCCTCAGCGGCCATGCCCCGCCCCACCATGGAGAGACTGAAAAGGACTGCCATCAATGTGACAACGATTCTCTTCAACATCGGTTCGATTTTCCCCCCTTTCTGCCCTCGACGTGAGGCTCTCCCTCAACCCACGTTCAACGCGTCCTCTGTTCCAAATCGTACGCTCTCGTGAGAACATAGCATAATCGTTACCAGGCTTGGAAAGGAAAAATTTCCGTGGCTTCCAGGCCGGAGTACGTATCATTTGCAACAGTCGTCGATTCGAACAGCGTCTCGTCGCTACAGCACCGATCCAACCAGGCGGCGGTCACTTTCCCCGGTTGATCCTCGGAGGGCTTTCAGTCGGTTCATCGGACCTGAGACTGGAGATATCCATCGCCTCGTTCTCTACCTCTTCCTCCGCCGACAGCCCGAGGGGCCGTAGCCGGGCCAGATCCAGCACGACTCGCTCGTCGCCGGTTGCCCCTGAATCCCTCACCCCGTGCGCGCCGCCGGCAAACCTCTTCGATATCCGCCCGACGACGAGACCAAACAGAAAGACGGCCGCCGTCAGACCTGCGAGGGCCGGCCCCGGGAGTGAGACCGAAGAGGACCAGAGGAAGTCGAGAAGATCGATCCCCAGTTCGAGTCCTTTCACAAGGATCAGCCAAATACCCTGCAGCAGCTCGGTGATGACGCGGAACAACTCTTCCATTGTTTCTGCCGGGACATGGTCATTCGGCGCACGCCCGGTTGGCGCCGGAGCATCGCCGATGCCCGGTTACTTGCTCTTGATCACAAGAGCCGACTGGACCTCCTTGACGCCCGGCACCTCTCTGGCCAACGCGACTGCCCGGTCGATCTGCGCCTGGGAGTTGACAAACCCGGAGAGGATGACCCGTCCCCGGAACGTCTCGACGGAGATGGCGAAGCCACTCACGTTCGGATCTCCGAGCAACTTGGTCTTGACCTTGGTCGTGATCGAGAAGTCATCGATATATTCCCCCGTGCTCTCGCGGGTCGCCGTGGGAGCGCAAGCCTGAAGGATGAGAAGGGAGATCGTGGCGACCAGGAGAAGCCCTCTAAGGGGGTGTGTGATCCCGAACATGTCCGCCTCCTTTCGTCGATCGGGTTGCAGATGTTGGTCCGTACGGCATCTCCGTGAAACCTCGCGTATCCTGCGTCTATGAGTTCTTACAGTGGGGTACTATACCAGAAAAGCCTGGAGCGAGGAAGCGGTTTGTGGTATCATTCGCCGACATTGGAGGGAGGATGCCCACGCGCGATGGATTTCGTCCCCGCCTCGGTTTGACCATAGGAGACCCGGCGGGTATCGGCCCTGAGATCGTGGCCAAGGCGGCGGCACAGGAAGGGGTCCGGGTCGCCTGCCGCCCGATCGCGATCGGGGAGGTCGGAGTCCTCCGACGGGCGGTCCGTCTCTGTCGCCTGGAACTCTCCGTGCGGGCCATCGCCTCGCCGGAGGAGGCCACCGGAGATCCCAGCGTTCTGGAGGTGCTCGACCTGAAGAACATCGACGCCGCGAGTTGCCCGCCGGGGGTCCTCTCGGCGCTCTGCGGCCGGGCCGCCGTCGAATACGTCTACAAGGCGATCGAGCTGTGCATGGCCGGCGAACTTCACGGGATCATCACCGGCCCCATCAACAAAGAGGCAATGGCTCAGGCCGGGTTCAGATACGATGGCCACACGGAGCTGCTCGCCGAGCGGACCAACACGAAGGACTACGCGATGATGTTGGTGGTCGGGCGGATGCGGGTCGTCCATGTCTCGGCCCACACCTCGCTTCGAAACGCCTGCGAGAGGGTGAAAAAGGGGCGGGTCCTGACGGTCATCCGCCTGGCGAATCGCGCGCTGCACGATCTGGGATCTCGGAAGAAGCGGATCGCCGTGGCGGGGCTCAACCCGCACACGGGCGAGGGGGGCCTATTCGGGCGTGAGGAGCTCGAGGAGATCGCGCCAGCGGTCGAGGCCGCCACGCGGGAGGGAATCGACGCGAGCGGTCCCTACGCGGCCGATACGCTGTTCTACCGGCTCCGCCAGGGAGAATTCGACGCGGTCGTCGCCATGTACCACGACCAGGGGCACATTCCGCTGAAGCTGGTCGGCTTCCACCGGGGAGTGAACGTCACGCTCGGCTTGCCGATCATCCGGACGTCGGTCGATCACGGGACAGCCTTCGACATCGCGGGGACCGGCACGGCGAATCCTCGAAGCATGGTGGAGGCGATCCTGCTGGCCGCGACTCTCACCCAGGGCCGGAACAAGAAGGCCGCCCGGTCGGCCCTTCGTCCCACGAAGTAGCCCGCGCACCGCCTCTATCGGATCGACGGCGGCGTCCGGCCCATCCACGGGGCCATCATTCCCATCCCCATGTCGCCGGCCCGCTGGCTATGGCCGAGCCGCTCCAGCTTTCCCCGCTGCTCGGGGCTGAGGAGCGCCTTTCCGGCCTCGATGGTCTTGATCCGAGCCACGCGGAGGCCAGCCTGAAGAAGGGCCGCCTGCTTGACCTGGGCCTCCACCTTGCCCAGGTCGGGCCTCTCCTGCTCGAGCAACTCTTTCAGCTCGAGCTCCGCCACGTCGATCTCGGACGTCCGCTTGATCGATTCCTTTTCAAAATTGGCCCGCAGCTCCCTGAGTGAACGCTCCTGATCGGGCGTCAATCCAAGCTGCTCCTTCCAGTGGAGCATCATCGTGATCAGCGGGCCCTCGTGACCGCCGCGCCCGTAGACCCAGGGGCCGGGGGTCCCCATGCCCCGCATCATCTCCGGAGGCATCTGGTGCCACCTCTTTGTCCACGGCCGCGGCGCGTCCCATTCATCGTGCGCAGAGGCCAAGCGACCCAAGCCCGGTGCCAGCGCCAAGGCCAGCAAGCCCGCCAGGATCAGCAAGACCGTTGAGATTTTCCGCATGATCGTCTCCTCTCACATGACATACGACCTGGCCCGCGACATCCGCTCGCCAGTGTTATTCGGCGATGCCGAGGGCCCGGCCATCGCTTCCCCTCCACTTTGACACACCACAACAGGAAGTGTTTATCTCTACTTCCCCTTCTCGAAGAGGCGCTTCAGACCCTCCCCGAGCTGCTGCGCTGTCCCGCCCACCGTTTCTGCGCCCCTCTTGCCCAGCACGACCACGCCGCTTCCGACGCCTTTGATGCTGATGCCGAGCTGCTCAGCCAACCCCATCGTCATGGCTGTGACGAAGGACCGCTGGAGCGTGAACTGCGGGTCGTTCAGGTCGCCTTCGACACGGAATGCGATCTCGATCTTCCCCTCCTTGGTCTTGAGCAGATTCAGGACGCCCTGTCGCGGCAGGCCCATAAAGGAGTTGAGAGCGCCCGGCGCCGAGCCGAGTTGCAGATCGACGAAGCTCGCCGTTCCTGGGGCGTTGATCTTTCGCTTGCGCACCTGGAAATCGAGATCCATATTGAGCTGCCCGCGCTCCACCTTCGCCTCTTGAACTTGGAGGAGGTAGGGGCTGAGCAGGGTCATATCGATCGAGCGGAGCGTGGCCTTGACAGAGGCATCCTGGATGAGCGGCTCGACCCAGCCCGACAGTCGGACGCGGCCCTCCGCCCGCTTGCCGCGGATCGTCGCCTCGAACTCCAGCGGACTCCTACCCGGAGCGAGCGGGATGGCCAGTTCGCCGACGCTGGCCTGGACCTTCTCGAGGCGGAGGCGGACGGGAGGGCCGGGGACGGTGTGATCGATCAGGTCGATCCGACCGTCATTCAGCCGAACCTGGGAGATCGCCATGTGAGTCGGCTGGCCCTTTCCCCCCGCCCCTTGGTCGGGCGGCGGGAGCGGGAGGGGGAGTTCCACGTGTCCGCGGGGGCGGAGATGGACCACCGTTACGGACCGGTCAAGCTCGACCTCGGACAGGCGGATCTGACCGGTGAAAAGACTCCGGAGGCTCGGGGTGACGACGATTCGCTCGACGCTCAGAGGATCGGGCCCGCTCTTGCCTCGGATTCGGAGGTTCTTGACTATGACGTCCCGGAAGCCGACCTCGACGCTCTCCACCACGGCCTGAGGGCCGAGGGTCGCCAAGAGTCGGCCCTGGATCGTCCTGGTCAGCGCCCGGTAGCCGAGGAGGGCGGCCACAGTGAACAGGACGAGGCCGGCGCCGAGGACGATCAGGACCTTTGTCATGCGCCTCGTCGTCATTGCGGTCCCCACATCCCTTCTTCATGCCGGAGGACCTCGGGTCCTCCGTACTCGCGAACGACGATCGCGTTCACCCGCTCTGCGCCCCCCGCCGCTTTCGCCAGACCGACTGCATCCCCGGAATCGGGTCCCCGATCTCGTTGTAGGCCGGGCAGAGGGCGGTCAGATACCCCTCCCGCGCAAGCTGAGCCACCAGCGCCGGCGCATCCTTCACCCGAAGACCCGCCGGCTTGTCGCTGGCCTGAAAGGCGTTCGTGACGAACTCGTACCCCTGCTCGACCAGCCGCTTTATCGCGGGGTCCTTTGACGCCATGAGATCGACGAAGGCTTGCCGGCCGAAGTCCATTGAGATCGCGACGCTCAGGTGAGCATTCATCCAGCGTGGACTACCGATCGTGGATCTCGGGCGGTCGATCTCCGGGTCCCCGCACGGCGGCGAATTCGAAAACGGCCTGCTCCTGGACCGCCGTGTCGATCGATGGCCAACGCTTTGCCCTCACGATCCGGATCGCTTGCTCGGCGCTCGTCCCCCGGTGCACCAGCGCGCACGCGAGCATGGTGCCGGTCCGCCCTTGGCCGGCAAAGCAGTGAACAACCGTTGCCCCGTCGCCCTCGGCCGCCTCGATGAAGGCCACAAACTCCTCGATCTGCTGCATGGTCGGAGCGCCATAGTCGGGAACCGGCAGATGAAGATAGCGGAGGCCGAAGCTCCGCACGATCTCGTGTTCCAGCGGCCTCTCCGTCACCGAGACGATCGCGCCGACCCCTTGGGCTTTCAGAAAGATGAGGTCCTCCTGCAAGGGCCTCGAGCGCCCCGGCCGCGCCATCCCGGCCAACCTCCCCTCCAGCACAAAACTGAAATTATCGGCCACTCGTCCCTCGCGCGACTGCCACGACACACGGCCCCCCTACCCGACGGGGCCGCCGAACGCCTCCTCAGCCTCCCTGTAGTGCGCGTCCGGAGACCCTTGATACCTGGGCGAGAAGTGAAAGAGGATCAGCTCCTTCGCGTTCGCCTCGCGGGCAAGAAGCCCGGCCTGCCTCGCCGTCAGGTGGTGCCGCTCGGTCGCCCGATCCCGGTCCCGCTCGAGGTACGCCGCTTCGCAGAAGAGGACGTCGGCATCCTGTGCGAGCGCGACGATCTTCCGCCGATTCTCGGGCGAGTACAGGACGTCCGTGACGTAGGCCAACCTCTGGCCCTTCGTCATGGTCACGATCTCGCCCTTCAACTCGCCGAGCGTCGCCTCACGCACACTCTCGCCTGCGTCCCCAGCCGCCGGCGCGTGGACCGCCGTGCCGTCTGGCGCGCCGGCGCGCACGAGGCGTTTGAACTCCGTGAGCCAGGGGCCCGCCGAGAGACCGACGCGCTTCAGCCCCTCCGGGTCGATGTTGATCCGCGTCGGCTCGGCGATTGCGAAGGCCAGGCACGGGATCTTGTGGTCGAGGTGAACCGCCCTCACGACGAGCAACGGGTCATCGAGCACCACCCCGAGGAAGGCGGAGGGGGGTGGCAGATCGATCCGCTCAAACCGCGCGCCGCAAGGGAAGCGCGCCACGGTCACCTTCTCGGGGCTGACCTCATGGACGTCGAAGGTCAGGGTGTATCCCTCCACCAGGTTCCAGGTGTACCCGCCCAGTTTCCCCTCGACGTTCGCAATGATCCCCGGTGGCCCGAACAGACGGATCGTTCGATCGCGCCCAAGGACGATCCGCAACAGGTGATCGAACCCGATGAAGTGATCGACGTGGGTATGAGAGACGAAGATGTCACTGACCTTCAGCAGGTCGGCGGGCGGTTGCGCGGTGAGGTCACCGAGGTCAAGCAGGAGTGCGCGACGCTCCCACCGAAGCCGCACGAACAGGCCGGGATCTCCGAAGACCCCGTTGAGCAGCCGCGGCTGGAAGAGATTGGTCATGGAAGACATGCTCGGGCTGGCCGAGCGCTGAACGCGGCGGGCCGGCCCTCACGCCCTACTTCCCTTTGACCTTCTTGGTGAGCGTCTCAACCGGGATGGCAGCAAGGGTCATGATCTGGACCGTCCCACGGGACCCGAGCTCCATTGAGACCTTGGCGATCGTCTCGTTGTCGGGGGCCTCTACCACATTGACAAAGTCATAGGGCCCGAGGACCGCGTACTGCGCGATCACCTTCGCGCCAAGCGACTCGATCTCTCTATTCACCTCCCGGATTCGGCCGGGGTTGGCCTTCACCGTTTTCCGGCCCTCGTCGGTCAGATTGGTCAGCATGATGTACGTCGCCATCGCTCGTTCCTCCTCTGTGACTACAGTGTGGTGCCACCCTACCATCGTTGCTTTGAGGGGTCAAGAGATTGCCTGTCAGGAGATGAACCTGGGTGTAGAAGCGGCGCCCGAGTGACGACTCGGCGTCTGCCGCGCCTGTTCAATTCCACCTTGCACTTTGGATACGATCGAACCCATAATATCAACGCACCGGTGATTCACGCGGATGACGCGTGCTTGCAAGGTACACACCGCGTGGTAAAGCGGATGCTCGCGTGCTCCGAATCTGAACAGCGGTGAAGAGGACATCGCAATGTGGAGACCGTCACTCGCCTCCGCGTGCCTCATTGCCATGCTGACTCTCGGCCTATTCCTGGCCTCGCCCATCCACCAAATGGGGGATTCGAAGTATTCCATCCTGCTGAGTCACAGCCTGTTCAAGAGAGGCAGTTTCACCCTGGATGGTTACGGCCTGCCCGTTCCCGCATCGTCTTACCAGGGAGAGAAGCCCGCATGGAATGAAATCTACCAGCTCGAGGTGGTGGATGGCCGACTCTACTACTATTTCTCTCCGGGCTCATCGATCCTGTCGATCCCCTTTGTCGCGATCCTGGACCTCGCGGGCATCGCGCCGGTCCGTCCTGACGGCAGGTACAACAGGGTTGGAGAGATATTCATTCAGGTCGGGATAGCCAGCCTCCTGATGTCCGTCATGGCGGCCATTTTCTATCTGATGAGCACGCTCGTCCTCCCCAATCGGTGGAGCGTGGCGGTCGCCCTGGCCGGAGTGCTGGGAACACAGGTGTGGAGCACTGCATCCCGTGGGCTCTGGTCTCACACCTGGGGAATGTTCCTACTCGGATGCGTCGCCCTGATGCTGGTCGGGCATGAAACGGGGAGGCGCGGCTTCTACCCGATCCTGGTAGCGACTCTGCTCTCCTGGGCCTATTTCGTGCGCCCGACGAATGCTATTACCGTCATCGTGGTCACCCTCTACGTCCTTATCTTTCATCGGGGGGTGTTTGCGCGATACGCTGTAACCGGAGCAGGTTGGCTCGCGGCCTTCATCGCCTATTCCTGGTATCATTTCGGCCAGATTCTACCCAAGTATTTCCGCGGCTCACCCTTAACCTTCGAGAACTTCTGGACGGCTGTCGCCGGCAACCTTATCAGCCCATCGCGGGGGCTCTTTGTTTTTGTTCCCATCCTGCTGTTCGTGGCCTACTTGCTGGCGCGGTATTGGACCTGGGTGCCATATCGCCCTTTGGCAGCGCTGGCTCTAAGTAGCATCGGGGCCCACATCATCCTTGTTTCGGGTTTCGATCCATGGTGGGCCGGACATTCCTATGGCCCCCGGTACCTGGCGGACATGGTGCCATGGTTTATCGTGCTTGGAATCCTTGCGATTCGGGCGATGCTGGATGCACATAGGAGCGATGAGCCCCGGGGTTGGCGGATTGAGCTGGCGGTCGGCGCAGTTCTCTTGGTGCTGAGCGTGTTGATTAACGGGCGTGGCGCATTCTCACATACCGCAAGGATGTGGAACGTGACGCCGGTAGACGTCGATAAGCGACCGGAAAGGGTCTGGGATTGGAGCCAGCCCCAGTTCCTCGCAGGGTTGGCGCCGCGGCGACCGCCATAGAGACGCTCGCGAGGCAGGTCGTCAGCGCCTCAGGCGCTGTCGCGAAGGAGGCGTGCCGCCTCCTCTGGCGCAAGCGGATTGATCAGAAACCCCGTTCCCCATTCGAACCCCCCGCCCACAGGAAGGCGAACGCGCATCTCGATGTGCCAATGGTATCTGGGCTCGATGAATCGTTGGAGCGGCGACGTGTGGAGAATCAGACTGTAGGCCAGCGCCGGCAAGCGCGCGTGCAACGCGCTCGCCAGCCGTTGGAGGAGACCGGCCAGCTCAAGAAGCTGATCGGAGTTGGTGCTTCCGAAGTCGTGGCCGTGCGCCTTCGG
>Ga0187893_10011645_pt1 | contig 12711 bp, 14 predicted proteins | sample MA1701074metaG_FD_139574 | JGI IMG/M metagenome (GOLD analysis project Ga0187893, IMG submission 139574) | White microbial mat communities from a basaltic lava cave in the Kipuka Kanohina Cave System on the Island of Hawaii, USA - MA170107-4 metaG ...
GGTTATTGCCAGATGTCTATTCAGGAAAAAGATTTGTTGATGGAGTAATAGTAGATGAAAAAATCAACCGGCATAGGAAGGCTGCCTGAAATGATTTTTACACACCTATTGAAATGACCTCTCTAGGTGCTGTCGTTGCTTAGCAGTTATCCTACCGCCAATCATTTGACTACATGCTAAATTACACTCCGCATATGTCTTCTGACAAATTCGCGCGCACTCCTTACCCCTTTCAGTGGCAAACTTGGGCATTGGGCGGACCGGAGCTTGTGTGCCGGCACAGCCAACTAAAAAGAGCAGGCATATCAGTGGGAACTTCATTTTATATACTCTCCTTATATGGCAACAATTTCACTTTGACTACTCATTAGAATTGACAACATTTGATGAGATAGGATAACTCTCAGGGATATTATTGAGCTTTTCTCCGCATAACGCAAATTACTAATGCTTGATTTTAGTCCCATGAACGGAAGCTCACCGCTAGAGAGTTGTACCTCGCTACTGAAAGGCACTCCTGAAAAACGGCAGCCTCTCGGACCCGGTGCTTCGCCGACTATGAAGATCGAAGGTCGTCTGGAGAAACTTCTCAAATAATTAATCAGGTTTTGTCTTCTGATTTTGACAGCATTGGGTAGATCTATCCTAGGGTCTCTTTCCCTGTATTGATTAAAAAGCAGGTCAGCAGCACTAATAGGAAAAACTCTCATATCGAAAAGATTGCGTACATCATTCAGGATCATTCAAACATTGTACATAAGTTTAGTTGGATGTCTCCAGAGTTTGAGAATATCTTTTGACAATTATCTTCCTTACGATATACTGAAAATGTAAGGAGAATAATTATGAAGTCTAAGATTACCTCAAAATATCAGGTTACTATCCCTCGTGGAATACGCCACAAGCTCAAATTAAGCGTTTCGGATTCCATAGAGTGGAAGATCAAGGATGACAAGGTTTATGTCGAACCCGTTAATAAAGCCTTTTTAAAATACAGAGGCGTAATCAAAGTTGGTCCAGGAGATATAAAAGAAGACATAATCGAGGCAAGAAAGATTAGAGCAAAGAAATATCAATGAATTCATTTCTCATAGATGCTAACTGTCTGATTTCTTATGTGACTGACAGAAATCCTGCTCAAACTGCAAAGATTGCTGGAATATTCGAGGACGCATCTAATTTAAAGTGCGAGATTTATATAATATCAAATGTAATTACAGAATTTGTGTACACTCTACAAACGGTCTATGGACAAGACCCAAAGTTCATCTCAAAAATGCTTTCAGACCTACTTGCCAATCCCGGGATTGAGTACACACACACTTACAATATTGATCTTTTATTCAATCTCTGGCTGGGGAAAATAAAAGACTATGGAGATGCGGTAATTGCGTCTGCCTCGGTAGAACTAGGCATTCCGGTAATTACTTTTGACAGAGATTTTTCAAAGCAGCTCTCTAGTTCTAGGATCTCAAATAAGCTTTTATAACCATCCAACTCATTTTGCTAAAAATGCCGGAAGAAAGGATTGGGCGGCTTTTAAGGCGAGGTCCCATGAGGAAAGGGGGAGAATTCCCAAAAGAAGGGTTCCAATTGAAAGGATTGTAATGGCAACTGCAGATGTGGGTTTAAAGTGAGGGAATAGTTCTTTTTCCTCTTTCATGTAGCTGTACACGAGAACTCTCAGATAGTAGTAGGCCGAGATTACGCTGTTTACAACTCCTATTACGGCGAGCCAATAGAACTCTGATTTTACCGCTGCGAGGAAGACCCTGTATTTTGCGAAAAATCCGATTGTGGGCGGGATACCTGCAAGGGAGAACATGAATATCCCCAGAGCAACGGCGATAAGCGGCTTTCTTCTCCACAGCCCGGATATGTCGTCAAACGTCTCGCATTCCTTCCCGTCTTTAGAGAGGTAAGCTAAGACCCCGAATGCTCCAAGGTTCATTACTGTGTAAGCAAATAGGTAATACATCACGCTGCTCATGGCCAGTTCTTTTCCTCCATAGGCAGAAACGACTCCCACAAGAGCGTATCCGGCGTGTGCAATGCTGGAATATGCGAGCATCCTTTTAATACTCGTCTGGACTATGGCAGCAAGGTTGCCTATTGTCATCGTGAATGCAGAAACGACCCATAGAACCTGCATCCAGTTTGTTTCAATGGTGGAGAATCCTGTAAATAAAACCCTGAGGAGTATCGCAAAAGCCGCTGCTTTTACACCTACGGACATAAACCCCGTTACGGTCACAGGCGCTCCTTCATATATGTCAGGAACCCATTGATGGAGTGGAAAGGCGCCAATTTTAAATATGAACCCTGTCAGGATAAGGCCTGTACCTGCCAGGTATAAGGGGTTGCTCGCATCAAACCTAGCGGCGATCTGGTCGAGGAATATCGTCCCCGACGCGCCGTAGATTAGGGCAATTCCGTAGAGAAGTATAGCGGAAGAGAATCCCCCTAAGACAAGGTATTTTATACCTGATTCCGTCGATCTTGCGGATTTTCTATTAAAACCGGAGAGCACGTATACCGAGACAGACATAATCTCAAAAGCAAGAAAGAGCGACATGAACTCTTTAGCCGAGCTCAGTATCATCATCCCTGATGTTGAAAATAGGATAAGCGCGTAGTACTCGCCTATTCTTAAGTTCATGTTTTCAATATAGTCTTTTGAGAGAACCGTGGCGAGGAATGCTCCGATTATAAAAATCAGATTGAAGTATGCGGCAAAACCGTCTAATGCCAATGCTTCTGAAAAAGCGCTTGCGTCGCTTTGAAACCTTTCGAGATTCAAAAAAAACCCGACGGCGAGCCCAACAAGGGTTACCCAAAAAAGGTTTCTCTTTCCCTCTGTTTTGACCAGAGGCTCTAATACCATTACGGTAATTCCGGTAATTATTAGCGTTATCTCAGGACCGATGAGTAGAGTGCTCCTAAAAAGTTCGTTCAAATCCATAAGGCGGTTCCTTAAAGTATAAGAAGTTTTGGGTCAGAATTTCGAGTGAAGGTAGTATGTGAAAGGTGGGTAGGGTTGTCAAGTTGCTCGTTGGCAACTAAACGATCATGTTTCCGCCATCTACAACGATGACTTCACCCGTGATGTAATCGGATTCAGCCAAGAATAGAACAGCTCTTGCGATGTCATCGGGAGTACCTTCTCTCTTGAGTAGCGTGCTCTCGATAGCTCGCGTTTTTTCTTTCTCGGTATAATCTTCGGGGAAAGCCACCGGCCCGGGCGCTACTGAGTTAACCTGGATATTGGGAGCGAGGGCTTTAGCCATGGTCTTTGTCAGCATTATCAAGCCCGCTTTAGAGACGCAATATGGAGTGTAGTTTTTCCAGCCCTTAATTCCACCTCCAGCGTCTGCGATGTTCACTATTTTGCCGAGTCCTTGTTTCAACATGGTCTTCGCAACTTTTTGTGAACAGAGAAAAGCGCTTTTCAGGTTTACACTCATGAATAAGTCCCAATCCTCTTCCGTGGTTTCCAGGAAAGGAGTTTTAAAAAATATCGCCGCGTTGTTGACGAGGATATCTATGTGGCCGTAAGTGCTGAGCACAGAATCGACCATCCTATTAACCTCATCTCTTTTAGAGACATCTGCCTTCAAAGCAATTGCGTCGCCGCCGATTTTGTGGATTTGTACCACGAGTTCGTCCGCTTCTTTCTGGGAATTTTTATAATTGACGGCGACCTTAGCCCCATGTTTGGCCAGTTCGTAGGAGATAGCCCTTCCAACACGTTTTGCGCCGCCTGTGACGAGTGCTACTCTTTTCTTAATATCCATGATCTATATTTTAGTTGAAACAAGCCAGCCGCTAATAAACAAAACGCTAGTTGAACAATATCAATATTCGTGAAGATTCGTGCGCATTCCTAGCTAAAGGTCAATTCAACAAATCAATTCAAAGTGAACCTTAATTTTTCTACCGCTTCCTTGGCAACGGGGTAATCAGGATAGATTTCCAATGCCTTGTTGAACTCTTCAAATGCCTTTTTTATCATTCCCTTGACCAGATAAACTCTGCCAAGGTTGTAGTGGGGGTAGTGTCTGGGTTCATACCGCTTTGCCAGAGTAGCTTTTTCAAGCCAGGGTATGGCTTCATCGTACCTTTGGAGTTCAATCAAGTACGCTCCTATGTCGTTGTACGGGTTTCCAAAGTCCGGGTCGACTTCGATGGCTTTTTTGCATTCTATTATGGCTTCGTGTAGTTTCCCCTGAAAGCTATATGTCCATCCGAGGAAAGTGTGAGCCTCGGCAGTCGGGAAAACCTCTATCGAGCGTTTATAGCAATCTATTGCAAGGTCCAGCTTGCCGCTCATCTGGTACTCGTATGCCTTTTGAAAAAACTCCATTGCCTGAGTTAAAGTGTCTTTTTTCGACATTGTTATAACAGAGCAGGTCTCATATGTTATTCCTTCAACCTGATGAACGACGATAAGAATCTCAGATTCTTCGGTCTCTGTGCTCTTCAGGATGAAAAACGGGGTATTATGAGACCGCTTATAGATAAGATGTTATTCTCATTCTAGCAGTTGAGCTTCATTCAGTCAAACAGGATTTGTCAAAGTATGGAGGTGAGGTCAACGCTACAATCGGGTTGCTCATAATCCACTATATCTTTGATTGAGGCGGTTTCACCGCAAAGCGGGCATCTGGGGTCTCGGTTTACTTTTAAATCGGAGATCGACATGTTAAGGGCGTTGAATACTAAGAGTCTTCCGACAAGAGTCTGCCCTATCTGAAGTAGTTCTTTTAATGTTTCGACAGCCTGTATGTTGCCGATTATTCCTGCAACAGCGCCTAGAATACCTGCCTCCTGGCAGCTTGGTATCATGCCTGCGGGCGGGATTTCAGGGTAAAGACAGCGGTAGCAAGGGCCGCCTGCATGCGGTTTGAACACCGATACCTGTCCCTCAAACCGCAGAATAGCGCCGGACACCAAAGTTTTATTCTCGAAGTAACAAGCGTCGTTAACCAGATAGCGAGTGGGAAAGTTATCTGTCCCGTCGAGTACGATGTCGTAGTCTTTTATTATTTCTCTGATGTTCTTTTTTGTTATCATCTCTTCATATACGATTACGTTAACGTCCGGGTTTAATTTCTGAAGTTTTTCTCTCGCCGAGACTATCTTGGGTCTTCCGATATCGTCTGTGAAGTGGAGTACTTGTCTCTGAAGATTGGAGATATCGACCTGGTCTGAGTCGGCTATACCTATAGTACCTACGCCCGCCGCTGCAAGATAAAGCGCAATGGGCGATCCTAAACCGCCTACTCCAACACAGAACGCCTTCGAGCGAAGGAGTCTTTCCTGTCCAACGCCTCCTACTTCCGGAAGAAGTATATTTCTGCTGTACCGATATATTTGCTCTTCTGTCAGTTCCACAGCCTCGCTCCTTGGTCCATTATTAGCCACGAATGAACACGAATATACACAAAGTTTATTTCATTGCCTTTTGCTTTACTTTTAACAAACATAAGCAATGATTTTTTGCGTCTATTCTAGTCAACTTGCAGTTAAATCAGCTCCATTTTTTCCTCTATAAAATGTCCGCCGAACTCCCTAATTACCCAAGCTCTTGCGTCGTTGTACTTCCCGCCGTGAATTGAGAAGATCATATATGCCCAATCGGGCCAGGCATTTTGCCTGTCCGTCTCTGACGGAAGTGAATGGTGGTCGGGATGCGAATGATATATGCCCAGAATCGTCATTCCGTTTGACCTGGCCCAGCTATCGGCTTCGTTGAATGAAAGCGGGTCGAGTTCATACCGGTCACGCGCCCTTTCTTTGTTGAGGTTTGTGCACTCTTTGTAATTTGTTATCTCTCCGTCTTTTCCGATTAAGACGCCGCAGACCTCGTTTGGATAACCGGACTCAGCATGTATTATTATCCCTTCGAAAGCTGGTCTAACTATCTTTACCACCAAAGACCTCCGCTCAAATATCTGTAGCCGCCATCGGGAAGCACCGTCACAAGCACACCCTGTTCTACTCTCTTTGCATACTCCAGAGTCGCATAGACCACTGCTCCACCAGAATGTCCTACGAATATCCCTTCTTTCTTGACGAGCTCTTTCATAACTCTGTACGAATCATCAGTTGGTACATAGACTATTTCATCTGGGAAAGTTGAATCATATATTCCGGGCACGATCGAAGTGGCCATATGCTTTAGACCTTCGAGACCATGAAGGGATTCAGCCGGCTGAATTGCGATAACTTTAATCTCCGGGTTAAACTCTTTGAGCCTCCTGCCCGTTCCCATCAACGTTCCGCTTGTTCCTATACCGGCTAGAAAATGTGTAATTCTGCCCCGGGTCTGCTTCCAGATCTCCGGAGCAGTCGTTTCATAATGAGAGAGGGAATTTGCTGGATTATTGTACTGATCTGGCATAAAGTACTTGTCAGGGTTTTCTAGCTTGAGTTTTTTTGCAAGCTTAATAGCTCCATCTGAGCCCTCGAGAGAGTCCGAAAAAACAACTTTTGCTCCAAATGCCTCGAGCGTTTTTTTTCTCTCGATATTCATATTTCCGGGTGTGACCAGTTCAACTCTGAAGCCGAGAGCGGCTCCTATCATTGCGTAGGCGATCGCAGTGTTCCCCGAGGACGAATCCATAATTATTTTATCAGGGGTTAAGACGCCTTTCCGAATTCCTTCTTGTATCATCCCCAAGGCAGGACGGTCCTTCACGGAACCTCCGGGATTAAACCATTCAGCCTTTGCGTAAATCTCGACAGAAGGATTCAGACGTTCGGGTATTTTAACAAGCTTTATGAGCGGAGTATTCCCAATTAGATCGACCACTGACTCGGCTCTTTTCTTTTGTGAGATTGTCGGTTTTTTCTTGGTCAGGGGGGAATCCATCAGCGGCGCTCGATTACGATTTTGTAGATTGTGCCTTCTTGACGAACATCTAATATCTTGTGTCCTTCTTCTTTGACGCTCCTTGGGACGTTTCTCAATGGCTCACCGTCTTTTAGGGTTACCTCTAGGGTTTGGCCGGAACGCATAGACTCCAGCTTTAACTTGGTTTTTACGAATGTCATCGGGCAGAATTCCTTTGTTATATCGATTCTTTCATCTACTTTTATCTCTTCCATTTTTGGCTCAGACACCGCCTTTTCCAACTGCTAAAGCTTACCACATGAATATGGTTGAAACAAAGATTCACATCCGAAGTTAACTCGATATCACTTCCGAGACTAGAAAATTAAATATAGCTTTGAGATGGGTTCACGTATACATGAATGAATGGCTGGGATCTTAGGTTTTATCTCATACATAGGTTCTTTGCCGGGTCTTGGGATCTGATTGTTCCAACCATGAGATTGCCGATTCAAATATGGCTATTCCGTCCTTACCCCCGACGATTTCTTCACAGCATCTTTCTGGATGTGGCATCATCCCGACTACGTTCCCTTTAGTGTTGCATATGCCGGCAATATTTCCAGCCGACCCGTTTGGGTTTGATTCGGGGGTAACATTTCCTTTTTCATCACAGTACCTGAATACAACCTGTGAATTCTCGGCTAGTCTTTCGATGTCGTGCGCGTTTGCAAAATAGTTCCCCTCGCCGTGAGCGATCGGAATTCTTAGAACGTCTCCTACTTTCAAAAGATGAGTAAAGGGAGTCATATTGTTTTCTACGCGTACGTTAACCCACTTGCACACGAAACTCAAAGAAGAATTCTTTATAAGCGCCCCAGGGAGCAATCCGGCTTCGACGAGGATTTGAAAGCCGTTGCATATGCCGATAACGAGTCCGCCATTTAAAACGAATCTATCTAGAGCTTTCATTACCGGGGAAAACCTTGCTATAGCTCCCGTTCTCAGGTAATCGCCGTAAGAAAATCCTCCCGGAAGCGCTATACAATCAAAACCATCCAAGTCGGTCTCTTCATGCCATATGAAATCACAACTCTGGTCGAATATGTGTTTCAAGGCATGGTAGCAATCGTGGTCACAGTTTGAGCCGGGGAAAACGACAACACCAAAATTCGCCATTCTACTCCTCTTTATTCAATCTCTACGACAAAGTCCTCTATTACTGGATTTGCAAGAAGCTTTTTACACATTTCATTAACCTTTTCTCTTGCTTTAAGAGCATCAGTATCTTTTACTTTGAGTTCTATTAATTTGCCCACCCGTGTTTCCTCGACTCCGTTGTAGCCGAGATTATGAAGTGCCATGAGAATCGTCTTTCCCTGAGGGTCGAGAACTACCGGCTTTAGTTTTATTTCAACCTTTACTTTAAATTCTTTCATATCATGAACCGTGAATTCTTATTCGAGTTTTGGAAGCGAGCTACAAGCGTCGAACCGTTTCTTATATCACTCAGTTTTACCGATTAGGATTTCTATGAGTCTGTCGAGCTCCGTTTTTGAATAATACTCGATTTCTATTTTCCCTTTACCGTTTTTATCCATAATCTTGACTCGAGTGCCCAGTGTTTTCTTTAGTTCGTCTGTAACGTGATTTAGATAAAAATCAGGAATAATCAGCCGTGCGCTCTTTTCTTTTTGAGACGATAGTTTTTGAACGAGCTTCTCTGTTTTTCTAACAGACAATCTTTCTTTTTTGATTGCATCCAAAACATCCTTTGCTTTAATACTGGAGCTCATGCCGAGCAATGCTCGCGCATGACCTGCTGTTATTTCTCCAGAAATCAGAGCTTGCTTGACCTCTTCAGGAAGTTTTAACAGCCTAAGCTGATTGGTTATAGTTGATCTTTCTTTGCCGATCCGAGCCGAAATCTCTTCGTGTGTGAGTCCAAAGTCTGATATGAGTTGATCATATGCGTTAGCTTCATCTATGGGGTTTAGGTCTTCTCTCTGTAAGTTTTCAACCAGCGCAAGCTCTAGAACCTGTCTATCCGTCACATCCTTGATAATAATCGGCACGCTCGAAAGCCCAACCCTTTGCGCGGCTCTCCATCTTCTTTCTCCTGCGATAATTTCATACTCTGCTCCGTTCTTTCTGACGACAATAGGCTGGATAATCCCATTCTCTTTTATTGACTGCGCTAGTTCTTCTATTGATCTTTCGTCGAAACCCTTTCTGGGCTGAAAAACATTCGGTCTAAGCTCAGCAATGTTGACCTGAACAAAACCGTGTCTTTCTTTCTCTGTGGGGATAAGCGCATCAAGTCCCCTGCCCAAGGTGACTTTCTTCAACCTGTTGTCCTCCGTTTCTCAATATTATTTCTTGGGCGAGCGATATATAGCTGAGAGCTCCGATGGATTTTGCATCATAAAGCAGCACGGGTAATCCGTGGCTGGGAGATTCTGCAAGTCTTACATTTCTCGGAATTATAGTTTGAAAAACCTCGTCCTTAAAAAATTCTCTGACCTCGTCTGCTACTATGTGACAAAGCCGGTTTCTGGGGTCGAATAAAGTAAGCAGATAGCCTTCAATCTCAAGGTCGGGATTTAGCTTTTGCTTGATGAGGCTGAGAGTGCGTTTGAGTTGTCCAAGACCCTCCATTGCATAATATTCACATTGTACGGGGATAAGAACGGAATGAGCGGCGGTAAGGGCATTGACGGTTAAAAGGCTCATCGAGGGTGGACAATCAATCAATATGAAATCGTTTTCATCAAATATTGGCTGAATTGCGTCTTTTAATTTCCATTCTCTTCTCTCGAAATCAACAAGCTCGATTTCCGCTCCTGTGAGCTCTGGATTTGATGGAGAAACTCCGAGATAGCCTTTTAATTCTTTCGGGTCAACCTCTATTATTGTTTCTTTTATATCCGCTTGACCTATAATTGCGTGATAGATGCTTTTTTGGATCTTTTCTTTGTCTATTCCGACCCCGCTGGTTGCGTTGCCCTGAGGGTCTAAATCAATGATAACTGTTTTTTTGTGAGCCGTAGCGAAGCTAGCTGAAAGATTCACAACTGTCGTTGTTTTTGCTACTCCGCCTTTCTGATTTGCGACACATATAACCTTTCCCATTCTCTTAGCATTTGATAATATACTCAGTAGTTATTCCAGTCAACACTTTTATAGCAGCTTAGTCACGCAGAAAATAAAGCTTCAAGCTAGTCGTTAATAACAATTTCTCAATAACCGAACAATCTCTATTGCAATAGATTTTTAGTGAACGAGCCTTTATGTAATATGTATAGATTGATAAGGTATTATCTCATGTCATTCCTTTATCTAACTAGCAATTGTAACTGCGTTCTTCGCGTGATCTCGACACTGAAACAGGACTGTTTAAATGTTAATCTCAATTAGTTTTCATATCTTTTCGAATTTATTCTTGACAAGGTTTATAGGATTGGTATACTGATTCTTCCCTCCAAATTACGGAAGGTCTTTCTTAGACTAAAAGTTCTTTGAAAATTAAATAGCAGACACAGCGGGTCAAGGAAAAACCAGTAATAGTATTATGAGTTTTCATGAAGAGTTTGATCCTGGCTCAGAGCGAACGCTGGCGGCGTGCTTAACACATGCAAGTCGAGCGCAGGCATTTCAGGGGTAACTCTGAAATGTGCTGAGCGGCGGACGAGTGAGTAATACGTGGATAACCTACCTTTATGCCTGGGATAACTCTGGGAAACTGGAGCTAATACCGGATAAGACCACGGTTTCTATGGATGCTGAGGTAAAAGGCGGCTGGGCAACTAGCTGTCACGTAAAGACGGGTCCACGTCCCACCAGGTAGTTGGTGAGGTAACGGCTCACCAAGCCTAAGACGGGTAGCTGGCCTTAGCGGGTGGTCAGCCACACGGGGACTGAGACACGGCCCCGACTCCTACGGGAGGCAGCAGTGGGGAATATTGGGCAATGGGCGAAAGCCTGACCCAGCGACGCCGCGTGGGGGATGAAGGCCTTCGGGTCGTAAACCCTTGTCAGGGGGGACGATGGGTATGTGAGCTAATACCTCACATGCTTGACGGTACCTCCAAAGGAAGCCCCGGCTAACTCCGTGCCAGCAGCCGCGGTAATACGGAGGGGGCAAGCGTTGCTCGGAATTACTGGGCGTAAAGGGTCCGTAGGCGGCTCCGTAAGTTAGATGTGAAAGCTCAGGGCTCAACCCTGAAATTGCATCTAAAACTGCGGAGCTAGAGTCCAGAAGAGGTCGGCGGAATTCCCGGTGTAGCGGTGAAATGCGTAGATATCGGGAGGAACACCAGTGGCGAAGGCGGCCGACTAGTCTGGCACTGACGCTGAGGGACGAAAGCGTGGGGAGCGAACCGGATTAGATACCCGGGTAGTCCACGCCCTAAACGATGGATGCTAGGTGTGGGGGTGTAAACCTCCGTGCCGCAGCTAACGCATTAAGCATCCCGCCTGGGGAGTATGGTCGCAAGGCTGAAACTCAAAGGAATTGGCGGGGGCCCGCACAAGCGGTGGAGCATGTGGTTTAATTCGATGCAAAGCGAAGAACCTTACCAGGGTTTGACATGCTGGCTTAAGCCTATGTGAAAGCATGGGGTGATGTGGGGCTTGTCTCCACATGGCCAGCACAGGTGCTGCATGGCTGTCGTCAGCTCGTGCCGTGAGGTGTCCGGTTAAGTCCGGTAACGAGCGCAACCCCTATCACTAGTTGCCAGCATTAAGGTGGGCACTCTAGAGAGACTGCCGGCGACAAGCCGGAGGAAGGTGGGGACGACGTCAAGTCATCATGGCCTTTATGTCCTGGGCTACACACATGCTACAATGGCGAGCACAACGGGTTGCAAACCCGCGAGGGGGAGCTAATCCCATCAAAGTTCGTCTCAGTTCGGATTGCAGGCTGCAACTCGCCTGCATGAAGCTGGAATCGCTAGTAATCGCGGATCAGCTACGCCGCGGTGAATACGTTCCCGGGCCTTGCACACACCGCCCGTCACACCACGAAAGTTGGTTCTACCCGAAGTGGCTGAGCTAACCCGCAAGGGAGGCAGGCTCCGAAGGTAGGGCTGATGATTGGGGTGAAGTCGTAACAAGGTAGCCGTAGCGGAAGCTGCGGCTGGATCACCTCCTTTTTACGGAGTAATTATGATTGCTGGTTTTTAAACAGCCTATGTGTCTGCTATTGAATTTTGGTGCTCTCGGCCCATGGATTCGAGATGCAAGGTGCAGGATAGATGATAAATCTAGCATCATGTATCGGGAATCATGTAATTTCGGGCCTATAGCTCAGCTGGTTAGAGCGCACCCCTGATAAGGGTGAGGTCGGTGGTTCGACTCCACCTAGGCCCATTTGTTAGGGGTTAGGTTCTGGTGGTTAGGTTGTAGGGTTGAGTAAGAGTCAAGTTGCTAATTTCTAGACCCTAGTCCCTAAACCCTAGTTTCTTGATAGGGGGGTGTAGCTCAGCTTGGGAGAGCGCCTGCTTTGCAAGCAGGAGGTCGGCGGTTCGAGCCCGCTCACCTCCATTTATTTGGCCACGAATAGACACAAATAATTATTCGTGAAAATCGGTGTTGATTCGTGGCTAATTAAAGTTTTGATGCGGCGTGGCCGCTTTTGTTCTTTGACAATTGAATATTGTGCTGGGTATATCATAGCGCGTTTTAGAAAGTGAGGATTTTTATGCCTCGCAGTTAAGTTTTGTAGGGCAGATGGTGAATGCCTCGGCGGCAGACGGCGATGAAGGACGTAGCAAGCTGCGATAAGCCTCGGGAAGCTGCTAAGCAAGCTGTGATCCGGGGATTTCCGAATGGGAAAACCTAACTGAGCAAACCTCAGTTATCTTAGGGTGAATACA
>Ga0187893_10011647_pt1 | contig 12710 bp, 9 predicted proteins | sample MA1701074metaG_FD_139574 | JGI IMG/M metagenome (GOLD analysis project Ga0187893, IMG submission 139574) | White microbial mat communities from a basaltic lava cave in the Kipuka Kanohina Cave System on the Island of Hawaii, USA - MA170107-4 metaG ...
AGGCGGTAAGCCGACAGTTGGTTTTGCTCGGGGCATCCAACGCCCAGGTCCGAACGCTCACTTACGGTGAGGAACGTCCCGTAACGGAGGGCCACGAGGAGCAGGCCTACGCCGTCAACCGCCGCGCGGAGCTCGTGTACTAGTGGTCTGTCTACTTTAATCTGATGAATACATGCTTTGTGAAGCAGGCACGCGGATATTCACTCAAGTCGTCATTGCGTACAGGGAATGTACGCAATCCAGCACCATGGAAGGCATCCCTGCATCTGGATTCCGGCCAATCCATGGCCGGAATGACGATCGAAGGTACACGCCCATCCATCGTTATAAAGTTGACTGCCTACTAGGAATAAACGATGTTACAGGCAACACGCCGCTTGGCGGGGATCATCGCGTTGTCGGTCATGGCGCTGTCTTCTGAGGCCGAAGAATGGGCGCCCGTGGTCGAGCCCGGGCAAGGCTATGCGGATCAGCCATCCACAACACCGACCACCAACCAAGGGCTTTTCAACTTGTTGAACCAAGTTGAGTCGCTGCAGCGGGAGGTTCGGGCTTTGCGCGGTGAGATCGAAGAGCAAAGCTACCGCCTGCAACAATTGGAAAGGCGCCATGAGGAGATCTCCGGTGATCTAGACCGGCGTCTGCAAACCGTCGAATCAGTGGGTGGGAACCCGCCCGCTGCGCCGATCCCCGCGACTGCGGCCGTTGCCCCTGAAGGTATAGCGCCGGCACAAGCCCCCCCCACCGGGCCTCTCCCGGCAACAGGAGCGGAAATCGAGCTTGCGCCGAACGCCCCGGAGGCAGAAAAGCAGACCTACCAGCAAGCCTTTGGTTTGCTCAAAGCCGGGCAATACGATAACGCCATCGCGGGGTTTATCGGCTTCCTTGCCCAATACCCCAACAGCGCCTATGCGGACAACGCGCAATATTGGGTCGGTGAAGCGTATTACGTGACGCGAAAATTCGATCCGGCGATCATGGAATACTCCAAGCTGATGCAGGCCTATCCGGACAGTCCAAAGGTTCCCCATGCGTTGCTCAAGATTGCCTACAGTTACGATGAGTTGGGGCAAAAGACCGACGCTAAAGCCAAGCTGCAAGAGCTGATCAAAGGCTATCCGGGCAGCACCGCTGCCAAGCTGGCGGCAGAACGGCTGCAACGTCTAGCACTGCCCTGATGAGCACAAGCACGCTGGGATCCCAAGTTTCTATGCCGATCGGGGAGGGCGCGAAGCTTGGCTTCCTGCTCAGGATCAACCGTTGGGCTTCGGTATCTCTACCCGCCGCACCGGACTCGGAGTCCACTTCCCACAGCGTAATGCGCCGCATATTTGAAGCATGGGGGGCTACGCGGGCTGGATGGGGATGATGATATTTCAGCAGGAGTATTCTCGGGAGTGAAGCGGCCATGGCTAAGACCTTTCTGTTGATCGTAATAGCGGGCTTTCTGTGCCTGCGGCCCGGCATGGGCGCTGCCGACGAGGCGGCGTGGGAACGGTACAATCTGGCCGGTATATTGGCTTACCAGCGCGGCGACTATGCGGAGGCCACAAAGCAGTTTGAGGCCGCGCTGAAAGAGGCGCAAGATTTCGGTGAGCAAGACCCCCGTCTCGCCACCAGCCTCAACAACTTGGCGTGGGTCTATGATGCCCAAGGCAATTACGGGGAGGCCGGGCCGCTTTACAAGCGCTCTCTCGCGATCCGCGAAAAGGCCTTGGGGCCAGAGCACCCGGATGTCGCCCAAACCCTCAGCAACCTGGCCTTGCTCTATCAATCCCAAGTCCGTTACGGGGAGGCCGAGCCGCTTTACAAGCGCTCTCTCGCGATCCGCGAAAAGGCCTTGGGGCCAGAGCACCGGGAGGTCGCCACCAGCCTCAACAACCTGGCGGCGCTCTATGAATCCCAAGGCCGTTACGGGGAGGCCGAACCGCTGTTCAAGCGCGCGCTCGCGATCGACGAAAAGGCCTCGGGGCCGGAGCACCCGGATGTCGCTTTGGGCCTCAACAACCTAGCGGCGCTCTATGATGCCCAAGGCCGTTACGCTGAGGCCGAGCCGCTGTGCAAGCGGGCGCTCGCGATCAAGGAAAAGGCATTGGGGCCGGAGCACCCGCAGGTCGCCACCAGCCTCAGCGACCTGGCGGCGCTCTATGATGCCCAAGACCGTTACGGGGAGGCGTTGTCTTTTATTCGAAAGGCGACGGCCATCCGCAGGACACGAGCAACCCTGGCGTCCGGAGAGCGCTCAAGCGGCGCGCTGAGCGAGCAACGCACCCAGCGTCCGGGTTTTGTCGGACACGTGAGCTTACTCAGCGCGGTCGCCGGCGACACGCCAGATGAGCGGCTTGGCAGCGAGGCCTTTGAGGTGGCGCAACTCGCCAGGGCAAGCGATACGGCCCACGCCGTTGCGCGCATGGCGGCGCGGTTCGCGTCCGGTAATGACGAGCTGGCGAGACTTGCGAGGACACGGCAGGACGCGCTGGAACGCTGGCAGGTGCTCGACGCCGAATGGGTCAAGGCGGTGAGTAAACCTACGGGGGAACGCAGAGCCGATCGGGAGGCGCGCCTGCGCGAGGAGCTCGCCGGGCTCGATCAGAAAATCGCCGAGCTCGACACGACCCTGCAACGAACGTTCCCCGAGTACCAAGACCTGACCAGTCCTGAACCTTTGCTGATGCAAGAAGCTCAGAAACTCCTCGTGCCTCAGGAGGCTTTGCTTGCTTATCTGGTGGGTGAAAAGGAGAGCTATCTCTGGCTGGTGCGCAAAGACAAGTCCGATTTCCGGAAGATTGAGATCGGCAAGCAAGCGCTCGACCAGGTGATCAAAGCGCTGCGCCTTCAATTGGACCCCTCAATTGGAGTTCACTCGTTTGCGGTTAAGGAAGCGCATGAGCTTTACCGTCGTATCTTTGCCCCGGCCGAGCCGCTGCTGAAGGACGCAACGCATGTCATAGTGATTCCTGATGGTGCTTTGCGAAGCTTGCCGTTCGGGGTGCTGGTGAGCGAAGAACCCAAGGCCCCGATCGGCCACTTATCTCACTACCGCGACATCGCGTGGTTGGCCAAAAAATACGCGTTGACCGTGCTGCCGTCGGAGAGCTCGTTGCGGGCGTTGCGCCGCTTTGCTCAAGGCACCTCAGGGGACCAACCTTTTACCGGTTTTGGCGATCCGGTGCTGGAGGGCGGCGGCCAGACCCGGGGAGCGAATGTAGCGGCGCTGTTCTCCCGCGGCGCGATTGCCGACGTCAACGAAGTACGGCAGTTAGAAAGACTCCCGGAAACGGCGCATGAGCTCTACGCCATGGCTGGCGCATTGGGAGCGGACAAGCGACATATCTATCTGCGACAGGCGGCGACCGAGACCCACGTTAAGCGCTTGGACTTCACGCCTTACCGCACCCTGGCGTTTTCCACCCACGGCCTCATGGCAGGCGAGTTCAAAGGCCTCGCCGAACCCGCGCTGGTGCTGACGCCACCGCAGCAGGGCACGGAGCTCGATGACGGCTTGCTCACCGCCAGCGAGGTCGCGCAACTTAAGCTCAACGCCGCTTGGGTGATCCTCTCCGCGTGTAACACCGCGGCGCCAGACGGCAGTCCGGGTGCCGAGGGGCTGTCAGGCTTGGCCAAAGCATTTTTCTATGCGGGCAGCCGCACGCTTTTGGTCTCCCACTGGGCAGTGGCCTCCGATCCCACGGTAGAGCTTATCACCGGAATGTTTAAGGAAAGCGCGAAGGATCCCGGGATCGGGAAATCGGAAGCGCTGCGCCGCTCGATGCTGGCGCTCATGACAAATCATGATAAACCCCATTATGCCCATCCCGCGTTCTGGGCGCCGTTCGTGGTGGTGGGAGAAGGTGGAGGCGTCGCGCTTCCCTGATGAGCACCAGCAGCCTCAGACCTCAAGCCTTTGCTGGGATCCGAGAGAGGACGAAACCCGGCTCCCTGCTCAGGATCACCGAGATCTTCTATTCGCTCCAGGGCGAGACCAATCGGGTTGGACTGCCCACCGTGTTTGTTCGGCTCACGGGTTGTCCCTTGCGTTGCCGCTATTGCGATACCGCTTATGCCTTTCATGGCGGCCGAAACATGTCTGTCGACGAAGTATTGCACGAGGTCATGCGTTATCAAGCGCACTACGTCACGGTGACTGGGGGCGAACCCTTAGCTCAGCGTTCTTGCCCCGCGCTTCTTAAACGCCTGTGCGATGCGGGTTTTGCGGTCTCCTTAGAAACCAGCGGGGCCGTAGATGTCTCCGCGGTCGACCGGCGGGTGATGAAAGTGCTGGATCTAAAGACACCGGGTTCCGGCGAGACGGATAAAAACCGTTATGCAAACCTCCGATTGCTCTGCGAGCACGACCAGGTCAAGTTCGTAATTTGCGATCGCGCCGACTATGACTGGGCCAAGGAGACCGTGACGCGATTTCATCTGCCGGAGTGCTGCGAAGTTTTGTTTTCCCCCGCCAGCGGGTACCTGGCGCCCGCGCTCCTGGCCGAGTGGATCTTAGCCGACAGACTTCCCGTGCGCTTCCAGATCCAATTGCATAAATTCCTCTGGGGCGATGTCCCGGGAAGATGAAGCGCGGTCGAGCTGCTCGTTAGGTCTGGCGATTTAGGGGAGACTTATGGTTGATAAGGTTTCATTAAAAATAGAGATAAAGTACGTGGTCCTGTGGCTAGGCCGTGATAGTAGGGGCAGGTTTCGCGCTAACGTCTCTGATCTATACCGCAGTTAATATCAATGCCATTAACGAACAAAAAGTCGCAGAGATATCGAGAGCGGAACAAATATACAGTGCTGAATTTGTTAAGGCGTGGTATAGCTCGGAGATGAAGGAGTACAACGTTAAAGTGCGGGAATTTATAAGTCGCCTCAGAAAAAGTACAGAAGAGAAAGAGAAAGACACAATACTTCAGGAACTAAGAAACAATCACGATTCGTTTATGAGCCTATTATCGGTATTAAACCTATTCGAGCATGTAGCACAAGATATTGATTTTGAGCTCGCCGACGAAGATTATCTAAAAGCTTTTTTCAGAAGCATTGTTGCTACTTACTATCACGGGTTCATGCCTCTCGTTCAAAAAGTTAGAACTGATATGCGATCGGAGCGCTTGTTCTGTCGATTTGAAGCCATGGCAAAAAGGTGGGACCAGAAATAATCGCTTTTGGTGTTGCAAGCAGTTGATACTTGATAGAAGAATCAATGCAGGATGACGTTGTCCGAAAATAGACGGTGGCACGATAAGTTGTGACCTAACCACAGGCTCAAGAACTCTATCAAGATAAATTGTTCAAGAGGCAAATCAAGGCAAAGAAATTGAGCGCTGGAATATTGCTATATCGTGTCCGACAAGGTGAACTAGAAGTATTTCTTGCTCATCCAGGCGGACCGTATTGGACAAAAAAGGATAATGGCGCGTGGTCTATCCCCAAAGGTGAGTTCGAGGAAACTGACGATCCCTTAGCTACGGCGACCCGCGAATTCTTGGAAGAGGCTGGCTCGCCGGTCGAGGGGCAGTTTCGACCGCTTTCACCACTGAAGCAACCTAGCGGTAAAGTAGTTCATGCTTGGGCGGTGGAGGGTGACATCGACGCGACAACCGTAAAGAGCAACACGTTTTCCATGGAGTGGCCGCCTCGTTCTGGCATCGTCCAAGAGTTTCCGGAGGTCGATAAGGCCGAATGGTTCAGTATTCCGTCAGCACAGAAAAAACTCTTGCCAGGGCAGCGTGGGTTCCTAGAGGAATTGCAGAACCTCGTGGGACACGTTGCCTCAGAGCCGAGTCAAGTGACCCCCCTAAAAACAAGAGGACTTTTTATACAGCCTCGTTAGCTGTCCAAATCCACTAAGTGCAAATTCAGAACATGGAAGCCCTTCAAAAAACGGTTCATGAGTGCCTACTCGATAGAGCCGATTTTTTTAGAATCGATACCAATAGAAAGCTCGACTCGCGATCTCGCGCATCACTCGGACAGTTCATGACACCAGCCTCTGTCGCTGGCTTCATGGCCACCCTGTTTGACAATGTTCGGGACGATGTGATCCTACTGGACCCGGGCGCGGGAGTTGGAAGCCTGACCGCCGCATTTGTCCAGGAAATGGCTGGACGCTCTATAACACCAATGCGGATTCAGGTAGATGCTTACGAAATAGAACCCCTTATGTTGGATTATCTGGCATCGGTCCAGCAAGAGTGTCAGCGTGTTTGTGCCCGCAGCGGTATTCAATTCGCAGGTCAATCTATCAAAGACGACTTCATTAACCGTGGAGTGACGTTAGTGTGTGAAAGCGGTGGCTTGTTCGGTAGTGAGCACCCCGAGTACACCCACTGCATTATGAATCCCCCGTACAAGAAAATTCGAAGCAATTCGGATTATCGGGTTTGGTTGCGACAGATTGGAGTCGAGACCTCAAACCTGTACAGCGCCTTCCTGGCAATTGCGATAAAGCTGCTAGCATCCGGCGGAGAATTGGTAGCCATCGTTCCCAGAAGCTTTTGCAACGGCGTTTACTTCAGACCGTTCCGTGAGCTGCTCCTAGGAAAGATGGCGCTTAGGCGTCTCCACGTCTTTGATACGCGCGACCAGGCGTTCAAGGACGACGATGTGCTGCAAGAAAACATTATCTTCCATGCGGTGAAAGGGGCCGAACAAGGGCGGATCGTCATCACCTCGAGCAGCGACCCAAGCTCTGAGTGTATGACCCACCGGGAGGTGGATTTCGACAAGGCGGTTAAGCCCGGAGACCCCGACCGGTTCATCCACATAGCGGTCAGCGATTTCGACCAGATGGTGGTGGACCGTATGAGCATCTTCACCCATTCTCTTACAGACTTGGGCCTTGATGTCTGTACCGGGCCGGTCGTGGACTTTCGCCTCCAGGCCGATCTACAGCAACAGCCTGGTAAGGGCGCCTATCCCCTCATCTACCCTGGACATTTCAGTAGCAACTACGTGCAGTGGCCGAAGCTCGAAGGTAAGAAGGCAAATGCCATCGTCGAATCGAGAAAAAGCAGTCGATGGTTGATGGCAAATGGCTGGTACGTGCTCACCCGGCGTTTCAGCTCCAAGGAAGAACGGCGCCGTATCGTCGCTGCCATCCACGACCCCACAAAAGTGCCGGGTGACAAGGTTGGTTTTGAGAACCACCTGAATGTGTTTCACCACAACAATAGCGGTCTTGACCCAACTGTCGCAAAGGGACTTGCTCTGTACCTGAGCTCAACGCTGGTGGACCTCTACTTCCGGCAGTTCTCAGGGCATACTCAGGTTAACGCGGCAGATCTCAGGATGATGCACTACCCTAACCTAGATACACTCGCGAGGCTTGGCAAGAAGGTTGATGGGGCCTTTCCTAGCCAGGAACATGTAGATGGACTGCTTGATGCGGAAATCGACACGATGACCAAACAGGAAAAGAAGAGTAACCCGATCAAGGTGCAGCGGAAGATTCAGGAGGCACTGACCCTATTGGAGGCTCTTGGTCTTCCGCGAGGGCAGCGAAATGAACGATCTGCTTTAACTCTCCTGGCGCTGCTCGACTTAAAGCCAGCGGAAAACTGGAGGGACGCTAGAGATCCCTTGATCGGGATTACCCCCGTCATGGATTTCGCCAGAGATCATTATGGCCGAAGCTATGCTCCGAATACCCGAGAAACATTCCGGCGTCAAACCATGCACCAGTTCGTGGATGCTGGGATTGCCGTGCCGAATTCTGATCGTCTGGATCGCGCGGTGAACAGCCCAAAGTGGTGCTATCAGATTGAGGCAGACGCCTTGGCGCTCGTGCGAACGTTCGGCGACAAGGGTTGGGAGGCAACGCTCGCGGCTTATCTAGGGAAGCGGAAAACTTTAGTCGAGCGGTACGCCAAGGAGCGGGCGATGCAGATGATTCCCTTAGTCGTAAATCGGGACACAGAACTGGCCTTGACCCCTGGGGCACACAGTCAGCTTATCAAGGACATCATCGAGCAGTTCGGCCCTAGATATGCGCCGGGTTCGGAGGTGCTATACGTGGGTGACACCGGATTCAAGATGGCGCACTTTGACGAGGAAGCCTTTAAGACGCTTGGACTCACCTTCGATAGTCACGGGAAATTTCCCGATGTGGTGTTGCATGAAAAAAAGAAGAATTGGCTGCTCCTCATTGAATCGGTGACGAGTCATGGGCCTGTAGATGCCAAACGGCACTCTGAGCTGTCTTCCTTGTTTGCGGGGACTAAAGCAGGGCTGGTCTATGTAACCGCGTTTCCTGATCGACAAACAATGGCCAAGTACCTACCCGAGATCAGTTGGGAGACAGAAGTATGGGTAGCCGATTCACCCAGCCATCTCATCCACTTCAATGGCGAGCAGTTCTTGGGTCCGCATAAGGAAAACAGCTAAACATGTCTCTAGACGAAGGTAGCACGGGGAGGATGAAGGGTTATGAAAAGCAGCGTGTCGCAGACCCCGATCCTCGTCCTTTAGGATACAATCACAATTTCGTCGACCCTCGGTCCACCGATCGTGTCCGAGAATCGAGGTAGGTTTTTATAGCCGCCTGCTACCGTCGTGAATTTTTTCTCGCTCGTCTTCTGCCTTGCGCTTATCGCCCAAACCGCGGTGCATCTGTGGCTCGATCACCGCCAAATACGCCACGTGCGGCACCATCGTCAACGGGTTCCCCAAGCCTTTGCCGACCAGATACCACTCGCCGATCACCGGAAAGCCGCCGATTACACCGTCACTTACGCCCGCTTTGCTCAATATGTGCTTTTGTCGGAAAGTGTGCTGCTTCTTGTATGGACCCTAGGCGGGGGACTCGATCTGCTGGATCGGGCTTGGCGACACCTCGAGTTGCCCGGGCTGATCACCGGCGTAGGGGTCATGCTTTCGGCCTTTGCGCTCATGGCGCTGCTGGACCTTCCGGCCGCGCTGTATCGAACCTTTGTGATCGAGGAGCGCTTCGGCTTCAATCGCACGACGCCTAAGTTATTTTTCATCGATCTGCTAAAGCGAGCGCTCTTGCTGCTCGGGCTGGGGATCCCTTTGGCAACCTTAGTGCTGTGGTTGATCGAGAGCTCGGGTCCGCTGTGGTGGCTCCTGGTATGGGTCGCGTGGCTTGGCTTTAGCGTGTTGATGAGCTGGGCGTATCCGGTGTTTATCGCGCCCCTATTCAATAAGTTCCGAGCGCTTGAGGATCCCGAGCTCAGAGGCCGCATCGAGGCGCTGCTGGCGCGAAACGGGTTCTCGATCACGGGTTTTTTTGTCATGGACGGCTCGCTGCGCTCTACCCATGGCAACGCCTACTTCACTGGGTTCGGCAAGAACAAGCGCGTCGTGTTCTTTGATACGCTGCTCAAGGAGCTGGAGCCGGCCGAGGTAGAATCTGTGTTGGCCCACGAGCTCGGCCATTTCAAATGCAGGCATGTGTTCAAGAGGTTCGTGCTGCTGGCGGGTCTGAGCCTCGTTGGGCTCGCGCTTTTCGCCTGGCTTATCGAGCAGTCCTGGTTTTACCAAGGGTTAGGGGTCTCACAGCCCTCCGTACACACCGCATTCGTACTGTTTGTCATGGTAGCCCCGGTGTTCGGCGTGGTGCTACAACCGCTGCTGGCCGCACTCTCGCGTCGCCATGAATTCGAAGCCGATAATTTTGCCGCACAGCAAGCGCACGCCGGTAGTTTGATTCGGGCCTTGGTCAAGCTCTACCGGGAAAACGCCCGCACCCTCACTCCCGATCCCCTGTATTCAGCCTTTCACGATTCCCATCCGCCCGCATCGATAAGAGTCGCACAGCTCGCAGCCAAGGCCGGATAGGGGACTCGTATGCGCCCGGAGACGTTTTAATTCCCAATAATCCATAAAAACCATAAGCCCTAAAACTTCTCTTGCGCCCTGGCCAGCCAAACCCAAATAGACTTTGATTTGACACAGAAACGGTCTCCGGCCTATAGTCTTACGGCTTTGTGTAGGCGTAAACGCGGACAAGATCTCCGCTTAGTTTGTCGCGGTAAAGCAATCGATGGGACACCGTTTATCAAAGATAGCCACCCGCACCGGGGATCAGGGCACAACAGGGTTGGGCGACGGCTCGCGGGTGAGGAAGTCCAGCGCCCGCATCCAGGTGATGGGCGAAGTAGACGAGCTCAATAGTTGGCTGGGCTTGTTGTTAGCTGAGGATCTCCCGCAGCAGTTACGCGAGACCCTGACCAACATTCAGCACAGCTTGTTCGACTTGGGGGCGGAACTTTGCATGCCCGGGACAGCGAAGATAGGTGTCGATTACATCCGCTCCTTGGAACACACCTTGGAGGAGTTGAATAAAGCGCTACCGCCTCTTCGGGAGTTCATTTTACCCGGCGGCCCCTTAAGCGCCGCCGTGTGTCACCTCGCACGGTCCGTATGCCGAAGGGCGGAACGAAGCCTGGTTGTGCTGGCCGAGGCGGAAACGGTCAACCCTTCTGCGCTGGCCTACCTGAATCGCCTATCCGACTTGCTGTTTGTGATCGCACGTACCCTCGTCACCCAAACGGATCAATCTGAGCCGCAATGGGACCCACATCGCCTTGCACCCATAGAAAAGTAATTGCGCACTGTTGCTTAAGCCAGGCCAAGCCGGCAGAGAACCCGTCATTTAGGCAGCCCAAGAAGAAACCAGCCTGCGCTGTAGGTCGGGCCGCAGCGAGATCTCGTGGTCTGCTCTGCCAGGCGGAACTGTGAAACCAACGCCAGTATGAACCGAGGAAAACAAAAAACTAGAGCGTCTGAGCAGGGCATGACAAAACGACAAGGTCTCGATTACGCTCAATCGGGGGTCGATACCGATTTACAAGAAGTTGGGCTGAAACGCTTGATCGCCAAGATTCTGCCTACTTTTAAGAGTCAAGGCTTGGGAGCGGTAAAGCTTAACATCGGCCAGTTCGCAAACGTCATCGATCTCGCCAACGGCCAGGGTGTGTGCGTTTCCACCGACGGGGTCGGCTCCAAGGCGCTCATCGCAACGATGATGAAAAAATACGACACCATCGGGATCGACTGTGTGGCGATGAACGTCAACGACATCATTTGCGTCGGCGCACGGCCTTTGACGCTCGTCGACTACATCGCCGTCCGCCGACCTGATCCGGAGTTGCTGGAGCAGATCGGACATGGACTGGCGGCTGGTGCCAAAGAGGCCGATATCTCTATATCCGGTGGTGAAATAGCGCAATTGCCGGACATGCTGGCTGAGCACAAGGGGGGAAATACTTTTGATTTAGCGGGAACAGCGATCGGCCTCGTCGACTTAGAAGAGATCATTGTCGGCCAAGATCTCGAACAGGGCGATTTAGTCGTTGGGATTGAAAGCAGCGGGATCCACAGTAATGGAATGAGTTTGGCGCGCAAGGCTTTTGAAGGGAAGCTTTCTGTCCACTCGACCGTCGATGAACTAGATCGTACGCTCGGAGAGGAGCTACTAAAGCCGACCCATATTTATGTACCAGAAGTTCGCGACCTGCTCGATCAGAAGATACCCGTGAAGGCGCTGGTGCATATTACGAGTGACGGGTTTTTGAACTTGACGCGCGTGCTATCCCGGGTCGGTTATGTGCTCGATCAGTTGCCCGACCCACACCCAATTTTCTCGCTTATTCAGAAACACGGAAGAGTGAGCGATGAGGAGCTGTTTTTTGTCTACAACATGGGGATTGGCTTTTGTGTTGTGGTCGCCCCAGCCGATGTCGCGCGTGTGCTGACCGCAGTCACATCCCGCGGCAAAAAAGCGCAGGTGATCGGGCACGTTGTGAATGACCCGCAGGAGCGGGTGTTTATCCCACAGCGCAAGCTGTACGGGAAAAGAAAGCGGTTCTACAAGATGGAACGGCTTCCTTCGGAGTTTAAGTCCACTTTTTAGAGGGATGGTGCAGGGCGCTTTTGAGAAGCTTGGGATCCAGCGTCGGCGTGTCCATAATCCAAACCGCCGAGTCCTGTCATGGGTTACCCGCAATCGCCCGAGGGGTTGGCGAAGACACCGTCCGCGGGGTCCAGCCCGCGCTGCTAAAGAGCGGCAAAGGCGGAGGTCGCCTTCCGAAGGACGTTGAGTTCTGAGGACGGTCGCCGCGTGGAGGGGAATGCCGGAAAGACTAGAAACAGATTACTCGTGGGGCTCAACTCAGCAAGATCTGCAAGTCCTCGACGGTCAATTTCCGGATCAGGCTCTCGTCGGCGGAGATGATGGCATCGGCGAGGGCGCGCTTTTCCTGTTGCAGCGAGACGATCTTCTCTTCCACCGTGTCGCGCGCGATGAGGCGATAGGCGAAGACTCGTCGCGTCTGGCCGAGGCGATGGGCGCGGTCCACAGCCTGCGCCTCCACCGCGGGATTCCACCAGGGATCGAGGATAAAGACATATTCGGCGGCCGTCAGATTAAGCCCCTGCCCGCCGGCCTTGAGGCTGATCAGAAATAACGGACAATCGGCGTCCCCTTGAAAACGCCGAACCCGTGCGGCGCGGTCGCGGGTGCGGCCGTCGAGGTACTCGTAGACGCGCCCTTGAGAGTCGAGCTGCCGACGCACGATGGCGAGCAGGCTGGTGAACTGTGAAAACACGAGCGCCTTGTGGCCTTCCTCGACCACCTCGGCGAGCTGGCACAGCAGGGACTCCAGCTTACCACTCGGCTCATTGAGCTTGCGCTTGTCCAAAAGCCCCGGATGGCAGGCCGCCTGGCGCAAGCGCAAGAGCGCCTCGAG
>Ga0187893_10011648_pt1 | contig 12708 bp, 11 predicted proteins | sample MA1701074metaG_FD_139574 | JGI IMG/M metagenome (GOLD analysis project Ga0187893, IMG submission 139574) | White microbial mat communities from a basaltic lava cave in the Kipuka Kanohina Cave System on the Island of Hawaii, USA - MA170107-4 metaG ...
ACGCGGCAACTGTATGAGCGGGTGATCGCGGCGCTGATGCAGGCGCAGGCGCACCATGCTGAGGCACTCCCACCCGCCTGCGATCCCGCCTTAGACTCCCAGGATTTCGGATGGGTCACAGGTCTGGAGAAGAAGGTGGAAGCCGAAGAGGCCGCAAAGGCATTCAGCGTGGACGTGCAGACGGCCAAGCGTCTGATCAAACATCCCCTCTACAGCTACCCGGGCGGGCATTCCTTCTTCGATGTCTATGTGGATATAGTCGATGGCTTTCGTCGGTTGGGTCAGTCCCACCAGGGGAAGGCCGTGTGTGTGTACAGCCACAGCTCGACGCTGCGGGCGCTCATGATTTATCTCGATCCTCGTCCCTTTCGCGAAGCCTTCACCGAGTTTGGCGAATATAAGGAGGGACAGGATAACGTCGTTCTGCTGACCTACGAACAGGGACTCTTATCCGGCTATTCCACCGCTGTGGGTCTGTCAGCGCGGGAACGGGCGGCGCGGGAGACCTGGGTGAAGGTCGAGCGCGAACGCAGAGACCGCATCACGCTCAAGCCCCGACAGATCAAGCGGATCGTGGCGTTGGTTTCGGGTGGAGATTTCGCCGGTGCCGGCGCCGCGTTGAAAGAACTGCGCGTGACAGGACACCGGTTTGGCCTGGAGGTCTACTTCGTTCGTCACGGGTTCTTAGGTCTGGCCAACAACTGGATCGAAGCGGTGACCGAGGACAATACTCGTGGTATGGGCAGCCATGCGAGCAGTCCGATTGGGAGCAGCCGATTCGAAGATTTCAAGGACGAGCAGGTGCAACAGGCAACCATGCGGCATCTTCGGCCCTATATGGAAGCTGGAGCCTTGGTGGTCATTGGTGGGGACGGGAGTCTTCGAGGCGCGCGGGCGCTCTACGAAGGATTTGGGGTCCAACCAGTAGGGATTCCAGGCACGATCGACAATAATCTCGCGGGGACGACCTCCCTGGGTTTTCATTCGGCCGTGTCTCTGGCGAATCAATCCATCGAGTCGCTGAAAGCCACCAGTTCTGCCATGGGCAGCGTCTTTTTCGTCGAGATTATGGGGGCGGGGTCCGGCCATCTCGCTCTTGCCTGTGCGTATCAGGCCAGAGCTGAAGGCCTCTTGGTCAACGAGCATCCCGATCCCGACGCGTATATCGACGACTTCATCCTGGGCACGCTTAAGCGCACCTTGGGCGTCCCGAACAAAAGCCATCTGTTTGTGGTGGCGGAACAAACGCCCCATCGCCATCACCAGGATGGCGGCGTGCGCGGTCTTGTCGAGTATGTTGCCAACACACTTACCACGTGGCCACAGTTTCAGGCACGCCCCGGTGAATATCGCCTCGCCCCTGCAACCAAAGCCACGATCCTCGGGCACACGTTACGGGGGGCGCCCCCGACCCCCGAGGACAAGACCATCGGACAAGATCTGGCCTATGAAGCGATTCGTCGTCTCGTCAAGGAGCCGGAGCGGGTGGTCGGGTGCATGTTGGCCTATCGCGGGCCAGGCACCATCGAGGCGATCCCACTCCACGCTGTGGCACCGAAGCAGTTCGACTGGGAAATCTTCGCCCGAATGCACGGAAGCGAGCTGCCGTAGCGGGATGAGATGAATGGAGGGTGGCGTCTTACCGTGAAGGCCGTGCCTGAATCCATCTCTACTCATCGTCACAGGGCGACTCGATCATGGATTAACCAGGCGGCCTGCGTCTGAAACGGCGGTTGCGTTGTGGGCTTGGTGGTCGTTTGCTAGAATAGCATCCCCGGACATCATCGCGAGAAGAGCGGAAAAAGCGGGACGCGAGCAAAATGTGGGATGAGTCAGCATCTCATGTCCCGCCCGTCTTGTCTTTCTCGCGCGACGCGCATCCCGATCGACCAATGACCAGTGACAGCATTGTCTATGCGTAAAGCCAAAATCGTGTGCACCATCGGCCCCGCCAGCGATTCGCCCACCTTGTTGGATCAGTTAATTGAAAGCGGCATGGACGCGGCGCGACTCAACTTTTCTCATGGGACCCACGAATCGCATGCGCGTGCGATCAAGGCCATTCGCGAAGCAGCGGATCGTCGGCGCGTAGCGGTAGCGATCATCCAGGACCTGCAAGGACCGAGGATCCGTGTTGGAGAAGTCGATCAGGGCGGGATTGATTTGGTTGCCGGCCAGACTGTGAGGCTCGTGACGACTCTGCTCCGGTCTGGCGGTCAACTCGGCGCACAGTCGATCGCTCCATCCGGCATGCGTGAGATCCCGGTGACGTACCAATACCTGGTGCGGGATGTCCAGCCAGGCGCCCGCATCCTGATTGACGATGGGTTGATCGAGCTGATTGCTGATCGGATTATCGGCGGCGCCGTTGAATGCGGAGTCGTGACCGGGGGACGACTCATCTCGCGCAAGGGCATGAACCTGCCGGATACTCGCATCAGCGCTCCCACTCTGACAGACAAAGATCGGGACGATCTCCGGTTCGGCATCGCGCAGGGGGTCGACTATGTGGCCCTCTCGTTTGTCAGAGGTCCCGATGACGTGGTGGCCGCAAGGAAGTTATTGGCAGACTGGGGCGGTGACGTGCCGATTATTGCGAAGATTGAAAGGCCGGAAGCGGTTGATTGCTTGGACGCGATTCTTAATCAGGCGGATGGTGTGATGGTTGCACGCGGTGATCTGGGAGTGGAGATGGGGCCGGAGGCAGTTCCGCTCCTACAGAAGCGCATCATCGCCGAAGCCAACCGCTGCCGCCGCCTCGTGATCACGGCCACTCAGATGTTGGAGACCATGACGTACCGCACGCGCCCGACAAGGGCCGAAGCGTCGGATGTGGCCAATGCCGTGCTCGATGGGACTGATGCCGTCATGCTTTCCGCAGAAACGGCGATCGGGCAGCACCCGGTTGAAACAGTCAGTGTCATGGACCGAATCGTTCGAGCCGCAGAAGGAGGGACTCGATCATGGCGTACGCGCTCGTCCGACGCGCCACAGGGGGAAGGCTCATTCCCGGAAGCCATTTGCCATTCGGCCTCTTCGGCAGCCTCAGTCATCGGGGCGAGCGTCATCGTGGCATTTAGCGAACGGGGTACGACGGCGCGCTTGCTGTCGAAGCAGCGACCTGACGCGTCAATTATTTCATTCACACCATTTGATGCCGTACGGCAGCGGATGGCGCTGTACTGGGGTGTGATCCCTCACACGATGCGGCAGATCTCTCAAACTGATGAACGGATCGATGAAGCGGAACGCCGCCTGAAGACCGAAGGACTGGCGACAACGGGACAGCGGATCGTGATTCTGTCGGGGACCAGGATTGGGCAGCCCGGGGAGACCAATTTGATGAAGTTACACAAAATCGGGTGAGCTGAAGCGGCTGAGAGGGCCCTGTGTCCGCACAGCGTCCGCGCGCATGCAGGCTGTTCAAAAAGGTCGTCCAGCAAGGCCGCAGCGAGCGAAGAGGCTTCACGTACTCCGTTCCGTATGTGAAGCCTCTGAGCGACGCGAGAACGCCGCATGGGAACAGGCGCGTCTCGACGCGCCGGGGTCGGGCGGGTGAGAAGAGCGACTTTTTCAACAGCCTGCTCGGGAGGCTTACTCAGTTCCCTCAGGAGGAGTACAGATTGGAAGAAAAGAGCACACGATGACACCCAACGTTGTGGGGCGGCTAGCGTTTATTCTGTGTCAGTTGCTTGCCCTGGTGTTGTCAGCCGGAGATGGGCTCGCGCAGACCGGATCCCTCCAGCGCTCACCTTCTGACGTGGTAAAACGGTATCTGGCGCTTGATTCTAAGGGGGCGCGCCTCGATGCCATGTCGGTCGAGACGGTCGCGTCCTACACGAGTTGGCATGAGGAGCCGGCGTGGGGGCATGTCGTTGTGACGCGAGGCTTTGCAGTGGCGGAGCAGTATCGTCAATGGGAGGTGATCGATCGGCTGGAAGTCGTGATTCCGGTCACCTTTCACGTCATAGGCTCGGTGTATCTGGAAACCGCCGGTTTCGTCCAAGAGGTTGAGACAGAAGAGGTACGGTTTCGCGTGAAAGCCGTCAATAATCGATGGAGGATTGTCGAACCGATGCTTCCCCCTCACGTGGGACTGAAGCGGATGGTAAATCTCGTGCGCGAAGCTTGGATGAAGGAAACCGACCCGGCGAAGCGAGACCGTCTTGGGGCGTTGCAGGACGAGTTACGAAAGGCAAAATAATAATGATGGGAAAGACCTCGGTCGAGCTGTTGATCTTCGATCTGGATGGGACGCTCATCGAGTCCAAATGGGACATTGCCGCGTCGGTAAACCTGACCTTGGCCGAGCTGGGGTTGCCGCAGCGGCCGATCGAGGAAATCTTTGGGTTTGTGGGGGATGGGATAAAACAATTGTTGCGTTTGTCGGTCGGCGAAGGCAGCCGGGGCACCTTCGATGAGGCGTTGCGGGTGTTCAGGGGCCAGTACTTGGCCCATTGCCTCGATCGCACGACGTTCTATCCCGGTGTCGAACAGGCGCTTGTCCACTTCGAGCGAAAGCGCAAGGCGGTGGCGACCAACAAATCGATCGAGTATACGAATGTAATTCTCAAAGGATTGGGGGCGAAACATTTTCAGTACGTCGTCGGCGGGGACAACGGGTTCGGATTGAAGCCGGAGCCCGGCATGTTGTTGCACGTGATGGAGCAGTTACAGGTGCCGAAGGAGCGGACCGTTCTTGTCGGAGACAGCACCAACGATATCAATGGTGGGCATAACGCAGGGATTCGTGTCTGTGCGGTCGGGTATGGCATGGGAAATCGCACCAAGATGGAGGCCTGCCGTCCGGACTGGTTTATCGAACGGCCGGAACAACTCATGGAGCTGTTCATATGACGACTCAAGCGTCGCTCGTGAAACGAAGTCAGCCACGGAGGACTGCTGTGAGCAATTGGGATCTCTTCCTCAACAGAGGGCTTTCAATCCTCGCCACGGTTCACGGTTCACGGTTCACGATGTTTCTCTTAGTTCTCGCCGCCAGCCTCAGTCTCGACCTCTGCCTACTCTTCGCGGCATCGTTCGGGCTGGCGGATCGTGTGGTGGAACAGAAATTGACGAACGGATTGACCATCCTCATGGTCGAACGGCATCAGACGCCGGTGGTCTCCCTCAACATGACCTTCGGGGTCGGGGGAGTAAACGAACAGGCTGGGCAATCCGGCCTGGCGCATCTCTACGAACATATGGCGTTCAAGGGCACCAGGACGGTCGGGACGAAGAATTACGAGGAAGAACGCCCCATTCTCGAAGAGTGGTATCGAGTGGGGACCGAGCTGGAGCAGCGGCAACGAGACCTCGCACGGAAAAGTCAGGAGAGACCGGCCAATCCTGAGGATCGGGCCGCCATCGAGGGGCTGCAGAAACGATTTACGGAACTACAAGAAAAGGCGGGACAGTTCGTGGCAGGCAATGAAATGGCCTTACTCTACCAACGCCACGGAGGGGTTGGGCTCAATGCAGCGACCGGTAAGGACCTGACTCGCTATATGATCAGCCTTCCGGCGAATCGTCTGCCGCTATGGGCTGCGCTCGAAGCCGATCGAATGGCGCATCCGGTCCTCCGCGAATTCTACAAAGAACGCGGAGTGGTCATGGAAGAGCGGCGGTTGCGGAATGAAGACAGTCCCAACGGGCTGTTGTTTGAAACCTTCACCTCGGCTGCCTTCCGCGCACATCCGTATGGCATTCCGACGATCGGCTGGGAGTCGGATATCCTGTCGCTCACGCCGGCCGACACCGAAGCCTTTTTCAAAGCCTATTACGGTCCCGGCAATGCGACGATTGCCATCGTGGGCGATATTAATCCGAAGGACGTCATGACCTTGATCGAGCAGACATTCGGCACGATACCTGCCGCGCCTCCGCAGCCTCCGATCGTCACCGTTGAGCCGCCTCAACAAGGGGAGCGCCGCGTGGAGGTGGAGTACGATGCTGAACCGTCGGTGGCCATCGGGTTTCACAAGCCGGGATTGGGCCATCCCGATGACTATGTCTTCGACGTGATCGACGCAGTATTAAGCGACGGACTCACCTCCCGGCTCTATGTGAATCTGGTCCGTGAGCAACGGATCGCCGCCTCGGTGAACTCCGATTCGAACTATCCGGGGGTCCTTGCTCCAAATCTGTTCGTGCTCAGTGCCACACCGCTTGCGCCCCATACGACGGCAGAAGTCGAAGCGGCCATCTATGCCGAGCTCGAACGACTCAAGACGGAGCCGGTCTCCGCCAAGGAGCTTGAGAAGGTGCTGAATAACCTCGATGCCGATCTGGTGCGGGCGCTTCGATCCAACGGGGGTCTTGCTTCTCAATTGGCGCTTTATCAGACGGTAGCGGAAGACTGGCGCTACGCGTTAAAGGCTCGGGACAAAATTGCGGCCGTGACGTCGGCGGATATCCAGCGAGTGGCAGCTGAGTATTTTACAAAGTCGAACCGGACAGTTGCCACGTTGGTGAAGAAGGCTGGTGAGAAGAATGTCGCGACGGTGCCGCAGCACGAGGTGGCGCGATGAAGAACGTGAAACGTGAATCGTTCAACGCGAAACGGGGGTACTTCATTCTGACTGCGATGGTCATAGCCCTCACCGTTCCGGTGTTGACCGCTTGTGTCGGAAATCCGGTGCTGGGCGATCCCAGGCAGATGACGTTTATGCCGGTGGAGTTTACCCCGCCAGAACCGGATCGCGTGGTGCTCGAGAATGGGATGGTCGTGTATCTCCTTGAGGACCATGAGCTGCCCTTGATCAGCATGACTGCGACTATGCGAACCGGCAGCTGGCTCGATCCGGCAGAGAAGATCGGCCTGGCTTCGTTGACCGGTTCTATCATGCGGACAGGCGGGGGAGGCGGTCTGTCGGCTGAACGAGTGGACGAAGAACTTGAACAGTTCGCCGGGGATGTCGGCCTCTCGATTGGACGGCAATCAGGTTCCGCGTCGCTCGATGTGCTCAGCAAGGACTTGAAGCGGGGGCTCCAGATCTTCGCGGGACTCATTCGGACACCCGCCTTTGAGCCGGCGCGGGTTGAACTGGCCAAGCTGCAGGCCATCGAAGCAATTCGCCGCAGGCAAGACACCCCCGGTTCGATCGTCGGTCGCGAGTTCGTGAAGCTCCTGTACGGAGCGGATCACCCGTCGGCGCGTGAAAGCAGCATCGGGTCTATCACCAGCCTCACCAGAGACGATTTGGTCGCCTTTCACCGGAAGACCATTCATCCGAACGGCATGATGTTGGGGGTGACGGGGGACTTCGACAAGTCCGCGATGCTGGCCCTGCTGCGCGAAGTATTTGGCGATTGGAAAAAAGGCGAGGTTCCGGTGCTGACGATTGCCGACGTACCCCAGGATCCGACGGCGAAGCCCGTTGTTCGGTTTGTGAACAAGGAGACCTCGCAAACGCATCTTCGCCTCGGTCATCTGTCGATCAAGGAGCAGGATCCCGACTATGTGGCGTTGGCAATTGCGAACGATATTCTGGGAGGCAGTTCCTTTCGCAGCCGTCTCTTCAACGACGTGCGGACCAAGCGGGGCTTGGCCTACTCGGTCGGCAGCCGCTTGAACTCCGGGGTGCACGATCAAGGCGTCTGGCTGATGCGTGCAGAGACGAAGTTGCCATCGACGCAAGAGGTCATCACGCGGTTTGTTTCGAACATGGAGCGGATGCGGACCGAGTTGGTAACGGACAGCGAGCTGGCAGAAGCGAAAGAGGCCTATGTGAACTCGTTTGTGTTCTCCTTTGCCAGTTCGTCCGCGATCGTGGGGCGGTTGGTTGAACTGGAATACGACGGGCTTCCCAAGGATTTTCTCCAGCAATTGCGTGCCCGCGTGATCGCGTTGACGAAAGAGGAGATCCTGGCTGCGGCGAAGAAACATTTCCATCCCGATCGACTGACCATTGTCGCCGTCGGGGCCGGCGAGGCCCTGCCGAAGTTGCTGTCGGGATTTGGGGAAGTGAAGGAGATTAAACTGGCTCCGGAGGGGTGAGGGGGAGAGCGGGTCCTGTCGCCGACCTGGGAGCCCGACCGTCCTCGCACCCCGCCCGGTGTAGGGACCCCACTGCGGGCGGTCGGGCTCCCAGGTCGGCGCCACCCGATCCAGAAAGTGAAAGCCTCCGGAGCTTTGGTGGGGAGAAGAAGGGGTGATGCTCTAGTCGAGGCTTGTACTTTCTCAGCCAGCACTTTAGAAAGTGCGAGCTGGACGCGCGCTGATGCTGAAGATCCAGTATCAAGCACAGTATCCTCCATCTGGATGCTGTGGCTACTGGGTGGTTGTGAATGCGGCCGAGTGTGAAGGGAGGTGGTCATGGTGACCTATCTGATGCTCCTCAATTGGACGGATCAGGGAATTAAGAACGTGAAGGATTCGCCGAAGCGACTGGATGGGGTCAAGAAGCTCGCGAAGGACTTGGGTGGCGAGGTCAAATCCTTCTACATGACGCTGGGGGCGTATGATCTTGTTCTCATCGTTGCTATGCCGAACAACGACAAGCTAGCGAGTTTCGGCCTCAAGTTGGGATCGCTCGGCAATGTGCGGTCCACGACTCTCAGAGCCTACTCCGAGGATGAATATCGCCGCATCATTAGCGGCCTAAGCTAAGTTGCACAGGCGTAGAACAGAATCGATAGCTGTCAGTGGTCAGCCATGAGCCAAGATCGAACTCAGAGCTGAGCGCTGACTGCTGATAGCTGAAGGCTTGGTTATGCCGCTCGAAGACAATTTCTGTGACATTATCAAGAAGGCCCGCATGGGGCAGGCATGGTCCGTGGCGGATGTGGCGCGGATGACCGGATTGCCCGGTGGCGACATCACAGCGCTGGAGCGCGGCGTTCGCCCACCTGATTGCATTGAGGTTCGTGCGCTGGCGAAGGCGTTAGGACTTCGTCCTGGTCCGTTGGAGCAGATCGTCCTAGAGAAGTGGGTTCCTCAACCGATTCCCTCGCTCACGGGGATCGAAACCATACAGGGCGACATCAACGGCTATGCGGTCAACGGCTATATCGTGCACGACTCCGGTGAGGCGCTTCTCGTCGATACGGCGTACAACGCTCCGGCCATGATCGCCTGGCTCGAATCCCATCGACTCCGGCTGACCGGCATCTGTCTGACGCACGGGCATGCGGATCACGCCGAGGGGATTCAAGAACTCCTTGTACGATGGCAAGTTCCGGTCTACCTGGGGGCTGACGATGTCAGCCTCCTGCGCTGGAAGCCCTCGGAGGATCGTCTTACTGCCCCGAACGACGGACGTGCCATCTCGGTCGGGCGTCTCAGCGTCCATTGTATCGCTACACCAGGTCATACCCCAGGCGGGATTTGCTATCGCATGGATGCCGAGTCACAGCGCGTCTGTTTCGTCGGTGATACGTTGTTTGCGGGATCCATTGGCCGTTCGAATCCCAGTACGCTGTATCAGACTCATCTGGGATCGGTCTGGACCAGCGTGCTCACGTTGTCCCCTGAGTATCGGTTGTTGCCGGGCCACGGACCGGCCACGACGGTCCGCGAAGAACTCGACTATAATCCCTTCGCTACGGATCATTGAAGATGGCCGCCATGAATCTCGATCAGCGAAACGATAACCAGCCGATCCGCAGCGGAGAGCTGCCGGTTGTGGCAGGACCGTCTGAGGACCTCAGTGATCTCCCTGCGGATGACGAATTCGAGGAGACACCCTTCTCGAAATGGATCCTTCCCATCAGCCTCTTTCTGGCGACGATCTTTACTACACTGTGGGCTGGGGCCTATCAGGCCTACGACGGACCAATCCATGGACCGGTGAATTTTCTGCTTGAACACCCCGAGACGCTCTGGCGCGGGATTCCCTTCGCTGCCACGCTGCTGATCATTCTGGTGACCCATGAATTCGGGCACTATGTGCTCTCCCGCATCCACCGAGTTCCGGCGTCGCTGCCGTTGTTCATCCCGGGCCCTCCGTATTTCATCGGCACATTCGGGGCGATCATCCGCCTGCGCGGGCCGATCTTGAATCGGCGCGCACTGTTCGACATCGGCGTGTCTGGTCCGCTTGCCGGCTTCATCGTCGCGGTGGTGGCACTGGTCATCGGTCTGAACCTGTCAACGGTCGTTGATCGAACGGCGACCCATGGATTGCAGTTGGGCGAACCGTTGCTCTTGCAGTTCATCTCCTGGCTGGTCGTCGGGTCCCTTCCTCCTCAGGCCGACATCGTCTTGCACCCCATCGGGTTCGCTGCCTGGTTCGGCCTGTTTGTGACCTCGTTGAATCTCCTTCCCATCGGCCAACTCGACGGCGGACATGTGGCGTACGCCCTATGGGGCAAACGTCAACGTACAATGGCGTTTATCATGGTGCCGATCCTTATCGTGCTGGGATACGTCGGCTGGCCCGGCTGGTGGCTCTGGGCCTTCATGGCAGGTCTATGGGGTTTCGGGCACCCGCCAGTGCGCGATCTTCACATACCATTGGGCCAGGAGCGGATCGTTGTAGGATGGGTTGCCCTTGCCGTGTTTGTGCTCACCTTTGCGCCTGTTCCGTTCTCTTTCCACTGACAAGCGGCTGAAACAGCCCACCAGCTTCGTTCTCGCATCGTTCAGACCCTCAACGTGGAGGAGGCGTTTCTCGGAAGTAGGAAATGTTGGAGGGGCTTTTCCGTTCGCCAAGACCCATTATAAGGGCGAACGGCCCACACGAAGTGCGGTATGTACCTCCTCGGGTCCTCACTCGCTGCGGCCTTGCTGGACGGGCTGTTTGAGCCGCTTGCACTCGGACTCCATGCGGTGCTTGGATCAATCAAGAGATTTTCTTGTCGTATCGCATACACGGCCCTACAGTGTGCCTATGGAGTCCACCGCGACCTCGACCCTGTCGTGTCCCAAGTGTCAGGCTGACCAGCATGACGGAGCGACAGAGTGCGTGAAATGCGGGATCATCTTTGCAAAGTATCGATCGTATGTCTCGCTACAGCAGCAGCCTGTGCTGCGAGATCACGCTCGCTGGGTGTCCTTTGCCAAGGAGTGGCTCGTTGACTCAGATACATCGACCGATTCGTTGACCTTCGCCGGCCGGGTCGCAGTGTTTCTGCCGCTTCTCTGGTGGGGCCGAACATTAATTTTCACACCGCTTGAAACCAACTACGCAGGGGAATCGTTTCTCCATCTGATCAATCTGCCGTTCCACGAAGCCGGCCATCTTCTATTTATCCCGTTGGGGCGCTTCATGATGATTCTTGGCGGGAGTCTCGGTCAGATCCTGATGCCGCTCGTTTGCCTAGCCACCTTTCTCATCAAGACGCGCGATCTCTTCGGCGCGTCGGTGGCCCTCTGGTGGACGGCGGAAAGCTTCATGGATATCTCCCCCTATATCAACGATGCGCGAGCGATGGATCTCATGTTGCTTGGCGGGGTGACCGGGAAGGAAACGGACGGGCATGACTGGAACAATATCCTGACCATGTTGGGCTGGCTGGAGTATGACCATCGCCTGGCTCACCTCGCCTACAACCTCGGCATTCTCCTGATGCTGGCCTCATTCGCTTGGGGCGGACTACTTCTTGTGAAACACTACCACAGGCTCTCACCGTAACCGTGCTTGCATGACCGAAGATACTCTCTTCCAATAGGCTTTTACTGAATGAGGGGGTTCCCACATGCGAAACCTGCAGGCAGCTCGTGCTTGTCCCATCGTGGTCGGCATTGTGGCGTTGAGCAGTTAGGGGTATACGATCGATTCCACGAGACAGGGGGCATCGCTATTAGGTGAAGGGATTCATGCCGGTGACGCATTCACGTGGATGTGTGCAAGTTCTTCGAGCGCGAGCATCATCGCGTGGGTTCCGCTCCGACCATGCCCGAGCGTTTGGACGGTCTGGTAGAGCTGGTGCACCAACGTGAGACCGGGCAGTACGAGCCCCATACGTTTCGATTCCTCCAACGCGAGGCCCATGTCCTTGATGAAATGCTCAACAAAGAATCCTGGGTCGAAGTTGCGCTGTAGAATCCTCGGCGCCAGATTGTCTAACGTCCAGCAGGCTGCTGCGCCGCCGCGGATCGATTCGAGCATGCGGCTCAGATCGAGCCCTGCCTTGTAACCGTAGAGCATACTCTCGCAGACACCGACCATCGTGCCGGCGATCACGATCTGGTTACAGAGTTTTGCCTGTTGCCCAGTTCCGGGCCCTCCCTGATGCACAATCTTGTTACCCAGTAGCTCAAACAGCGGCATCACAGCTTGTACTGCTTTGCGGTCGCCTCCCACCATGATCGAGAGAGTGGTGTCGCGCGCACCCACATCGCCACCGGATACCGGGGCGTCAATCGCAGAGAGACCCTTGGCCGTCGCACGTTCGGCAATCTCGCGGCTGAGTGCGGGGTCCGTCGTCGTCATATCGACGAGCACCGTGCCAGGTTGTGCACCGGCCAGGACTCCAGTCTCGCCGAAATAGACCTGCCGGACGTCCTGAGGAAAGCCGACCATTGTAAAGAGGACATCGGATTCAGCCGCCACAGCGCGCGGACTCTCGGCCCATTGCGCACCGCGATCGAGTAATAGTTGCGCCTTCGACCGTGTGCGGCTATGGACGGTCACGCGATAGCCGGCCGTGAGCAGATGGCCACACATCGACGATCCCATCACGCCGGTGCCGATCCAGCCGATCCTTATCGCCGCCGGTATGGTAAATCGGAACGCCATCGTTCGCCTGCTCGGTTATTCGGCG
>Ga0187893_10011649_pt1 | contig 12708 bp, 9 predicted proteins | sample MA1701074metaG_FD_139574 | JGI IMG/M metagenome (GOLD analysis project Ga0187893, IMG submission 139574) | White microbial mat communities from a basaltic lava cave in the Kipuka Kanohina Cave System on the Island of Hawaii, USA - MA170107-4 metaG ...
AACGTCTGGTTGGTGAGCTCCTCGGGCGGCGAGCCCCGCCCGCTCACGAGCGGCGACGACATGGTGTACTTCTCGCCCGACTGGACCCCGGACGGGAACTACGTCGTGGTGGCGAAAGGCACACCGACGGGCCTCGAGAAGCTCTGGATGTATCACATCAAGGGCGGGCGCGGGCTGGAGATGGCCGCGGGACCGGCGGGGATCCGAATGCTGGGACCGGCCTTCGGGCCCAACCCACGCTATGTCTGGTACGCCCGCCGGGCCGGGTCCTGGACGTACAACGCCCTCCTCCCTCAGTACCAGGTCGCGGTGTACGACCGCGAGACCGGGACCCACACCGGTATGACGTCGCGATACGGGTCTGCATTCCGGCCCGCTCTCTCTCCCGACGGGAAGTGGCTGACCTACGGGTCGCGCCACGACGCCGAGACAGGTTTGGTGCTTCGAGAGCTGGCGACCGGCGAGGAGCGCTGGCTCGCCTATCCGATTCAGCGGGACGAGCAGGAGTCGGTCGCCAGCATGGATGTGCTGCCTGGGTATTCGTTCACTCCGGATTCACGCGCGGTGATCATCTCGTACGGCGGAGAGATCTGGCGGGTCCCCCTCGAGGCGGGAGCAGGTGGAACGGGCTCGGCCTCCCGAATCCCGTTCACGGTGAACGCCGAGGTGGCGGTGGGTCCCGAGGTGAAGTTCGAATACCCGGTGTCCGATTCGGCGACGTTCACGGTCCAGCAGATCCAGGACCCGGTGCCTTCACCGGACGGCCGCCGGGTTGCTTTCACCGCGCTCGACCGGCTCTACGTCGCGGATCTTCCGGGAGGAACACCCCGCCGGCTCACGACTCAGGATGTTGGGGAGTACTTCCCGGTGTGGTCGCCCGACGGGACGTCCATCGCCTACGCGACCTGGGACGACCGGGAGAGCTACATCATGCGGGTCCCGGCAGCGGGAGGTACCCCGGTCCGCCTAACCCGCACCTCGGCGTACTACCGTCAGCTCGCCTGGTCGCCGGACGGCCGCCGCATCGTGGCCATCCGGTCGCGGGCCCAGGATCTTCGAGACGCCTACGACCCGTTCATCGCCGGCCTCGGATCCGAATTCGTCTGGATCCCGGCCCAAGGAGCAGGGAGCGGTGAGGTGACGGTGATCGGGCCGACGGGCGGACGGAGCCGTCCCCACTTCACCAGCGACACCGGGAGGATCTACACCTACGGATCGTTGCCCAATGAGCCACCCCAGCCGGGGCTTCCCTCGGTGGGACTGGTCTCGATGCGGTGGGACGGCACCGACTTGAAGCGCCACCTCAGAGTGACCTGGCGGTTGCCGTTCACCGCGATGGCGGCCCGGGTGGCAACGCCAAGCGATTCGTCGGACATCGTGATGCCGCGGGATTTCTCACGCGAGCCGCAGATCCCCCAGGCCGCAGCTGCCATGGTCAGGATGGCGCCTCAGGGCGACCTCGCCCTCGCGCTGGTCAATCGGGACGTCTATGTCGTCACCGTTCCCCAAACCGGGGGCCCCGCACCGACCGTGCTCGTGACCGTGCCGGACAGCGCGCAGGTGCCGGTGCGGAAGTTGAGCGACATCGGCGGCGAGTTCCCCATTTGGGGGGCCGATGGCCGCACGGTGTACTGGTCCATCGGCAGCGCGTTGGTCACCTACCGGCTCGACCGGGCCGAGGCCGATCCCGCCTACCGGCCCGAAGAGGTTCGCTTCCGGATCACCAGCCCGCGAGACATCCCACAGGGAACCGCGGTGCTCCGGGGCGCACGGGTCATCACGATGCGGGGCACCGAAATCATCGAAAACGCCGACGTCGTGATCCGCAACAACCGGATCGCGGCGGTGGGCGCTCAGGGGAGCGTGGCCACCCCGGAGGGAGCCCGGATCATTGATGTGGCGGGCAAGACCATCGTGCCCGGTTTCGTGGACACCCACGCCCACATGTGGAACCTGTGGGGACTGCACTGGAGCCGGCCGTGGATCTATCTCGCGAACCTCGCCTACGGGGTGACCACGACGCGCGATCCCCAGACCGCGACCACCGACGTCCTGAGCTACGGGGACCGGGTCGAAGCGGGGCTCATGCCCGGACCGCGGGTCTATTCGACCGGTCCCGGGGTGTTCTGGCAGGAGGGGATCAAGGACCTTGCCCAGGCGCGGAACGTCCTTCGCCGCTACAGCGACTACTGGGACACCAAGACGTTCAAGATGTATCTCTCCGGAAACCGCCGGCAGCGCCAGCTCCTCATCATGGCGGCGCGAGAGCTCAAGTTGATGCCGACGACCGAAGGAGGCCTGGAGTACCGCCTCAACATGACCCACGCGATGGACGGCTATCCCGGGGTCGAGCACACCATGCCGGTGATCCCCGCCTACCAGGACATGGTCGAGCTGTTCAAGACCTCGGGCACGACCAACACTCCCACGCTGCTGGTGTCCTACGGCGGGCCCTGGGCGGAGAACTACTTCTACACCAATGAGAATGTGGTGGGCGACACCAAGCTCGCCAGGTTCACCATGAAGGAGGAGCTCGACTTCAAGATCCGCCGGCGTAACCCGGGGCCCGGCCCCGGCGGCTGGTTCCGGAAGGATGAGTATGCCTTCCCCAAACACGCGGCCTGGATCAAGCAGCTGGTCGAATCGGGAGGCCGGGCCGGGATCGGGAGCCACGGCCAGCTCCAGGGCCTCGGCTACCACTGGGAGCTGTGGGCAGTGCAGAGCGGCGGGATGACCAACCACGATGCCCTCCGGGTCGCGACGATCCTGGGCGCCGAGGCGATCGGGCTGGGCCGCGACCTCGGCTCCCTCGAGCCGGGCAAGCTGGCCGATCTTATCGTGCTCGACGCCAATCCGCTCGAAAACATCCGGAACACCAACACCATTCGGTACGTGATGATGAACGGACGCCTGTACGAGGGAGACACCCTCAACGAGCTGTGGCCGCGGCAACGCCCGGCGCCCGACGAACCCTGGCGGCGGGTCGCGCCTAATACGGCGGCAGGGATCCGGGGAGGTGGACAATGAAAAAGGCTATTGGCTATTGGCTATTGGCTATTGGCGTGTACGGCGGCGCCCCGCTCCCGGCGCAGGCGCCGGGAGGACCGGGCGCGCGGCCCCGTCCCCTGCCCCTTCCCGCGAGCCGGAAGGCCACCTTCACGGCGACCAGGGCGACCTGGATGTCGCTCGACGTCAGTCCGGATGGCAAGACGATCGTCTTCGATCTGCTGGGCGACCTCTACACCGTGCCGTTCACCGGTGGGAAGGCCACCCGCATCACCGACGGCCTGGCGTTCGACGCCCAGCCCAGGTGGAGCCCGGACGGGCAGACGATTGCGTTCGTGTCGGATCGGAGCGGAGGCGACAACCTCTGGACCATACGGCTCGACTTCACCGATACCACCCAGGTCAGCCAGGGGAACACCAATCTTTACCTCTCGCCGGAGTGGATGCCGGATGGAGAGCACATCCTGGTGAGCCAGTCGGGCGCGTTAGGCGGCGCAGCCAAGATCCTCATGTACCACGCCAAGCGCCGGAGTCCGGTCCCGATCATCCGGGGGCCCGCCCCCTTCAAGACCGTCGGGGCAGCCGTGACGCCCGACGGCCGCTCCATCTGGTTCGCGGGACGGAATGGGGACTGGCAGTACAACGCGCAGTTCCCCCAGTACCAGCTCTACGTGTACGACCGCGAGCGCGGCACCACGACGCTCATGTCGAACCGGTACGGGTCGGGTTTCCGCCCGGCGATCTCCCCCGACGGCAAGTGGCTGGTGTACGGCACGCGCCACGACACGGCAACGGGTCTGCGGGCTCGTGACCTCGCCACAGGAGACGAGCGCTGGCTGGCCTATCCGGTCCAGCGCGATGAAATGGAATCCCGGGCAACGCTCGACGTGCTGCCCGGCTACAGCTTCACGCCGGACTCCAAAGAGATCGTCCTCTCGTACGGCGGGGAAATCTGGCGGGTGCCGATGGACGGTTCCGCGGCGACCAGGATTCCCTTCGAGGCCGCCGTTTCCGCCGACATCGGCCCCGAGGTGAAGTTCCGCTACCGGGTGGACACGACGGCGATGGTGACCGCGCGGCAGATCCGCCATCCGGTTGCCTCGCCCGACGGACGCCGGGTTGCGTTCACCGCGTTCGACCGACTGTGGATTCGAGACCCTGGCACGGGAGCATCCCGCCGGGTGACCACTGCAGACGTTGGGGAGTATCACCCGGTCTGGTCGCCCGACGGTCTGTGGGTGGCGTTCGTGACTTGGGACGATTCAGCGGGCGGAAGGATCGTGAAGGCCCGCGCGGACGGCACCGGGCAGCCGGTGCTGCTCACCACCGTACCCGCGCTCTACTACAACATCGCGTGGTCACCGGACGGCCAGCGCATTGTGGCCACTCGAGCCGCGGCCCGCGAGCTCAAGCGCGCGCCCGACACGTTCTTCGGACCGCTGGGCGGCGAGTTCGTGTGGGTTCCCGCGGCCGGAGGTGCGGTGACCCTGATCGCTCCGACCGGGAGCCGCGATGTCGCCCATTTCCGACAGGACCAGCCCGACCGGATCTACGCCTACAGCCCCGCGGAGGGCCTGGTGTCGTTCCGTTGGGATGGGACCGACGTGAAGCAGCATCTCCAGGTCCGGGGTGGAGGCGGATTCGGCGGCACACCCGACCTCGATCAATCGGTGGGGGGGGGAGAGGCGCTTCCCCGGCGCGTGTTCCCGGTATTCCTGGAGGATTCGGCACAAGCCCCCGCGGAAGAAGGACCGGCGGCACCCGCCGCGGGTCTGGTGATGATCTCGCCCCGGGGCGGGCGAGCGTTGGCCCAGGTGGGGAGCCACATCTATTCGGTGGACATCCCGGAGGTCGGGGGCCCGGTGCCGGTCATCTCGGTGGCGGCTCCGGCCGGCGCACCGGTCCGGGTGCGCCAGCTCACCGACATCGGCGGCGAGTTCCCCTCCTGGAGCCCCGACGGCAACCGCATCCACTGGGCGATCGGGAACGCGTTGCTGACCTACGACCTCGAGCGGGTCAGGGTGATGGAAGACAGCACCGCCGCCGATAACCGGGCCACGGTCGGCCGGGCGCTCCGAATCCGGCAGCTCCTCGACACCCTGCGCACCACGCGTCGGACGGTGGATAGCCTCAACCGGATTCCCGCTCCCCTCCCCGACTCGGTGCGGGTCAGGCTCAACCGGCTGGTGGCCGATTCGATTCAGGCCCGGGCCGACTCGCTGATCCGCGCCGCCGATCTGATCCGGGCCCGGGCCCAGCGGATCCGTGACAACGCCGATTCGGTCCGGTCAGGGCTCGACAGCGTCCGCGCCGACACGGTCACCTATCGCCCCAGCGAGACCCGGGTGCGCGTCGAGCTTCCGCGCGACGTTCCCCGCGGCACGATGGTGCTCCGGGGAGGCCGGGTCCTCACCATGAAGGGCCGCGAGATCATCGAGAACGCCGATGTGGTGGTGACCGACAACCGGATCACCGCCGTCGGAAAGCGGGACTCGGTGGTGATCCCCGCCGGAGCGAGGGTCATTGACGTGTCGGGCAAGACGCTCTTGCCCGGTTTCGTGGATACCCACTATCACCCGCAGTGGCTGGTGCCGGAGATTCATCCCCGGCAGGCCTGGCAGTACCTCGGCACGCTGGCCTTCGGGGTCACCACGACGCGAGACCCGCAGACCGCGACCACGGACGTCCTGAGCTACGAGGACCGGGTCAACATCGGGGCCATGCTCGGGCCCCGGATCTACTCGACCGGGCCTGGGGTCTTCGGCGGCGAGAGCATCCGCGATTCGGCGCACGCGATCAGCGTGCTCAAGCGGTACAGCCAGTACTACGACACCAAGACCTTGAAGATGTACATGGCAGGGAATCGGCAGCAGCGCCAGTGGATCATCCAGGCGGCGCGGATCCTCGGCCTCATGCCGACCACCGAAACCGCCCTCGACTTCAAGTTGACGCTGACCCACGCGCTCGACGGCTACACCGGGGTCGAACACTCGCTCTCGGTGGCGCCGATCTTCGAGGACGTGGTCAAGCTGTTCAGGGCCTCGGGGACCACCAACAGCCCGACCCTCGTCGTTTCCTACGGGGGCCCGTTCGCGGAGAACTGGTTCTACGCGAAGGAAGAGGTCCACGACGATCCCAAGATCCGGCGGTTTCTCCCGGAGGAGAGCATTGACGTCCGCAGCAGGCGGCGTCCCTTCTGGGCGCTGGAGGAGGAGCAGGTTTTCCAGCGACACGCGCAGTTCGTGAAGCGTATGCTGGACGATACCGCGCGGGTCGCGGTCGGAAGCCACGGCCAGATCCAGGGCGTGGGCTATCTCTGGGAGCTGTGGGCGATGGGGTCGGGCGGGGCGAACCCGCACGACGTCTTGCGGGCGGCCACGATCCTCGGCGCCGAGGCGATCGGACTCTCGACCGACATCGGGACGGTGGAGGCGGGCAAGCTTGCCGACCTTCTGGTTCTCGATGCCGATCCGCTCGCCAACCTGCGGAACGTTGCCCAGCTTCGTTACGTGATGAAGAACGGGAGGCTCTACGAGGGGGCCACCCTCAACGAGGTGTGGCCGCGGGAGCGGCCGCTCGGCGCTCCGGTCTGGCTCCGGCAGGGGCCCGAAGGTGTGTCGGGAGGGATCGGGGTGAGGTCTCCCTGACGAAGGAGGTTTTCCAATGAGAGTAGGACTCGCGGTCGCTTTCCTGTTTCCCGGGAGTCTCCTCGCCCAACAGATGGGGACGGTGCCCGGTGGCGCCAAGGTAGAGATTCGATCGGCCGACAGCCTCCGGGTGATTGAGGTTCGGGTGAATGTTGGCGGCGGCCTGTTTGATCGGCTCGGAGTGCTCCGACCTGCTCCTGGCAGGGTGGATTGCGCTCGCAACGAGTGCACGGCCACAACGCCGGCGGAGCTTTCGCTCACCGGGCACAGTGGCGAGGTCCGCATTGCGGCTCGTGACAGCCTTGCGCAGCTCGAGATCACGGTCATCAGCCTGCAATCGCCGGTACGTCGCCTCGTGGCGCGGGGCAACTGGGTGTCCTTCGATCGATCAGACCGAGGAAACCTGATCATTCGCGCAGCCGAAATATCGTTCTAGTTCGGATTGTGGCAGTGATGTCTGCCGTGATGTAGTTCAATCTCGCCCACGCCGCGCGGGACTTGCCGAGTTGCATCCCTCCCCGCCGAGGCCGCATATTATGGCGATGCCGGTCACGCTGCGCCGATTCACCCTGGACGAGCTGGACGCATTCCGCGCCGACGGCAACCGATACGAGCTGGTGGGCGGTCTCCTCCTCGTGACGCCCCTGCCGGGACCGGCCCATCAGACGGTCGTCTCTCGCCTCATGGGGATTCTGCTCAGTGTTTTCCAGGACGACCCCTGGACGGCGGTCTGGTCTCCCGGTGCCATCCGGATCCCGCCCGAGCTTCAGCTCGAGCCGGACATTCTGGTCGGCCGGATGCCCCGCGTGCTCGAGCGCTGGGAAGACGTCGTCGAGCACTGGCTGGCCATAGAGGTTTCGGGCGCCCCCTCTCGGGTGTACGATCGCGATTACACGCAGGACGCCTATCTCGAGGTCGGCGTCCGCGAGGTATGGCGGGTGGACCTGGATTCCCGGAGCATCTCGATTTCCCGCCAGGGCGAAGAGCTCCGGGAACTCAGGGGTGAGGTGAGCTGGCGCTCGCCAACAGGCCGGGAACTCAGGGTCGGCGTGGAGGCGCTTTTTCGGGGCCGCTGAGCACATCGTCGCAATGCGAATTGTGGTAGCATTGAAGTTCGAGGTGGGCTATGCGTTGTTTGGTGCTGGTGACGCTGGTTGCCGCTGCACTCGTTCCCCGATACGGCGGGGTCCAGGCTCAGGACCGTTCCACCGTTCACATCGTCGGTGTGGTCTACGACCACCTCCAGCGGCCGATCGGCGGCGTCGAAGTCCTGTTGAACCGGAGCCGCCTGGCCGCGGTGAGCAACGCCGCAGGGATCTTCTCCCTGGCCATCGCCCCGACCGATTCCACCATCGCGTTTCGGCGCATCGGGTATCGTCCTGCTCTGCTGACGGTTCATCCACTCCCATCCGCCGACACCATCCTGGTCCAGCTCCAGCCTTCCCCGGTCGTGCTCCCCGAGGTCATTGCGATCGCACCCCCCAGCAAACCGCTTCGGTACGCCGGCACGACGAAGTACGATGACGTGTTTTTGCGCCGGCGGGTCGGGCTCGGCACGCTCATAACCCGCGACATGATTGATCAGCGGTTCGGGGTCTCCACTGCGGAGCTTCTCGTTGGGGTTGTGCCCGGGGTTCGATACCTGAACTCACACCCCAAACGGCTCGTGTTCCCGCGGTGTCAGGAAACCGGGGGGATCACGGTCTACTTCGACGGCTCGCGCCACGGGATTGGCGGAACCACTCAGAGCGCTCAGTCCGGTGGGATATTGTCACAAAGCGGGCGAGGTGGATCTGCCTCATTCCGTGGCGATTTTCCGGAGATCGAGATCCTGGAGCGGATCAGTCCCTCGGATATCGAGATGATTGAAGTCTTCCGGGGAGTTTCTCAGATACCGGGGGTATTCCATTGGGACGGGTGCGCCGTGATTGCGATCTGGAGTCGCTGGAACCGTTAGTCCAGCCCCCGAAGCCTGACGCACCAGCCTCGGCGACCGGTCCTCAAACCCACCGGACCCCGGCGGCATCCCAGCCGCATACGCATTCCTGAGGAGCCGGAGGCCGACCATCAACAATGTGAAGGTGGCCATCCTCGCGGGCCTGGCCTGCCTGCCGGGGACCACCGCGAGCTCGCCCGCACTCGAGCAGCAGGTCCAACAGGTCGCCACGCTCGGCACCGCTCGGTCGGTCCATACCGCCACTACTCTGCCCTCGGGCCAGGTCCTGTTGGCCGGGGGGATGGCGAGTGGCGGCGGGAGTCTGGCCAGCGTCGAGCTGTTCGATCCCGCGCGCAACACGGTGCAGGTCCTTGGCTCGCTGTCGGAACGAAGGGCGGGTCACACCGCCACCCTGCTTCGTGATGGCAGGGTGCTGATCGCCGGCGGCTACGATGGCGGGTACCTCGGTTCGCTCGAGATCTTCGAACCGGGGACGCGGCGCTTTCGCCCTGCCGGTGCACTCATCGAGGGGCGCAGCGGACACACGGCGACCCTGCTGCCGGACGGCCGGGTGCTGATCATTGGTGGTGTGGGCCGGGGCTGGACGTTCCTGAGCAGCGCGGAGCTGTACGACCCGGAGACCGGCCGCTCGGAGCTCGCCGGCTCCATGAGCGTGCCGCGCGAAAGCCACACGGCGACGCTGCTCGCGGACGGGCGGGTTCTGGTGATCGGCGGCGCGGACCGCACCGATCGTCGCTTCTACAACACCACCGAGGTGTACGACGCCCGGACCGGGCGCTTCGAGCCGGGGCCGCGGATGGCGAACGAGCGCTACAAGATCGCCGGGACCACGGTCCTCCTCGGTAGTGGGGCGGTGCTGGTTGCAGGAGGTGCGCAGGCCGCCGAGGTGCTGGACCTGGCGACCTGGAGCTTCCGTGAGGTGTCGGGCCGTTTCCCCGAGGCATTCCACTTCGCGACGACGGCCTCGCTCCAGGGGGGCGGCGTGCTCATCGCCGGGGGGTATTCGGACGGGAACCATCCGACCGCGGGGGTCTGGCGGTTTCAGCCATGACCCCCCCCCGCTGGTTCACGCTGGCGCTCCCAGCGGCCGCAGCTACTTTGTTGTTGGGGGCCGGCCTGGCAGGGCGATGGTAACCTTTCGAATTCCCAGTGCAGTAGTCTTTCCGCACCTCCTTCTCGTCGCGCTGATCGGATGTGGTGGGTCCGTTCTCGACCCCGCTCAGGAGCCGGGAGACTCACTGCCTGAGCCGGCCCTTCTCCTCACGACAGATCGCCCGGATTACGCCGCCAGTTATCTGCACGGCGAGGGCACCTATCGGATCTACGGCTTCACGATCATCGCCCGGTTGGAAAACCGGTTCATGCAGCGGCTCTTCATCAGCCGCTGTTTTCCCAACTCCCCAGGACCGATCTACGATGTAGCACTCATCGACGGGACGGACGCCTGGGGCTCCGCGTATAGCAAGGCGTGGGGCTGTGTAGGCCACGACCAGCAATTCCCTCTGGAGCCTGGCCAAATCCGGGTGGACACACTCGCGCTCCAGGGTCCCTGGTTTTTTGACGGGCGCACCGGGCACCCGTTCGGTACGCTTGCCGGAAGGATGCGCCTACTGTACGGACTTGGCACGTGCCCTGGCGAGGCCACGGGGTGCCTCCTCCCTCGCTCGCAGGGTCAGTCGAATGTGTTCACGGTTCGGCTTGCCCAGTAGTAAGACTCGATGCAATCAACGCAGTCGCGTAGCTCAAGACCATGACATCAGCAGATGCGACTACCGTCGGGCGTAGGCGGCTGATCTGGGCGGCCGCAGCAGTGGTTGTTGCCGCGGCAGGTTTGGTGCTCGTTCAGCTCTACCAGCGTCCGCGTCTCTATGATCAGTATCTCCCTCCCATGCACAGCTTTCTCTCTGCGGTCATCGGCGCAGATTCGGCTGCCCTGGTTGCGACGGGAGCGGCATCTCAGGCCGTCAATTGGGGTGTGCAGGCGGGTCGCGAGAACCCTGGCGCTATTCGAGAACTCGCGAGCGGACTGGGGGCCACCTGGGGTGGACCGACTCGCCGGCCCACTGGTGACTCCATTGTGGTCCTGTTTCGAGGACCACGGGATGGGATCTGCTACAGCGAACCCATCCTGGTCACCTTTGTTGGGCCTCCGTCTGATGCTCGGGTTCAGAGTGTGAGTGCGGACTGCCTCATCGGGAGGATGAGATGAAGATCCTTTTCGGCGCCATCGCTCTGCCGATCCGGGGCCACCCGGTGCTTGCCCATCCGGGCATACATCTTTAGTATTGATTTTATACATCCAAAGAGGAATACCCATGGCCGCAGAGAAAGGAGCCGGACGGCCCCGGCGGGCGGGACGGTGGGTCCGGAAGAACATGTCCATGGATCCGCGCAAGTTGGCCGCTGCCAAGCAGTATCTCGGCGTCGAAACCGACACCGCGGCGGTTGACGCGGCCCTCGATCTCGTTGCCTTCCAAGCTGAGGTCTCGGCTGGGCTGCGTGCCGGTGCGGCGGCCGGGCCCTGGCGTACCCCATTCCGGAAGCAGTGAGTGGCCAAATTCGCGCTCGATACCAATGTGCTTATTGACGCCCTGAACCTGCCCCACCGGCGGGAAGCGTTGCTGGGCTTTCTGCGCTGGGCCCTTCCCACAACCCACCTGAGCTCGGTGGTGGTCCTTGAGGTCACCGCGGGAGCGGCAAGCCGTCGTCAACAAGCCCTGCTCGATCAACAGATCGTCGGCCCCTTCCTGCAACGCGGCCGCGTCTTTGCGCCTTCCATCACCGCCTGGCTGCAAGCGGGCCGAGCCCTGGCGCGGGGCCATCGGATAGCGACGGCCGCGGCTCTGAACGATCTGTTGCTGGCAACCAGTTGCCGGGAAGCTGGCCTGACGCTGGTCACCAGCGATGCCGGGCTGGGAAGGTTGACCAAACTGATCCCCGGCCTGAGCGTTGCGCAACCATTCCCAAAGCCGCCGACACGCTCATAACCGAAGCCGTGCAGTGACCTCGAACGGAATGAACGTCCAGAGCGACTCCCCTCTCGCATCCGGGATCAGCGCAACCCTCGCCCCCAGCCCAATCGAGCCGCCCCGCCAGCGTCCGACCGCAACGCCGCCGCTGGCATGGAAGCCCACCTTGGTACATGAAGGGTCATCGCGACTCGGGTCCCGCTTTGCCGTTACTCGGTACGCACCTGCCCCTAGCCCGGCAAACCATCGGGACCCTCGTTCGGTGGAAGGAGCGAACGCAAGACCGATTGATGCTCCCCGAAGAACGAACGAGACTGGGCAGGGCACATTGCCGACACAGGCGATATCTCCCTGACCGATTCCACCGGCCACATCCAAGGCCAACTCGAGATCAACAGTATGAAACAGCCTGTACCCCACGCCGACCCCCACCCCATAAACCGCAGATCCATTAAAGGTCGTATCGGCGGTGGTCCAGCCGAGGCCTGTCGTTGCCACGAGGGCCACTCTGCTGGATTGTTGAGCGAAGAGCCCAGCTGGAACCATCAGGATTCCCAGAACGCCAAGCGTTCGGGTTTCTCGAAACGGTGTTTTAGCTCTCATCCATCGTTCGAATACTGCATGGTTGTCAGGGACGCACTTTGAGCCGGGCGGCTGTTGCTATCGCTACGGATTGAGGCATGGGAATTCCAATCCAAATCGGGAGATCTGGATTCTCCCCTATCACGCGGGTACGCAACTCACCAGGAAACAGCCACCCCATATACTACATACCCATGGATCGAGCAATGGTCATGCACGAACCAAACAGACTACTGAGCAAGGGCCTAGTAGTTTGTCTTGTTGTCGGGGCAGGCTGGCACTGCGGGGCAAACAGGGGCCAAGGCGAAGCCCTGGATGCTGTGATATCGGTTGTGACCACTCGAAGGCCTGATACCACGCGCTTGCTGGTCGTGATCGACACAGCCTCCCTGAGAGCTGCGGCCAACCTTGAGTCCGTCGCCGCATATGAACTCACGGCTCAACTCCCCCCTGGCATTGTTCTCGGTATTCCGTTGTTCAATCCTTCACGGTCACCGGTCAGACGGTTCTCCTTCGGGCGCTGTGGGCCGAGGTTGTACCAGCCGGA
>Ga0187893_10011650_pt1 | contig 12708 bp, 9 predicted proteins | sample MA1701074metaG_FD_139574 | JGI IMG/M metagenome (GOLD analysis project Ga0187893, IMG submission 139574) | White microbial mat communities from a basaltic lava cave in the Kipuka Kanohina Cave System on the Island of Hawaii, USA - MA170107-4 metaG ...
CAAAAATTTGCAAGATCTCCTCCTGACTTAATACCTCGGGTAGCCTTCTCTCTTTCAACGGTCGTTCCAGATCATAGACTTTCCTGTCTTGCTTTAATACTTTCTCATAAAAAAATTTGACAGCATTGATAGATTGATTTTGAGCACTTCGACTTAATTTTTTGTGCTCTACTAAGTATAGGAAATAATTTCGTATTTCAATTTCAGTTAAATCGATTGGCAGCGAATTGATGTAGAATAACAGAAAACCTTTGAACAAGTTTAAATATGATCTATTCGTATTCGGACTGTACCCACGAAGCTTCAACTTCTGTTCCATCATGCGTAAAGCTTGCAAGTGATCTTCAGGCAGTTTTGAAACAAATTTTATTTCCTTGGGTTGCTCATTAGCTTGCTTTGTATTTATTGATTTTACTGTTGGCTTTTTTTTAAGGGCTGTTAAATCAACCCAGGCCTTTCCTTTAAATGCTTTTAAAATTTCCGTCACTAAACCTTCTCGGTTTTTGAAATACCAACATTTATGCGTTTTAGTGAAGCTGGCCCCTTCAATGTTTTTTACAAGTACATTTAAATCTCCGTCAAAGGGAAAATAAAGGGCAAGACAATCGACATCACGATGATGTAGTTTATCAACTTTAACGGTTAACTTTAAAGAAGTAGCAGTCACAACGAACGGAATCTTATTAATGATGCCCGCCCGGCTCGTGCACATGCCCGTGCACTAACTCTTCGCTGCTTGCATCGCGTACTTCCAATATTTCTACTGAGAAATTCAATTCTACTCCAGCAAGTGGATGGTTGCCGTCAACCGTAATGCTGTCTAATCCAACATGGGTAACCGTTACTACTTGCTGCCCGTGGTTAGTGCCCGCCTGAAACTGCATGCCCTCTTTTACTTCTTGCGCACCAAAAGCTGAACGGGGTACTTTTTGAATCATCTTTTCGTCACGTTCACCATAACCTTTTTCGGGGCTAACTTTTATTTGAACCTTGTCGCCTTTTACCTTTCCTTCCAGCCCTTCCTCCATCCCGGGAATCAGGTTACCGATACCCTGTATATATAAGAGTGGACTATGGCCTTCGCTTGAATCCAGCACCGTACCGGAATTATCGCGCAGGGTGTAATGAATGGAGACTACCTTTTCTTTTCCGATTTGCATAGTGGTTGTATTAAGTTCTTGAATAGTACGGAGGTCGGAAATTTAAGAAAAAAAATGTAGCGAACATTTGTTTGATGCCTCATCCGGGCAAGAATTGTCACCTTAAATCGAAATCTTACCGCCTAAAAATTCTGTTTTTATAATGTATCCCATTTGCATTACTTCGTACTCCTATTACCTAAACCTGACCGTATGAAATGGATTTTCTGTTTTCTCCTTTGTTGTGGTACTGCACCCGCATTCTCTCAATCCGATGTGCTACTTCGTTATCCTGCTATCAACCCGAACGGATCTCTCATCAGTTTTTCATTTCAAGGCGATATCTGGACAGTCCCATCCGCAGGAGGGAAGGCTACACGCCTAACCGTACATGAAGGATATGAAAGTACACCTGTGTTTAGTCCCGATGGTAAGAGCATTGCTTTTTCAGGTGCCCGGTATGGCAACAACGATGTATTTGTAATCCCAACAGAAGGTGGTGCTCCCAAGCGCCTTACGGTTCACTCCAATGCCGACAACATTTCCAGCTGGAGTGCCTCCGGAAATATTCTATTCTCTACTTCACGTGAGTTTCACCAAATCGAACGTCCGTTAGAAGTGTATTCTATTTCTGCTTCTGGCGGAACAGAATCCCGCGTCATGGATGCTGTGGGTTATGATCCCATTCAATCTCCCGATGGAAGATTCATAGCCTTCACCCGGGGCGACATCAATCCTATTTTTCGGGAAGATTATCGCGGCCCCTCCAACCGCGACATATGGTTGTACGATTCTAAAAATAAATCCTATTCAAAACTTACTACGTTCGATGCCAACGACATCATACCGCGTTGGAGTGATAACCGTACACTCTATTTCTTGAGCACAAATCCGGGAAGAAATAACCTTTTCAAACTGAAACTGGATGACAACGGAAAGCCCATTGGAAGCCCTGAACAAATAACAGACTATAAGGATCACTCCATTCGCTATTATTCTCTTTCAGCCGATGGTAAGTCCATTGTGTTTGAACGTGAAAAGAGTATCTACCTGATGAACATGGATACGAAAGCTGTTCAAAAGGTCCCCGTGCAAATTGGTGCCGATGTGCGCTTCGATCCCGTAGTGAATAAAACTACCTCTGCTGATGCGGCAGAATATGCCGTCTCGCCCAATGGAAAATTAATTACACTGGCAGTTCGGGGTGAAGTATATGTGAAAGAGGCTAACAAGGACAAAAGCAACAGTACCAATCTGTCTGATCATGCGTATCGCGATATGGGCATCGCGTGGCTGAGTGACTCGGTGGTACTGTTTACATCCGATCGTGAGGATAATAATTTCGATATCTACATGGCGAAATCGGTAGACAAGCAACAGCCCAATCTTTTCAAGTCATTAAAGCACCAGGTAACACGCGTTACAAAAACCAATCAGGATGAATCCAATCTTGCTGTTTCGAGCGATGGTAAAAAAATTGCATACATGCGCGGACGCGGCACGCTGGTAGTGAGTGACATCGCAGCCGATGGAAAACTGAGCAATGAAAAAATTCTGTTGGAGGGCTGGGCAACAGCCGGTGGCATTCGGTGGAGCCCGGATAATAAATGGCTGGCCTATGCTGTAGAGGACTTGTACTTCAATGAAGAGATATTCATCCATGCAGCCGACAACAGCAGCAAGCCGGTAAATGTGAGCATGCATCCGCGTAACGATAGTCAGCCATACTGGAGTGCCGATGGCTCCAAGCTGGGATTCATCTCTGCCCGTAACAACCGCAGCAACGATGTTTGGTTCGTATGGCTAAAGAAAGAAGATTTCGAAAAATCGAAACAGGATTGGGACGATGTTTCAACCGATGAAAAATCAGATAAGCCAGCCGACAAGGATAAAAAAGAAGAAAAGAACAAACCGGTTAAAATTGACTTCGATAAAATCCACGAGCGTGTAGTACAGGTCACCAACTTCCCGGGCGATGAATCGAACCTGGTGATTTCTAAGGATGGTGAAACATTTTTCTACACGGCCGTAAGCAGTACATCAAAAGGCCGTGATCTATACAGCGTTAAATGGAACGGAAAAGATTTAAAGGAACTCACGAAAAGTGCTTCCAATCCAACCAACGTCTCCATCGACCGCGAAGGAAAGTATTTGTATTTCCTAAAGTCAGCAGGCGCCATGAATCGGCTCGACATCAAAGGTGATAAAACGGAAGGCCTGCCGTACACGGTTAAACAACATATTGACTACACGGCCGAGCGTACTCAAATTTATGAAGAGGCCTGGCGTACCATCCGCGATGGATTTTACGATCCGCAGTTTCATGGAAAGAACTGGAATGCACTGCACGATAAGTATAAAGAGTTATGCGTAATCGCCAGCACCAACGAAGACTTCCGCGATATGTTCAATTATTTATTGGGTGAACTGAACTCCAGTCACATGGCACTCACTACACCGCAGCAGGCCGAAACCCAAAAAGATGCCACCGGTATGTTGGGCACCGAGCTGATTCCGGTGAAGGAGGGCATGAAGGTGACTCGCGTAATCCCCAATTCTCCGGCTGATAAAACAACGAGTAAACTCCTGGTGAATGATGTGATCACAGCAGTATATGGGAAAGCATACAGCGATTCCGAAAACTTTTACGATGCACTCAATACACAAGTGGACGAACGTATGTTGCTAACAGTAAAGGGTGCAGATGGAAAAAGCAGGGAAGTAGTAATACGTCCTGTGAATACAATCCGGCAATTGTTGTATGAAGAGTGGGTGGAAGATCGTCAGAAATTGGTCGACAAATTTTCAAATGGAAGACTGGGCTACATTCACATCCAGGCGATGAGCATGCCAAGCTTTGAGGTATTTGAACGCGAACTACAGGCAGCCGGATATGGAAAAGATGGATTGGTGGTGGACGTTCGCTACAATGGTGGGGGCTCAACGACAGATTACCTCATGGCTGTGCTGAATTATAAACAACATGCGTATACAATTCCGCGCGGTGCCAGCGATAATCTAGAGCGCGACAAAGCAAAATTCAGAGAATACTATCCGGTGGGGGAGCGATTGATTTTTTCTGCTTGGATGAAACCTTCTATTGCGTTGTGTAATGAAGGCAGCTACTCCAATGCTGAAATTTTTTCACATGCATACAAAACGTTGGGAATCGGAAAATTAGTGGGTGTTCCTACCAACGGTTCAGTGATTTCAACCGGTGGCCGTCCGCTCATGGATGGTTCGTTTGTGCGGTTGCCCTTCCGCGGATGGTTTACAAAAACCACCGATAAAAACCAAGAGCTCGGCCCGGCCATCCCGGATATTATCGTCAACAATTCCCCCGACTGGATTGCAAAAGGTACGGATGATCAATTAAAAGCCGCGGTGGAGGAATTGCTGAAGCAGATTGATGCGAAAAAATAACTTTTTTCGTGCCGTCATGTAAAGTGTGAGCCAGACATCCCCTTTTCTTTTACTCAGAAGGGGATTTCTCTCCCATAAAATGGGGATCGAAATGACGTTGATTTGATGTGGTTTTCTATCAACTGGTTTTGCGCATAAATTAAAGTTTAGCCATATTTGCACCCTTGTTAGCCGAAGCTTGAGCGTAGGCTAACCTTTATCAGCAAGCCTGCCTCGCAAAAGCTGCGGCAGACAAGCCTTAGTGGCGGAACTGGTAGACGCGCACGACTCAAAATCGTGTACCGTAAGGTGTGCCGGTTCGATTCCGGCCTGAGGTACAAAGCTCCGCATGTGCGGGGCTTTTTTTATAACTCGATAAATTTCTCTAACGAAAACGCTTGCGACCGCTCAGCAAAAAGTGTTTTCACCCTGCCCCACACACTTCCAAAAAGTTCTGACTTGCGATAGTCCTCCAGGCTTTGGCCGCTATCCCAATGGCTCAGGGTTGAATAGGTATTCGCATCTTCTGCATCTTTAAGCAACTGTAGGTGTGTACAACCCGGGAAGTTTCGAATCGCTTCTTTGTTCTTGTTAAAGATTTCAAGAAACTCGTCTACTCCGGCATCGGTAAAGTGCATCCGTACAATTCGTATAATCATAGACTCCAAAAGATAAAGTCCCTCTCCATTTGGAGAGGGGTTGGGGTGAGGTATTATTCATCAAACATTATATTCACCATACTACCATACGCCAGGCCCAATAGCTCCGAGGCATGGCCTTTATAAATCCCGATCTCAAGCAGTCCAAGGCTATTGAATAGCAGAAAACATTCGCCTTCATCTGCCTGATTATACTGGGTATGGATTCGCCTGAATTTTTCTCCGCCAAACTGAATCGTGTACGTCTTGTCTTTACTCAAAATATCAAAAGCTTCCTTCGGAATATTGGTAATCAGGTTTCCGAAGTTGTCTACTTTGATCACATGCCCGGCAATTTGTTTTTTGGTGGCCTTTACCTGCCGGTCAATCATCTTTTTAAAAGAACTCATCGGTTTGCCAATATCGGCAATGCCCATACCACTTGCCAGCTTGGCAGCCGCGGGGGCAAAAATATCTTTCTCTGGAAAAGTGGATTGCACCGTGTTGATGGTATTTAACTCTGCCAGGTTTTGATGAGGCTTCTCGCTGATCAAACCAAAAAGCCCGTTATCAGTCCCGACAAAAAAGTGATCCTCCAATTGTAATGCAATGAATGCATCGTTGCGCTGGCCTGTAGCATGGATGCCTACTAAATGGGTAGTGCCTTTTGGAAATTCTTTGAAAACTGACCGCAATACAAATGCAGCATGTGCAATGTCGCAAGGTTGAATTTTGTGACTAATATCCACCAGCCTGATACCCGGATTCGTACTCAGTATTTTAGCCTTGATGGCCGCCACGTAGTGGTCGCTTTCGCCTGAATCTGTTAGCAACGTGACAATGGCCATTTATAATATTAATATAATTATAACTACGATTACGACCTGCCTGCCGGTAGGCAGGTTTTAGATCGTCTTACCGCAAGTTGTTGAAAATTAAGGGTTAAAATTATAGAGGATTATTAATTAATTTTACTACGAACGCAAATAATCACCCATTTCATTGACTGAAAAAGTAATTACACTCGAAAATGTTTCCCTCATCGATTTTCTGGGGGTAGAAAATAAAAACATACAATCTCTGGCAGATGCTTTTCCAAAAAGCAGGATCATATCCCGTGGCAATGAAGTGTTAATAAAAGGCACGGCCATGGAGATTGTTCAGATCAGCGATATCCTGGGTGCATTAATGGAGCACTATCATAAGTTTGGCCGTATCACCGAAGAAAATGTAAAGGGGTTTGTGTCGTATGATCATGATACCGGAGAGGCACTTTCTCCCGATGGAATTATTTTGTACGGAACAAAGGGTGCCCCCATAAAACCAAAAACCCCAAACCAGATCAGGCTGGTGCAGTTGGTGAAGGACAATGATCTGGTGTTTGCATTGGGCCCTGCCGGTACAGGTAAAACGTACGTGTCGGTGGCGTTGGCGGTACACGCCCTGAAGAACAAACAAGTAAAAAAGATAATCATCACGAGGCCGGCAGTTGAAGCAGGAGAGAACCTCGGTTTTTTGCCGGGCGACCTGAAAGAGAAAATTGATCCCTACCTGCGCCCGATTTACGATGCACTCAACGATATGATTCCGTTTGAGAAACTCCAGTATTATATGGAGCGAGAGATCATTGAGATTGCCCCGTTGGCATACATGCGCGGACGTACCTTAAACAATGCCTTTATACTATTGGATGAAGGACAGAACACCACCCCCATGCAAATGAAAATGTTTCTCACCCGCATGGGCCCCGAGTCGAAGATGATTATTACGGGTGATATCTCACAGATTGATTTGCCGCACAATCAGCGGTCTGGCTTGAAGGAAGCAGCCCGTATTTTGAGTGACGTAAAAGGAATAGGCTTTATTGAGTTGAATGAAAGAGATGTCGTCCGCCACAAACTCGTGCGCGACATCATTGTGGCCTACGATCGCGAGAATACATCAGCAAAGAAATGATTATAGTATTTTAGATTTGAGATTTCAGATTTTTGATTTATAAAATCTTTATCAAAGTATAAATCTAAAATCTAACATCTAAAATCTTAAATTTCTTTATGTTTTCCTGGACGCCCTATCCATTCGTTCGAATAGTACTTTTTTTTAGCGTGGGTATCGTATGGGGAATTTACGAGCCGGATAGTGTATCGATCGTTTCTGCCAGAATTTTTTTCGGTATACTTGGATTACTTTACCTGATCGTTTCTTACCTGCGATCAAATGAAAAAATTAAGGTCATTAATCCCGGAACCATTGGATTAATGATTGTTTTTTTGGCAGGATACATCCAGGTGTATCATTCCACTGACTACCGAAGCCACGATCACTTTATTCACTACACTGATACCATTCAGCATTACAAAGCTGTAGTCATCCGTCAAGCACAGGAGAAGAAAAACTCTTGGAAGATAGAAGCTGAGGTAATAGCAGTTCAATTTAATAATCATTGGAAAGAACGCACGGGAAAAGTATTGCTGTACTTTTCTAAAAAGGCATTTAATACTCCATATCAGTATGGTGATGTGTTGCTGATCAGCGGCAGTCCGCAAATACTGACTGAGCCTGCTAATCCGGGTGAGTTTGACTATAAGCGGTTCTTAACTTTCCGTAAAATTTACCATCAGCATTTCTTGCGTGATGGAGACGCTTTACGAATAGATCATCAACCACCCAACCCGATTATGGATTATTCTATCCGTGCCAGGATATGGGCTGATGATGCGTTGAAGAGAAACATTAACGGTGAACGCGAGCAAGCTACCGCTTCTGCTTTGGTGTTGGGCGTGACCGATGGATTAGACAACGAATTACTGGGAGCTTATGCAGCAACCGGTTCTTTGCATGTGTTATCAGTTTCAGGGTTGCATGTGGGCATAATTTATTGGCTGATCTTATTGGTGCTAAAACCGCTTAATAAGACAACTTCTGGAAAATGGATGCTCGCCATTTTTAGCCTGGTTGTTCTCTGGGGATATGCTTTTGTAACCGGTTTATCTCCCTCCGTACTTCGGGCAGTAACGATGTTTTCATTTGTGGCAGTAGCCAGGCCCTGGAGTAAACGCACCAATATTTATAATACGTTGGCCGCCTCAGCATGTTGCTTACTGCTGTTCGAACCGTATTTGATTATGTCGGTTGGGTTTCAACTTTCCTATCTCGCGGTAATTGGCATCGTTTACCTTCAACCGATTTTTTCAAGGTGGTGGAATCCGCGGTATTGGCTTTGGGAAAAAATCTGGCAAATCACCTGTGTATCCATTGCTGCGCAAGTCGCAACTTTTGCGCTGGGCCTGTTGTACTTTCACCAATTTCCGGTTTATTTTCTATTCTCAAATCTCTTTGTCATTCCGGCTTCTTTCTTAATACTGGTTATGGGTATTGCGCTGATAGGCGTGAGTATGATCCAGCCATTGGCAAGTTTGATCGGATTTTTATTGGAATGGGTCATTGCAATACTCAACTATGGAGTATTTAAAATGGAAGCGCTTCCGTTTAGCCTGATCGACAACGTGTATATGACTACCTTTCAATGCTGGTTATTGATCGTTGCTATTGTGCTTACGATTTCACTCATTCAATTTAAAAAGTTTTATGCGGCAGTCCTGGCTTCAGTTTGCCTGATTTTATTTTCAGTTATTCAATGGAGCCAGTTCAGTAAAGAAATTGATACCCGGAAGCTAACAGTTTATAAAGTTGCCGGTCATAGCGCATGGGATATTATCGACAGGGGACAGGCGTATTTTTTTACCGATTCAATATTGATAAAGGATTGGGAAGGGATCCGGTTTCACATCCGCCCAAACCGCCTGCAAAGCGGAGTGCGAAATATTTTTAGTGGAAATAAAAATGACTTTGTGCAAGATTATCAAGGGTGTCGCTTAATTGTGTGGAGTGGGATTACGATCCTTCAAATCAATGAAAAGGAATTTTCATTTCCGGAAGCTATCAAGCTGAACTACATAGTGCTTGGAAACAACGCTATTAAAAATATAGCGGGTATTTCTTCTGTAAAATTTGACACACTCATACTGGATAGTAGTAATTCTTTTTACTTTGCCGATAGAATATTAAAGGAAGCAAAGCGCACCTCCATGAATGTTCATTCGGTGCTGCATCAGGGAGCATTTATTGCTAAACTACAGGAGAAATGAAATTGGTAGAATATAGTGTTAAAGACAGAAGCGGAATCATTACACTGAACCGGCCTGAGAAACGCAATGCGCTTAGTCATGAACTGGTATCGGAAATCAAGGAAGCATTCATTCGGGCAGAGAAGGATGAAAAGGTAAAGGTGATTATTTTAAAGGCAACCGGGGAAGCATTTTGTGCCGGGGCTGATTTAACGTACCTGCAGCAACTTCAAAATTTTTCGTACGAAGAGAATCTCCAGGACTCCAACCACCTGAAAGAGTTATTCCTTAAAATTTATACACACCCTAAAATGGTTATCGCACAGGTACAAGGTCATGCTTTAGCAGGTGGCTGCGGACTTGCCACAGTATGCGATTTTGCATATGCTGTTCCGCTTGCGAAATTTGGGTACACCGAAGTGAAGATTGGATTTATACCCGCAATCGTAACGGTATTCTTATTAAGAAAAATTGGTGAGGCAAGGTCTAAGGAGTTATTGTTGGGAGGAGAGCTGCTTACGGCAGAACAAGCCGTTCATTTCGGGTTGATTAATAAGGTGGTGCCTCCTGAAAAATTAGAAGCTGAGGTGTGGGAGATGGCACAAAAATTAGTGGAGGGAAATTCTGGACAATCAATGAAACTGACCAAACAAATGATTGCCAAGGTTCAATCAGAATCGCTGATAGAAGCATTGAACTACGCTGCAGAAATGAATGCCCGCGCCCGAGGTACCGATGATTGCAAACGTGGAATTGCTGCTTTTCTGAACAAAGAGAAGCTGAAGTGGTAGTAATTCACTTTATATTGGTGATGGTTTGGAAACCTCACTCACGATATTAAAAAAATACTGGCGACACACTCAGTTTCGCCCACTTCAGCAGGAGATTATCGATTCTGTTTTACACGGCCATGATACCCTTGCCTTATTGCCAACTGGTGGAGGTAAGTCGGTGTGCTTTCAAATCCCGGCTTTACAAAAAGAAGGGCTTTGCATGGTTATCTCGCCTCTCATCGCGCTGATGAAAGACCAGGTAGAGAATTTGAGGAACAAAGGAATTTACGCCATGGCGGTGCACTCCGGTATGAGTTGGCAGGAGATTGACAGGAACCTGAACAACTGCATTTTTGGCCCTGTAAAATTTCTGTACGTATCACCTGAACGACTGCAAACGGAAACCTTTCAGGAACGTGTGAAGCAAATGAAGGTATCGCTCATCGCAGTGGATGAGGCTCATTGCATTTCACAATGGGGGTATGATTTCAGGCCATCCTACTTGCAAATCACTCAGCTTCGTGATGTGTTTCCAGGTGTACCTGTAATTGCATTAACTGCTACGGCAACCCAACTGGTAAAGGAGGATATTGTTGACAAACTTGCATTCAGAAAATCATATACTACTCATCAGCGCACGTTTGCGCGTGAAAACCTCTCCTTTGTTGTGAGGCAAACTGAAAATAAAGAGCGAAAGCTGGCGGAGGTATTGCAGAAAGTGAATGGCTCGGTGATTATTTATGCCCGCTCACGAAAGGCCACACATGAACTGGCTGAGGATCTCATTAAAAAAAGTGTTAGCGCAACTTTTTATCATGCAGGCCTTACTTTTGAACAACGCGCACGCCATCAGGAAGACTGGATTAAAAGTAAGGTACGGGTGATGGTAGCGACCAACGCATTTGGTATGGGTATCGACAAGCCAGATGTGCGCACGGTCGTGCATCTTGATCTTCCTGAAAATCTTGAATCGTATTATCAGGAGGCAGGCCGTGCGGGTCGCGATGGACACCGGTCGTACGCAGTTATTATTTACCATGAGGCAGATGTGGCTTCACTGAAAGCAAAAGTTCAGCAATCGCATCCTTCTATTGAGTTTCTAAAAAAAATTTATCAGGCACTGGCAAATTATTTTCAACTGGCCGAGGGAAGCAGCGAGGGAGAAAATTTTGATTTTGAGCTGTTTGACTTTTGTGATCATTTTAAACTCCACGTTGCTGAAGTGTATAGTGCCTTGAAAAAACTTGAAGAAGAGGGATTAATTGAGTTCAATGAAAGTTTTTACAGTCCGTCTCAACTTTTCTTTTCGGCAGATAAGGGTAGAATATACGAGTTTCAGGTTGCCAACGCGAGGTTTGATCCTGTAATCAAGATGTTGTTGCGATTATATGGAGCGCAACTCTATACCGACTTTACCAAAATCTCTGAATCCTATTTAGCCAACGGCCTTAAAATTTCTGTGGAGGAACTGGTTGCGTTATTGAAACATCTTCATGAAATTCAACTCGTGGTGTATCATCCTGCCAGGGATAAACCGCAGATTACATTTGTTCTTCCTCGCCAGGATGCCGCCCGTTTACCGCTTAACATCAGGCGCCTGGGCGAACGAAAAGCGTTGACTGAATCAAAAATGGAAGCAATGATTGAGTTTGTCACATCATCTCATCGATGCCGGATGCAGATCATTCAGGATTATTTTGGTGAGCAGACCGATCAGACCTGTGGAAAGTGTGATGTGTGCATTGCCAGGAAGAAAAAAGAAAACCTGGTCGAAATTAAGGAATTAAGGAAAGAGGTGCTGGTATTATTGAAGTCTAAGCTTTATACCCTAGAACAATTGGAGAAAAGAATCTCGCCACTCGATACTGAATTATTTATTGATGTGATCCGTGAAATGGTGGATGATGGTGAGATAGAATATGATTCGGTGTGGAGACTGAAAATTAAGAATTAAGATTTCCTCACTCAGTAAAGAAAGATGAATTTGATCATAAGCATTTTTTTTAAAGCTAGGGCACCACTCGAAAAGTAAAGGTGCCTTTACGAATGTAATAATACTCCCGGTAATTATCCGGGTTAGTTGAAGTATCAATACAATTTTCTTTAAAGAGATCAAAGTTGTTATTGCCTTCATTTATTATGAAGAACAGGGTTTCATAAGCCGGGATTCGTTCCCTCCCATCTTCAGTTGTTCCTAAATCAACAGCAGACTTAAGATCAAGTTGGCTTGGCCCTAAGAAGTTAACACTAAATACACCTAGGCTTTGAGGAATAATACCGATCCTCGAAAGGTATTTTTCCTGTGCATATACTAAATTAAAATCACTGAAAGTTTCTCCAAAATAAGTTATCGTGCCAATTTCCTGAACAAATTGAAATGTTGAAGTAGCGCCTGGCTGATCTCCCAAGTTAATTGAAGAAGAAACTAGTTCTCTGACTCCTAAGCTGAAATTGAAGTTGAAATCTTCTATTTTAAAATACTTCCCTGAATGAAATTCTTTAATCGTGTCTGGAAAGGAGGATGTGATCCAAAGTGTATCACCAATACTGATTTCGGATGTTGCGGGAGAAACCGATATTGGTAAAGTGAAGATCATGAATACAAACTCAGGGTCTTGTTCTGGATCGC
>Ga0187893_10011651_pt1 | contig 12706 bp, 10 predicted proteins | sample MA1701074metaG_FD_139574 | JGI IMG/M metagenome (GOLD analysis project Ga0187893, IMG submission 139574) | White microbial mat communities from a basaltic lava cave in the Kipuka Kanohina Cave System on the Island of Hawaii, USA - MA170107-4 metaG ...
CATTCCCTGCGGGATTTAACCCTCGAGGACCGCAGGCAACGTCGATTCCCAGGTACTTGCAGGTTTCGCTGGTTCCCGGCTGGGGAGGTTTGTCAAAATCGAAATCAACATACTTCACCACATATAAATCCAGCCATCCATCCTTGTCAAAATCTCCCCAGACAGCGCCCGTGCTCCAACCAACATGACTCGTTCCCGAAGACCGACTCACATCACTGAACGTGCCGTTGCCGTTGTTACGATACAGCGCGTTGCGCCCGAGTTTTGTAACATACAGATCAGCGAATCCATCTCCGTCAAAGTCTGCTACGGAGCACCCCATTCCCCAATCCGAATCACTGGTCACACCCGCTCTCAGAGTGACATCCGAGAATCGGGTATTGCGCTCATTTCGATAAAGGCGATTTCCGTAGCCTGCCTTCCTTGCCAAATAAGACTGAATGTCCGAACCATTGACGACATAGACATCCAGGTATCCATCGTTGTCATAGTCGATCAGACAAACACCCCCGGTCATCGTTTCCACAAGGTACTTCTTCTCAGAGGATCCCGATCGAACCACTATGTCGAAACCCGCAGAGCCAGCCATGTCCTCAAAAATGGGCTCGACGTTGGTCGAAGTCACTTGTGAGACAAAAAATATAAAGAAGAGAAAAAACCGAAGGCAGTGATTCACGGAAGGACAAACACTTGATACTTACGATCAGGAATTTTGGATTGAATACTCTGGAACAACCTCATCTCTTTCTCTGCCAGTTCCTTCTGGCCGATGTTTGCGTAGATTTGACTCATCTGGTAATGGGGCTGAGCGAAGCCTGGATCACAGGCTGCTGCTTTTCGGCTGTATTCGAGAGCGGCGTTATGGTTCCGCTCCAGCTCTCCTTTGGCCAGCTGGTAGAAAGCAAAACAGAAACTGCTATCGAGCTTTGTGGTCCTCTCCAAATAGGCCTGTGATTTCTCTGAGTTGCCGAGGTAGGAATGAACCAGCCCTAGCAGGTAGCAGGTCTTAGCGTTATTGGAGTCCAGCGCATCAGATTTTTCCAGATGACTGCGGGCGAGGAGGTGCTGACCGGATTCCAGGTAGGAACTGCCTAAGAGCAAATGAGCTTGGCTGCTTGACGGATAGAAGCTCAACAACCGGTTGAACTCTCCGCGTGCGGCCTCGAGTTCGCCATTGAGCTGGTAGGCGATCCCCAAAGTCGTAATCAGGTTTTGTGACTTGGGAAAAAGAGCGACCGCTTTCTGAAATACTGTGATGGCTTCTGTCGTTGACTCCTTCTTCAACAGGACAAGAGCGAGGTTGTAGTAGGCATCATGGTTCTGGGGATCCTGCTCAATCGCTCGGCGGAGGACAGTCTCCGCTTTGCCCTGTTCTCCCACTTTGGAAAGAGTGGCTCCAAAGAGGTTGAGTGCTTCGGGGGTACTGTCGAGATTCGGCAACCTTTTGAGAACGAGTAGACATTCTTGGAACTGACTGGAACGAAAGTACGCCTGTGCGAGGCCGAGCTGAGCTTCGAGCTTCTGAGGCTCGATTCCAGTCGCTCGCTGAAAGGCCTCAATCGCCTTCTTCTGATCTCCCTGGCGAGTCAAAAGAATTCCCAGACGCAGCCATGCTTCTCCTGCGAGCTCATTCTTTTGAGCGGATGAGACAGCCTTCTCGAGGTGCTTTCGGGCACGATTCTCATCTCCTAGCTGGAGATAGGAACTTCCCAGGATCGTCTCAATTTCGGCCGTCCTCAAGCCAGATGGAGCTTTGACCCGCTCCAGGTGGGAGACTGCCTTGCTAAACTCGCCTGTTTGAAAGTGCACGCGCCCCAGCCAGGTGTGGATACTGGTTGATGCCGAATCCAATCGTAGCAGGCCCTGCAGCTCACCAATGGCTTGCTTCGCTTGGCCTGATCTGATCAGGTGAAGACTCAGATTGTCCACTGCCTCAGAATACCCTGGTCGTAAGGTCACTGCCTTCTTGAAATTGGACACGGCCTTTCGGGAGTCCCCCTGGCGGGCATAAATCGCGCCTAGTAGATTATAGGCTTCCGGAATATCGGAGCGGGCCTTCAGCAACTCATCCAGGGCCGCCCGTGCAGCTTCCAGGTCTCCCGTTAAGAAGGCCCGTTGAGCCTTCTCGTAAGTCTCTTGCAGAATCGATGGCTCTGTTTTTTGGCCGAAGCCAACGGACTGAAGGCAGAGAACTATCACGACGGCTGTCGTGGCAACTGAACGCAAAGGGGATCTCATCCTGACAAGAATGCAAATTCGCTTCGAACACCGATTCGGCATAGCCACCATTGTTTCGGCAGTCCAAATCAGTGTAACAGTTGTCTCAGAGGTCCTAGTTACTTCACCTTGGACTGGGAAGCGTACAGACCGAGATTGGCCTCAGACAGGTGAGTTGACTGACGCACCAACAAAGTAAGCAGTCCAGAAAATATCAGGGACAAACTGAGAAAGATGAATCCTGGAACGAAGCTTTCAGTGCGATCTCGGAGCATTCCGACGAGGTATGGTCCCACAAACCCGCCCAGATTGGCCACCGTTCACAAGCCCAAGCGCGATTCCGGCGGAGTGGCGGGGCAGAACTTCTGTCAGTAAAGCCCACATCGGGCCGATGGCCGCATACACACCACCACCAGTGGCACACAAGAGTAGAAGCGAAAGTCCAGGAAACATACCTCCCCACAAAGCACCCAGCATCAGGCAGAGGCCAGCCACAACACAAGGAACCGCCACGTGGAACCTGCGCTCACGCTTCACGTCCGAGTGTCTAGAGTTGTAGACGCTTCCGAAGCATGCTGCCAAATAGGGTAACGCGGACACCCCCCGAAGTCCTTTGGACTCCGGACGATCGATCGGCTCCTTCTCCAGCTGCAGGATTCCGACGATCATGTTGTTGGAAGAGCCAAAGGAATGAATCGCCGTAGGCAGCCACATCAGGAACCCGTAGGCTCCGCACGCAAAACAAATATCGAGAACAATGAAAAGCAAGATATTCGAGTCCGACAGCACCCCCCGAAGTCCTTTGGACTCCGGACGATCGATCGGCTCCTTCTCCAGCTGCAGTGCCTGCTTTAGGTACAGTCGTTCTTGATCCTTGACCCACGGCGCTTCTGCCGGAGTGTCCTTAACGGCCCACCACCAGAGAGGGGCAAAAACGACCGGCAGGAGTCCTTCAGCGACAAACATAACCCGCCAGCTGTAATGATCGAGCAGCCACCCTGAGATCGGATTGGAGACGACGATCGCGACCGGCTGGCACAAGACCCAGTATCCGCTGGCTCGGGCGCTCTCCTCGCGAGGAAACCAATTTGACAGCAGAACCATCGTCGCTTCATTTTGGCCGATGTTCCTTGGTTTTCTCTTGAGCCACCATGGAGGATGTGCCGCGCAAAGCAAAGCTGCTCAGAGTAGCGCGAACGACGGCGGAGAATTCGGGGTCGTTCAGATTTCGCAAGGCATTCACGATGTTGAGGTGTTCGCGAGCCACGGCAACTTCCACGGAAGCGTCACTCGCGTTGAGGACGAAAGCGAACAAGGGGGTCACAAGGGTCTCCAGGCTACGCGCCAGAAACGGATTTCGAGAAAGTGTCCAGCAACACTTATGAAATTCGAGGTCACTTTCGTAAAACTCCCTGGCCCGCTTCTTTTCTGCCGCTTCGACCATGTTGGTCACGATTTTCTCCAAACGGGTAAGGTCGCCCTCGGTGACGTGGGGCTTTGCCCATTGCAGGGCCAAGAGCTCAAACTCGACCCGAAGCTGGTAGAGTTGGCGCACGTCGTCCACTGAAAACTCGCTGACATAAGTTGCGGTGTTGGCAACGCGCCGCACAAAGCCTTGCTCCTGGAGTGTGATCAAAGCTTCACGAATAGCTGGCGTGCCGATATTCATTCGGCGCGCTAGCTCGCGTTCAACAATCATGTCTCCGGGCTTCAGCGTGCCGGAAAAAAACGCGTCCTTCAAGGCAGCGACCACTTTGTCTCTTAAAGATTCGACCTGGATATCTCGAAAGACTACATTCTCCAAGGGCATCGCAAATGTCTCCTTAGCTTATCGATGGCATGTCCAACTCTCTACCCTCTACGGCACTTCCAGGGTGCACAGAACTTCACCAATCGCAGCCGTCTTCCCCGTCGGCTGGAGGATGTCTTTCACAGTGGCCTTAGTTTCCGCCTCAACCGTAAAAACTGCCTTTTCAGACTCTAATTCCACCAATGGTGTCCCTGGAGCAACCGAATCTCCAGTCGTTACAAGCCATTTGCCAATTTGCACCTCTGTTGCATCCATTCCCATCTTGGGAATAAGAACCTGCACGAGTGAGGACATCCGGGCTAATCTCTCCTTGCGCTCATTGTGTCTTCCGGAACCAACATGTCTTTCTTGTCGCCCAAACTCTTCCGAATTGCCTGTTCCAGCTGCTGCCCCTGCGGCAGGACTAGTTGGTCCAGGGCGGTGCTGAAAGGAACTGGGACATCGGACCGCGTGATCCGGATGATTGGCCCTTTCAAGCTGTTGAATAGTTGTTCGCTTGCGAAGGCTGCGACTTCCGCAGCGAACCCGCAAGTACGATTCGAGTCATCAAATATCACGAGGCGACCTGTCCCGCGTATCGATGAAGCCAACAAGTCATAATCGAAGGGTAACAAAGAACGGGGGTCCACAACTTCAACGGAAATGCCTTCGGCCTCTAGCCGTTGTGCCACCTTCAAAGCTTCTTGAACCAACGGGCCAACCGCTAACACTGTGACGTCAGAACCCTTCCTCTTTATGTCACCCTTGCCCAGAGGAATATAGACCTCCTCCTCCGGAACGGGACCTCTGAGGCTCATTGAGGCTGCTGGAGCAAAAACTACGACCGGATCATCTTCGCGAATGGCAGCCGTAAACAGACCCTTAGCGTCCAAGGGAGTCGATGGGATAACGACTTTCATTCCACCCTGCAGCAAGGAGGGATAAGCGTGGTCGGAGTGTTGTCCAGCCAGACCCGGTCGAGCTCCTGAACCAGGAACCAGGTAGGTGACCGGAATTCTGCCCTGTCCGCCCATCATATAGCGAAGCTTCTGCGCTTGGTTTACCATTTGTTCCAGCGCCACGTAAATCAAAGTCCCTATTTGGAATTCAACGACGGGACGCAGTCCGGCCATGGCTCCGCCGGTCGCCATTCCCACAAACGCCGCCTCGGAAATCGGCGTATCAACAACGCGTTCCGGGCCAAATTCTTCGCAACACCCTTTGGTGATTCCACGCAAGGAATGGCGGACGTCCTCGCCGAGCACAACGACCTTTGCATTAAGTCGCATTTCAGAGACCAGTGCCTCGCGAAGAGCCTGCAAATAGTTTATCTGTCGTTCCACTCAAACCCCCTTGCCGGAAGGCTCGAATGCCCGACCGCATACATGTGGTCAAGGGCCTCTTCAGGTGGAGGAAACGCACTGGCTCGGGCGAATTCTACAGCCTCGTTGAGTGCAGCCTCCACCCCTTCATCCACCTCTGATCGTTCCGATGCGCTCAGTAGACCTCTTGCTTCGAGTTTTTTTGACCAGCTGGCGATCGGATCCCGTTCACGCCAGCTTTCGATTTCTTCGGCAGCCCGATATTTGAGTCCGAGAGCGCGTTCAGCGGTGAAATGCCCTTGGTATCGGTAAGTCTGGCATTCAAGCAGGGATGGCCCTTTGCCTTGTCTTGCTCGTTCAAGCGCGCAATCGGTCGCTGTGATGACGGCTTCGACGTCCATCCCGTCAACAGCGGCCCCTGGAAAACCATAAGCGGCTGCCCGACTCGCGATTCCGTTCCCAGACGTTGCGTAGCCGACAGGCGTACTGACGGCATACTGATTGTTTTCGCACACGAAGAGAACGGGTAACTGCCAAATACTTGCCAAATTCATGGTCTCGTGCAGAACCCCTTGATTGGCTGCTCCGTCACCGAAAAAAGCAACGGCGACACATCCAGTCCCTCCAAGTCTGGCGGCCCAGGCTGCTCCAGCAGCAATCGGCACGCCCCCAGCAACCATGCCGTTTGCGCCATAGATGCCCAGAGAAAGGTCTGCAATATGCATCGACCCACCCTTCCCACGGTTGTAGCCAGTTTCTCGCCCAAATAATTCTGCCATCATGCGCCTGGGGTCCCCTCCCTTGGCGAGGATGTGTCCATGCCCCCGGTGAGTGCTCGTGATTACATCGTCTGGCAGGAGCCTGCTGCAAACCCCGACAGCGATGGCTTCCTCGCCAATATACTCGTGCGTGACCCCTGCGATAGAGTTGGTATTGACGAGTTCGATGACTCGCTCTTCAAAGCGGCGAATCAATCGCATCTTACGATAGAGATCCTTGCAAGATCTGGCATCAAGGCTCCCTTTTCTCTCTTCACCCGAGAGCCGGTCGTTTTCCATAAGATCAGTCTCCTTAGCTCATGACCAATCCGCCGCAAACATTCAGCGTCTGGCCCGTCATGTATTCTGAGTCCCGGCTCGCCAAATACACTGCTGTTGCTACGATGTCTTCTGGTTTGGCAACCCGTCCCAGAGGAACCTTATCGGGAGACGGATGAATGGTGCCCTTGTCATCAGCCGCTGAGATTCCATTCCAGGCTGATTGCAGATCGTGAAGCATCTCGGTATCAATCATGCCTGGGGCAATAGAGTTGACGCGCACTTGTTCTTTGGCAAGCGCCAGAGCGGCGGAGCGAGTGATAGAAATAACCGCTGCCTTGCTGGCTGCGTAGTGGAGCAACGTTGGACGACCAACTCGACCGGCCACCGAAGCAATATTGATAATCGAGCCGCCGCCCCTCTCGGCCATGTGCCGCGCTGCGGTTTGCAGCGCAAAAAACAGTCCTTTGACATTGACGTCGAGAACTTCGTTCCAGTCGCGCTCTGTTAGCTTCATGAGTGGCCGCATGGAAGAAACCGCAGCGTTATTTACGAGCACGTCGAGTTGCCCATACTCGTGAACGGCACGCTCGACTACCGCTCGGGTTTGCTCACAGCTTCGTAAGTCGGCCGGAGCTCCTCGAACTGTTGCGCCTCGACTCCGCAAATGCTCAACGACTCTGGAGAGCTTCGGACTTTCCAGGTCTGAAAGGAAAAGACTGCACCCCTCACGAACAAAACCCTCGGCCAGCGACTGACCCAGTCCACCGGCCGCTCCTGTGATCAAGGCTACCTTTCCCTCGAGTTTTCCCATGTTCCTATCCGTTTCTGACTGAACTGCCCTCGAAACTCAGAGATCAGACCTTGCCATTAATGGGCGGCGAGGAACAACATCACGATTGACACAATGTCGCGGCCACTCGCCTTTGAGCACCGAGACCGCCTGGCGCGCACCCTCGTGCACTAACTCTTCTAGTGACTCCTCTGAACAACCCCCACAGTGGGGAGTCAGAATCACATTCTCCATACTAAAGAGGGGATGACTCAAAACGGCAGGGGCGGGCTCGAACATGGACAGGCCTTCGTAAACGTCCAGTCCGGCACCGGCGATCCGTCCTTCTGAGAGTGCCCTCACAAGGGCTTGTTCGTCAACGACGGCCCCGCGTGCCGTATTAATCAGCACAGCGCTCGTTTTCATCTTCTGGAACTGTTCTTCGCCAATGAGATGAAACGTTGACTGTGCGAGAGGCAAGTGAAGCGAAATAAAGTCGCTGGTCCGTAGCAAGTCATCCAGGGATGCCGGTGTGACTTTCAAGCGCAGGGCCTCTTCCTGATTAAAGACCGGATCGAACGCCCAGATCTCTAAACCAAACGATCTGGCTCGTTCCGCAACCGCCTGAGCGATGCGCCCGAAACCGACCAGCCCCAGTCTCTTCCCATGAACTCGCCTGAGCCTCTGCTGGACTCGCGCTTGCCACGCCCCAGTTCGAGTGCAGCGGTCCATGGTCAGGAGCTTGCGGGCGAGTCCTAACAGGAGTGCCATTGTGTGATCCGCCATTTCCGACAGGCAAAAGTCAGGCACATTCGTCACAACGATGCCCCTGGCAGTTGCTGCCGGAACGTCGATGTTGTCGGTACCACTGCCGTAACGGGCGATCACCCGGCAGGTGTGCAGCTTGTCGATAAACTCCTCACTTACTTTTGCAGAAACCACTGACAGTGCGACAGCGTCTGACAAGGATGGGTCTCCCCGTTCGACTTCCTCGCAAGCGATCAGTTCGCAACCCAGCAGCTCATACTCAGTCTTCTCCGAGGCTGTCACGGGAAACGAGCGGGCGTTGAGGCGCAAGATTTTCATAGGATAACCAAGCGATCCAATCGAGCTATGATATATCATTCATCAAGATTTCCGTCAAGACTCTAACTCCAGGTGAATCGCACTGAGCTGGGTGCTACAAAAGTTTCTTTATCATATAATCTCCCGTCTCGGAAATATGCGGGGCAGCCGAAGGAAATCGAGTTGGCTGCTCGATGTGATCTATGATAGCTTATATGTGGTGGTTCGATTCATCATACCCAGGAGCTGGAGTTTCGAATGAAGAATTTACTGCTTGTTCAGGCAATCGTTCTCATGTGGTCCGGGGTTGCAGGTACCGTCTGGGGAAAAGAACCGCACGAACACCCGCTTAATGTTCCGGAACCGCGGGTCAAGCAACTAAATCGGTTGACCGAGGAGATAACTCCTGTCGTCGGGCGGGGTGGTAATCTCTCGGCCCCACGGCGGAATTACATCGATGAGTTCGTTTTCGACAGTTTGGAGAAGAACAAGATACCGCGCGCCGGGCTGACATCCGACGCCGAGTTTATCCGTCGCCTATGTCTGGACCTCAGCGGGCGCCTGCCAGAGCCGGAAGCCATACGAAAGTTCCTGGCTGACCAGGATCCTGCCAAGAGAGACAAGCTCATCGAAACACTCATGACCACGACCATTGGCTTGCAGCTCCAGAAGCCGCGCACGCCCTTCCTTGATCGCTGGGCCTATTTCTTTGGCGAGTTGTTTCGGAATGGGACGGCCCACCTCGGCAACGGCAGGAATCTGTTTCACGATTACCTTTACGATGCTCTTTTGCTCAATATTCCGTACAACCAACTCGTGACGGAACTGATTACGGCAACAGCGCGTTCAAACTGGCAGGATGGGCCCTCGAACTTCCTGGTGCGCGACCATGTCGACGGTGTCTTCGACTTTGAAGGAATCAACAATGAGGACACTTACGACGAGATGGCCATTACGACAACCAAGCTCTTCCTTGGTGTCGATCTTGAGTGTGTCTCCTGTCACGACGGGGCGCATCATTTAGAAAAGATCAACCTCGGCTTGAGCAGAGTCAAAAGGACAAGTCTCTGGCGTCAAGCCAGTTTTTTCAGCAAGAGCCGCGTATACCGTCCCTACTCGATCAGCCAGGAGTTTGCACTGGTTGAGGATGGAAAAGGTTACGACCTGAAAAGCAAGAGTGTGGTGCGGATGGAACGACAAGACGCCGACGTCTCACCTGAATTTCTGCTGACGGGTGAGAAGCCTCAGTCTGACGAGAATTGGAGATCAGCTTACGCCCGCATGCTGACCTCTCACCCTCAGTTCGCCAAGGCTACGGTGAACCTGATTTGGGCCGAACTCATGGGCGTCGGAATCGTCGATCCACCCCTCGATTTCGATTTGGCCAGGCAGGACCCTCAGAGTCCGCCCCCTGCTCCGTGGACTATTCAACCCACTCACCCCGAACTCTTGGAGGCCCTGGCCAAGGACTTCACGGCGCACAACTACGATCTTCGCCATCTGATTCGAGTCATCGTGACGTCCAGCACTTATCAGTTATCGTCCAAGTTCAAAGGACAGTGGAAAGAGGAATACGGATCCTTCTTTGCGCGCCGTTTTGTGAAGCGACTCAGCGCCGAGGAAATCTGCGATGCCATTCAGCAGGCAACCGGCGTCTTCAGCCAGATCCCAGTTGCGGGAACCACGCTCAAGGTGCAGCGCGTCATGGAGACGCGCTCGCCTGAAGATTTGGCCGGAGCGGAGCTTCAGCCCATGTTGAGTTTCTTGACCAGCTTTGGTCAGAACAACAGAGACAAGGGCGACAAGGACCGGAACAGCTCCATGGTTCAGACATCGATACTCATGAACAGCAGGTTCGTCAAGGAGCGGATTCGCGTGACTGAGAATAGCCGCATGGGAAAGTTGCTGAATAGCAACCCTCCCCTTTCGAACGACGAAATCGTCGATGAGATGTTTCTGGCTTTCTTGTCTCGGATGCCTGACCCCCAGGAAAAGAAAATCGCCGTCGCGACTCTCGAGAAATATCACTCTCAGGGACTGGAGGATCTGGCATGGAGTCTCGTAAACAAGCCAGATTTTCTGTTCTACTACTGACGACACCAGGAGATCTGAGCGATGACAAACCATTCAGTTTTTTTTCCCAGGGTGACCCGCCGACAGTTCCTCCGAGTTGGGATGGCAGCCATGTCGGGCTTTTACCTGGAGTCGCTTATCCAACCTCATAACGTCGTGGCGAGTGGAAAGGTAAAGCTCCGCGGCGCGGCCGATTTCTGCGTTTTCATTTTTCTGAATGGCGGAGCAAGTCAGCTCGATACCTTCGATCTAAAGGAGGGCCGATGGACCCCGCCTGACTTCGACATCAGGACGATGAAGTCGGGAGTGGCCGTGCCCTACGGGCTGTTCCCAGCTCTGGCCCCGAGGCTGGATCAGCTTGCTATCGTCCGCTCGGTGGAAGCGTGGGAGAGCGCCCATGCCAGGGCTCAGTACTACATGCAGGTAGGACACAGCTTCAGCGCGGCCCGGCGGAAAGAGATGCCATCGGTGGGGGCGGTCATTGCAAGTGAGTTTCAGTCAAGGCGCAAGGAATCGGATTTTTTGCCGCCCTTCGTCGCCATGAACTTCAACAATACGAACGCGGGTTTGGTGCGCGAGGGATGCCTGCCCGGCCAGTACGGCCCGTTGGCGCTCGACATGCAGCAAGGCACCGAGTTCGTAATTCCTGAAACTGAGAAAATCGCGTTTGCTCGCAGGCGAAAACTGCTGAATGAGTTGAACTCGGCTTCTCAGCGAAGGATTCCAGACTACAGCAAGTCGTTGCAACAATTCGAGGCCTTCGCTCAAAGCACCGTCGACATGATGGTCTCTCCACAAATAGCTCAAACCCTGGCTCTGTCGGAGGACGATCGCCGACGGTATGGGTCGTCGGCGCTTGGAGATGCTTGCCTTCTCGCCCGCAACCTCGTCCGAGCCGATGCCGGAACGCGCTTTGTGCTGATCTCTCATAATGGATGGGATCTTCATGCCAACATGTACGACAAGCAGGCCAAGGTCAATCACTACACATTATGCCGCGAGTTGGATAGTGCGTTGTCATCGCTGCTCTCTGATCTGAGCAGGGTCCAATCAGCAGACGGAAAGGCGCTGCTGGAGAAAACCTTTGTTCTCTGTGTAGGTGAATTCGGTCGTACCGGTGGAAATCTCACCGTCAACAAGGGGCGCGATCACAATCGCTTTGCCTCAACCGCATTGTTCGCCGGTGCTGGCGTTCAGGGAGGCCGTGTCATTGGCGCGACCGATCCCGAAGGCCAGCGCGTCGTAAAGCCCGGGTGGGAAGAGAAGCGCTCCATCTATACTGAAGATGTCCTGGCAACCATCTATTCACAGATGGGTATCGACTGGAACAAACGGATCACCAACACTCCTTCCGGCCGAGATTTTGAGTATTTGGAGCCTGCCTCAGGCACCGAGTTTGTTGGATTCAGAGAAATTTCTCCACTATTCGGCTGATCGTCAAATCACGCTGGAGATGGTCTGCTAAGGCGAACTTGCAATGTCAATCGCGGTCCCTAGACGGCCTCCAAACCCCTTTGCTGTCTTGTTCCGACGCTAGATTCCGACGCTAGGTTTTCTTTCCCCTCGATATATCATCCCTTGAAGTCGAATCCCTGCAAGCCTTTGTGCTGGAGCCAATACTAAGAATTTGTTGACAGGTTTTCTGAGCTATGATATATCACACAGTAATAGCTTGAAATTCGGAATCCCCACGCATTGCGAAAGGAGTGATGATATGTCCGCTTTTTGTTCGAAGGGCAGGTTCGCTAGCGTCTCTTTGGTAATTCTCTTGTGCTTCATTCTGCTCCAAGCTGGAATCAGCCAACAGACCACGGCGACGATCCTGGGAACATTGACTGACCCGTCTGGAGCTACGATTCCCGGTGTAAAGGTCACGGCCACCGATGAACTTACCAATTACTCACGTAGCGTCCAAAGTGGCTCCGACGGATCCTTTTTGATTCCTCTCTTGCCAATCAGCTCACAGTACAGGCTGACGATTGAGGCGCCAGGATTCAAGTCTGTCACCCGAACTGGAATTGCGCTGCGACTCAATCAAAATGCGCGGATTGACATTCAGTTGGAACTCGGCGACATGAGCGAGACCGTAGAGGTGACTGCCGGCGCTCCGCTGGTCGACACCTACTCATCAACTGGAGGTGACGTTGTCGAGAGCAAGCGAATCACCGAGCTCCCGCTCAACGGGCGCAACCCGCTTCAATTGGCAAGTTTGCTTCCGGGTGTGACGCTGTCAAGTAACCCAGTTGCGATAACTGGCGGCAACCGAGGCGCCAATTTCGTAAGTGTGAATGGATCGCGAACCAACGAAACGGACTACCAGCTGGATGGGATGCGGTTCGCAGGAGCTTACAACAATTCAGGCCTGAACTACCCCTCCCCTGACGCGTTGGAAGAGTTCAAGCTCATCACGAATTCTTACAGTGCCGAGTAC
>Ga0187893_10011652_pt1 | contig 12706 bp, 7 predicted proteins | sample MA1701074metaG_FD_139574 | JGI IMG/M metagenome (GOLD analysis project Ga0187893, IMG submission 139574) | White microbial mat communities from a basaltic lava cave in the Kipuka Kanohina Cave System on the Island of Hawaii, USA - MA170107-4 metaG ...
AGCACTTCCGTCCAGATGCCCGCCACCACTTCTTCCACCGGCGTCCGCGCCGCCACATACTCGCGATCCATCCCGGCCCGGGTTTGCCCCGGGATCGGCAGCCCCTGACGATCGATCTTGCCGCTTATGGTGCGCGGCAGGGACTGCATCACGATGAAGGCGGATGGAACCATGTAGTCGGGTAAGCTGCTAAACACAAGTTCGCGCAGTTCCTCTGTCTCAACCTCTGAGCCGAGGACCACGTAGGCACAAAGAAAGTTGTGACCGCTCGAATCTTCCCGGTCTACCACGGCCACATCTTTAACTGCCTCGTGGCTGCGCAGCACGTCTTCGATCTCAGACAATTCGACCCGGTTGCCCCTAATCTTGACTTGCCGATCGAGACGACCAAGATATTCAAAATTTCCATCTTCAAGGATCCTTCCGAGATCGCCGGTCTTATAGACGATGTCGTCAGGGTCATTGCTGAAAGGATTCGGGATGAATGCTTCGCGGGTTAATTCCGGCTGGTTAAAGTAGCCAAGCGCGCGATAGGGGGTGCGGATGTAAATCTCACCGATGATGCCGGGCGGACAGGGACGCCCTCTCCTATCGACGACCAGTGCCGCAGCGCCTTCGATTGGCTTGCCCACCGGAATCGAACGCCGTTCCCGATCGGAAGTTTTCACGAAATAGGCAAATTTCGCCATCGTGGTTTCCGAGGTGCCGTAGAGATTGACGAGTTGGATTCGCTCACCAAAGATCTCGGTCCAAGACCTCACGTCGGAGGGCAGCAGGGCTTCGCCCGCCATCAGAATGTATTTCAAGAATTCAAAGTTGGACGCGTCGAGTCCTTCGTTCAGCAACGATCGAAAAAGCGATGGAACGCAGTGAATGACGTTGACGCGCCGGCTTTCGAGCCAGTTAATGAGCTTTCTGGTTTCGAGGAGAGTTTCCATTCCGTCCGGCGTGCAAATCGTGCCGCCACTACAGAGCGGAACAAAGACGTCGCGGAGCGAGCCGTCGAAGGAGGGAGGAAGCAACTGGCTAACGCGTGTGTCAGTCCCCAACCCGAGCGTCTTGATCTCCCATCGAATGAAATGGTCAATTCCCTTCAATCGACCAGCGATTGCTTTAGGCTGACCGGTCGAACCGGAGGTGAAATAGACGTAACACATGTCGTCAGGCTGTGAGGCAATCACCGGTTTCTCAGGATTGAAGTAATTCGTGTACTCCGTCACTTCGAGATTGTTAAAGCCGCGGCCATCTTGCTCCGGATAACCATTCAGCGAGATGGCGCGGGCTTTGTTTCCCGTAACCTTTAAGACATTAACCAGGCTGTCCAGGAAATGCGGCTCGGTGATGAACCAGCCGGGCGCCAGCAGCGAGATCATGGCCTCGAGCCTTTTTTGGGGAATCGCCGGATCGAGCGGCGCAAAGACGCATCCGGCCTTGAGAATGCCCATGATGGCGACGATGACTTCGACCCGATCATCAGAGAGGATGGCGACGGGCGTGCCGGCTGAAGCGCCGTGCGCAACCAGAAAGTTAGCCAGACTATTCGACTTCTCTTCCAGTTCGCCGTAAGTTATTTGCCTGGCGCCGCCGTCAATGGCGATGTTGGCGGGCAGCTCCGAGGCAATCCGGCTAAATAGCGAATGCACGCTCTCGTGCGTCATAACGCTCCTTCGCAATCTGTCGCGCTAAAATCATCAGCGGGTCGATGCAGCTATAGTTGTTTTGGTTCCGGCCCGAAAAGACAAGCTGCTTGGCTACCAGATGTATTTCCGAGCAACCGGCGATGAAAGAATCGGTTTGATATTTGCTCATCAGCTCTTCCAGAATCGGGAACACCTCGCGCGCGTCAGGATTCAATTTGATAGGGTAAATCAGATCCTGATGGATCCTTTGCTGGTCCATCTCATCGGGCAGGATGAAGCAACGCTTGAAAATCTCCCAACGGCTGTGATTCTCAAAAATCTGGAACTGTCTGGTGCCTGTTGAGCAGATCAAAAGGTGGCGCCCGCCAGATTCGGCGAGTTGTTCAAAGATAATGTCGGGTAGGGATATGACGCGCTCAAGGACGGTGGGTGGAATCCGCGGCAGCAAGTGGTGGCTGGTCATACAGCACATCACGAGTTTGGTAGCGCCCATTCCTAACAAGCGGTTAAATGCCAGCATCAACGGTTCGAGCACGTCTTCGGGGCGTCCGGCAAGGAAGGCACTGGTGCGGTCGGGACACGTCGGATCTGAGTGAACCATGACGACTGGAAAGTCCTGTTCCTGCGCACCCTGACAGCACTCGTAAATTGTCTTCAGAAATTCCGCGGAGGCCATCGGCCCCAGCCCGCCGACCACGCCCATGACATCCTGTTTGGAAAAGTCAAACATCGCTCAAGCGCGCCTCTTTAATTCAGATTCGGCAACTGAAACACATCCAGAAAGATCCCGAAGCTCAGGACTATCATCAGGAGGTCTGATTCAAATGGCAGATTTAGTCGGAAGCCGTCCTTAGAGTATTGCGCTTTCAGCCTCTCGATCACATCGGGATTGAAATAGCCCTGCTTCTTGATTCGTGCGTAAGAGAGCAGGTCGTTGATCCACTCAATATTTTGCCGCAACAGGTAAGGCGTGCCGGGGGCGTGAAAACCGTACTTCTCGCGGTTGATGATTTCGCGCGGGATGAGATCCGCGGCTACTTTCCTCAGGATATATTTTTCCGTGAACTCATTGAGCTTCAACTCGGGCGGGATGCCCTTTGAAAACTCAACCAAATCGATGTCGAGAAACGGGTAGCGCCCCTCTACCGAATGCGCGAGAGCCATCCGGTCGCCGTGATCGGAAATAAGATGGTCTGCCAGCCGGAGCTTGAAATCCAGATACGAACGTTGGTGGAGAAAATGTCTGCCCTTGAGCCGGCGTTTGTCAACGAGCGCAAAATTGAGGCAATCGAATTCATCGAACGAGGCATTGAGGGCCGGAGAGTAAAGCGCCGACCTGACTTCCCGAAAGGCATAGTGATCGGTTTCGTAAAAGAGCGCCGGGTCGCCCCATAATTCTTCCCTCAGCTCATCTTCCAATATTGATTCGAGGTCGTACTTTTTTTCCGCTCGCAATCCGAATTGATCGAAGCGATAACCAACGTAGCCCGCGAACAACTCGTCCGCTCCCTCGCCGGTCAGCACCACTGTGATGCCGGCAGCTTTGGCGGCTTCTGACAAAGCCATCGAACAAGTGTTGTAGGTTTCCTTGACCGGACACTCGCTGTGATAAATCATGCGGGGCAGCCGCTCGGCAATCTCGTGCCAGTCGAAGGTAATTTCGTGATGCGCGGATTCGGAGTACTGCGCCATCATCCTTTGATACTTCGCCTCGCAGATCTCCTTCTCATTAAAACCGATCGAGAATGAGTGTCTGGTGACGCCCGGAGAAACTTTCCGAATCATCGCCGCAATCATCGACGAATCCAGGCCCCCGCTGAGATAAAACCCCACCGGAACGTCCGCCTGGAGCCGGTATTTGACCGACCTGGCAAAAAGGTCCTTCAATTCCTCGACGTAGTGGCTTTCCGGCTTGCCGTCAACGACCTCATCTGCTTTTGGATAATCGAGATCCCAGTATTGAGAGACTTTCACGTGGCCGTTTTTGACTAAAATATAATGACCGTTGGGAAGGCTCTCGATGCTTTTGAACATGGTTCTCGGGCTGATTAAGCCGGGGAATGAAAAGACCTGGTCCAGCCCGGTCAAGTCAGCCTCTCGGGTCACCGATGGGTGCTTCAGAATCGCTTTGATTTCCGAACCAAAGATGAACACTCCGTTAACCACGGCATAGAACAGTGGATTGATGCCGAAGTGGTCGCGCGCCAGAAACAGGGTCTTCTCTTTTCGGTCATAGATCACGAAAGCAAACTGTCCATTCAGCTTGTTCAGGAACGAGACGCCTTCTTCTTCGTAAAGGTGCAGCAGCACTTCCACGTCACTGTGGGTGCTGAACACGTGTCCCTTTTGCAGGAGCGCATTTTTCAAGTCGCGGTAGTTGAAGATTTCCCCGTTGCAGAGCAATACCAGCGACCCGTCCTCGTTATAAATGGGTTGGTCACCAGAGGTTAAATCGATAATGCTCAACCGGCGAAAGCCCAGTCCCGTCCCACCCTCGACGAAGTAGCCGTCGGAATCAGGGCCTCTGTGAATCAGGCATTCGGTCATCTCGGCGAGTAACGGCTTCGAGACGCCCCGCTCATTTTTTAGATCAGAGTAACCTGCGAATCCACACATCCATTTACCTCGCAGCCGCTCGCTTCCTGAGTCATGCCGACAGCGGCCAGCGTTCATATTGCCCGCGCGCGATTTGCAGCACGTCGCGTTCGACCAGCAGATAGTTCTGTTTGTCCGAAAGCAGCCCACCGGCGCGGCGGCGCTCCTGCATCCTGGTGCGATGAAATTCTTCTAATTCCCGGTCGAACTGAAGCTGGCCGGTCGATAGAAAACGTACTGCGCCCTCCGAGTCGCGCGCTGTAACCACTTCGCCGCGGTTATGAACGCTGGGCGAGAAGGGAACGTCGAGGAATCCCAGCCGGAACCCCTCGACGACCCCGGCGGCAAGACTTCCGCGACCACAGTGAATAATGCTTTCGAGAATGGAATCCACCTCGCGTTCGATGACGGCGCACTCTTCAGCGATTCTCGACTCGTCTACCTGCAATGAGGCGGCATCGGCCACCCCGCGCCTCACCAGATTGATCGCATCGGCGTTGTCGGCCACGGTGGGAATTCTCAGAGACTCGACGCAAGTCTTCACAATTACCCGCGTCGTTCTCGAGAGTGCCGCCGTGATGGCTGAGTTATAAATGAGCTCCCTCGAGCGTTCAGTGGTTTCAGGGAAAGCAGCCATGTATTGATGAAAGACTGTGCTGACGTGCACGTCCTGATGCCCTAGATTCTTAAGCACTCGATGGGCCACCCGTCCCAAAGTCCGAATCGCAGCCATATCCTGGATGCGGTTTCCTTGTTCGGCGTAGCCGAGGCTCACGGACTTGACACCCTGTTTGACGGCCAGAATAGCCTCGATGACATTGACGACGATCGCGAGGCAGGGTGGAATCAACGTGGCCGTGAGCGTGCCGAAGAACTCGCGATCCAAAACGATGCCGAACCGTTCGTGATACACCCCGGTCAGGCGGTCAACATACTGCCAGGCGTTGATTGACTGGTCCAATGGATAATCCCGGTAGTAAGGAATGTTGTAACAAATGGCTCCCCCTTCGAAAGAGGTCACGCCGCCCGCGTAGGAAATCTCGGCCAGCAAGCGTGGGTCACGCGTGCTATGCCGGGTCTGGAGTGGAGTTTTAACTTCAGTGATGATGCGCCGCAAACCGGGCACGCCATGATTGACAATGGGAAAGCCGTTGATGCTCGAAACTCCCGTCGCGCGACTTTCATGAATGGCTTGCTCAGCACCCACGTAGTTGTTGTTACGGGTCAGCGAATCAACCTGATAAGAGAGCACGTCGGCTCCGGCACTCTTGAAAGCCTTAAACAAATCTATCTGCGGGCGAACCAGAGAAACACCGCTTCGGGGCTGGATAAGTACCGGCAGACAATTGGCGTGCGCTCCGGACTGCGCCTTAACGAACGAGGGTTGACGCGCTAAAAATTCAGCGTTTTCGTGGAGGCTTCGGGCTGCCTGGCCAGTCTTCCACGTTTCGAGCACCTCACGGCGCAATCGCTCCATCTCTCCCAAATCAAACAGTTCATCGGAGACAGGCGCAGGCAGAGCGTGTTTCCGGCCATTCAGTTGCCCCCAGATGGAGCCATCGCTTTTCGGTTCGACGCCGTTGAGGTCACGCTTCAGAATCTCCAAAACCGATTGGACGTCGATAAACTTCACAAACGCCCGGTCAAAGCCCATCTCGAGAAAAACGTTCTCGTAATTTATGCCGTCGCCCAGGTGCAGATTTCCACCAACGTACCATAAGGGACGACTGTCGGGCTGGTGCCTGATCAGCTCAGGGAAGCCACGCAGGTAATATCTGCCGTGCCCATCCATGCTGGAAATCATCACCACGTTCGCCAGCGGGGCGATTTGGACGAAGTCTTCCAGACGGTTCTGCGTGCCGAGGTAGTAAACATGATAATCACTCATCAATAACGCTTGCCGCAGAATGGTCAAGCCGACGGAGTGGGCGTCGCCCCCGATTCCGCCAAGCACTATCGTATGTTTGCCTGCGATTGGTGTTCTCGGGTTATACATGTAAGCGCGCTACGATCCGGCTAGAGGTGATATGAAGAGACGAGCAGTCACCATCGCCCGGCTTGTCAAACTTGAAACTTGAAACATTCCAGGCTTTACACTTCAAGAATCGTCTGCCCTTCGCTTTACTCAAGTATTTCGTTGAACGCATAAATCAATTGCCGGCTCTCCTCGGCCGCGCCGGTCGAAAAGCTTTCGATCCGTTGATCGGGGTTGGCGGCAATTTCGGCGAGCAGGATTTGAAGTTTTTCCAGCATCCGGCTGATGGTCGTCGTATTGAATAGTTCGCTGTTGTACTCCAGCCAGCCGACTATGCCCCGCTCCGTCTCTTTGGCGAAAAACGTCAAGTCGAAAGCCGACTGTTCGTCAATCAATTCAAAGGGCTCCAGAATCAGGCCGGGAAGCTCAAGGGGCGGGGTGGGCGTGTTCTGCATCACAAACATCACTTGGAAGAGCGGGGTGTTGAGTTTGCGCTCAGGCTGCAAAGCTTCGAGGAGCAACTCGAAGGGAACTTCCTGATGGGCGTATGCACCCAGCGTCATCTCGCGGGTGCGGCGCAGCAAAACTCGAAAGGTCGGATTACCAGAGAGGTCACCACGCAGGACGAGATTGTTCACAAAAAATCCGATCAATCCTTCGATCTCACGGTGAGCGCGGTTCGCGATGTTGGCGCCGACCGGAATGTCGTCCTGCCCCGTGTATCGTTGCAAGAGAAGCTGGATGGCCGCCAACAGAGTCATAAACATGGTTGCCCCTTCCTGCTTGCTTATGACATCGAGAGAGTGTGAAAGAGCAGGCGAAAGAGCGAATGCTTGCACTCCTCCCTTGAACGACAAGGTGGCGGAACGAGGGCGGTCGGTCGGCAGTTGCAACACGGGAAGATTGCCTCCGAGTTGCTTCTTCCAATAGGCGAGCAGCGATTCCAGTCGGTCGCCGCGCAACCTTTCGGTCTGCCAGGTCGTGAAATCGGCATACTGCAACGGCAGTTCGGGGAGGGGTGAAGATTGACCGGCAGAGTATGCAGCGTAGAGTGCGCCCAACTCGCGAATCAATATACCCATCGACCAACCATCGCTCACGATGTGATGCATCGTAAGCAAAGCAATATGTTGTTCAGCTTCGAGCTGCAGCAGCAGAGGACGCAGTAGTGGCCCGCGCATCAGATCAAAGGGCTTGCGCGACTCTTCAGTGGCCAGCCGCACGGCTTCTGATTCTCGCTCCAACTGCGGAAGGTGGCTTAGATCAATTTGCCGCAATTCCAGTGTCGACGTTGGGACGATTAGTTGAACCGGTTCGCCGTTAACGTTCGCGAAAGTGGTACGGAGAGATTCGTGCCGTCTCACAATCTCGTTCAGGGTGCGCGCGAGGGCCGCAACATCGAGCAGACCACTCAAACGCACGGCTTTAGAGATATTAAAGGCATAGCTTTCCGGCTCAAGCTGATAAAGAAACCAGAGTCGCTCCTGTGAAAAGAAAAGCGGAGCCTGGGCTGAAAACTGCTCCGCCCGTCGCGGAATCAATTCCGCACCTCCCCGCTCTCTGTTTTTTTCGCCGAGCCGCTGCTTGATCACCGCGAGTTGCGCGGGCGTCATGCTGGCGAGGCGTTTCGACAGTTCACTCATCTTGATTTCTTCCGCAAATCGGCGGTGAAGTTCTAATCGCGGCTTTAACTCTGGGGCCAATGCTGGATGCCGGCCAGCCGGGGCAGTGGTTCTGAACTCTGCGGTGACGGCGCAGGGAGAAACGAGCTGATGACCGCGCCCTTACCCTGCTCTCCCGCCAGGTCCAACACTAGTTTGCCAAGCACAATGTCGAGAATCCCCAGTCCGAACGGGCTAAACACGGCGATGCTTTCCCGATCTCTTCGCGGCGGCGCATCGCCGCGCAGAATCTCTGCTAAAGCGCACCTGATAAAGCCGCGGTGGCCAGTCAGTTGTTCCGCGAGATGAATGGAGGTCTGGGCCCGGCACACGTGGTCAATGTCATCCACGATGTTGTCGCAGGAGAGAATCACTTCCGGCGACAGATCGCGTAAAGAGACGTGCAGGATGGTACTGCCGGGAGCACACTCGCTCAGGTCATGGAGGTGTGGTTCGGCGGCAGTGGTGGCGAAAGAGATCAACGAGGCAGCACGCAAGACGGTGTTAATGTCAGGAGCCGGCCTGACCGTGACTCCGTCAAAGACACTTTCACATTTCAGCTTGAATTGCTGCACCCGCGCAGGGTCGAGATCGTAAACCATAAAGTCTTTGAGGCTGGGAAAGGTGGCCAGAAGGAATCTGGCTATCTCATGGTTAATGAATCCGGCCCCGACGATACCCACGCAGTCGGCTGGTTTGCCTTCGTGCAAATACTGCGCGGCCAACGCGGCGCTGGCGGCGGTCCGTTTAGCACTGATCAGCGATGCTTCGATCAGTGCTTCGGGTCTGCCGGTCTGCGTCGAGTTCAAAACCAACACCGCCGACGCGCGTTCCAGCCCCAGATTCAGATTGTCCGGAAACGAGGAAACCCACTTAATTCCGGCGATGCCTCCGCGATGTTTGAGGTACGCAGGCAGGGCAATGATTCTGTTTTTCAGGTTGTCGGGAAAACGCAGGAAGAGCGAATGAGGCAGGGCGCTGTCGCCTCCGGCATGGGCATCGTAAGCCTCATGCACGGCGTCAATAATCTCCGATTCGCGTCCCTCGAGCAGTGCCGCCACTTCCTGCCATTTGAGAATCAGTAAGTCGCCGTCGCGCATGTTTCAGCCTCCAGTTTGCCTTGCCAGTGGTGGGCGATGTCGCCGAAGTGTTCAGTCACCCACGATTCGGAATAGATAGTGTCGAGGTACCTTTCGCCACGATCGGGAAGAATGGCCACGCAGTTGGCGCCCTCCGGAATCAAGTGTTTGACCCGCCGGATGGCGGCTATCACGGCGCCCGACGAACCACCCGCCAGAATCGCTTCGCGACGCACCAGGTGGTGGCAGTTAATCACACAGTCGAGGTCGGTCACGTGGATGCAGTCATCAGCAATGTCCGAGTGGAAAAGTGGGGGACGCACCGCTGCTCCATGTCCGGGAATAAGGCGGCACGCCTTAACGTTTCCAAAAATCACGCTGCCAACTGCGTCAACCGCGTATGTCTTGGTATCGAGGCTGTGCTCGCGGATGTACTCGACGCATCCTCGGATGGTTCCACAGGTGCTCGTCGCACAAAACAGATAGTCGATCTTGCCGTCTAGTTGAGCCGCTATCTCCTCAATCGTGTGGTGATGAGCGAGCGGGTTATCCGGATTGGCATATTGATTCGGCCAAAAGCTGTCGGGTATCGAGAAGAGCAAGCTCTTGACCCGATCAATGCGGGACTGCAGTAACTCGCCGGTCACCGGATCGGGTTCCGAGACCAACTCTACCTCGGCTCCATAGGCTTCGAGCAGGCGGATGTTCTGAAGGGTCGCTTTCACATCTACTACGCAGATAAAGTGGACTCCGTAGTAGGAGCAAGCCTGCGCCAGCCCGATGCCCATATTGCCGGAACTGGATTCGATGACGACGGTTTTTCCCGGCACGATAGCGCCCGACTCGATGCCCCGGCGAATAATTTTAAAAGCCGGTCTGTCTTTTGAACTGCCACCGGGGTTGAACGCCTCTAACTTGGCGTATAGGTTGAACTGCAGATCGTCAAAGACTCGGGTTAGTTTGACAAGGGGAGTATTACCGATTGCCGACAAGATGCTGTTATGCATTTGGTTCGACCTCTTAGTTTGATAGCAACAAGTAGTATTTCGGGTGATGTTGAGCGGTATGTTCTTTTCGAAGCGTCAGTTCGATTCACTTGCGAAATGCGAACAGACGCTGGGAGAGCGACAATCTGTTAGCGCGCATTTGTGGCGATGCGCTCACCGGCGGCGGTGCACCATTCAAGCACAGACATGGCACTCGTCATTTTGTGGTAAGCCTGTCGAAAAGCGCGGCTCTGTGGCCCGTCGAGCACTTCGTTGTCAACGTCGCCGCCACGCACCGCAGGCAAATCGTGGAGAAAGATCGTTTTTGATGACTTCGAGACCCGCTCCATCAACTTCGCCGTCACTTTGAAGGGATCGAACTTTGTCCGCCAGTCCGGGTCCGACTTGGGCGCGCCCATCGTCTGCCAACGGGCGGTATAAACCACATCTATGTCGGGAGGCAGCCTGTCGAGATTGTGCTGCTGCTCGATGGTGGCGCCGGATTGGGCGGCGAGGACCGTGGCGGCGCTCATCACGCATTCCGAAAGGCCGTAACCTTCGGGAGTAGCGAGTGTGAGGCGCATTCCCTTCGTTTGGGCGACTGCTAATGCCAACGCTGCTGCGGTGTTGTTACCCTCGCCGAGATAAAGGATGTGAATATTTTCGAGGCGGCCAAAGGCTTCCTTAATGGTCACTAAATCGGCGATTGACTGCGTTGGATGTTCGCCTTCACTCATCGCGTTAATGATCGCCATCTGGTTCTGCCCGGTCATAGCTCTCATCTCTTCGATGCTGGCGTTGGTCCGAACAACGAGGGCGTCGAGGAAATTGGAGAGGACGCGCGCCGTATCCTGAAAGGTTTCCCCAGTGACAATCTGCAAATCCTCCGGCCCATAAGAGATGATGTTGGCGCCGAGATTTATGGCTCCGACCGTGAAAGCCGTCCGGGTGCGCGTCGATGAGCGGCGGAAATAGATGCCAACAACCTTCCCCGCGAGAGTGCGTTTATTTCCATTCACCCCTCGCGCAAACATGAGCGAGCGGTCGACAAGTGACGCCAGATTACCGGCACCCAGTTCCTGCACTGAGAGAACATGGTTTACCACGATGAAACTCCTTTCGCTTGTGAGAGAAGCGCCTTCTCTCTTAAAAATCTAAAGAAGAATTGCGTGTCTAAAGCCATGAAGCGCTGCACGGCATTCGGTGCGGGGCGGAATCGTTTGAGGGATTCGAGCTTAAGAATATCCAGCGAATCCAAAGCCGGCCACTCGTGGTGTGGAATTGGCCCGCGCTTTGTGGGGCGCTATGCCTGCGCCTCCTGGCTCGCCAGTTGCTCGACACCGGCCAGCAAATCCTCGAGCTCCGTGGCGCCCAACTGTTCGGCGAGGCTTTCCAGAATTATTTCGCCCAGTCCAGCTATCGTCGGCGCTTCAAAGATGCTCCTCAAAGCGAGTTCAATATGAAAGGCTTCGCGGATTCGCGAAATTGCCTGCGTTGCCAACAATGAGTGTCCACCCAACATGAAAAAGTTATCGTCAACACCGATTTTTTCGATCCCCAGCATTTCAGACCACATGGCCGCCAACTCTTCCTCAACCGGATTACGCGGCGCCACGTAAACCCGATCGATGTCAGGCCGAAATTGGCCAGGGGCCGGTAGTTCTCGACGGTTAACCTTCCCGTTGGGCAGCAGTGGCAGCGTATCCAGCATGACGAAGGCCGACGGAATCATGTGCTCGGGCAATTTTTCTTTCAGAAACGACTGCAGGTTGGCGACCGAAAGGGCAAGCATTCCGAGCTTGGCCGGCTCTTGAACACCAGACATTTGAAAAGCGGCCTGCTCGCCGCGCCGCGGATGAACGGCATAGAGGTGGTAGAGACCGGTATTGACGAAAGCGGCGTCCTGATCAATCACGAAGTTAAAGCCATGCTTTTGCAGAATACTGGTGATGGCCGCCAGACGCCCGTCAATGTCGTGCACTTCCATTACCACCTGGGCGATTTTCTCCCAGTCGTTCTCCGCAATGCCCATGAGCACGTCCAGTTCGCTTTTTTCCACATCGAGCTTCAGCAGATCAATCCGTTCGACCTCGTTTTCACGAATGACTTCCGAGATTGTCTTTAACTTGCATGTGAAAGTCCGGCTCTCAAATCGGCCCTCCAGCAATTCGTCCGCGTAGGCCGCCAGGCTTTCGTCCTGATTGGTCATGAAGGCTCTCGTGACCTGCTCGTCCTCAAGGACATCGGCATACATGCCTGAACTCGCCGAGACGTGCGGGTAAAACGTAAACGTGGCCGATCCCGACTGTTTCGAGAGACCACACTCAAACACGCGTGCGTTCAATCCGTAAAGATTCACATTCGTCCGCAAAGCCGCAAAACTTTGGGGAATCGGCTCGAAGGAATAGGTTTGCGCGTTGGGGCAGATATCGTGAACGAAAAGCGTGAAGAGGCCGACGTTTGCTCCTACATCGAACACGCAATCGCCGTCTCTGAGACTGATGCCGTGTCTCAGGTAGGTTTGCTCCTCAAACAATTCACGGTAGAGCAAATCGGTTTCGTTCTTATTGTTGTGGGCAATTTTCAGACCGTTCGGCAGCCGATAAAGCGTCCGATCAGCCGTCATGATCGAGGCGTCGCGCTCTGGCACCACGTAGGCCACCAGACGAAGGTTGCCGGGAGTGTCTTCCCGCGCCACGACGACCGCCTCGCGGGCGCGTGGATGCTCCCGCAGCGCCGCTTCCACTTCGCCGAGCTCGATGCGGTACCC
>Ga0187893_10011653_pt1 | contig 12706 bp, 9 predicted proteins | sample MA1701074metaG_FD_139574 | JGI IMG/M metagenome (GOLD analysis project Ga0187893, IMG submission 139574) | White microbial mat communities from a basaltic lava cave in the Kipuka Kanohina Cave System on the Island of Hawaii, USA - MA170107-4 metaG ...
CCGCTGCTCTCACGCCGGGGCGCGGACGGCAACGGCTGCGTCAATTGCCACTCGACGCACACGATCTTCCGCCTGGTCGAACCCGACAAACAGGGACGATTCACCGACGCGGCGCTGCGCGAAAATTATCGTTCGGCGCTGAAGGTCGTTGATCTGGCAAATCCTGAGAACAGCCTGCTGCTGCGCAAGCCGACCAGCGATTCGAGTGTTGAAGGCGTTGCAGGAGCAAGCCGGACCGCGCACGGCGGCGGGGTGCGCTGGCAGGGAGCGAGCGATCCCGCATACAGAGAAGTGCTGGAATGGATCAATGGAGCGAAGGTGAGGGCGGCGGTGAAGTAGTTTCATTACAGCCATAACTTCAGCGGTAATCAGATTCGCATCACAGCAAAGAGGCGGAGGTTGATTGGACGGAGTTTTATCTCAGACAGCTTTCGATAAATTTCTGGCTTACCTCGACCCGGGCCGCGAGCGCGCCGGCGACGAGTATCTGAAGCTGCGCCATTCGCTCACGAGGATTTTGGAGTGGAAAGGCTCGCTCACGCCGGAAGAGCACGCCGACCAGACGGTTGACCGCGTCTGCCGCAAATTGGAAGAGGGCTTAGTGATAGACGACTTGCCGAAATATTGCCGGACCGTCCTGAATTTCGTTTACCTGGAGAGTTTGAAGAAGCCCGATTCCCGGCGCGAAGAGTTGGATGAGCAGCGTCTGGCGCAAATCTCCGCGCCCGATCCGCCGGATGACGACGCGCGGTTCGGTTGCCTGGATAAATGCCTGGGCAAGCTGCCCGCCGACCACCGCGATCTGATCGGCAGGTATTACCGCGACGATCAGGTCTCGAAGATCGAAAACCGCAAACGGCTGGCCGAAGAGTTGGGGGTCACGGCGCACAATTTGAACGTCCGCGCCAGCCGCATCAGAGAGAAATTGCACGGATGCGTCACCGGCTGTCTGAAAGATTTGTAAAACGGCGTGTGATATTTTCCTCCCCACGGCCACTTACGGTTGAAGGAGTGTAAGCGCATGGTTCTGGATGACGAAAAGTTGATGGAGCGATACCTGCTGGGCGTCCTGCCCGAAGAGGAAGCCGCGCGGCTGGAGGAGCGGAGCCTGGCCGATTACGACTTCTTCGAGAGCATGCTGGTGGTCGAAAACCGGCTGATTGACGATTACGTCACCAGGCAACTACCCGCCCGCGAACGCGCGCAATTCGAGCGACACTTCCTGGCGTCGCCCAAACGCCGAGAGCGGGTCGAATTCGCCAGAGCTTTTTTGAAGACCGTCTCTGCGGCGCCAGCCGCCGAGCCAGCGGTCGTGACCGAGCGGAGGATCGCCGAAGAGAGAACCTCATGGCCGGAACGGATACGGAGTTTTTTCGGCCTGGGTAACCTGAGCCTCGGTTTGGCGGCGTCGGCGCTGCTCCTGATCGGATTCGCCGGATGGTCGCTGCTGGAAACGCGGCGCGTGCGCGAAGAGCTGGCGCAACTCAACCGTGAAAGAGCCGCCCGTGAACAACGTGAACAGGGGTTGCAGGCCAGACTCGACTCGCAACAAGGCCAGAACGAAGAGTTGCGCAGCGAGATCGCGCGTAACCGCGCCGAGCTTGAACGGCTGAGAGAGATTGAGGCCAGGCTGCAACAGACCCAGCCTCAGTCGCCGCTCTCATCCCTCGCTTCGATCATCCTGACGCCCGCTGGTTTTCGGGGCGGCCCGTCCGGTTCCACGCCGCAACTCACCATCGGCCCCGACGCGAAGTCGGCGCGTTTCACGCTTCAGGTTGACCAGGAACTGATCAAGTTAATCCTGGAGAATTATCCGAACGTGCGCGCCGAACTGGTCAAGGACGGACAGGTTCAGTCGAGGCGCAGAGGACTGAAGCCCACCGCCGGAAAAGCTTTCGTCATCACGTTGCCGGCGGAGCAATTCACCAGCGGCGATTATCAAATAAGACTCTTCGGCTCCGGCGCTGCGGGAGAGACCGGGATCGGAGATTACCAGTTCAAGGTCGAGAAGAAGTAGGCTCCAAGTAACCACTATGATCAGCAAAGAAGGTAGCGCAAGCGGGCCGAGGTTGCGCTGTTTTCTCAATCCGTCCTTTGCCAGAAACAGCGCAACCTCGGCCCGCTTGCGCTACCCTTTCCGAGGAGTGATATGAAGCCCTTTGCCTGTTTCTCAGCGACCCGCCTGATCGCCATTGCCATTCCGTTTTTAGTTCTTCCGTTTTTCTCGGTCTTCGTTTCCAGCCGGGGCTTTCCGCAGCAGAACACGGCTGTGAACCAGCCGGAGCGAATCGAGCTGGGCAAGCCGATAGAGAAGGAACTGGCCGGAGGCAGCGCCCACTCGTATCAGATCGCGTTGACGGAAGGGCAATTTCTCAAGGTGGCTGTGGAACTGCGTCAGGTTGACGTGATCGTACGGTTGATGGGGCCGGACGACAAGCTGATCGCTGAGTCCGGGACTGAGAGCGGCAAGCAGGAGAGCTTAACCGTTGAGCAGGTGGCTGAAGCGTCGGGTAACTATCGCCTGACAGTGCAAGCCAAACAGAAAGATGCGCCGGCGGGAAGATATGTAATTCGTTTGGCGGAATTGCGCGCCTCGACCGGGCAGGAGCGCGCTTTGTTTGAGGCGCGGAGGCTGTATCCGGAATTTGTCAGACGATACCGCGCCGGAAACTACGGCGAAGCTATTCCGATAGTTGAGCGCATAGCTCAGCTTCAAGAGCAGGCGCTCGGCTCCGATCATCCTGACGTTGCGCGCTCGCTCGTCAACCTTGCCATCCTTAATCGCGCCACCGGCGCATACGCGAAGGCTGAGCCGCTTTACCAACGCGCGCTGGCGACGCTGGAAAAGGCGCTCGGGCCGGATCACATTGACGTCGCCACGATCCTCAATAATTTTGCCTCGCTCCACGACAACGCCGGAAACTACGCTAAAGCTGAGGCGCTTTACCAACGCTCGCTGGCGATCAGAGAAAAGACCCTGGGCGCAGAACACCCTGACGTCGCAGCCTCACTGCACAACCTCGCCATCCTCTCCAACCGCAAAGGCGATTACAACCAGGCCGAGTTGCTCTACCTCCGCGCCCTGGCCATCAAAGAGAAGGCGTTAGGGCCCGAGCATTCCAGCGTCGCGCTCACGCTCAACAGCCTGGCGATCCTTTACGGCGATAAAGGTGATTGGGAAAAAGCGGAGCGCATTTACCAGCGTAGTCTGGCGATCAAGGAGAAAACCCTGGGGCCGGAGCATCCGGATTTCGCCGCCACGCTGCACAACCTCGGAACCCTCTACCGCGCGAAAGACGAGTACGCTAAAGCCGAGCCGCTCTATCAACGCGCGCTGGCGATCCTGGAAAAGAAGTTGGGGACGGATCATCCTGATGTGGCCGATGTCGTTGGGAGTCTGGCCAATCTTTATACCGATCGGGGCGATTTCGCGAAGGCTGAGCCGCTTTATCAACGCAACCTGACGATCAATGAAAAGACGCGAGGATCAGACCATCCGAACGTCGCGGGCGCGCTGCAAAATCTGGGGAGCCTTTATCGCATCACTGGCGATTACGCCCGGGCCGCATCTTTTTACCAGCGAGCTTTGGCTATCTGGGAGAAATCGGTCGGGCCGGATCATCCCGACGTCGCTACCGCGCTTAACAACCTCGCCAGACTTCACCTGGCGAAAGGCGAGACGGCTCAGGCCATTGAATTCCAGGCGCGCGCCAGCCGGGTCAGCGAGCGCAACCTGGCGCTCAACCTCGCGACCGGCTCCGAGCGGCAGAAATTGGCTTATCTCGCGATGCTGGCGCCGGAGTCCGATCAGACCGTCTCCCTGCACGTCAGCTCGGCTCCGAATGATGGGGCGGCGCGCAAATTGGCGGCAGGCGCCGTCTTGCAACGCAAAGGACGCACGCTCGAGGCAGTGACCGATAGCTTCGCCGCCCTGCGTGGACGCTTCAACGCGCAAGATCAGATTCTGCTCGACCAGTTGAAAGACGCCAGCGCGCAACTGGCCAGACTCACGCTCAACGGGCCTCAAAGGGTCACGCTCGCCGAACACCAGCAAAAGATCAAAGCGTTGGAAGAAGAGAAAGAGAAGCTCGAAGCCGACATCAGCCGCCGCAGCGCCGAGTTTCGCGCGCAGGTTCAACCCGTCACGCTCGAAACAGTTCAGGCGGCGATTCCATCCGGCGCTGCGCTCGTCGAATTCACGGCGTACCGTCCGTTCAACGCCAGGTACGTTAAGCCCGACGAGGCGTTCGGCAAGCCACGCTACGTCGCTTACGTCCTGCGCCAGCAAGGCGAACCGCAGTGGGCCGATCTCGGCGAAGCCAAACCGATTGACGACGCCATCGCGGCGCTGCGCAAAGCGATGCGCGATCCGGACAGCGCGAACGTAAATCAACTGGCGCGCGCGGTTGATGAAAAAGTGATGCGGCCCGTGCGCAAACTCGTTGGCGAAACCCGCCGGCTGCTGGTCTCGCCCGACGGGATGCTCAACCTGGCGCCGCTCGCCGCCCTCGTTGACGAGCAGAACCGTTTTCTGGTCGAACGTTATTCGATCACCTACCTGTCGAGCGGGCGCGACCTGTTGCGACTGCAAGTGGCGCGCGAAGGCAAGAGCGCCCCGTTGGTCATCGCCAATCCCGATTTCGGGTTGGCGACGGGCGAAGCTCTGGCGAAAAGATCACAAGCTTCGGACCAAACGGCGCAAACCAGCGAGAGTCGTAGTGAGTTCAAGCAGATCAGCTACGGCGCGCTCCCGTGGACGATTCAGGAAGCGAGCGATCTGAAGAAACTGATGCCGCAGGCGGCGTTGCTCGTAGGCGCGCAGGCGACCGAAAGCTCGCTCAAACGCGCGAGCGCGCCGCGCATCCTGCACATCGCCACCCACGGCTTCTTCCTGCAAGACGCGGAGAATCCGGTCGAGAGCACGCGCGGGTTCGATTCGACCAGCTTCTCCGACCTGCGCTCGGCCGCCTGGGCGGCGAAGATCGAAAACCCGCTGCTGCGGTCGGGACTGGCGCTGGCCGGGTTCAATGAACACCGCGGCGGAGATGACGACGGAGTGTTGACGGCGATGGAAGCGGCGAGCCTCGATCTGTGGGGCACGAAGCTGGTGGTCTTGTCGGCCTGCGACACCGGCGTGGGTGAGGTGAAGAACGGCGAGGGAGTGTATGGATTGCGACGCGCGCTGGCGCTAGCCGGGGCTGAGACGCAGGTGATGAGCTTGTGGAAGGTGTCGGACAAGGAGACACGCAGCCTGATGGCCGGTTATTACAAACGGTTGTTGAAAGGCGAAGGGCGCGGAGAAGCTTTGCGGCAGGCGCAACTGGAGATGCTGAAGGATGCGAAGCTGCGGCATCCGCATTACTGGGCGAGTTTCATTCAGGCGGGCGAGTGGGCCAATTTGGACGGCAAACGCTGACAGTTCGGACCCACGGAAAATCCAGTAGCCCCGAAAAGAGAAATTAGTTGTGAGGTTTCGCGGCGCCGAGCCACTTATGGGTGAAGGCAGAAAGAAGCGGTGGTGAGCGGTAAGAAACGCGACCACGTCAACTTTAAAACTTTAACCCAGAGGAGAAAGATTATGCGTAACTTTACGACCAACACTCTCGTGCGAATGGCGATGATTGCAGTCCTGATTTTCGGCGCGACCGCGCCTGGATTGGCCGGCGCTGTCCGCGGTCCGGTATACGCCCGCGACGCGGTCAACCCCGGAAGCGCAGATGTTTATCGCATCACCTTCCGCGGCGGCGAAATCGCCCGCGTGGCTCTCAGCGGCGACGGCGACACCGACCTCGACCTCTACGTCTACGACGAATCAGGGAACCTGATCGCCAAGGACGACGACCGCAGCGACGATTGCTACGTCAGTTGGATTCCGAGATGGACCGGTAGCTTCAAGATCAGAGTGGTCAATCGCGGACGGGTTTACAACGAATACGTGCTGGCCACAAACTGAATGCGATAGAAAAACCATGAACACAAAACGATGACCGGGGATGCCGCGCAGCCATTCCCGGTCGTTTTGTTTTAAGGGCGCGCAAGGCGGGAGATGAAAAAGTCGCGGCGGCGCAAATTTCCGTGTGAGGTTTTGGCCTCCTCTCCCACATATGGTCGGAAGCGGAAGAAACGCCGGCGGGAGCCGGATGAAAACAATCGCCGAAAATCAGGCAAGTTCCACGAGCCAGGTAACAGTTGGCGACGCCAAGCAGGGGAATCAAGGCAAAGGAATGAAGACGATTGACCAGAAATGTCATTCCCTTGCGGTCATCCCCTTGCTTTCAAAGTGTTATCTATTTTTGGACCGGGATGAAGCTTGCCGAAAACCAGAGACAATTTTCACTATGAGGAGAGAAGCCATGAAAAACATCACTCGCGTTTGCAAAACCACTTTATCCCTGATCGCTATCCTGAGCGTTCTCAGCCTCCAGACAGCGGTCTTCGCTCAAACCGCCAACGGCCTGAAAATGAAACTCGAAGAGGGCGCGCAAGTCCGGTTGAAACTGATGGAGTCAATCAATTCGTCCACCGCGCAGACCGGGCAGGTCATCAGCTTTGAAGTCCTCGACAACGTCAAGGTCGGCGAAGCGATTGTCATCGCCGAAGGCTCGTCGGCGTGGGGCACGATTGTCGAAGCCGAAGGCCGCAAGAGCATGGGGCGCGGCGGCAAACTCGCTTACCGGCTGGATTACGTCAAAGCCGTTGACGGCAGCAAGATCCCGCTGCGCGCCACCGGCGTGAATCAGGGCAAAGGCAGAGGCGCTGCCACCGGCGCCGCCGTCGCGGCTTCAGCCGTGCTCTTCTGGCCCGCCGCGCCGTTCTTCCTGTTCGGGATGAAAGGCAAGAACGTCGAAGTTCCGAGAGGTCATCACGCCCAGGCCTTCGTGGATGGCGACCGTTTGATCGCAGTGAAAGCCGCTGGCGAAGCGCAGGGCGAGATGAACAACGCCGCTCCCGTGGCGGGCGCGCCCGTCGCCGCAGGCTACCAGTTCGCGTCAATGCCAGCGAACCAGCCCGCGGCCGCTCCGATCAACGCCTCCTTCGGCAGCCTGAATGTGATGTCGGACCCTGATGGCGCTGAGATCGAGATTGACGGCGTGTTTTACGGCCACACGCCCGGAATGGTGAAAGTCCCGGCAGGAATGCATACGGTTAAAGTCACGCGCCGTGGCTACGAGGTTTACAACCGCACGATCAACGTCGCGCCTGGCAGCAGCCTGACGCTGAGAGCTGAGCTTCAGCCGCTGATGAGACAGGCCGTCAGAAGCCAGAGGTAGATCGCCGGAACAAATCTTCGGGGACAGTTTGACCGCCGCCGGCGATAGCCGCTGGCGGTCAAACTTTTTCAACCTGTGCAATTGGAATTGAAATGGAAACAAAAAGGGCACGAAGGGCAAAAATCGCACAGGCTGCGAGGCGAGGGCCGCGGCGAGGCGCTGCGGCAAGCGCAGTTGGAGATGCTCAGAAGTCCGAAGCTGCGGCATCCGCATTACTGGGCCAGTTTCATCCAGGCGGGCGAATGGGCGAATCTGGACGGCAAGCGGTGAACGCGGAAAAGTTCAAGGCGGTGAAAAATTCAGTGTGAGATTTCCGGTCTCTCTTTCACCTACGGGTGAAAGCGGCGGATGAGCCGGCGACGGGCCGGCGAGGTCGAGCGCCGCGAGAGGGAACAGACTCGTAACCCGAAAGGAGAAATCTCACATGTCAGTCACGGCCAATTTGATTATCAACACGTTCGATTTGATGGGCGGCGATCCGATGGAGGCGATCAACGAGGCGCAGCAGTATCCGGACATCAGAACCTGGGTCGACAGCCAGGCGCTCAAAGCTGGTGTGACGGGTGCGGGCGCGCAACTCGTGCCGGGAGCGCATCTCCTCGCGATGGGCGTTGACCTGGGTTTCCTGTTGCACAAGATGTCCTACACCTGCTGGGGAATCGGGGCCATCCAGGATCGTCCCGTTTTGGGGAAGTACGACATCGCCCAGATCCTGGCCATCTGGTCGGGCGCGGAAGACCTCAAAGAGATCAAGCTGATGTACAAGAAAACGGCCGACGCGTTTCTGGAGAAGACGACCGGGAAGGTGGGCGCGAAGGCCGGAGCCAAAGTCGGAGCGAAAATCGCCGGCAAGCTCGGAGCCAAACTCGGAGCCAAACTCGGCGGTAAAGTCGCCAGCAAGGTCGCGGCAAAAATCACGGCGAAGCTCATCGCGAAGGGATTGGGAGGAATGATTCCCGTGCTCGGAGCAGTGATCGGCTACAAGATCAACCGCTATTTCATCAACGACATTTCGAAAGCGGCGATCACCTATTATTCGATGGTAGTTGATCAATAGGGGAATGAAAGGATCACCAAAGCGCGTGGCGACAGATTCGGTCTGGCGCCACGCGCTGGATTCTTGCTTCCGGTAATGTTCAATGGCTGCCGGCCATCCTGCCTCGCTTCCTCAGATCGAACCGTTCCCCCGCCGAAAGCAGGTAATGCCGCTTCCCATCGCGCTCCTTGCCGTCGGTGATCGCCACCTTCCCATCGCCAATCACTTCAAACCTGTCGCCCTGCGCCACAATCGCGGTTGATTCATATAGCCCGATGCCCAGCAGTTCCGGATGCGCGGCGATGACTTCGGTCAAATCGTTTTCACGCTTGCGAGTATCAATGTGCTGATCAATGGCCGTGTTTTTCAGATAGCCGAAACCGATCTCGTAACCTTTCGCCATCATAATCTGGTTGCCTTCGCGCGCGCCGCGAACGAGGTAAGAGCCTTGAATGGTCGCTCCGGCTGAAGAGCCGCCGATCACTCCGCCGCGATCCAACACGGCCATCAACTCTTTCTGCGTCAGCGTGTCGAGATAGGAATCAACCAATCGCCATTGCCGCCCGCCGCCAAACCACACGCCACTGGCTTTGCGCAGCGGAGCGACGAAGGCTTCGGTGTTGGCGACATTGCGGTCACGGGTGTGCAGCACGGTGACGTTCTTCAATCCGAAAAGCTTTGGTGATTCGTCGCCGGTTTGCCGGTTGAGCGCCTGGTCTTCGGCGGCGGTCGGGATGTAGACGATCTTGGCGTCGGGGCCGCCAGCGAGGGCGATGAACTTCTCTCGAATTGACGGCGGAATCCGGCCTCCGCCGACGACCACCAGCGATCCTCGCTTCGGGCCGGATGAAACAGCGGATGGCTTTTGAGCCTGCGCCGCGACGGCGAACAGAAAGACGAGCAGGGAGACGAGGAGTTTCTTCATACCGTTTTTGACCTTGTCATTTTGTTTTCAGACTTCTTGGGGGTTGCCATCCTACAACGATACAATCTGCGGCGCATAGAGCCGGAAGTATCAACCAACGAAAAATCGAGAGGAGAATGCAAATGAATAAAATTGCGCGCCTGACCTCATCAATCGCCTTGCTGCTGCTGATCGGCTGCTTCGCTTCGCCGGAAGCGAGCGCTCAAGCGAGAACGCAGGAGCCTTACGTCGTCGAATACTACTACAAGGCGAAGTGGGGCTACGCCGACGAATTCATCACGCTCTTCAAGAAGAACCATCTGCCGGTCTTGAAGAAGCAGGTCGAGTCGGGGCGCATCGCCAGCGTCAAGATCGAAAAGCCCCGCTACCATTCGACCGAAGACGCGCGCTGGGATTACCGCGTGACCATTGTCTTCAAGAGCGCCGCCGCCTTTCACGAACCGAGCGGCGAGGAAGCGATCATCAAACAGCTTTATCCCGACCAGGCGACGTTCAAACGCGAAGAGCAGCGGCGGTTCGAGATTCTGATCGCGCACTGGGACGTGCCGATTGTCGCTGTACCTGAGAATTGATCCAATCTGAAATTTTATGAGCACTCAATATCATTCCACCTACTACGCCCACGAATTGACCAAACGCAATTCATCCGACGACCTGGCGAAACTGGGCGCGTCGCTCTTCAACGCGACAGTTGATTTGAATCCGCACCAGCTCGACGCGGCGCTTTTCGCCTTCAATTCGCCGTTGTCGAGCGGCGCGATCCTGGCCGACGAGGTCGGACTGGGCAAAACCATCGAGGCCGGTTTGATCATCAGCCAGCTATGGGCCGAACGGCGGCGACGAATTCTGGTCATCACGCCAACAACCTTGCGCAAGCAGTGGGCGCAGGAATTGGCCGACAAATTCTTCCTCTCGTCGCGCGTGCTCGACACCGCCGAATACAACAAGCTGATCCGCGACGGAGCGGGCGATCCGCTCAACACCGGCGAGGTCGTCATCTGCTCGTACAACTTCGCCGCTTCGCGTTCGTCCGAGCTTCGCGCGACGCCATGGGACTTAATCGTGATTGACGAAGCCCACCGGCTGCGCAACGTCTACAAACCGCAGAACAAGATCGCCAACGCCATCCGCAATGGCGCCATCGGTCGTCGCAAGCTGTTGCTGACCGCCACGCCGCTGCAAAACAACCTGCAGGAGCTTTTCGGTCTGGTCAGCTTTCTCGACGAGCGGGTCTTCGGCGATGTCAAAGCCTTCCGCGCGCGTTACCAGAGCCGCGAAGTCGCTGATCGTGAACTGGCCGATCTGCGCGAACGCTTGCGAAGTTTGTGCCAGCGCACGCTCCGGCGGCAGGTGACGGAATACATCCGCTTCACCAATCGCATCCCGTTCACGCAGGATTTCACGCCGAGCAAGGCCGAGCAGGAGCTTTACGACCTGGTCTCGGAATACCTGCAACGCGACACGCTGCACGCGCTGCCCGAACGCCAACGTCCGTTGATGACGATGATCCTGCGCAAGCTGATGGCTTCTTCGACATTTGCGATTGCGGGGACGCTCAACGCGATGGCCGCAAGGTTGCAGACGCAGGCCGTCGAGGAAATCCTGGCCGAAGATTTCGAGGCCTTCACCGAACTCGACGATGAATGGAGCGAGGGCGAAGCGCGCGATGTTGCGGACAAGATCGGCGAGCTCAACCCGGAACTGAAAGACGAGATTGACGAGTTGAAACGTTACGGCGCGATGGCCGCTTCAATCCTCGACAACGCGAAGGGGCAGGCGTTGCTCAAGGCGCTAGAGGAAGGCTTCGCCAAAATGGCTTCGCTAGGCGCCGCGCGCAAGGCCGTGATCTTCACCGAATCGCGCCGCACGCAGGATTACCTCGTCCGCCTGCTCGAAGATCACGGTTACGCCGGACGCATTGTGACCATCAACGGCACGAACACCGACGACCGCGCCGGGACGATTTACAAAGCCTGGGTCGAACGGCACGCGGGCGAGCCGGTGATCACCGGCAACAAAGCCGTAGACCTGCGCGCCGCAATTGTCGAGCATTTCCGCGATCACGCCGATCTATTGATCGCCACCGAAGCCGCTGCCGAAGGCGTCAACCTGCAATTCTGCTCGCTGGTCGTGAATTTCGACCTGCCCTGGAACCCGCAGCGCATCGAACAGCGCATCGGCCGCTGCCACCGTTACGGCCAGAAGCACGACGTGGTCGTGATCAATTTTCTCAACCGCAAGAACGCGGCAGACCAGCGTGTCTTTGAATTGCTCGCGGAAAAGTTCAATCTCTTCGACGGCGTCTTCGGTTCGTCGGACGAAGTGTTGGGCGCGCTGGAATCGGGCGTGGATTTCGAGGGGCGGATCGCCGAGATTTATCAAACCTGCCGCACCAAGCAACAGATTGATGCGGGCTTCGCCGAGTTGCAGCGCGAGTTGGAAGAGCAGATCGCGCAACGAATGGCCGAGACGCAGCGCAACCTCTTCGAGCATTTCGACGAAGAGGTGAGGGCGCGGCTGCGATTGCGGCAAGAAGAAGGCCGGCGCTATCTGGATCGTTTCGGGCGCTGTTTGTGGAAGCTGACCAAGCACGAAGTGAACGGCGCGGCGAAATTCGACGACAAAAACTATCTGTTCAAGCTGGGCAAGCTCGACAAGTCGTGGCCCAAGACGCCCGCTGGCAAATATCAGTTGCTCGTGCGCGGATCGCAGGATGGCCAAACGGTTGCGAAGCCGGAGAGCGATGTTTTCAGTTACCGGCTCGGACACCCGCTGGCTGAAGCCGCCGTGGAGCGCGCCCGCTCGCGGAAGCTCAAACCGGCGGAGATCGTCTTCGATTACACGACGCATCGCGCCAATGAAGGCGCGAAGATTGGCGAGGTCGAGAATCTGGTCGGCGAGCGCGGCTGGCTGACTATGACAATGCTGCGCGTCGCGTCGCTCGAAGAGGAAGAGCGGTTGTTATGCGCGATGGTTGATGACGCCGGGCGAGTTTACGATCCCGAAACCGGCGACAAGCTCTTCCAGGTTGACGGGCGCGAGAGCGGCGGCGTGAAGCTCTCCAAAGCGCAGCGCGAGCTTTTGGAGAAACGGCTCGACGATGTTGAGCGATCCGAGATGGGAAAGATTGACCGCCGCAACGAAGATTTCTTCAAAGCCGAGATGGAGAAACTCGAACGCTGGGCCGACGATTTGAAATTCAGCCTCGAATCCGAGATCAAGGATATTGACGCGCAACTCAAAGAAGCCAAGAAAGAGGCCCGGCTGGCGCACGATATGCAGGCTAAGCTCGATCTCCATCGCCGCGTCAAAGAGCTGGAAAACGAGCGCAACCAGAAACGGCGGCGACTGTATGACGAGCAGGACGCGATAGACGAACGCAAGGGCAAATACCTGGACGAGACGGCGGCGCGGTTGCAGAAGGAGATCACGCGCGAGGAGGTCTTCACGATTCGCTGGCGCGTGGAATGAAAG
>Ga0187893_10011654_pt1 | contig 12705 bp, 8 predicted proteins | sample MA1701074metaG_FD_139574 | JGI IMG/M metagenome (GOLD analysis project Ga0187893, IMG submission 139574) | White microbial mat communities from a basaltic lava cave in the Kipuka Kanohina Cave System on the Island of Hawaii, USA - MA170107-4 metaG ...
CGAGGTCGCGGTGCCGCCTGACCGCCGGCTCCTCGCCGCGTCGCCCTGCGCGGAAGAGGGGCTCTGGGCGCCGCGCCAGGAGCTGGAGGCGCCCGGTGCGGGGGAGCGGGTGACCCGCGAGATCATCCTGCGGCCCGCCATCGAAGTGCGGGTGGGGGTGGATGTGGGGAACGGGGGCGGGGACCCCCCGCGCGGCGAAGTGGTGCTCCACGACCTGGGTGTGGCGGGTCTCGACCGCCCGCGGCGCGCCGCGCTCGGCGAAGGCATCGCGGTCCTCTGGGCCCGGCCGCACCGCAGTCTCCGGCTGGAGATCTCGTTTGCGGGCAACTACTTCGCCGAGACGCGCCAACTCGAGCCGAGCGCCCGCGCGATCGAGGTGGCGATCGCGCCGCGGGTCGCGGCGGGCCTCGACGTGCGCGTGGTGGATGCGTCGGATGCGCCGGTCTCGTTCGCGAAGGTGAGCCTCTACCCGCCGGGCGCCGGCGGCGATCCCGATCTCTGGGCGACCCCGCGGATCCTGCGGGCCGACGCCTCGGGCCGCGCTCTCTTCGCGGGGCTGCGCGGCGGGGACGCTGCCCTCGAGGTCGCCGCGGAGGGGTTCCGGGGCCAGCGATTCTCCCTCGTGACCCTCACCGAGGGGGAGAGCACGCCCTTCTCCGTGGTACGTCTCCTCCCCGCGGAGGTGAGCCGCGGCGTCGTGGTGGATGCGTCGGGCGCCGCGCTCGGGGGGGTGCGGTTGCGCGTGCTGTCCCCGCGGATGGGGCGGCTCAGCGTGCCGGGCCGGGGCGAATTGGACCTCTACGATCCCGCGGACGGCGGCATCGAGGTGGCGACCGCCCCGGACGGGAGCTTCGAACTCCTCGACGAATCCCCCGCGGCGCCGGTCTGGTGGGTGCATCCCCAGGGAGGCGCGGACCTTCCGCCCGCCGCGTTCCTTCCCGCGGAAGGGGGCGGCACGATCACCGTGCCTCCCCTCGCGCGGCTCGGCCTGCATCTGCCGGGAAGCGTCCTGGGGGTGTTCGTCCTCCTGCCGGGAGGCAAGGCGGTGCTTCTCCAGCGCGACGCCTCCATGTCGATCCGTCCTCTCCCCGTCGTTGTGCCGGCACAGCCCCTGCGCCTCCACATCCGCTTGCGCGACGGACGATCGGCGACCCTCGACCTCGACCTGAAACCCGGCGAGTCGCGCGAACTGGAGCCGGCGTTCCGGTAGGGGGAGGGGGAGAGCGGCGGAAGGCCGCGACTCAGGTCTCCCGGTCCCGGTCACAGGTGAGAAGCGAGCAAAGCGCGAGAAAGGACAAGCCCGCGAGAATCCCGAATTGCGTTCCGACGGTACCGCGCAGCCGCCCGAAGCATCCGCAGGCGGGCGGTTGTTCGCCTGTCATCCATGGGAAGTAGGCGAGCCGGATGCTTCCCACGACAACGAAACCCAAGGCGGCCCATGTCGCGAGTCGAGCAAGCCTCGTTGTGAAGGCTACGCAGAGGGCAAGCTCCAGAAGGGCGACCGAGAGCAGGGCGCCGCTGCTCCACTCCCTTGCAACGCTTGGTCCCGTCCACAACGTGCCTAACTTCAGCGCTCCGAGCCCCGCGAATGCGCCCGCGAGACCCGCACGCGCGGCCAGCCCCAGAGCCCTCGAAGTGCTCAGTGGCTAGCCTCCCTGGACGCGCACGTTTCTCGCCTTGACGACGACATGAAGCAGTTCCCCTCGAACTTCCACCTCCAGGGGATCGCTCTCCAACTCGCACGTCTGCGGATCTAGCGAGTGCAGCCGGAGCAGGTAGGTGCCAGCCGACAGGAAGAGCCCCCGGGTGGAGTAGTCCGTGACCTGGTGCTCCAGGGTGAGCTTCGGAGCCACGGGGCGCTTTCGTTCCAGGCGCAATGCGCATTTTCCAAAGAGTTGGACGACGGCGTCCATCGGCGCGGTATCGAGTTCGACCACCAGTTGAGTCAGAGCGGGAAGGTCTACCCGCAGATCGACGATGCCGTCTCTAGCAACCTCCAGGTGGGGAGGGTCCAGCGGAAACTCGACTCCATTGGCTTTGGCGGACGCTCTGAATCTCCCGGCCGGTAGCCCGGCGAGCAAATTGCCGCGTGGGCTCACCACCGTGCATTCGTAGCGTAGCGCGGGCACTGCCCCTGCCTCGGGATCGAAGAACAGGGTGACGACCCCCGGTGGAAACAGCCGGGAGCGAGGGACAATCACGTCCGCTTCACGAAAGGAGAGGCGTACGGATCCAAACGCCGCGACCGATCGCTCGATCTCGATCCTGGTGGGACTCGGGGGGCCTGCGCCCAGCCAGGACGCCATGATCGAGGAGCGGACAGGCTTGTAGCCGGGCAGGGCCGCCTCGACGAGGAAAGGGCCGAGGTCCAGCGACTCCCGGTCGGCAACGAACCAACAGAAAACCGTACATCGGTCTGGAGACTTGCCGCTCAGCCCGTCGGGCAGCCGCAGTCCACCTGTGTGGAGGCGCCAGGCGTTGGGAGCTTCCGGCCACGGAGCGTCCTTTCTCAGTCGGATGGCGATCCCCGTTTCCGACGCTGCGTCGAGCCTTGGATCGAGGGCAGGAGGCCGCTCCCCCGCTTCGCCCAACGTGCCCCAGAGGAGGTAGGCGCGCGACATCCTGAGGTCCAGCGGCGAGTCCTCGACCCTCGCCTCCACGAAGGGTTCGCGCAGGAGATGGTGCGGGGAGCCAGCAGAGATGCGGTAGACCTTTTTCGCGGAGAGGCCGGGGATCTCGAAGGATCCGTCCGCCGCAGAGACCGTGCGGCCGACCGATCCTGCGAATCGATCCAGGAGTTCGATAGAAGCCTGCTCGAAGGGGGGCATGCCGCGAGGTGACCAAGCCCAAACGTGAGCGCCCTCGATGGGCGTGTCATCCACGGCTCGAACGATGCCGTGAAGCACAGCAGCGGGGCTCAGGAGGAACTCCAGGAACGGCGCGGGGAGTCCCGGTCCCCATCGAAAGGCACGAAACGCAGGCGCGAGCCCCTCCCGCCGCGCCTCGGCGAGGAACCTGCCCTCGGGTTCAGGGATCTCCACCGCAAAGCAGCCATCGACCTTGCTGGTCGCCTCCGTGCATGGACCCCGGTCGAGGATGAGCGAGAGAGGGGGGAAGTCCCCCTCAATGACGCGGACGAGGATCGTCACGTTCTCCAGACCTTCCCCTGACGAAGACCGCGCAGATCCGCGCACGAGCCGATCGGAGTCGCCCTGGGCCTCTTTGGACGGCTCCAGGGCGCTCCCCGTCTCCGGAGGTTGCGCGCGAGACGCACCCTCCGACTCGACTTCCGGCGGATGAGGGAGGTAGACCGCCCGCGTCTCTCGCCTGGCGCGCGCGGGCGAGGAACCATGCCCCCTCGGAGAGGCAACGTATAGGGCCAGCCCCACCATGCCGAGTATCACGCCCCACAACACGACTCGTTCCCATCGAGTGGGTCCACGGCGACTCCTGGAGGGGCGCGGTTCCATCGTTCCCGGTCGTTCTAGTCCAGATCCGGCATCGTCGTGGAGGATACGCAAACGGCATCGACGCTGCGACCTGGCGGCTTGATGCCGGCCGTGCACGTGCCCAGCGGCTTGCAGTTCGTGCTATTGCACACACCGACCGAAGAGACCTCGTATTCGTTGTTGGCATTCTTGAGAACCGCAGGAAAACAACAGACGATCTCACCGATCACCGTGGAGTGACAGATGCAGACCGTCTTGTTGTTGTTTGTTCCCGTCGCTGCCGCCTCACACGCGTCACCTTCTCCGCAACTGCCGCTGCATGTGGGAGGAACACTCTTGCCTCCGTAGAGCAGTCGGCAGTTGTCATTGTCGCCGGCGAGCAGACGCGGCAGCGTCAGCATGAGGAGCAAGAATCCCATCGTGCCCGTTGCGAATGCACTCACGGTTCGACTTGTCGACCTCGACACGGAACCTCCTTAGCCCTCTTCGGACCTGACCAATGGATTCGAGCCTGGGCTATTCTGCCCCCCCCCGCCGCTGATCAAGAGGAATTCCGATCACGGACGAGAACTCCGCCCATGGAAGAGTCCGCGACCCCGAGGGCACCCGTCCGGGGGACCGCCGGTCGGACACCGCGCGCGCAGCGGCTTCGACCGTTCGGGTCCTCCCCTCCGGGCGCGGCGGTCGGCTCCCGCGACCCCTACCGCATCCGCCGCTCGATCTCCTCGGCCAGCGCCTCGATCCGGACGCGGTCCTGCTTCATGGAGTCGCGTTCGCGCAAGGTGACGGTGTTGTCCTCTTTCGTTTGGCCGTCCACCGTCGCGCAAAACGGCGTTCCGACCTCGTCCTGGCGCCGGTAGCGGCGGCCGATCGCGCCGCTCTCGTCGTAAAAGACCGGGAAGCGGTCGAGCAGGCGAGCGATGATGGCGCGCGCGGTCTCGGGCATGCCGTCGCGCTTCACCAGGGGGAAGACGCCGAGGGTGATCGGGGCGATGCGGGGAGAGAGCTTGAGCAGGACCCGCTCCTCGCCCTCATCCACGACCTCCTCGCGGTAGGCGTCGACGAGGAAGGTGAGGACGCAGCGGCTCAGGCCCGCCGCCGGCTCGATCACGTAGGGCGTGGTCCAGGTCTTGGTCTCCTCGTCGTAGAACGAGAGCTTCTTGCCGCTCGCCTCCGAGTGCTTGCGCAAATCGTAGTCGGTGCGGTTGGCGATCCCCTCGAGCTCCCCCCAGCCCCACGGGTACTCGTACTCGAGATCGACGCAGGCCGCCGCGTAGTGCGCCAGCTCGTCCTTGGCGTGCGGCCGCTTGCGCATCTTCTCCTCGCGTACGCCGAGCCGCGTGTACCAGCGGAACCGCTCCTCCACCCAGTGGTCGAACCAGCGCGGGGCATCCTCCGGCATGCAGAAGTACTCCATCTCCATCTGCTCGAACTCGCGCGTGCGATAGAGGAAGTTGCCGGTGACGATCTCGTTGCGGAAGGACTTGCCGATCTGCCCGACGCCGAACGGGAGCTTCTTGCGCATCGTGGCCTGCACGTTGAGGAAGTTGGTGAAAATCCCCTGCGCGGTCTCGGGGCGCAGGTAGGCGACCGCGGCGCTCTCCTCCATGGGCCCCACATGCGTCTTGAACATGAGGTTGAACTGCCGCGCCTCGGTGAGGCTGCAGGCGGAGTGCTCGCCGGCCATGCGGCTCGGCTTGGCCGGGCAAGGGGTCTCTTTCAGTTTGTCTGCTCGAAAGCGCCCCTTGCACTCGCGACAGTCCACCATCGGGTCGTTGAATCCCCCGACGTGGCCCGACACCTCCCAGACCCGCGGCGACTGGAGGATGGCGCTGTCGAGGCCCACCACGTCCTCGCGCGCCATGACGACGTCCCGCCACCAGGCGTCCGCGACGCGCCGTTTGAGCTCGACGCCCAAGGGGCCGTAATCCCAGGTGGATTCGAACCCCCCGTAGATCTCGCTGGCCTGGAAGACGAAGCCGCGCCGCTTCGCGAGGGAGACGATCTTGTCCATCAGTCCGGGGGTGCTCATGGGAGACCGGCCAGACTAATCGCGTCCCGCGCGGGGGGCAAACGGGGGAGGGGGGCGGGGAGGGGACTGGTTCCGGGCGCGGGGAGTTCGAGCGACCCGTGGCGCCGTCGGATGGGGAGGGTCGCGAAAGGAAAATAGGTGGGCCGCAGGGGGGGCACCCTGCGGCCCATGGCATCGGGACTTTGGGTTGGCTCCGTTTCGGTCTACCGCGTGGCGTCGCCTCAGGAGCACGGGGTTGATGTTGTTCTCTGCAAGGGAACGAATACTCTACGGCGCTAGGTATGCAACCACGCCCGGTATTCTTTTTTTGAAAAACCGGGGACCCCGCTCCCGGTTACGATCCCCCTCGCTTGGCAAGAAATCGGGGATCTCCCTCCCCCCAGGCGGGGAGACGTCGCCTTCGCGCGCTTCCCCTTCTCGTCGCGGCAGGCCTGCTCGCGCTCTTCACCTGTCTCCTTTTGAGCCAGGCGCTGGCCCCCGACCGGCCCCCGCGTCGCACCGACGCGCCGGTCGCGGACGCAGAGGTTCCCGCCATCGGACCCGGCGACTCCGTGGACCCGATCGAGGGCCCCCGGGACCCTGGGGAGGTTTCTGCGGAAGAGGTCGTCGCGTATGGCGACAAGACCCTCCCGCGCGAACTCTGCATCCGGGGGAGGGTGACCGACGAGAAGGACCGGCCGGTGGGCGACGCGGTGGTCGGCGCCTTCCTGAAGGAGACCTCCGTCCGGCCCTACGAGCATCGTCGCGCCGCGCGGGTGCGATCGGAGGCGGACGGCACCTTCGTGTTGGGACCGCTCTCCCACCTCGCCCACTCGGTGGTCGCCGTGAAGGAGGGGATGGGGATCGCGATCGCCGAGAATCTCTTCCCCGGGGGATGGGTCGATCTCGTGCTCGCCTCGGGGGCGGCGCTCCGCGGGACCGTGAAATCGGCGGAGACCGGGGCGGCGCTGCCCGGCGTACGGGTGATTTTTCTCTCCGGGCCCTACGCGCCGGAGACGGCCACCGACGCCGAAGGGCGCTACTCCTTCGCGCTCCTCCCTCCCACGCGCAACCTCTGGCAGGGGGACCAATTGCTCGCCGTCGCGAAGGGCTTGCGTCGCGGGGAGCGCAGCAATCTCATCCTGCGCCCCGGCGAGGAGGTGACGCTCGACTTCGCGCTGATCCGAGGCGACGCGCTGACCGGCACCGTGACCCACGCCGGGACCGGGCGTCCTCTCCCCGGCGCCGTCGTGGCGGAGGGGCTCGAGCCCTACCACCTCACCACGGTATCGGACGCGGAGGGGCGCTACCGGCTCGACCATCTCGAGATCGCCGCCAACGCGGTGTTCCACGCGCGGGCCGAGGGCTTTCTCTCCCTGGCCAGCCAGAGCGACGGCTCGCCCACCCTCGATTTCGCGCTCACGCCGGCGCGCGCGATCCGGGTCACCGTGCGCGGCAGGGACGGTGCGCCCGCCGCGCGGGCGCGGGTCTACCTGCACCGCGTGACGGTCGCGCCGGGGTACGAGGGGTCGGGCGCGCGACCGGGGATGGGGGGCGCGGCGCGCATCGCCGGCGACGACGGCAGCGTGTTCTTCGACGACGTCCATCCCGGCCAGGTCGCCTTCGTGGCGTTCCATCCGCGCTACGCGCCCGGCGAGAGCAAGCCGGTGGAGGTGTCGCCCGACGGCGCGCCCCCGGGGGACGTGCTCCTCGAACTCCCGGCGGGATTCCGCATCGAGGGGGAGGTGCGCGATGCGCAGGACCGTCCCATCCCCGATGTGCAGGTGCGCCTCTACCCCGGGCAGGCCTGGGGCGGCGAGAAGGCGACCTACCAGTTCGTCTACCAATACATCTGGCAGGAGGCGACCGCGACCTACTCCGACCCGGAGGGGCGGTTCGTCGTGGACGCGGCCATGCCGGGCAAGCAGCAGTGGCTCGCAGCGATGTCGGCCACGCTGGGCTGGTCGGGCGTGCAGGTGGACGGCGTGGAGGGGCAGCGGGTGACCGGGGTGCAGATCAGCTTCGCCGGCTCGCGCATCACCGGCACGCTGCTCACGGCGGGCGGCGAACCGGTGCCGTTCGCCAACGTCCAGGCGCAGGGTCCGCTCAACGCGAAGGAACAGACCTGGCGCCACGTCGTCACCGACGGCTTGGGCCGGTTCCATCTGGGCGGGCTCAAGGAGGGCAGCTACAACCTCACCGCCTTCACCGCCTACGGCAGCCCGCCGCCGCTGCAGGGGATCCCCGCCGGCACCGAAAACGTCGAGCTGCGTCTGGCCGCGATGCAGACCATCCGCGGGCGGGTACGGAGCCAGCTCACCGGCAGCGCCCTCGACCGGTTCACCCTCCTCATCGTGCCGCAGCCCACCGCCCGCGGCAGCCGGCGCGCCCAGTCTCCGACGAGCTGGCAGGGCGAGATACGCTCCCCCGACGGCGAGTTCGAGCGGTCGGTGGCGCCGGGCAGCTACATCGTCATGGCGCGCGCCGCGGGCCACGCCCCGGGGATCGCGCGCGACGTCGTGGTGGAGGAAAACGTCGCGCCGCGCCGCGTCGACCTGGACCTGGACGGCGGGGCCTCCCTGCGCGGGTGGGTGAAAGATCCCCAAGGGCGGCCCGCCCGCTTCGTCTCGGTGCAGATGCGCCGCTTCCTCGATCCGGGGGAGAGCGGCGGCCCCGAAGAGAGCTTGATGCAGATGCAGGACCAGACCGATGCGTCGGGGCGCTACATCTTCGAAGGGATCGGGCCGGGACGCTACCTCCTCACGGTCAGCCTCGGTCGCCAGGGCTCCGGCGTCGCGCGCGCCACGGTGCGCGGCTCCGAGACGGTGGAGACCGATCTCCAGATCCTCCCGACGGGCAAGGTGCGGTTCACCATCAAGGACGAGGAGGGCAAGCCGGTCGCCGGTGCGAGCCTCTCCCTGCAGGACGACAACGGCCAGTGGCTCGGCTGGGCGCGCTGGACCGACGACAGCGGCGTCACTCTGGTGGAGGGGATCCGCCAGGGGCGCTGCAAGGCGGTGCTCTTCCACCAGCGGGAGGAGTATGTGGCGGACCCCCTCGAGGTGGAGGTGGTTCCCGACGCGACCGTCTCGTACGAGGTGACCGCCCGCAAGAAGGGATGAGCGGGTGGGGCGCGCTCCCGATCACGCCCCAGGGCAGGCGCAGGGGGTGGAGCGGCAGCGGGGGCAGCCCGCGGCGTACTTGGCGGCGGCGCGTTCCAGATCGACGCCGCGCAGGGAGGCGAGGGTGACGAGCCAGGCGGCCACGTCGATCATCTCCTCCTCGATGTCCGCGTCGTTCCCGCGGTGCAGCGCACGCGCCATCTCGCCCACCTCCTCGATGAACCAGGCGAAGGTGCGCTCCCATCCGCGCGCGCGGTCACGCTCGAGGTAGATGCGCTCGATCTGGCTCTGGAAAGCGCGCAGCCCCCGTCCCCCGTCCGCCGCATCGCCGCTCACTTGCTGCGCTTCAGCGTGCAGATGGTGATGTCGTCGTCCTGGCCGGCCCCGCCGCACCAGGCGTCCACGCCGCCCGCCGCGAAATTGACGAAGGCGGCGCTGTTCATGCCGCCCTGCTTGCGCACGGACTCGAGGAAGCGGTCCTCGCCGTACATCTCGCCGCCGTCGTTCTTGGCGGAGACGACGCCGTCGGTGTAGAGGACGAGGCGGTCGTTCTTCTGGAGGGTGAGGCGTTTTTCCTCCAGCGTCTTGTCGAAGACCGGGCCGATGTCGAGGCCGAGGGCGATGCCGTTGGGGTTGATCGTCGCGGTCTTGCCCTGGCGCCAGAGCACCATCGGGCGGTGCCCGGCGCTCGCCGCGATCACCTCGCCGGTGGCGGGCTCGAGCACGCAGATCATCGCGGTGACCGCCATGCCCGCTTTGAGGTCGCGGGAGAGCCGCCGGTTGGCCGATTTGAGCCAGTCCGCTGGCGACGTGTCGCTCGCGATCGTCGTCTTGAGATAGGCGCGGGTCATCGCCATCACCATGGCCGCGGGCACGCCGCGCATGCTCTCGGCGCAATCGGCCAGAAGGATCGCGAACCGTCCCCCCTCCAGCTCCACGTAGTCGAAGTAGTCGCCGCCGATGTCGCGCCCCGCCCTGAAGAGCGTCTCCAATTCGTAGCCGGGGAGGCGGGGGGGATCCTGGGGGCGGAGGCTCGCGTGGATCTGGCCCGCCATGTCCAGCTCCTTGCTCACCGCCTCGTCCAGGTCGCCGGAGCCGGTGGTCTGGATGAGCTGGAGGTTTTTCGCCATGCGTTCGGCGGTGCGCTGGGCATAACCCACCTCGCCCCCCGCCGACGTGCTCACGCGCAGATCGAGGCGGCCGCGGCCGATCGCCTCCAGATCGCGGGCGAGCGCGCGGATCCCGGTCGCGGCGCGATTCGCGCCCAAGAGGCCGAAGCCCGCCACGGCGGCCACGAGGAGCGGCCCGAGGAAGAGCCACATTCCCCCACCGCCCGACTTGCGGATGAGCTCCTCGGACATGAGGACGTAGGCGTCGCCCACCTTGCGGCCGTCCGCCGCCTTGTACTCCCTGCGGTAGATGCGCGCCCCCCCGGCAAAGTCCTGCATCTGGTAGATCGCCACGCCCACGTCGCCGCTCACTTGGCGCTGCGCCTTGAACTCGGCCCCCGTGGGAAGCCCCTTGCCCGCCGTCACCGTGCGCAGGTTCGTGCCGCGCTCGAACTGGATCTGAAGCCCGCGCAGGGTCCCGCCCTGGACCAGGCCGAGCGCCTGGTCCACGGTCTCCTGGAGCCGCTTCAGGTTGCGCTGGCGCTGCTCGTGGTCCTTGCCCTGCTGCTTCTTGAACGCTTCGGCGGGGTAGGCGGGGAAGTCCCTCACCCCCGCCTCGTCGTAGTAGCGCTTCACCCAAGCCGACAGGTACTCGAAGGTGGCGAAGTCCTGCGACCAGGCCATGGGGTCGGGGGTGGTGAGCACCGCGGTGAGGGCGGCGCCGAGGTTGTCGGCGTGCCGCTCCACCGAGGAGGAGGAGGAGGTCGCCGCAAAGATCGCCAGAAAGGAGACGATCGCGGCGCCGACGGCGGAGAGCAGCGCGGTAGCGCCCATTCCCATCCCGGAGACCCGGGGAGGCGGGGGGGGGCGGTCTCCGCCTCCCTCCTTCGAGCGCTTCGATCGGGCCATGGAAGGTCGCAATCCTACGGGTGGAGGCGCGCGGGGACAAGCGCGGTCAGACGTCGGCCCCGGTGCGCAGCAACTCGGTGGCCCGGCGCACGTAGGCGATCGCACTCCAGACGGTCACTACGGCCGTGACCCAGAGCCAGACCTCGAGGCCGAAACGCACCCAACCGAAGCGCGAACCCGGGTAGAAGAGGAGGGCCCCGCAGAAAATGGCCTGCACCACGAGCTTCGTCTTGCCCTCCCACCGGGCGGCGAATCCCGTCCCGCGACCCTCCAGGTAGCCGCGCAGGCCCGACACGAGGAACTCGCGCGCGACGACCAGGAGCACGAGCCAGGCGGGCACGGCCCAGGCGGTGGCGGGGAGATCCTGCGCCAGGATGAGCACCCCGCAGATCACCACCTTGTCGGCGAACGGGTCGGCGATCCGCCCGAACGCGGTGATCTGGTTCCGGGAGCGGGCGAGGTAGCCGTCCAGGCCGTCGCTCGTGACCGTCACCATGTAGAGAACAAACGCCGCATACCAGGGGAACCCCACCCGTCCGCGACAGACCAACTCCATGAGCAGGAAGAGCACGATGGCCAGAAGGAAGCGGCCGATGGTGATGCGATTGGGGAGATTCAAGGAGAGGGGCACCGCAGCGCGGGAGACGAAGCGCCGCCGCGCCTAATCTATCCGGCCCTGCCGCTCATTCCAACGGCTGGCCGCGCCAATCGAAATTGGAGAAGGGGCGCGGCTCCGCATCGGCGGGAGGCGCCTCCGTCGGCTCGTGCTGCGGAAGTCGATCGAGCAGTCCGGGTCGCGCGTAAGGATCTCCCGAGGGTTCCGCGGGAGCTTCGAGTTCGGGAGTGGCGCTCTCCTGCGGAGCGGGGTCGCCGACTTCGTGAGGCGCATCCGCACGCGGCTCGAGGGATTCGGCCACGCGTCGCAGCCCCTCCTGGACGGCGTCCTCCTCGCTTCCCGGCGGGGGCGGCGGCGCGTCCGCCACCTCGTCGCCGACGGAACGCGGTGCCTCGCGCTCCACCTCCAGGATCGTGACGCCCTGGGAGCGCTCGATCTCCTCGAGCCCCTGGGTGACCGCCAGGGTGCGGTCCTCCGGGGAGGGATCGCCGTCATCGGGCAGCGCCTGCTCGGTGGAACGCCGTCCGCCCGCCGCGCCCCAGAGTGCCTCGTTGCGACGGAGGCTGGGGGCCGCAGGAGGAGCGGCGGGAGCCGCGGACGCAAGGGCGGGGGCGCCGCGCAGTGCGGTCCAGTACCCCTGGGCGGCGAGGCTCAAGCCGAGCAGCACCAGCAGGAAGAGGATCGTGAGCCCGAGGGAACTGCCGAGGGTGTTGTGCAGTGCGCTGCCCACCGCGACGCCCATGTTGCCGGCGGTCTCGACTCGCGCGATCCCGAGCGCGCCACTGATGCCCAGGGCCGCGCCGATCGCGGCGAGCACGCGGCCGGAGACCGGATCGAGCCGGGCCGCGCGTTCCCCCTTCCAGTAGATGAGCGAGGACCAGAGCAGGATGAGGGCGTAGAGGGCGAGGACGCCGCCGCCGAGAATGCGGCTCGGCACGGAGACGAAGGCGAGCACGGGGTTGCGCGCCGTCCCCGCGAGAAAGGCGCGCGGGCCCGCAAAGAGCGTGACCAGCGACAGGATGAGGGTGAGCGCGAGGACGAACAGGGCGACCTTCTCCCTCGGGGTCAAGAGCCGCCCGCCCGGCCCCTTGATCGGCAGGAACATCCGCATCGAAATCCTCCGTAGGCCCTCCCATAGTATGCCTTGCGCAATAAATCCACAATAGGGGGGAGGGCGTCCGGGGTTTCGCGTGCCCGGCACGCGGGAGCGCGGCGTCGGCGGGCCTCGGCAAGGGGGGGGCCCCGCCCCCCTCCCCGCCCTCTACAATGGGCGCCCTTGCCTCCTCGCCCGCTCCTTCTCCTGCTCGCATTCACCCTCGCCCAGCCGGGCGCCCGGGCGGAGGATGAGGCGCGCATCGCCCAGCAGGCGGTGAACTCCATCGACGAAACGCTGAACCAGCAGCAGGCGCAGCTTGCCGAGCAGAACCTCGGCGAAGTCCCGCTGCGCGAGCGTGAACGCGACGCCGAAGCCAGCCGCCAGCTCTATGAG
>Ga0187893_10011656_pt1 | contig 12704 bp, 12 predicted proteins | sample MA1701074metaG_FD_139574 | JGI IMG/M metagenome (GOLD analysis project Ga0187893, IMG submission 139574) | White microbial mat communities from a basaltic lava cave in the Kipuka Kanohina Cave System on the Island of Hawaii, USA - MA170107-4 metaG ...
ACCCATCACACAGACTCAACCCAGGCCCCCGCCGATGGCGGGGGCCTTCCAACAACTCCCCGCAACTCCAACATCCTCACCCCAAATGTCGCCACCATGCTCAAACAGCGCGTCGCCCAACACCCCGCTCGCAAGGCGCGTCTGTCTTGAACGGATCCCATATCCGGAGGTCATATGTAAGCGAGGCGCAACGCCGCGAGCGGGGATGCAGTGCCGTCCGAATGCCACCGTATTTCTGAGGCGGGGTACTTAGGAGAGCGGCCATGTCCTCAACCCTTGTCAACCGTGCGTACTACCTTCGCCGCCGCCCGCAGGGCTTGTGCACGGAGGCCGACCTGGAGTTGGTGTCCGAGGAGGTCGAGGACCTCAAGCCCGGGCAGGCGCTCGTGCGGACCCTGTACATCTCGGTCGATCCGACCGTGCGCGCATAGATGGTGTCGGGACTGACGGGCTGGCAGGACTACTGCATCGCCGACGAAGATCTCCTCGAGATCCCGTTCTCGGTGCTGCCCGACCCCCTGCCAGGCACGCTGCCGGCCTGCTTGGGGGTGTTTGGCCTCTCAGGCGGCATCACGTCATATATCGGTATGGACATCGCGCACGGCGGCCGGGCGAGACCGCCGTCGTCACCGGGGCCGCGGGCTCCGTGGGGTCGGTCGCCGGGCGGATCGCCAAGGCGAAGGGCGCGCGAGTCGTGGGCGTCGCCGGTGGGCCGGAGAAATGCCGCCACGTGGCCGCTCTCTTGGGCTTCGACGCGTGCGTCGACTACAAGGCCGGCGACTGGCGTGAACAGCTCGATGCCGCCACTCCGGACGGGGTGGACGTCGGTTTCGAGAACGTCGGTGGACCTGTTATGGACCACGTGCTCATGCGCCTCAACCACGGCGCGCGCATCACCTTGTGCGGCGTGGTCGACCATGCTGACCGCTTCGGCGAGGCGATCGAGTACCTCGCCGGTCTGATCGCCGAGGGCCAGCTGACGTACCGCGAGACCATCGTCGACGGCCTCGAGAACGCCATCGCCGCGCACAACCTGCTCTACCGCGGTACCAACATCGGCAAGCTGCTGCTCAAGGTGGCTGAGCCCGCCTGATAGCTCCAGGGGACTCGTGGGCAGCCCCGAGCGAGCGAGGGGGTCAGCTTCTCTGCGAAGCTGACCCCCACCGGCGTTTCTGGGCGGGTCGAGGAGGAGCATGGACTATGACGAGATCCGGGCCCTGCTAGGGGCAGAGTGTGCGACGCCAGCCCAAGGGAGTGGTGGCGTGGGCGCGCTTGAAGTGTCTCGCGAAGTAGCTCGGGTCCTGGTAGCCGATCGTGCGGGCGACCTCCGCGACCGGCAGGTTGGTTTCGACCAGGAGGCGGCGTGCTTCGGCCATGCGGCGCTCGCCGATCCACTCTTGTACCGGGCGGCCGGTCTTGCGCCTGACGATCGTGGTGAGGTGGCCGGGTGAAAGACCGACCGCGCGCGCCACGTCCTTGAGCGAGATGGGCTCGCGATAGTGGTCCTCGATGAAGCCGAATACGTCGGCGAGCACGGGTTGGTCGTTGAGTCTCAGCTCGCTTGCGACGTCGACCGCCAGCCTGGAAACGTCGACGAGCAGGAGTGTCAGGTACGCCAGGACTGCCTCGCGGTGGCCGTCCTGCCTGCGGGACAGCTCGTGATGTAGGGCCACGAAGCGCTGGGACCACGCCGGCCGGTCTACAGGAGGGACCTGCAGGCGTTGCGCGCCACCCGAGGCGCCTCGCACGAACGGGAACAGCAACGGGTGAGCCCGCCATGACAAGTAGGGGCCGGGGGCCGGGGACCCGAGAACCTCGGGCGGGAAGAAGACGACCCATCCCTCTGCATGTGCGAGGTCGTGTGCATCGTGGGCCATTTCCACGACCTCGCCGGGGGCGATGACGAATGCATCGCCGGTCTCCACCGGCCACTTCCGGCCGCCCAGCCGCAGCGAGCCGCCGCCGCGCTCCACGTAGCTCAGCACGAGGAAGTCGTGGGAGTGCGCGATCGGCAGCCATCCGGAGGAGTGCGGCCAGCCAAGCCTCGCCGCCCTGACCGGCAGCACACCGGGCGCGAGCAGGAGGGTGTAGACCGGTGGCCCGTTCCCATTCCGGCCTCGGATCCTGGTCGTGCCAAGCCCGGTCGCTACGTTCTCTCGCGCGTTCATGAACCAGCCAAAGATCGTCCTAGAAATGCCAAGTATCGGCTCTGGAACTCGTGAATGCAGGCTCGATACTGGGTTGTGCCGAAAGATCGTCGTCAAGGAATAGCGATCGACACCAAGGCGCGACTGCGCCTGGGAGGTGCACTGATGCGCCACGACGCCGCTGTGGCAGGACCGCACAGGCCCTACGTCCCGGGCATGGGCCACGACTGGCTGCTCCCGTTCTACGACCCGCTGCAGAAGGTGCTCGGCATCGAGTCCCTCCACCGAACGCTTGTCGATCAGGCTGACCTGCGACCCGGCGACCGGGTTCTGGAGATCGGCTGCGGGACCGGGAACCTGCTGCTGCTGATCAAGCGTCTCGAACCGCGGGCCGACGTGGTCGGCCTCGATCCGGACCCGAAGGCGCTCGCCCGTGCCCGGCGGAAAGCCGCGCGGCGGTCGCTCCCCGTGCAGCTCGATCAGGGCTTCGCGGGGACACTTCCCTATCCCGACGCGTCGTTCGATCACATGTTCTCGGCCCTGATGTTTCACCACCTCGGGCCCGGAGAGAAGGTCGGCGCGCTGCGCGAGGCTCGGCGGGTGCTCCGACCGGGCGGTTCCTTGCACCTGCTCGACTTCGGAGGGTCGAAGCCTCACTCCGGCGGTCTTCTCGCCCGCCGGATTCACCGCCCCGGGCGCTTACAGGGCAACCTCGGCGATCGGATCCCCACGATGATGCGCGAAGCGAACTTTGAGCCCGCGATGGAGCTTGATCATAAGGTCGCCAGGTTTGTCGGAGCTGTCGCGTACTTCCGGGCATCCGTACCCGCGTCCTCGAAGACGCCTCATGGCGCCTCGCACGGTTAGCGGGGGCCATCGACGAGGAGGGGGGTTGCACCGCGCCGGTGTGTCGACTCGGTCGTCATATGGACGACGCAGTCGACACACCTACCGGTCATCTACGAGCACAAGTGCGGTTGCTTACGTATACGCCCGTACACGCACCGCGCGACCCGACGATGCGCGAGCTGGCCCCGACTCGACTCGGGACAGCCCTCGCGGTCCTCCAGCCGGCGCGACGCTCCCGAGCTCGCCGCGTACTGGCGGCCCCGACCCACGCCCTTCGATGCCGAGGACGCGGGCGACCTGGTCCGGGAGGTATTCGGCACGGTAGAGGCCGAGGCTTGGGACGCGCCGCTGTGCACGCTGCCGACCGCCGGGTCGGTCCGCGACTTCTTGCTCGTCCGGCATGCTCCGCTCGCGGTGGCGGAAGCCGCCGCGGCCGGGCTGCCCACCCCACTCACCGTCACCAAGCGCGGGGCCGCGGTCTTCGCCCGCGCGTGATCAGCGGATGCGCGGCTGCTCGCCCGAGCTGTACGGGTTGATCCGCAGATCGACGACCATCCGCAGCGTCTTCGACCAGGGATAGCAGACGATCGGCAGCACGATCATCAACGCGCCGGCCATGACCGTGAGCCAGACCGGCAGGGTGGCGCCATAGACCATGGCTTCGCGTAGCTCGGGTTCCCGTTCTGACTCATCGAGCGTCACGTCTTGGTATGCATCGACATGCCGCACCGGGATCTCGGCTCTTTGCTGCATGGTTAAAGAGACTCAAAAGGCAAACTGCCCGGTCAAGCTGCGGATCGGCGGGCACGGTAAGGCCGTCATCGGTCGACAGGTGCTCGCGCTCAGCTGCCTAGATCATGGTGATTATCGACTCCGAGTCCCGGCTCTTGAACGGCAACGATTCGTCCCTTGGCAATGGGCTCACGCCTCTTCGGCTAGGGGAGATATGGGTGATTTCAAGGGCCTTGCCGTACGGTAGGGCGATGCCGGACGTGCTGACCCTGGATCCGTTCGAGGTCATCGATGCCAGCAAATGGGATGTGGTGTCCGAGGAGCCTATGGGCTCCAAGGCCAAGCGCTGGCTGCTAGCTCCTGATGGCGTGCGATGGCTTTTCAAGCAGGTTCGCCTGAAGGAAGACGCGTCAGGGGCTCTTCGTGTTTTTGGCGAGGATTGGTCGGAGAAGCTCGCGGCCGAGGTCGCGCATGCGTTCGGCCTCGCTGCGGCCCGGGTTCAGCTTGCGGTGCGCCACGGACAACGAGGGGCGCTGTCTCGCAGTGCGCTACCCGACGAGGGGCATGACCTCGTGCACGGGAACGAACTGCTCCAACGTATGGACCCGGCCTACGACAAGGCCCGAAAACGGGAGGTGCGAGGCTACAACGCGCTCGTCGCCAACACGGACCGGCATCACGAAAACTGGGCGGTGGTCCAACCTCGATCAGGACCTGCGTGGCTATCACCTTCGTTCGACCACGCCACTTGCCTTGGCTTCCAAGAGACGGACGAGCGCAAGACGGCGCTGTTGGGCGACGCCAACTCGGTGCGCATGTGGGTTGAGCGTGGACGAAGCAGCCACTTTGAGGGGAAGCCAACCCTTCAAGGGCTTGCTTTGGACGCTATTCATCGCGTGAGTCCCGAGGTGCGCATTTGCTGGCGCCACCGGCTCGCCACGCTGAGCGAGGACCGTTACTGGGCTACGATCGGCAGGGTACCGGTGGAGTTGATGTCACAGGCAGATCGTAACTTTGCCTTTGAGATCTTCAGGCTCAACCGAGGGAGGCTCCTCCAATGCCTCACAACTTGACCGAGCAACCCGCCCGGCGCTTCTGGATCGTGCGGCAGGGCCCGACGAGCCGCTCCTTTCATCGTGTCGGTGAGTTAGAGGCCCGGGAGGACGGAGAATTTCGGTTCCGCTACCTGCCGGACGCGCCGACGGCACCCAACTTCCGACCGTTGGCGGCCTTTCCCGAGCTGGATCGTGAGTATCGGTCGGATGACCTGTTCCCCTACTTCTCCAACCGGATCATGTCGGCGCGGCGACCGGACTTCGACGCGCATCTCTCGGCGCTCGGACTGACGCGCGAGGATTGGACGCCACTGGAGCTCCTCGCCCGGTCCGCCGGTGGCCGTGCCACGGACACGATTCAGGTCGTGTCAGAGCCCGTTGTCGATGATGATGGGCTCGAACGGCTTGTGTTTCCCGTTTCGGGCGTGCGCTGGATCCCGGGAGCCTCGGAGCGTATCGCCCGCCTGGCATCCGATCAGCCCCTCCGCATTCGCGCTGAGCCGGATAACCCGTTCGATTGTCGTGCGCTTCTCCTGGATGCGGCCAGCGACGAGCCTGTTGGTTGGATTCCCGGCTATCTCCTCGACTACGTCCATAAGCACATGGAACGTGGAGCCACGGTCGCTGCATTCGTCGAGCAAGCCAACGGTCCGGAGACCCCCTCGCACATCCGGCTGCTCTGCCGCCTCGAGGTTCGACCCGGCGTGGAGCGGCGGGCATGACATCGGGTTTGCCTGGAAAGGGTGATCGTCGCGGGCACGCGCGTATCGAAGACCGTGCCCGGGATGACGTGCTTGCAGCCTTGGCCGGTCCCCGCCTTGCGGAGTCGCTGCGAGCGGTTGCCGCAGACGACAATGAGGTGGCTCATCTGGCCGCCCAGCTACGCGACGATGAGCGCGCGCTCGAGGAGTTGTCGGAGGACTTCTACGTGAACCGGCTCATCCCGAGAGCCGAGTTTCTGGGTGCTCGTCGGGGCGCTCGAAGACCGCATCACAGGCTCCAGGCGGGGATTGGCGCGTGGAGTCGACAGGGGGTGCTAGCGGACCTTTCGGCCGACGAGGATGCGCTGCGGGCGAGCTGGGACGCGCACGATGTGGACTGGCGGCGGACGGGTGTACGACCCAGACCGCGTTTCGATCGTGTGGCGGGCATAGCGCCGCCGAGCGCTCCCAAGAACTCCCAAGCTGCCCTCGGTTCCTATCAAAGAGAGCCACAGCGATGCGCTCAATGTGAGCGCCTGCTCCCTGGGACCCACCGCGGCGGCGATTCGGAGGGGCCATGCTCAGGTCAGAGGCAAGCTGGCCAGCCCCTTGCTCCCGGGCCTGTCGATGGCCGACCTCATCGCGCGCTGACCCAGGACCTTCCCTCACGACAGCATGCCGACGTAGTAGGTCAGGGCATGGTGTGCGGTAAGGTTTCTGCTCGCGACGGCCAATCGAGGAAGCCGCTGGAGGGTCAATTTCTTCTCATCCGCGGGTGAGACGTTGACGCGGAGCGGTTCTCCGGGGGCGCCGTAGGTGAGCTGGCCGACGGGAACGTAGCCAATCGTCGTGCTGATGTTCCCGAACACGTGTTTTAGCTCCGGGCTCGCCTTCAGCGCCATCTCGACAGGGAGCGGCAATCCGTGCAAGGCAACGTGTGGCACGATGTCGTCCCCGAACTCCATACGAAACACCGGAGTCTGGACCGAGGACGCGAATAGGCCGTCACCGGGGAAGGGCGCCGCGAACGTGTACGTTGCCGTCACCGGGATGCCGTCCTGCTCGAGGAGCTTGGTAGCCAGCGCTGCCACCGCTCCACCCTGGCTGTGTCCCGTCACGTATAGCGGAGGCGTAAAGCCGCTGCTCAAATCCTTGAGCACTTCGCCATGAACCGATCGCAGCTGATCCCAGAACCCTAGGTGGACCAACCCGGGCAACCTCGGCGCGGGAACCACCACCGCGCTGAAGTTCGCCAGCCAATCCATGACGCCCGTAGTGATCGGGTCGCGGACGGTGGCGCGGTACGCCAGCACGGTCTTGTCCGGGTAACGAAAAATTCCGACAACGGAAGTCGGGACCGGCCCCCCCTCGTCGTATACCTGCACCGAGTGTTCACCAAGCGGTGGCAGGTCCTCTTCGGACTGTTTGTGGATATATTTACATATTTTGCCGAGCAGAATTGCCAACGACTTGTCCATAATGTCCGCTGCCTTTCCTGCAAGAGGGCGACCGGGGCCATGCTACGCCAAGCAGGCGTTCAAGCCTAGAGACTCCACTGGTGGCATTTCGCTTCGTTCGGGAGCAAATCGGCGTAAGCATCTGCTCATGGGCATCCGCTCCTTTTCTGTCCTACTCTGTTCTACGACGCGGAGGAGTCGCCTACTCCATTTATGGACGCCCGCCCGCCCTTCGTCGGGTGGGGGACCCTGGCGCCCTGTGTGATGATTGGTCCACGGACGGAATGTCGGCTTGAAGACTTCTGGTGTGTCCCGACGGAGCGGCGTCAGCGGTGTCTACCGAGCAGCGGGTCGAGGATGCCAAGCATGCGAACTGCAGATAATGGCGCGTCTGCTGCGCTGTGTCACATGCCGATGCGCGGGCCGTCGTCGCGTCGTCCTTGCCGGTTACGTTCCCGCCGTTGGGCTTCGTGGGATTGCCGTCCGGACTGCTCGTGTTGCTGGCGTTGCTTGCGGGCCGCTTCACGGTCAGCATCCCGACTGAGCGCGGCCGTGGGGGAGGCCGCGCGGCTTGCCTGGTGGGCCGCGAGCAGGCGGAGGCGGGCATCGCTGCCTCGCTCGGCGGTGGGCTGGCGGCCCGCTTCGGCCAAGCTGTGATCGGGGGTCGGGTGTTGGTCGCTGGCGAAGGTCTGCGCTTTGGGCACCTCCAGCGCCTCTTCCCAGCCGGATTCCATGACGGCGAAGATATGATTCGAGTACCGGCCGCGGGATAGGGCGGTGTAGGCGGTCTCTTGGCTGCTGGCCGCAGAAGGCGCGAACAGCACATGGTCCACGGTCATCCCCCGCGCCTTGTTCGCCGTCAAGACATAGGCGTAATTGACCCATTCGCTCACGTAACTTGCAGGTAAGGTGACGTGGGTCATGCCTTCACCGGGGTTACCGACACCACCACCACACCACCGGGACACGACCCCCTCAGCGACGCGACCTCCTTCCAAACCGTGCTCAGCCTGCCCCTCCCGCTCGACGGGCTGATCCCCAACTGGCCGCCGCGATCGACGGCGACCCGGCTACCGAGGTGACCCTATGACTATCGCCCTACCCGCCCACCCTGGATCGACGACGCTACCCGCCGCCAGCTCCTGGTCGGCGGCGCGTCGCTAGCCCCGTGTTCCGCACATGGGGTTCGTTCGGCGGGTGGCAGTGGGTGGTGGACCATCCAGGTTTTGCGCGCGCACGCGCAAAAGATCAGGCCACGGGCCTGCCGAGACAGCCACAACCTCCTTCGGCCCCCGCCTTTGCGCGTAGGCGCGCAAAGACTCCCGGCGCGCTCTGCGACCGCCCACCACCGAGCACGGCGCCAGACGTCAGGCGCCTGCCGAATGAGTTGGGGGTTTTCCGCTCTAGGAAGGCGAAACACCTACAGCCCACCATGTGCGGAACGCCCGGCTAGCGCTGCTCACCGGCTGCGGAGCGTTCCCCGCTTGAGCCACGACCAGCGCGTTCCCGGTCACCATCGATCACCGCTACGGCAGCACCGAGATCACCGCCGAACCCGAGCGGGTGGTGTGCGTGGGGAAGGTCGAGCAGGACACGCTGCTCGCCCTAGGGATCGTCCCGCTGGCGACCACCGAGTGGCTCGGGGACCCCCCGCCGCCTGGCGCGATCCACCCGTGGGCCCAGGACGCGCTCGGCGATGCCGAGCCACCGCAGGCCCTGAAGAACGTCGACGGTCTCCAGTTCGAGCGGATCGCCGCGCTGCGCCCGGATCTCATCCTCGCGATCTTCTCTTACATCGAGCGCGGCGACCACGACCGGCTGTCCCAGATCGCCCCGACCGTCGCCCAGCCGAAGCGTTCGTCAACTACGCCCCACCTTGGCAGTCCTACGCCCGCCGGGTCGGACAAGCGGTGGGCCAGGTCGAGCGCGCCGAGGAGCTGGTGACCGGCGTCGAGCCGCCTTCGCGCGAGCCGGGCCGCGCATCCGGAGTTCGCCGGGGCTACCGCGGTCCTGGCCGCTCCCGCTGCTCGCCGCCGCCGATGGTGACCCGGCCACCGGGGCCCCGTAACGGTCAGGCGAGCAGCGCGCGGATGTCGTCGGCGTCCAGGCTGGAGCCGAAGGCGTTGCCCTCGTCCATGACGCCGGAGAACAGCTCAGCCTTGCGGGTGGCCAGGGCCAGCACCTTCTCCTCGATGGTGTCGGTGGCGATGAGGCGGTAGACCATGACGTTGCGGGTTTGCCCGATGCGGTGAGTGCGGTCCACGGCCTGCGCCTCGGTGGCGGGGTTCCACCACGGGTCGAGCAGGAAGCAGTAGTCCGCCTCGGTGAGGTTGAGCCCGAACCCGCCGGCTTTGAGGCTGATCAGGAACACCGGCGCGTCCCCGTCTTTGAACCGCTGCACGACCCCGGCCCGGTTGCGGGTCTTGCCGTCCAGGTAGGCGTAGCCGATACCCGCGGCGTCCAGCCGCTCGCGGACGTGGCCGAGGAACGTCGTGAACTGGCTGAAGACCAGCGCGCGGTGCCCGCCGTCGATGACCTCGGCGAGCTGGGCGAGCAGCACGTCGAGCTTGGCGCTGCCCAGGCGCCGGTGCTCGGCGTCGACGAGCCCGGGATGGAGGCTGAGCTGGCGCAGCAAGGTCAGCGAGCGCAGGATCGTGAAGCGGTTGCGGTCCATGTCGTCGATCAAGCCCAGGACCTTGGCCCGTTCCCGCTGCAAGTGCCGCTGGTAGATGCGGCGGTGGGCGGGGTCGAGCTCGACGTCGAGGACCTGTTCCTGCTTGGCGGGCAGGTCCGCCGCGACCTGTTCCTTGGTCCGGCGTTTGACCAGCGGTTTGATCCGCCGGCGCAGCCTTGCCAGCAGCTCGGTGTCCGACTGGCGCCCGATCGGCCGCGCGTAGTGCTCACGGAACCGCGTCGGGCTGGGGAACAGCCCCGGAGCAGTGAGCGACAGCAGCGACCACAGCTCCATCAGGTTGTTCTCCATCGGCGTGCCAGTGATCGCGAGCTTGAACGCCGCCGGCAGCCGCCGCGCGCACTGGTGCACCTTCGACTGGTGGTTCTTCGCGAACTGGGCCTCGTCCAAGACGAGACCTGACCACGCCGCAGCCGCGTAGTCGTCGAAGTCGAGCCGGAACAACGTGTACGAGGTGACCACGAGATCGGCGCCCGCGATGACCTCACCGAGCTGCCGGCCCCGGCGCCGCAACGTGTCCGTGATCGCCACCACCTCGAGGTCGGGCGCGAAACGCGCGGCCTCGTTCGACCAGTTCCACACGACGCTGGTCGGCGCGACGACGAGGAACGGTGCGATCGCGGGGTCGGCCTGCTTGGCATGGCAGATCAGCGCCAGCGACTGCAGGGTCTTGCCCAGGCCCATGTCGTCGGCCAGGATGCCGCCCAGCCCGAACCGCCACAGGAACGCCAGCCAGGCGAACCCGTCGCGCTGGTAGGGCCGCAGACAGGCCGCCAGCCCCGGCGGCGGTGCTTCCGCGCACACCTGGTCCAGCGACAGCAGCCCCCCCACCTGCTCGCGCCAGGCCTGTGCCTGCCGCTCGACCACACCCAGCTCGGCCAGCTCGTCCCACAGCCCGGCTTGGAAGCGGCTGATGCGCAGCTGCCCCGCAGGTGCGTCCTGGAGCGCCCGCGCCTCCTCGATGAGGCCACGCAGCGCCTGCAGCTCGGGCTTTTCGAGCGAGAAGTAGGCGCCGTCAGCGAGCAGGAGATGGGACTGGCCCGCGGCCAGCGCCACGAACACCTGGGTGAAGGGGACCTCACGCCCCTCGACGGTGATGCGGACGCCGAGGTCGAACCAGTCGGTCTCACCCGCCACCTCGTCGGTCGACACGCCGATCCGCAGCGAGTCCCCCGACTCCCGGTAGGCGGCCGGTGAGCCGCGGACCTCGACAGCGACCCCAGGGGCGCCGGTCAGCAACGGCAACACCTCGGTGGTGAAGCGCATCGTGTCCAGGCCGCCCAGCCGGACGTGGGGCTCCAAGCGCGGCCAGGTCTCGGCATCGCGCAGGCCGCCCTGGTCCAACGGCACCGCCAGCGCCTCCAAGACGGCGTGTTCCTTGGCCGGGTCGCGGTAGCCGTCGCCTGCCCCGCCCGGCGCCAGCGGCACGCGGACTTGCGCGTCGCCGACCTCGTAGGCCCACTGGAAGCTGACGTCCAGCTCGTGGCCCGGCCCGTAGGACGCGCGCAGCACCAGGGTGGGGTCCGAGATCCTCGGCGGCGTGAAGGCCGCGTCGGACGATATGACCGTGGCCAGCCTCCGCAGCCGCGGGTAGAACTCCTCCCGGAACCGGCCCTGGGCGTCGGCGGGCACCTGCAGCGGTTGCCCTTCCAGCGCCATGCGCTGCACCGGCGGCGGCACGGGCGTGGCGAGCCGGGCCAGCCGCACGGGGCAATCGGCGGTGAACGCAACCTGGGCATGCTCGCCCGGCACGTACACCACGCCATGGCCTTCGCCGCCGATGAACCGGACCGGCGCCACCGCCCCGTCGCGCCCGTCGACCCGGAGCACCGGCGCGACGACCAGCGAGCCCGGCCGCTGCCCGGCCGTCACGTCCAGGCACAGCTCGGCCTGGCCGTACCTGGGGACCGCACCGAGCCGCTTACGCGCGTGCACCGTCTGCAAGCCGATCCTGGCCGCCTCGTCCAGCACCGACCACAGCTGCCGGCTGTCGAAATCGGCGAGATCGATCGTCTTGTCCTCCCCGTAGGAGTAGCTGTAGTGATACCGGGACGACATCGACCGAGACCGGTACAGCGCGTACAGCTCCTGCAAGAGCTGCACATGCTCGGCGCGGCAGTCGGAGAACTCGTACGGCGAGGCCAGCTTGCCCCAGCTCATCCCACCGCCGACCCAGCCGGTCCGCCCGGGCCGGACCAGCCGCGCGAGCAGCCTCGGGCGGGCATTGGGCTCCTGGCCGTGCGGGAGCCCGGCGGCCCCCACCGCGGACAAGCTCAGCTCGATGGCGAGCTCGACCCCGCCGGCCTGAGACCCGATGCCCCGCCCCGGCGGCTCGAGCAGCGACCCCAGCGACTGCTCCCACGTCGGCGCGGGCGCAGCAGTCGCCTTCCCGCGGCTCGAGGACCCGGCCGCGGCCAGCGCGAGCGCGGCGACGTGCTTGCAGTGCAACCCGACCGGGCACGTGCACTCGCCCCGCTCGAACCGCAAGCCCGAGCCGTGGCCGGACGCGAACTGCGCCACCGTGGTGTACATGCGGCCTGCGCTTCCCAGCACCGCGGCCCGCAACACATGTGTCGCGCCGTCCCATTCCATGAGCCTCACCGCGCCGCGACGCGCGTACTGCGCACCCCTGGAGTAGGTGCCGGCGCCCACCACACGCTCGATCTCGGCAAGGTCGATGCCCTCGACGACTGCCATCCCTGGCGACCCTCCTCGCGCGCCCATCGGTCTCTGGAGCTCTCAGCGTCCCTCCGCCCGCCGGGAGGCTAGCGGCCAATGGCGCGACGCCTCGCACCTCCGACCTGGCCACCGGCCCTATACGCCCGCAATGGACACGCTCCCTCGGCCGGGATGGGGCTGGGCTTCGCGGTGCTCGGTGACCGTTGGTCGGGTCGGGTCAGACGAGGTCGGGGTCGGCGCGCTGTTGCGTGGCCTGGTCGGTGAACCCGAAGATCGGGCCGTCCTGGTTCGCGTCGTAGGCGGTCACGACCAGCTCGACGCCTAGCGCCAGACCGACCGGAGCCCGAACGACAGCAACGCGGCGCCTGGTGCGGTGTCGGCCGCGATCCGGG
>Ga0187893_10011657_pt1 | contig 12703 bp, 9 predicted proteins | sample MA1701074metaG_FD_139574 | JGI IMG/M metagenome (GOLD analysis project Ga0187893, IMG submission 139574) | White microbial mat communities from a basaltic lava cave in the Kipuka Kanohina Cave System on the Island of Hawaii, USA - MA170107-4 metaG ...
ATCACCTGACCTGCGTTGCCGCCTCTGCCATGGAATTGGGCGCAATGACAGTCTTCCTGTATATGATCAAGGGCCGCGAATTCCTGTGGGAATTGGTCGAAGATGTCACCGGGGCGCGCTTGACGATCTCGTACGGCCGTGTGGGCGGCGTGAGCGGCGATTTGCCGGAAGGATTCAAAGAGAAGGCGCTCGACACCTTTAAGGAAGTGCGAAAGATTCTGGTTGAGGTAGACAAGCTACTGACGCGGAACCGAATCTTTGTCGATCGCATCAAGGGCGTTGGCACCATCAAGCGGTCTGACGCGATCGCATATGGCTTTACCGGGCCGGTCGGCCGCTCGGCTGGTGTGGACTACGATGTGCGCCGCGACCAGCCCTACAGCGTCTACGACCGTTTCAAGTTTGAGGTGCCGGTGGGGACCAACGGCGACAATCTGGATCGTTATTACGTCCGCATGCAGGAGATGGAGCAGAGCCTGCGAATTGCGGAACAGGCCCTGGCTGAAATTCCTGGGGGAGCTGTGAACGTGGATGCGAAAGGGAACGTCATCGAAGCGCGCGACATGGTGGACCGCGCCAAGATGGGGCAAACTCGCGGCATCAAGCAAAGTCTGGTGCAGCTTTCACCGAACTTGGAAGGCTTGAAAGATTCGATGTATGACCGCGTCGTTGCCCAGGAAAAGAGGGCAGTGCTGCCCGCCAAAAGTGACACCTACGGAAACATTGAAGGCTTGATGAACCACTTCATGCTGATCATGGACGGCCACGGCATAAGACCCCCGAAAGGCGAGGCTTATGTCTGCGTCGAGGGGGCCAACGGTGAGTTGGGCTTTTATGTCGTCAGCGACGGCACAGACCGGCCTTACCGGGTTCGTGTCCGCCCTCCATGTTTTGCGCTGATGGCTGGAGTGCATAAGATGCTGGAAGGATTCATGATGGCTGATGTCGTCCCAACCTTCGGCTCCATTAACATGATTGCCGGAGAGCTCGACCGGTAAACGAAGATCAAATGCTCTGGCTCAGGTGCCATGTACGCACGTTCTTCAGCCCGTCGCAATTTGTAGTTTCTGCTTTGTGATTTGCGCTTCTCAATTCTTAGCTCGCACTTCGAACTTCAACTATGCCCGAACTTGTTCTTCTAAAAGATGTGCAGGACAGGAATTTGATGACGGTTGAAGAGTACAGGCATACGGGCGGCTATGAGACGCTGAAGAAAGTGCTTCTGGAAATGAAGCCGGACCAGGTGATCGACGAGGTCAAAAAATCTGGCCTGCGCGGCCGCGGCGGCGCAGGATTTCCGACCGGGATGAAGTGGAGCTTCATCCCCAAAACCAGCGACAAACCCAGGTACATGGTGGTGAATTCTGATGAGAGCGAGCCGGGTACCTGCAAGGATCGCGTCATCATCGAAAAAACTCCTTTCCTCCTGATGGAGGGAATCGCTATCTCCAGTTATGCCATCGGATCGAGCGTCTGTTACCTCTATATTCGCGGTGAGTACTACGATCAGGCGCTCATCCTCCAGAAGGCCATTGCAGATGCTTACCAACACGGCTACTTGGGCAAGAATATTCTGGGCTCCGGGTACAACCTCGACGTTTACCTCCACCGGGGTGCCGGCGCTTACATCTGTGGGGAAGAGACGGGCTTGCTGGAATCGCTCGAAGGCAAGAAGGGCTGGCCCCGATTGAAACCACCTTTCCCGGCAACTTCAGGCCTCTACGGCTGCCCAACCTGTGTCAATAACGTTGAGACTCTTGCTGCGGTCGTTTCAATCATTCAAAAAGGCGGCGATTGGTATGCCTCGCTTGGCACCCCGAAGAATGGGGGCACGCGACTATTCTGCGTGAGTGGCCACGTGAAGAAGCCGGGCACTTACGAGCTGCCCTTGGGCATCCCTTTGCGGTCCATCATTTACGATTATGCGGGCGGAATCAAAAATGACCGGAAGTTGAAAGCTGTGATCCCGGGAGGCAGTTCAGTACCGATTTTGACGGCCGACGAGATTGATGTGAAGATGGACTTTGACTCGGTTGCTGCCATCGGATCGTTGCTTGGGTCCGGCGGTGTCGTCGTGATGAACGAAGACACTTGCATGGTGAAAGCCCTGTTGCGAATCACCAAATTCTACGCCCACGAGTCCTGCGGCCAGTGCACCCCCTGCCGGGAAGGCACCACCTGGCTCAAAAAGACCCTTCAGCGGGTCTACGATGGCGATGCGCGCCAGCAAGACCTGGACCACCTGCTGGGCATTGCCTTCAATATGATGGGTACCACGATTTGCGCTCTTTCCGATGCGGCCGCGATGCCCGTCCGCAGCTATATCCAGAAGTTTCGGCACGAGTTTGAATATCACGTCCAGCACAAATGTTGCGACGTGGAGGCGGCTGTCCGAGTGTAGCGCAGGAACCGAGGCGCGGGCTCTCTTCTGTTCACAGACACTATGCCAACCCTAATCATCAACCAGAAACCCATCACTGTGCCTGACGGCACGACGATCATCCAGGCTGCTGAACAGCTCAACATCGAAATTCCACGTTACTGCTACCACCCAGGGCTAACCGTGGCTGGATCGTGCCGCATGTGCCTGGTAGAAATTGAGAAGATGCCGAAGCTGCAGCCTGCTTGTAACACACGGGTGACGGACGGTATGGTGGTTACAACCGAATCACCTAAAGTGAAAGAGGCAGTCAGCGGCGTTCTGGAGTTTTTGCTCATCAACCATCCGCTGGATTGTCCCGTCTGTGACCAGGCTGGAGAGTGCTATCTGCAGGACTACTACATGAAGTTTGGGTTGTATGACAGCCGCATGAACGAGAACAAGATCAAGCGGCATAAAGCCGAGGTCATCGGCCCGCATGTCATTCTGGACACGGAGCGATGTGTCTTGTGCTCGCGCTGTGTGCGTTTCGTTCGCGAAGTGTCCCAGAGCAATGAGATCGGCATCTTCAACCGCGGCGGACAGTCGGAGATTCGTTTGCTGCCAGATCAGGTGCTGGACAACAACTATTCGGGCAACGTCGTTGACATTTGCCCCGTTGGCGCCTTGACCGACCGCGACTTTCGCTTTCAATGTCGTGTGTGGTACCTGAGCAAAGCCAGATCCGTTTGCAACGGTTGTAGCCGCGGTTGCAATATCACCGTGGAAGCCAACCGCCAGCGCCCGCATCACGGCGAAGGCCGCCGGGTGATGCGACTCAAGCCCAGGTATAACCCGGACGTCAACCAGTGGTGGATCTGCGACGTCGGGCGCTACGGTTACAAATTTATTGACGACCCCTCGCGACTCGTCCAGCCACTCGAAAATAAGAATGGCGAGTTTGAACCCCTGGATTGGACGAGTGCTTCCCGGCTGGTAATAGACCAGATTCAGGCGGCTAAACAAAGTGGTGGCGCGAGCTCAATTATCGTTGCCACCTCCCCTCAGCTAACGAATGAGGATCTGTTTGTCAGCCGCAAGTTCTTTGGCATGGACCTTGGGATCGACTCGATTGACTTCCGCGTTCCTGAAGTTGCCCCTTCCGAAGGTGACGATTTCTTGCTCCGTGCCGACCGAAATCCCAACACGCGCGGGGCTGAAGCGATACTCCTGGACGGCAATGGCTTCAGCTTGTCCAGAATGATCGAATCGACTGCGAAGCAGCCCCTGAAGCTGCTTTTCATCTGCGAGCAGGATCTGACCCGAAAGCTCGGTGAGGTGCGCGCCCGAGAGTTTGTTCGCCAGTTCGAGTACGTGATTTATCAAGGCAGCAACGAGAATGAGACCAGTCGCATGGCTAATCTCGTGTTGCCAGCCGCCACTTATGCGGAGGTGACGGGGACGTTTACCAATTTCGAAGGCCGTGTGCAAAAGGTGAATGCGGGCATCGAGCCGCTGGGCGACTCTCTGCCGGTGTGGCAGATTGTCTGCAAGCTGGCAAAAGTGGCCGGATTTGACTACGGCTATGAATCAGCCGAAGAGGTATTTGCAGACCTCGCTGAAACCGTCACTCAGTTTGAAGGCTTAAGCTACGAGAAGATCGGAGACCAGGGAGCGAAGCTGGTGGAATCCGCACCCGTACAAGCGTAGGTCAAGTGAGGATTGGACCGCGAAGGCTTCAAGAGTTTCCGTGTTCCGCACAAGCGGCTCATCCAAAGCTTTGCGGCGTCCTCCCCGATTGCCGCTTTCGCTGGAACAACCCTCTGAAGAGTTCAAATTGAGATGATCATCAATATCGGAATCGAACTCGCCAAAGTCCTCGCCGTGCTCATCGGAGTCCTCAATCTTGCGGCCATCCTCACTTGGATGGAGCGCAAGCAGAGCGCCGTCATGCAGGATCGGATTGGCGCTAATCGAGCCTCGATTCTGGGTTTCCGTATGTTCGGCCTCTTCCAGATTCTGGCGGACGGATTGAAGATGTTCGTCAAGGAAGATTTCATTCCGGCTCAGGGCAACCGGTTTCTGCACGGCCTGGCGCCGTTCGTGGCAGCGTTCTTCGCGCTCGTGGGCTTTGCGGCCATCCCGTTCGGAAACACGGTCACGTTGTTCGGACGTGAGATCCCCCTCCAGGTCATCGATCTCAACGTCGGCATCCTCTACATCTTCGCCGTGGTATCGCTGGGAATTTACGGCGTCGTACTGGCGGGCTGGGCTTCAAACAACAATTATGCTTTCCTGGGTGGTATGCGCGGAAGTTCGCAGATGTTCTCCTATGAAGTCACCATCGGTGCGACGATCCTTGGCGTGCTGATGATTTTCGAGTCGATGAGCCTCCAGGAAATCGTGCGAGCCCAGGGCCAGTTGCTTTGGGGCGTTATTCCTAAGTGGGGTTTCATCGTTCAACCTCTGGGCTGTATTCTTTTCCTGGTCGCCGGCATCGCCGAAACGAAACGTGTTCCATTCGACTTGCCAGAAGGCGAGTCGGAGATCATCGGATTCTTCGTGGAATACAGCAGCATGAAATTCGGGTTGTTCATGCTGACCGATTTCGTGGAGACGGTCCTGATTGCCGCTTTGGTGACGACGCTGTTTTTTGGCGGTTGGCAGGTGCCATTCCTCTTGTCGGACGGCTTTCATTTTCCAGGCGGAGCGGTTTGGGAGCTGCCGCAGCTGCTGGTGGCTGGCCTGCAGGTCCTCTCTTACGGCATCAAAGTCTTTTTCTTTTGCTGGTTGATGTTGCTGGTCCGATGGACGCTGCCGCGATTTCGATACGATCAGCTCATGCGCCTCGGCTGGCAGATGATTTTCCCGCTGTCGATTCTGAATTTGCTGGTAACAGCAGTTGTGATCCTGACCTTGAATTGAGTCCAGACAGGATCACCCATTGAATCGGGGACAAAGCGACTCAACCTGAAGGGCCATCGAATCGGATCAGGTGGGTGTGGACACCTTGTAAGGCGAAAACAATCAAATGAATCAGCGTGATCTGAACTTTGTCGAGCGGTTGTATCTCTTCGAGGTCTTCAAAGGCCTCTGGCTTACCAGTCGGCACTTCTTTTCGAACATGGGGAAGCATCTGGCACGTCAGCTCGGCTTCACTCGCATTGAGAAAGGAGCTGTCACGTTTCAGTACCCCGAGGAGCGCCGCCCCTTCTCCCCGCGCTACCGCAGCCGCCATCGGCTGACGACCCGTGACGATGGATCGCCGCGTTGCGTGGCATGTATGATGTGCGAAACCGCTTGCCCGGCCCGCTGTATTTACATCGTGGCGGGCGAGCATCCGGATCCGCATATCGAAAAGTATCCCACCCGATTCGACATTGATCTGGGCGTTTGCGTTTTTTGCGGATTTTGTCTGGAAGCCTGCCCGGAAGACGCCATTCGCATGGATACTGGTATCGTCGAAATCGCCGCCTACAGCCGGAAAGAAATGATCTACCACATCGAGGATCTGCTGCAGGGAGATGGGGCCTAGCTCAAGGCTTCTGAATTCACCAAGCAGCCCGCAGTGGGCTGTTGTGTCTCGTTTCGGGGCTTACGTCTCGGGCGCCTATCGCTACTTCTGAGCTGATTCCTCCGGCTCATAGCCAAGTTCTTTCGCTTTCGAGAAATCAGCTTGAGCGTTGGTGTACTCATCCCGCACTTGCAACAGACTGGGGAATATCGCGCCCAACCCATACTTCTGGAGGGGGCGAAACGTCGGACCAATGGTCGAGATCCCTTTCGGTTTTGGCCGGAGAGAGTCCCACGGAGTAGTCTTCTCGATTTCGCCTAGAGAACTCCAAAGATCGAGACTCATCCAGCATTGCCCCCGCTTGTAATAGATGGCTCCCAGGGCACGCTTGTGCCAATCAGACTGCAAGAGGTCGTGCCTTTGGTAGTTCTCAATGGCCTTTGTGTAGTGCTGAATGGCTTTCCGGTAGTCCAATTTCTGTCGAGCTTTGTTGCCGGACCATTCCTCACTCATCACCGTGATCGGTGAAGTGGAACTGAAGATGTCTGCAAGCGATCCCGATTCGACACCTGGCTTTTTCTCAGCGGCAAGATACTTTTCGAGTGGGTTCTTAACCTTGAGGAGAGGTGGGGAACTGCTGGTCGGCAAGTCCCAGATGGGTCGATCAACAGACTTGCGGTTTTCCCCGGCGGGGGCGGGGTCTACTCGTAGCGACGGGACCCACCCAGATGGCCATCCCGTGTTCGCACTGAGGTGTGTCTTCGTCACGCTGGATGAAACTCCGAGCCGGTCAAGCAATTCCTTCAATCCAGTTTCATAGCTACCGAAGGGAATTCGCTGATACTGAGCCCACAGCCTGGGAACCTTGCAGGGTTTCAGATCCAACGGCAACACACTCATCTTGCCTTCGTGTTCACGATCAATTGCCATGTTCATCTCGGTGGACACCCATCGCGAAGCCACCGCTTCCGGAGTCAGGATCGTTAGCATGGTGTCGCAGGTTTCAACCGCTGTCTCGATGGCCTGAGCCCACTTCTCACCTGGCTTGATACTCTCCGGAGCTTTCCAGATGCGAACGTTGCGGGCACGAAGATCGTTTGCAAGGCGCATGGCGAATGCGCCGTCCGCCTTGACCGCATGGCTGATGAATGCGTAAGACATCACTCACCTTACAAAACGCAATTTTCGAATTATAAGCCCGCCAGTGGCAGTGTCAACGCCCAGGCGTGACACTGACTTGGGTTGCGGTTGTTCGGGCCGCCGCAGGCCGAGGGGGACAGATTCGCCTGACCTCTGGACGCAACTCGACGGGCAAGGTCATTGCGCTCAGGCCTGAATCTGGCACTCGAGGATGCTGTCGGCATTCGCTGGCTTTGGCATTGACCGGTGGGTTCACCGAACGCTACTCGAACTGCTGCACCACCTCTGCACTGTCGATATAGCCCAGCCGACACGCTTTGACTCGCAGTGTTATCGGACGCTTCAGGATGATCTCCCGGCTGTAAAGCTTCCAGCGGGCGCGACCGCCATTTTCGATCGTGTACGCGATCGAGGTCCCCGGCGTTTCGCAAGCCAACCGGACCGCGACAGAACCTCTTTCCCCAGTGGCAGTCGTTGTGATCTTCGGTTGCGACGCATGTGCCCACACACCACCGGGTCGCATCCGTTCGCGCAGCGCATCCTCGGGAATTGACCCCAAGTCGTTCGTCTCTTTTTGCCACTGTGCGAGTGCTTGGCGCAGCCGCTTTAGCTGCGGTTGATGCGCCGGGGAGTCTGCCAGGTTCTTCACCTCATGTGGATCAGCAGTTAAATCGTAAAACTCTTCTACCGGTTTCTCAGGTTGAAAGAAGATTTGCTGGGCCTGCGTTAAGGCCATCCCGTAGTTAGGAGAGAGCGCGTTGAAGTGGTCCTTGTGCAGCCGGCGCATCTCGCGCATCGTCGGCATTTCTTCCATGTACCCGATGTGCTGAGCGTAGGGCCGTCCAGGAAAGAAATTTTGAATGTATTTGAAGCGGCCGTCGTGAACAGCGCGCATCCGGTCGTAAGCTTCGTCCATGCGATCGCGATGGGCGAAAACGTATGGGCGCGGGGGAGCACTCTCTTTGCCAAGAAGCACCTGCCCCTGCATATGTTCTGGGACTGGAATTCCCGCCAGACTGAGTACCGTCGGCGCCAGGTCGAGGAGGCTGGCGAGATCTTCACGCACTGTTCCCGGTTCGATCTGGCCGAGCCAGCGAACAATGAGCGGCACGCGGAGGCCCGAATCGTAGAGCCAGCGCTTGGCTCGCGGCAAACCGCGTCCGTGATCGCCCCAGAAGAAGACAACGGTGTTTTCTGCCAGCCCGTCTTCCTCCAGCTGTTGTAGCAAAGCGGCTGCCTGAAGATCCATGGCGGTAACGAGATCGTAGTAGCGAGCCCAATCGTTGCGAACGATTGGCGTGTCCGGATAATAGGGAGGAAGCACGGCTTTGAGCGGGTCGTGCCGGTCTTGCGGTTGCAAGGAGACGGTGTTCCTGGCAAATTCTTCGGGACCGGTGCGGATCTGGCCCTCATGAGTCACGGTGAGATTGAAGACCGCGAAAAACGGTTGGTTGGCTTCGCGATTTCGCCAGTGGGCATTGCGGCTCGATTCATCCCAGACGGTGATGGGTGGCGCATGCGCGGGGGGTGCTTCAAAGTTATAGTCCGTCTTGGAATTGTTGGTGCAGTAGTAGCCTGCGGCCCGCAAGTACTCCGGGAACGCCTTGACGCCAGCCGGGGGCACAGCCTTGGAACGCATGTGGTGCGAGCCAATGCTGGTGGCGTACATTCCCGTGATAATCGCAGAACGGGTGGGTGCACAAACGGGTGCAACAGTAAACGCTTTGGCAAATCGCACACCCTGGCTTGCCAGCCTGTCCAGATTCGGAGTGTGCGCATAACGGTCGCCATAGGTCCCGAGATCAGGACTGACGTCCTCGACGGAGATCCAGAGGATATTGGGCCTCGATTGTGCCCAAACTGGAAGCGCGGAAGCCACAACCAGCAAGGCAATGAAGAGTGGTTTCATCAGACCCCGCTGCACTCAGTGCGGGAAGCAGGCCAAAGGAATGGACAAGAGATTGCAGGCATTGGACCATGGATTATTTGAACGCTCACACTCGCCGTCTCTGGCTGTCGTCAGTCGTTCAGCAAGACCAGTAGCAACAAGACGGATGGCTACTCTGCCCGAAGAAGCGAAGTATGGCACGAAAGCCCTGCCTCGCTCAACGCGAGCCGTTCGACGCAGCGTAAGAGTGCGTGGTGCTGGTAACGGTAAGGCGGTTCATGTTCGCTCTCTTTCGTTCAGTTTGATGAATATCGGGGCTTCTCTTGCTTTATTGGAGTGAAACGATTCTGTTACGTCTGCTGCAGGATCGAAAGTGCGGCTCAGACCTCTTGTTTGAAAAGGCGACGGAACCTTCCAATAGGGCTGCAGTACGACCGCCCGCCCGGCCGTCTTTTGCCTTGAGCTGAGGTAATAACGCCCATCGACGCTACGCTCCATTGATACACGGAGGATGTGATGAACAGAACCCACTTGTGTATGGTGTTCATGATGCTGGCTGGGCTGGCTTCCAGCATTCGGACTTTAGCTCAGAACCCCACCTACCTGATTCTCCAGAAGGCCGAAAGCTCGCTGGGATTTTATACTCCGTCGGGCCAGCACCTTGCCAGCGTGCCTGTCGGCAAGCATCCGCATGAGTTTGTCGTTTCCAACGATGGTCGCTTCGCCTATACGACGGACAACGGCTCCATGTTGCTCGAGACCCCCGGCGAGGGCGGCAACACGATTTCCATCGTCGATTTGGTGAGCCGCAAGAAGGCCGGCGAGATTCTATTGGGTGAGTTTCGCCGTCCGCACGGCATCGATCTCGATCGGAAGACCGGGAGGCTGGCCATCAGTTGCGAATTGCCAGACCGATTGCTCATTGTCGATCCGGTCACGCGCAACGTGGTGCGCGACTATGACACACTGGGCAAGACATCTCACATGGTCACCCTGGGGCCGGGCGCCGAATGGGCCTTTGTCAGCAACAGCAGCTCCGACAATGTCGCTGCCATCCACCTGTAGTCTGGTAAAACTAAATTGATTCCAACCTCGCGCCGACCGGAAGGCAGTGTCCTTTCGAAGGACGGTTCAACGCTCTATGTGGCCACGCGCGAAGGCATCTCCATCATCGACACGGGCAGGAAATCCGAGAAGGGTCGAATCGCAACCGGCAAAGGTCCCAATCGAATTGGCCTCACCCGGGACGAGCGATATCTCGTCTATTCATTGATTGACGAAAACAAAGTGGAGATCGCTGACCCAAAGACTCGAAAGGTTTTGGGACAGGTCGCGCTTGCCGGCAGGCCGGTTTCACTCACTCTTTCGCGCAACAGTCGATACGCGTTCGCCTCCGCCCAGGATGACGACATGGTCTATGTTGTCTCGATCTCCGAGCTCAAGGTGGTCCGCGAGATCAAGACCAGGAAAGGTTCCGGACCCGACCCCGTACAAGAAGTGCTTCTGCGATAGGCTTTGGTATCAGGCTCCCGGCTTCCGCAGAAACGACCTGGCCTGCGTCGGAGAGCAAGTTTCCCTCCCTTTGAAGCTTCTAAGTGTGTTCCCATTTTCCAAGGGAATCGAAGCTTTGACACTGCGAAGAAATTAGGCTGATGCCCGTCCGTGGGAGGGCGAGGCTCCCGCCGAGCCGTCTGAATTTCAAGCTTGAGGCTGAGCGGCCTTGCCCCCAATCCATTCGAAGTTTTCCCATGCCAAGAGGGACAAACCTCTCCCGCGGCCAGAGACCATCGCCCATGCCATTGGGTTCTCCGGCGGTCCCGCGCAACTCACATCCACTGCTTGCCAGTTTGGCTGGTATCGTACCCCCCCAGCATCTCAAGTTCATGCCGGAAGGCGGCCCGGTTTAAGGTATCCATAAGCAGTTGCACTGCCGGGAGCTTGAAATAGGGCTTCGGGATTACCAGATCAAAGCGCTCACTCACCAGCGGAACGAACGCGAGCCCGAACACCTGAGCCGCAGAGCGGGTGGCAATGCAGTAATCGGCAAGTCCCGATTGAACGTGCCAGGCAGCGGGTATATGTCCGTCGGCGATTGCCGCATAGCCCTGGATCTCGGAACTGTTGCAGCCAAGCTGGCGCAAGGTTGCATCCAACAGATAACGGCTGCCCGAACCTGACTGACGGTTGATAAGCCTCAAATCCTTTCGTGCCAGGTCTTCAGCCTTTCTGATGGCTTTCGGATTGCCCCGTGCTGCCACGATTCCCTGCTCCCAAACCGCAAAGGTTGCCACCATCACATTCTTGCGAGGAAAGAAGTGTCTTACCGCAGGAAGATTCGACTCGCCCGTCTTCTCGTCACGCAGATGGGTTCCGGCCACATGAATGTGATTCTCTCTCAGAAGTTCCAGCGCTCTTGAGCTCGAACAGCTCGCTATCACCAGTTTCATTCCCGCTTCTGCGAGGTGACGGCGCAGGACCGATATTCCCGGATCACAACCGGCGACCAGGAGGGCCGGTGCTCTCTCCTCGTCGGCTCGAAGCAGCTGAACGTGGGCCTTACCCATTCTCCCCGTCCGTGTTCGGCGGGAAAAGATCGCGTCGGCCGACGGCAAATAGACAGGAACCGGAGTTGCTGGCACACCTACCGTGCGCTCTCCAATGCGACCCAACTGCAGAGGCTGGCCCGGCACCAGTCGCCCGCCCACGTCGAGCAACTCAACCTCCCGCTCCGCGACAGGAATGGGCCCATCTTCCTTCAGGCTGAAGAGCTCTTCCACTTTGACCTGCAGAGTCCGGGCCAGCCGCAGGGCAATCAGCGTGTTCGGGATATAGGTACCCGCTTCCATGGCATAGATGGCTTGCCGTTGCACGCCAGCCCGTTCTGCCAGTTGCTGCGCAGACAGACCCTGCCTGGCCCGCAGTTGCGACAGATAGTTCTTGACCTTCATGACACATCCTTGATGACGTACCCTGGTTTTCCATGATACACAGTGTCCGTTATAAATGACAGTGGGTGTTTTACAAGACTACTGCATGACAAACGAACTGCTGTCCAGAGCCCTGTCTCCACCCCTGCCGGTTCGCCGCCACCGACACTGCCGGGTGCGCCGGGGCGCCGGCACTCCCAAGGTTTCGCTCCATGGCCCTCGCCTTGCAGCTGGCACGGCCTGGATCGTCGCCTTTCTGCTGCTGCTTTGCCCTGCCGCATCCGCGCAGGGCGGCAAAGCCGAGTTGTCTGGTGATGTGTTCGACACTGGCAGTCTGCCCGTTCCACAGGCGGCAGTCCAGCTTGAAGAACAGTCAACCCGACTGCGCCAGGCCACAGCCACCTCAGAGCAAGGGCAGTATCATTTCTTTGGGCTGTCCCCGGGCCTCTATACCCTCAGCGTCGAGAAGCCCGGGTTCAAAACCTCCCAACAAAGCGGGCTGCGGGTTCGCCTGGCCGAGCGGTTGTCGCTCGACATTCGGCTTCAGCTCGAAGATATCGTCCAGGCGGTCGAAGTGACGTCCAAGGCGCCACTACTCCGATCGGCCACGGGTACCGTCAGCCTGGTCGTCGAACAAAAGCAGGTGGTCACACTTCCACTGGATGGCCGAAACTTTATCCCGCTGCTGGCTCTAGCTCCAGGAGTGGCACTTCCGCCCGGTTCGCTATTCCCAAGAGTCAATGGCGGCCGCCCACGAGTGAATGAATACCTTTATGACGGCATCAGCGTATTGCAGCCAGAACCTGGACAAGCGGCTTTCTATCCAATTATCGATGCCATTGAAGAATTTCGCGTCAGCACCAACAGCTACTCGG
>Ga0187893_10011658_pt1 | contig 12702 bp, 14 predicted proteins | sample MA1701074metaG_FD_139574 | JGI IMG/M metagenome (GOLD analysis project Ga0187893, IMG submission 139574) | White microbial mat communities from a basaltic lava cave in the Kipuka Kanohina Cave System on the Island of Hawaii, USA - MA170107-4 metaG ...
AGTACTAGCCAGCCTTGCAGAAGGCGCGCGTATTGAAGAGATACTGCAGGATTTCCCCGCTTTATCGGAAGACGATGTCCGCGCGGTGATCGCGTTTGCCGCCATTTCCGCTGAAGAAGATTTACCTCTACAAAGTGCTCCTGCCGTTGCATGAAGATCAAACTCGATGAGAATCTGCCGAGCGGCCTTGTCAAAATTCTTACTCAACTCGGCCATGACGCTGACACGATTACGGATGAAGGGTTGTCAGGCAGTGATGATTCCCAAGTTTGGAAAACGGCCCAAATAACTGGGCGTTTTCTGATCACACAAGATTTGGATTTTTCGGATATTCGAAAATTTGCCCCTGGAACTCATCACGGCATATTGCTCGTCAGGCTTCGCGAACCTGGTCGAGCTGCATTGATGAAACGAATCCGATATTTATTCGAGACCGAGGATGCAGAGCAATGGCAAGGGTGCTTTGTCGTGGTCACCGAACACAAGATTCGGGTTCGCAAGCCTATGATTTAGGATTTGCTCGAAGAGAACTGAGAAGTAAAATGAACGTGGAGGTTATATCATGATAGCAAATGACAATGAACTGCAAGTGACATTGGAGCGCATTGTCCGTATGCAGAAACAGGTTACGGAACTGCGCCGCAAAGAAACCAATCCGGCTAATTATCAACTTTCCGTTTCCGGCTACTTAGCCGAAATTGACCGCATGCAACTTGAAGTTCGCGAATATCTCCAATTTCACCCCGCAGAATTGACGGAAGAGGTGGAGGCCGTGCAGTAATTGTTTATCTGCTGTAGCTTACCATTTCGAACACCACAGAGTGCGACTGAAAATCCTACCCTCCTCGCCGACTTATCCAATCAAGAAATCGCGCGCAAGCTTTATCTCTCCGTTGGCACGGGCAAGGTACACCTCAAGCACATTTACGGCAAGCTGGACGTAAGCAGCCGCACGCTGGTGAGGGCGAGGGAGTTGGGCTATTTGGACTGACAATTTGCATTATTCATATTTTTTTATATATTCGAATGCGTGGAAAAAAGTTGGTCAATGCTTAATCATTCATCAAAGACAAAACGATTTAAAAAAATTGCCGACGACTTATTGATCAGCACCAAAACCGTGCGCACCATACGAGCGTAGCCTACCTCGAATGCATTCACGAGAGGCTCAATCTGAAAAACGATATCGAGCGACGCATTGTGCGATGAAGCATAATTTGCTTGGCATCTTAAACCGCCATTAACTAGAGAATTTGGAGAATTAAAGTATGCTAGTAACAAAAAACTTGAACATAGAATGGAATTTGATTGAAGAGGCTCTTAAAGAAATTTTGCAACACCAACAGTACGTCCAAGGGCCAGAAGTTGAGCAGTTAGAGCACCTATTGGCTAGTTGGATGCAGACGCGCTTTGCTATCGGCTGCAATTCCGGCTTCGGTGCGAACTTACTAAGCCTTTTCGCATTAGATATTGGTGTAGGGTCAAGAGTTGCCGTACCAGCATTTGCGCCGTTTGAATTTGTGGGCATGATTATGCGCAGTGGAGCTACTCCAATTCTGGTCGATGTAGCTCCGAACGATTTTCATATAGCGCCATCCGCTCTGGTTAACCAACTTAACGACAGAATTGATGCAATAGCGGTATACCACTTATTTGGCGGCGCCGCGGATATGAACGCGATTGTGAAAGCAGCCGGAAATATTCCAATTATCGAAGTGTTGAGCTATTCTTTCGGAACCCCTATTGGTGCGCGTTACGCTGGCACTTTCGGCGCATTGTCGACGTCATGTTTGCGGGAAGATACGGCAATCGGCGCTTATGGCGATGCTGCCATGATATGGACGAATCGTGCCGACTTGGCAGAAAAGATTCGCCGCATCCGTTCTGATCCGAATCATAGCCGGACCGGTATCCACGAAGGCATTGTCTCGGGTTGTTTTCACCAAGATACCATTCATGCCGTTATGTTGCTCAAAAAGTTCGATGAGTGGAAAAAAACGTTGAAAGAACGAGGTCTGCAAGCAGGTTCTTTAGCAAAAGCTATTGTCGAACGAGATCTGCACGAGATCACAGTTCCAGGCTTTTATCATCACCATGCCACACATTTTGTTGTCTTAGCCGAACGGCGCGATGAGATAATATTTCATCTCCGAGCACATGGCATCGCTGCGGAAGCTTGGTGGCCTGTTCCGATCCATTTGCAAACGGGTTTTCAAAAACTTGGCTACGAAACAGGAAATTTTCCCGAAGCGGAACGTGTCGCGGCTATGAGTCTATGTCTGCCGCTACCTCGTACACATGCAGAAGCCAATCAACTGGCTGATCAATTGATGGCATTTTATCGAAAATAGAAATGCCTTAAAGATGTTTTAAATCAGAATACTCGCTCCTGGCTGGCGCAATATTGGAAAGCGGGTTTTGAGAAACCCAAAAGTCGGCGAGGTTGTAATACTCTAGTACTTGGGACTGTGGTATCTGGTAACCAAAGGGGTGCCGCCAGAGGTGCATTCTTTGTAGCACAAAGGAATTCGCAGCATCGATTTTGTCATCGTCCCATTTTCTATCTAGCGTATGGTGAGCAACGAGGAAAGCCAAAGACTCCAGAGGTGTGTTCAAGGGCAAACGGAAATACGACGTGATTACTTTAGACTCATAAGGGCGGCCAAGTAGTTCCTGCATAAGGTTAATGCGCTCACGCGAGCGGTTCAATCCTATGGCAGCTTCGAATTGTGTGCTAATCGAACATTCAGGCGATGGGTACACCACAAAAAGCGGTTTGTTGGCGATCTTCGAGAGCAACATCTCAATCTCTCGAAGCTTCATATAGAAGAGAACGTGGATCATCATTACTAAGTCGTATCCACGAAGCGTTCGTTGGTTAAGCAGGCTTTTGACACTTGAAAAAACGCGCATAGGAATTTTGAGGTCGTCTGCACGTTCGCGGGCCATTTTGCGGAATGTCAGGTTAGGCTCAACGACAGTGTAACGTTTTGGCTTAAGATAATCCAGATAGTAGGCATCACCAGGCCCAATGTCGAGGACATGAGCGAATACGCCCTGCAGTGGCTTTAACCAACTCAGCACGACTGGTCTTTGATCATTTTCCGGATGGTTCCAAACACGCTGCATGATGGCGGTGTATTGCAAATCAAATTCGTGTGCGAGCCCCGGTGTTAAGCCTATATTATAGGTCATGGCGAGCCTCATCGTGGATCAAATCTGTTAAAATATCGCCGAATGGCTTCGGAGCAAAAGGCAAACTTTCCGGGCGCATCTTGCCGATGTAGGATTACTCCATGTTTATTTAATGCTTCCCATAGTCTGTTAAAAGCGTCTTGATATGGCTGGGTTTTGTCAAACGGATCAAGCACACGTGTCTTCCATTCATTCTTGGCAAGGCCGTTAATCACTTCCGGAATAGATCGTGCCCAGTTGATCCTGTCTGTGGACCAAGCCCGGTAAAACCTTGGCAATATCTTTCTTTCGTAATCGTTCGTCAAATATTCCTTAAGGTCGAATCGCAATCCAGAGCGAATGGCAACTTCGACGGCCCTATCAACGTTTTGGTCTTCGGCAACGGCAAGGGTTACGTCCTCGGCAGTGAGATAAGACTTGCTGGAATCGCGACGTTCGGCAATGCGGCAAGCACCAGCGCCAATTTGTTGCAACAGGTACGGGATGCCGCCGCTCATCCAGAACAAGGCAGGAACAAATGAATTTCTGTCAAATTGCCAGCCGGTCTCATGGCATCGTCGTTCAATGAATTCAAAAGTTTCCAAGATATCAAAAGCCTTAAGGGTATGGCTTACATCAATACGGCGTTGCAGTCCAGTTTCGGCCATTTCCTTATCCCATGCCGGAAAAGGCAACAGGATAAGAATAAGATTCGGGAAGCTCGCGGGCCAATTTTTTGTGTGTCTCTTGATGGCCATAACTAAATCGCCGCATACTTGCGGGCCACCATCGCAAAGGCTGACGTCATCTATAATGAAGACGAAGGCCTTGACGTTGATTTTTGCGGCTTCGTTCAGCTTGAGTATGCTCTGAAAAAATTCCTCCGGCTTTTGCGGCCCAAATCGAAACGGTGGCAACTTAAAATTGAAATACTCTCCTTCTTGCAACTTTTCGTAAAGCTTGCCCAATCCTCTGGTGATGCGTTTTTTTGTCCGCCAGAGTCTGCTTGTTTTGACACGTGTCTTAAAGGCCGCCAACAATTTTTCGAAAAGATACGCGTAGAGTTTTTCCTCAGAAACCGGCTTTTTCAGCGTGAACTACTCAAGCAAGCTGGTCGAGCAAACCACCACGTTGCCATCCGGGGCTTCAGAGGTCACAACTTCACGGCACCAGTTCGCGAAACTGGATTTGCCATAGCTCGAGCGGCCTTCAATCACCCAAACGAAGTCGACCCTATTTTTGCCACGTTTCCAAGTCAGTGAAGTAAAAACGTCACGAAGATCCTTGCGGCCAGCGAACATTGGATAGGGAACCGCATCCGGGCCGTCAAAAAAAGGTCGAGACGTTTGATTGACCATGTTTGTTTAAAATTCCTAATTGTTCGTTTTCTTAAGATTACGCCATTTCTGCGGCAGATACGAGTTCACGCACAGGGAGATCAACAACGTTAGGGGAAATAGGATTTCAAAAGCATGGCTCCACGCGACTGAGGCATAAACGGACTGTCGTAGGAGCACGCGAATGGCGCAATAAAATGCTGATAGCACCAATGCTCCCCAAACCGGCTGGCGCTGCGAAGCAAGAACGATCATGACCACCGCTAAAGCCCAGGTCAGGCCAAAAGAATTCACCGTAAGGTAACCCAGCAACCGTGTTGCCGCAACTCCGGCTGCGCCTAAAAGTGCGCCGTAAAGAGCAAATCCAATCGCGTAAAGCTGCAAGGCTGGAACACCGAACGCCCCGGCTTTGGGTCCCAAAGATTTCAAAGTGGCCCAATCAAAGCGCCGCGTCGGCAACACGGTATTCCGGTAAAGATACACCACGATAATTCCCAAGATCAGAAAAAACGTCAGCAACGCGCTCGGTGCAACGTTGCTGGGCAAGAGAATGCCGCCGCTGCCACCGGTAATTTGGGGCAAAGCGTACCAGATTTCGACCAAAACCAATTGGCTGATCGCGGTTAGCACCAACAACAGCGCCGCTCCGGTCTGCAGAAGTACGGGAAGGTGAAACAAGCCGAACACACAACCTGCAATCACTGCCACAGCCAAGGAAAAAATAGGATTCACGCCACTTTTCAATAAGCGAACATCGACCAGAGCTGCAACAGTCATTATACTGGCTTGTGAGACGATAAGCACCCCCATATGCCGATGTAAATGCGCCGTTACACTGACTGCCGCAATCAGGAAAAGGCTCCACATGAGCATGGTCAGCAAATCAGTGGACATTGGCTGACTCCCAAACCGTCCGGCTGCTCCGGTAACGCAACCAGAGCAGCAGACAAAGGAATATGGTTGCCTCGACCAGTGGCGGCCCGGCGTTGCTCAGAACGAAGAAACCCACACCGGTCCGCAATATGGCGAGCGTGATACAAGCAGCAAAGATGATCTTGGGCCCGCGCGACGAAGCCACCCTCGCAATCAGAATCGCAATGGATACGTCTTTCAAAATGGTCGCGCTCAACAAGCCGGTCGTCGCCATTGGAATCGTCAGCACGGTTACCCAACATAAGACCCCAATGGCACTTAATCCGATTGACGGAGTCGGCAAGGGCCGACCCCAGTATTCCATGGCCCAGCGATTCCGGATACCCAGACGTATTATCCAACTGGCGCGTGAGCGGCTGGCGAACAAAATCCCCGTCCACGCTACCAAAGCACCAAGGAGCGCCGCGTTACTTACACCGATGCTACGAATGGGTAGGCTCACCGGCGTATTAGAAGTGGCCCAATCAAAGGCAATGAGGGCAAGCGAAGCGACCACGATAACCTGAACCAACGATTCGTTTGAGCCGGTATCTCCAGGCCGTTTGATCCACTGCCGGTCAATGACATAAGCCACCACGCTGGCTATGACCATCGCCAAGATTTCATTCAATGCGAATTTTTCGATGAACAACGATAGCAGCCAAATTCCTGCCGCGTAAGCGACCACGAGATGAAAAGCGTCGCTACCTCTGGACCTTTCGCCGCGCCATGCCAACCACGCGAGCGAGGCGAGATAAGCACAAGTCTGGATGATGATCTTTGCCGCTTGAAAAAGTATTTCCATGTTTTCGTTCTTGCCTATGCCGGAATCAATTCGATGATGAACCAGATCGCTTCATTGTCCAAGCCGGCATTTTGCAGTGCTTTAAACAAAGCCGATTGCCCGGCATTGAGTTCAGCGCCGGACTGTTGCCACTCGTTATATTTTTGACGCGCGGACAAACCGCCAGTTCCTTCTGTGCTGAAAATAAGAACACGTAGGCCATAACCGCACCAAGACAACCACTTTTTTGCTTCGTCATTAAACGAGGTGGGGTTATTGAGTGAGACGCATAATAGACTACAAATTAAAAGCTTCGCCAGTTTTTCCTTATGCTCGTGGAACGCTTCTTCATGCTCGACGAAAAGATCTAAGCTTTGAAGCCATCGTTGGGCGTCGCTAACCATCGAGGAGCCCAGACAAATGACAACCTGAGGATGACGTATTCCCGAATCGTTTGCTGACGCGACATGGCCGATGATGGCAAGGCACAATCGTACCGTGTCTTGAATCAGGAGTTTCGCAATCAAGGGGCTCTCGGCCTGACTCGCCCAAGCAACGAAAGCCTGCTTCAAGGCCTTTTCCAGCCAAACCAATAGTATGTCGTTGGGTTGGCTGATAGGCAATTCCATATTCACATCCTTTGCATATTTCTCGCGGGCTTTTTGATAGATCATGCCATATCGCTCGAAGGGATCGGCTGACAAAGGCCGGTCGTAGATTTCCTGATCATTTTCGTCCAAGTCATAAAATTCCTCCTCCGGCCCGAATTTCCACGTAATGCCTTTGCATCGCATGAACAGACGAACGTCATTCTTTCTCTGTTCATGTGTGCTATCACGCCGAAAAGTCGCACCTAAAACATCATACAGACAGAGCATAGGTGGGTCAATAATGGACTTCACTAAGCCCAACTCAGTGGTGGCATGAGCAGCAACCTTGCGTTTTGGCGAAAAGGCGTGCAGCGCCCAAACCCCGGGCACTTGCCAAGCGGAGGCCTGGATCAAAACCAGAGAAAGCAACTCGCCTTTTTTCTTTTCGGAGTCCAGCAAGGCCGGCCACAAGACCGCTTCAGAAAGGGCGGAAAGCGTAGTTCTGATCTCTTCGATGACTTTTTTGTACTCTTCATCCTGAAAAAGAGCGTGCAGGTTACTGGCGATTTGCTCCATCTTATCCCATTCCGCTTTCTCAGAATTGTCTTTGGTCAACATGAGCGGGATTGGTGACTTCGGGTCATCAAGATCACACCAACGATTCCCGCTATAGTACTTCACTTCGGTCTGCGTGATCTTGAAAAGTGTCGGCTCGAACAATCGCTCGCCAATCTTTAAATGGGTCTCAAACGCTAAACGACCTTTGACGCGCGTTCGTCTTTCGGCAACTTTTGAAACAAGTTTTTTGTGCATCCATTCGGGCAGGATGTAAATTCCCCCACGCCCAATTTTCAAACCATGCCAATGGGGTTCGACATCACCCAAGCCATCCGAGAGAATTTCGACAACAATCTCTTCGTCAGTCCAATCAAAAGATTCGTAAAAATGTGAAAGAAACGTATCGTAATGTTGCAACTCGTCACGCTCATTGTTGAGCGCCTGAATTTTGCGCCGCAAATGTAGCGCGTCGCTCATCCATAGATGGCGGTCTTTAACCGTCCAAGAGGGTAAATCTACAGTCTTCCATTTATTTGCCCATGGCGGATACCAAATATGCATCTGGCATCATCTCCTTCGCATGGTGATTCTGCTCACCTACCTCACTTTACGAGCACTCATTACAAAGCGCAGCGTTCCATCATCATTCACCTGGATTTGGCCTGATGGCCCGGTAAAATCGTGAACCTGTTTGACACGTTCGACCTCGGATAAGTTCGCCGGGGATGAGTTGGCATGGGCCGCGGCGATGAAGTATAGCGCGTCGGCGAGATATAGAGAATGAAACGCCGGGTTCTCGTTGTATTGTTGTTTATAAGCCGCGCGGAAGATAGAAGCCTCGCTTCCAGCTGGCAAATTTTCCTGCATGGCCTCGGTCTCCACAAGCCAAAATGGGCCCTTCAGGCCGGCCGCATCGTAATCAGCAACTGCAAGGTTGATGTTGACACCACCAATTAGAGCCTTCTCCCAGCGAACCTCAGCCATTTGTGACATCAAGGCACGGATACCAGGGGGTAAGCCAAAAATTATGAGAGCTTACACCCCTTCTTGCTTTGCCCGCAACAAAGCGGGACGAAAGTCCGGTGTCGCTGCTGGGTCATACTGCAAATCGGACATTGTTAAACTTGTCAAGGCGCCAGCTTTTTCCTTTAACTCCTTCGTTAAGGCTTCAGAGTATGGATCAGCGCTATGGATCAAAAGTATCTTGGCGATCTTTTCGTTTTGAAGTATTTCCCATATGATCTCCCCTTCTTGTTTCCAGTCCGGCCAAAAGCGATACTCGCCTGGACGAGGAGGCCCAAAATCCGGATTGGCCGCATTAGCCATTTGCACCACTACCGGAGAATGACCACGCACCTGTGCCGCTATAGCTAACGCGGTAGGTGAGGTGCCTGAGAGAAAATATGAAGCGTGCCAATCAAGTGCTTGACGAACAGCAACAGTTGTTGCTTCCGGACCTCCACCTGCATCCAAAAGTTTCAACTCAACCGACACTTTCGGATATACTTCCTTCAAACGCTGAATGGCCAAGTTTAAAGCCTGTTGTTTGACAGCATCAAAACGGGCGGCGGGCCCAGTCAAATTAAGAACTGCTGCCACGCGAACTGCGCTAACGTTCGATTCTGCGCTACTCCGATTACGAAAGAGCCAAAATGCACCCAGGCCAACTGCGGCGATCAGGATAATCACTAACCAGGTTTTTTTGTTCATTTCCAATCCTCCTTGAAAAAATATTTCGGACCACCGAATGGGTTAATTGTATTCCAGTCCGTGTCTATTTTAATCGCATCGCCAACCTATGTCAACGGTTTTCCTGCCCAACTTCCGGCAATAGCAGTGTTAGACGACAGATTGATTTGTTGTGTGCGCTCGACCAAGCTTAGCAGTTGTGGATTATGGTTCGAAGCGATCACACATTTGCCACCAGCAAGGACGGCTCGAAACAATTCTATCGCCAATTCGACGCTCTGCGAGGTGAACGACTCGAAGGGTTCGTCCAAGAGCAGCACTTTTGCCGGACTGAGGGAAGCACCAACCAGGGCCACCTTGCCGGCCTCACCGCCACTCAGCACTTCGGCGCGTTCTTTAAAATGTTTTTGGGGCAATCCAAGCCAGCCAAGTAATTCTCGTGCAAATGTCAAGTCGGATTTTTTAACCGGGTGGCCTTTCCCGATCATCAACTTCAGATTCTCTTCGACAGTCAATTCATCAACCAGCTTGGGTGGCTGTGGTGACAGCAATATACGTTCAGAACTCAAATCGCTTGTTATTCGTGCCGAAACTCCTTTCCACGGCTGTTCATATCCACCCAACTCACGCAAGAGGGTTGACTTGCCCGTGCCATTTTGACCCGTTAGCAAAAGCAAAGTGCCATGTCGCAGTTCGATTTCAACCTCACGCAGAATCGAGTGATCGCCGATCCTGAAATAATCCACGGACCAATTTGCGCCAACGAATGGCGGCGCGGAATTGAGTGAATCGGCTATATTCAGCTGAGAATGCACATCGCGCGATATGGGCGTGCTGGCATCATTACTGGGAGACTGCCAAATGTATACTTTGTCATATAACTCCGGATGATGCGCGGAAAGATGATCGACAACCAATATCGCCCGCTTGTCATCGGCAGCCCGTCGAATGAGTTTCGCAGCAAGATCGAGAAATGAGGCGTTAAGCCCTGCAAATGGCTCATCAAGTAAACAGCAGCGCCCTGACGCGAGACTGATGATGAGCTCGACAATTCGCTGTTGACCAAAACTGTGTATGCCAAGTGGTTCATTGAGGCGCACCCCACAATTGGTGAGCAGTTCCTTTGCCTCACGCCACCATTCGCCCATAGAGACTACGCCAAACCCGAATCTTTCAAGCACTTGATCAACTTGAAGCTCAACCGGCAATGTTGGCACCTGAAACAGACGGCGAATGCCTGCCTGCCACCGCGCAAATGCCGTCGCGTTGCTCAGAGCCTGCCCTCCGCTCCATACTCGCACACGTTGGCTTTTATGGACACCGCTTACGATATCAAGCAGTAGAGATTTGCCACAGCCGTTTGGTCCCTTGAGAAGGTGAACCTTGCCTGCAGAAACCTCAATAGCCATCGCCTCCGCCAAGATTCGCTGACCAATTCGCAGCAGCCGGATTTCAATCGTTAGCACAGGATGAAGGAATTATCTTGTCCACCAGCTTCTTAAAAACAACATGATGAAACACACATCGCTATCATGTCAAATCACTTGCCACTCGATCCACTCACCATAGGATTCGCAGGTGGCAAGAACTTCCTCGCCTGCCGACCTCCCGCCACGCCATCTCGTGAGCGTGAGCAACACCTTATCATTGAACCATTCCTGCGCAATTATTGCAAAATCTCTTTTCAAGGCGAGTTTATAAAACTGTGTCTCGAGTTGGAGGCGCGAGGATTCCGTCAATTGGTGTAGGAAGTGGGAACAAACGATGCACAACAAGGTATCTCTATGCAGAGTTGCGCATATATCATTCAGCGCTACTGTCGCATCAGCCTGAATGACTGGCCAACGCGACTCACATGCAAGTTCTAATGCTGCAAGCAGTCTCCGTGCGCGTTCAGGCTGGTCAGGCCCAATCTGTGCAAGAAGCCAGCAGACATCGTCTGCTGAATCCAAATCAGGAGGAGCTAAATCGATACCGAGTCTTTCAACAACTTCCAGTTCTCCTAATCTATTACCAAACGGATTTTGATCACCTCGCAACTCGCAACGAAGCAGAACCGATGACTCCATGTTCCCAACTTTCCACACGACGATCCACTCACCGTTTGACTGACGTCTAAGGAATTGTAATCCGTACTGATCCCACGATAGATTTAGGCCAGCACTGGCACCTAGCTCAATTACACTTATCTTTTTCCTTCCTGCCAATTTTTGCAGTTGTTTCAGGCCGATTCGCAGATAAGCCGTGCGACCAACTTCATTGGTTTGAACGAGACGGGTAGATAAAATGTCGCGCACGGCTTCTTCATGTTGTAAGCAAAAGTCACGGAATATTGGAAATGGATCATCTTCAAGTTTTCGGCCCGCTGCAAGATTTCTATATATCTTTGCCAGCGGATGAGAAATTCCTTTCATAATCAAATAATAAACGACGGCAAATAGCAAGTAGCTTGCAGGCTGACCCGCCCGTGTGAACGAAACAAGGGATAATAGCGTGCAATCTTGTGTAATACTCTCGCATAATCGCTTGTATAGAACCGAATTCTTGAACCGCACTTTAGCAGCTTGTTCAAAGTGTTTCGATAGGCAATTTAGTTGTGTTGCTTCCATCCTAACTTATGGTTTCTGTCTTAAAGATTCACACAATAATTTATCTCACTGCCAAGCTTTGGAGCCAATCAGAGATGAACGGTTTTTCATCATTTCACTTTAAGGGAAGGTTAAAAAATATAATTGTTTTTTCTTTAAAAGTCAACTTATTGACTCCAAAAAGTATCATGCACGACATGACAAAGGGCCCGGCACAAATCGTCGCGATGGTAAGAGAAATCAAGAAGTTTGAGGACTTGCGCGCATGGAATTACTCAAAAAGCAGATGTCTCCGGAAGCCGTCGAGACAATGGCAAGCGTGGCCGAAGCTATCAAGCATAATGAAATCAACCATACCGCCCCGACTTTGGAAAAATTGTTGGAAAGAAAACCCATCGAACTGAAAGAGTTTTTGAAAGCAACTTATTTCAACCAATAAGTTTCAGCACATTCACCCTCGCCACAGCCTCAGTGCGGTGAGTGACGCCCAGCTTACCGTAGGCATTCGTCCCGTTGGGGCGGGACTTGACGGTGTGCAGACTGATGAACAGATATCGGCAATCTCCTGGTTCCTCATTCCTGCCGCAATGAAACGCAGGATTTCGACTTCACGGGCGCTGGCGTCGATTCCGATTGTCCTTCAAATCCATAGTTGTCTCTTAGCTTGTTCTTACCTCACTCATCTTGAAGATTTGCAGAATAATACAATAATTTTCGACAATCATTATATCACTCTGCGCTCCAGGGTTACTATATTAAATGCAAGATAAAGAAAGGTTTCCGATGAAGAATGCTGACCGGTCGCTGAATTGAAAGCGATGTTCTGAATCATAATCAACATAACATGCCAAATCAAGGGCGTCATATTATGAACAAAAAACTCACTGCAATTTTGGCCGGCCTTTTTATCTCAGTGTTTAGTATTGTAACCATTTCAGAGGCGCAGACCATGAAAAACGAAGGCCTGAACGCCAAACAGGAAAAAATCGTCACCATTGCGGCCTTCACCGCCAACGGCGATCTGCAAAAACTAATAACGGCTCTGAACGAAGGGCTGGATGCCGGTTTGA
>Ga0187893_10011659_pt1 | contig 12702 bp, 8 predicted proteins | sample MA1701074metaG_FD_139574 | JGI IMG/M metagenome (GOLD analysis project Ga0187893, IMG submission 139574) | White microbial mat communities from a basaltic lava cave in the Kipuka Kanohina Cave System on the Island of Hawaii, USA - MA170107-4 metaG ...
ATCAAGACGCATCACAACGTGGGTGGCCTGCGCCCCGACCTCCCCTGGGGGCTGATCGAGCCGCTGCGGGAGCTGTTCAAGGACGAGGTGCGCCAGGTGGGCCGGGAGCTGGGGCTGCCCGAGGAGATCGTGGGCCGGCACCCGTTCCCGGGGCCGGGACTCGCGATCCGCGTTCTGGGACCGGTGACGCCCGAGCGGCTCGACGTGCTGCGGAGCGTGGACGCGATCTACATCCAGGAGATCCGGGACGCCGGCCTGTACGACCAGATCTGGCAGGCCTTCGCGGTGCTGCTGCCGATCCGGTCGGTCGGCGTCATGGGGGACGGGCGCACCTACGAGCACGTCGTCGCGCTGCGCGCCGTGACGAGCCGCGACGGCATGACGGCCGACTGGTTCCCCTTCCCGCCCGACGTGCTGGCGCGCATCAGCAACCGCGTGATCAACGAGGTGCGGGGCGTGAACCGGGTGGTCTACGACGTCAGCTCCAAGCCCCCGGCGACGATTGAATGGGAGTGAGAGCAGTCAGCTATCAGCCATCAGCGGTCCGCTAGCTGAGGGCTGACAGCTGACGGCTGACAGCTCCTAGATCTTCTTCTCATCCAACAGCTTGATCAGGTCCTTCGGCTGACTGAGCCTCGTGAGGCGCTCGGGGACGTCGGCTTCCTTGGCGAACTGCGCGAGCTTGCCCAGGACGGGCAGGTACTGGTTGGACACCTCGAGCGGCGGGGCGACGATGAGGAAGAAGAAGCGGACGGGCTTGTCGTCGATCGCCCGGTAGTCGACTCCCTCGGTGCGCCGGCCGAAGGCGACGCGCAGCCGGCTCACCACGGTGGAGCGGCAATGGGGGATGGCGATCCCCTGGCCGATGCCCGTGGAGCCCAGCGTCTCCCGCCGTTTCAGCATCTTGTACAGCTGGGCCTCCGATTTCTCGTCGAGGCGGAAGAGCCCGACGAGCTCCTTGAGGACGGCGTCCTTGGTGGTGCCGGTGAGGTGCAGCTTGACGGCGTCCTCGGAAAAGAACTCGCGCAGCAGCACGGCGAGGGTACTCCCGGGGGAATGGAGGCGGCGAAACTAACGACTGGTTGCCGCTGGCGCAACGCGCCGTTACGTTGCACAGCGTGAAGTTCCCTTATTCAGTCGAGCACGAGTTCCCGCTCTTCCTGGCCCCGATGGCGGGAGTGTCCGAGGCGCCGTTCCGGCAGGTGTGCCGCGGCTTCGGCGCCGACGTCGTCGTGTCGGAGTTCCTGTCCGCCGTGGGCATCGCCCTGGGGCGTCAGCAACTCCTGTCGAGCCTGCGCTTCGCGGCCAGCGAGCGTCCCATCGGCATCCAGCTCTACGGTGCACAGCCGGAGGTAATGGCGAAGGCGGCAAGTCTGGTGACCGAGCTGGCGGCCCCGGACTTCATCGACATCAATTTCGGCTGCCCGGTCAAGAAAGTGGTGCGTAACAACGGGGGCTCGGGGTGCCTGAAGGACCCGGCGCTCGTGGGGGCGATCATCCAGGCCGTGCGGGGCGCCACCCACCTGCCGGTGAGCGTGAAGATCCGCAGCGGCTGGGACGAGACGCAGCGCGACCCGGTGGGCATCGCGCGGCGCTGCCGTGACGCCGGAGCGCAAGCGCTGACCCTGCATCCGCGCACGCGGACCCAGATGTACTCGGGGTCCGCGGACTGGGACGAGATCGCGCGCGTGGTCGAGGCACTCGACATCCCCGTCGTGGGCAACGGCGACATCACGACGCCGGAGCAGATCCCGGCCATGCGCGCGCACACCGGGTGTGCGGGTGTGATGATCGCCCGCGGATCCTTCGGCAACCCATGGATCTTCGCGCAGGGGCAGGCGCTGCTCGCGGGGCGGGCGCGGCCGGCGGATCCGTCGCTGGGCGAGCGCCTGGCCGTGGCCCTGGCACACGCCCGGTTGGCCCTCCAGGTCGACGGGGACACGCGACACACGGCGATCGAGTTCCGCAAGCACCTGGCCTGGTACACCCGGGGGCTGGCGGGCTCGGCCGAGCTGCGCCGGCGGCTCTTCGAGATCACGTCGCTGGGTGAGGCGGACGCCCTGTTCGCGGCCTACCTGGACGGCGTGGCGGTGGAGGCAGCGGCGTGAGTTTGGAGGACGTGAGCCGCGCCGTGGAGCGGCTGGCGTTCGCGTCGATCGATCACCTCCGGCCGCTCACTCAGGGGCATCCCGAAGTCATTCTGTGCGCCGGCAAGACGCCGGCGCAGGCCGTCGCCATCGCGGAGCGGCTCGCGGCGGCGAACGGCTCCTTCCTCGCGACCCGGGCCGAGGTCGAGCACCACACCGCGCTGGCGCAGCGCTTCGCGCGGGCCGAGGTCAACGAGCTGGGTCGGACGGTGTACCTGCCGCCCGATCCGGAGCCGGCGCCGACCGGGCGTGGGACGGTGCTCATCGTGACGGCGGGCACGAGCGATTTGCCCGTCGCCGAAGAGGCCGCGGTGACCGCGCGGGCGCTGCGCAACCGCGTGGAGCGGCTGACCGACGTGGGCGTCGCGGGGATCCACCGCCTGCTCACGCAGGCCCAAGCGCTGCGCGACGCGGGCGTCGTCATCGTGGTGGCGGGCATGGAAGGGGCCCTGCCGAGCGTCGTGGGGGGCCTGGTCAAGACGCCGGTGATCGCCGTGCCCACGAGCGTGGGGTACGGCGCGTCGTTCGGGGGGCTCGCCGCACTGCTGGCCATGCTGAACTCGTGCGCCGCCGGCGTCGTGGTGGTGAATATCGACAACGGCTTCGGCGCGGCCGCGGCCGCGAGCCGCATCAACCACTCGTGAAGCCCGGTTGGTCGGCCTCCGCGCTGGTGGTGGGAGGCCTGGCCGTCGGAGCGCTGGCGATCTGGGGTGGCGGGACGTGGGCGCTCGCCGCCGGCGCGGCCGGTGTCGTGGTGGGCCTCGGGCTGGGGTTGCCGGCGGTGCTGGCGCAACGCCGGGGCGCGCGCGCGGCGGCACGGCCCAGCGACTTCGGGCACACCCTGGACCTGGTGCGGCGGGCGCACGGTGGGCTGGCGGGATGGGCGGTCGGGCTGCGCGAGGGAGCGGTCGAGGTCGGCGGTGACGCCGGCGGGCGCGAGAGCCGGCGGCGCGGCGCGGCGATCGTGCAGCTGGCCTCGGTGGACGGGCGCACGCACGTGGCGCGGGAGCCTGCCGGGACCTATGTGGCCGCGGGGGACTTCCCCTACGGTGCGGGGCTGCTGCTGGGGACCCCGGACGCGTCGCCGGACGCGGTGGCTGCCGCGACCGACGACCTGCGGCGGCTGCTGGCGAGCATGCGGCTCGCCGAGCTCGAGGTGCCGGGCGGCGGCGACCAGGGGCAGCTCGTGGCGCGCCAGCTCCGGGCGATCGCCGCGGGGGCGCAGACGCTCGAGGGGATCGCGCGGGCCGGCGTCGAGCTGGTCCAGCAGCTGACCCAACGGGGCGCGGTCGTCGTCATGCTCGACGCCCCGGCCCGCCGGGCGCACGTGGTCGCGGCGTCGTCATCGGCGGACCGCCGGCTCGAGGGGGCGACGCTGGCGCCGGAGGCGGCCGCCGTGCGGGCCATTCACTCCGCGCTTCCGGTCGTGAGCCACGGCGGGGAGGACGTCTTCGGCCCCGGCGTACCGGAGCGGCGCCGGCGGGACCGGGCCGGGACCGCGTATCCGCTGCTCGACGGCCACGTCGCGCTCGGCGCCCTCGTGCTGGTCGGGCCGCCGGTCGACGCGAGCGGCCCGCTGGCGGAGCAGATCGGCCGTCTCCTGATGGAGCTGGGCCCGCGACTGGCGGCGGCGCGGGCGGTGCACGAGGCGGAGCAGCGGGCCATCATCGATCCGCTCACCGGGTTGCGCAACCGCCGCGAGTTCGAGCGGGTGCTTGACCAGTTCCGTCACCAGGCCGCCCGGGCGCGGGAGCCCGCGACGTTGATCTATGCCGACCTCGACCACTTCAAGGCCCTCAACGACACGCTGGGCCACGCGGCGGGAGACGCCGCGCTGCGGCATGTGGCGGGCGTGCTCCAGGCGCAGATCCGTGACGGCGACCTGGTGGCGCGCATCGGCGGCGAGGAGTTCGCGGTGTGGCTGCCGCGCACGCCGCTGGCGCTGGGGCTCGAGGTGGCGGAGCGGATCCGCCGGGCCGTCGCCGGGGCGGGGTGGCGGTGGAGCGGGAATGCGTATCCGCTGAGCACGTCGTGTGGTGTCGCGGCGTACCCGGAAGGCGTGCGCGACGTCAACAACCTGCGGGGCGCCGCCGACGCGGCGTTGTACCGCGCGAAACAGGCGGGGCGCAACCGGGTTGAAAAGGCGGTCGAGAGCGACTAGGTTGACGTCGAGGGGGCGACTGGCTTCGACGGGTATGGTGAGGCTGGCGCCGCGTGCCCAGGGTTCTCGGTCACCTGGTAAATCCACTGAGAAACGTCACAACTGCCAATTCAAACCTGGCACTGGCTGCGTAAGCTTCGGCTTCACGCACCTGCGTGAGTGGCAGCCCGCCTGAGGCGGCGCTCGCGTATCGCAAAGTCGGGCTGGCGTGACCCGGGGCTCCGCCGGGTGACGCGAGAGCAATTCGGGGCTTGTCGCGACCGAGGCCGGCGAGGCGCCGAGGCCGCGAGACACTCTAAGCGTCGCCTACGCACGTAGACGCGACTGCGGAATCACGCTCGGACCGGGGTTCGATTCCCCGCGCCTCCATGAGGGAGGACGGTGGAGGTTGTGGAGGATGGTGGAGGTAGCGCCGAACACGCGCAGCCCGGGCTGCCCAATCCCGGAGTCCCGATGCCTCGCCCCTCCGCCGTGCGCACCGCTCTTGTGTTCCTCGCCGTCCTCACCGTCGGCGCCCCGCCCGCCGCCGGCCAGCAGGCCGAGCACAAGTTCCCGCCCGACTCCCTCACGAATCTCAAGGTCTTCCCGAAGAACATCCCCGTCCGCGCCCTGATCGACACGATGCGCGGGTTCACCTTCGCGCTCGGCGTGCGCTGCGAGTACTGCCACGTGGGAGAGGCGGGCCGGCCCCTGACGACGTTCGATTTCGGGTCTGACGACAAGCGCAACAAACGCACCGCACGCGTCATGCTCGACATGGTCAAGCACATCAATGGGATGCATCTCGCGGACGTGCCGGAGCGGTCCAGGCCACCCGTGGTGGTCACGTGCGAGACCTGCCACCGCGGGCGGACGAAGCCCGAGCGCCTCCGGGACGTGCTCGCGCGGCAGCTGGCCGACAGCGGGCTCGAGGCTACCGTGCGCCTGTACGGCAGCCTGCGCGAGCGCTACTACGGTGCACAGGCCTTCGACTTTCGTGAAGGGACGCTGAACCGATTCGCGGGCGATCTGGTTCGCGCCGGCCAGACGGACAACGCGCTGGCCATCGCGCGGCTGAACAGCGAGCAATTTCCCGCGTCGGGCCAGCCGCTCGTCGCGATGAGCGAGGCCTACCTCGCCAAGGGCGATACGGCGAACGCTGTCGCGAGCCTGCGGGCGGCGGCCGCCAAGGACACGACGCTCGCCGGGCAGATACGCCGGCGGTTGCAGGCGCTGGGAGGCTGAGACCTCCACCGTCCTTCACAACCTCGCAGCCGCGCGTATATTCGCCGTTCACCTAACGCCCTAGGATGCGCCATGAACGCGGTGCTCGATCTGTTCAACGTGCTGCATGAGCCGACGGCGGTATTCGAGCGGGTGCGGGAGAAGCCGCGCTGGCTCGTGCCCCTGCTGATCAACATCGCGCTGCTCATGGTGCTGACGTTCGTGCTGCGGCCGTACTACATCGCGGCGTTCCAGGGGGTGGCAGGCTCCCTGCCGCCCGAGCAGGCGGCCCGGATGCCCAGCCCGCAGACCCAGGCGATGTTCGGCGTGATCTTCACGCCCCTCGCGGTGTTTCTCGGGGTGCTGGCTGGCGCGGGGCTGCTGTGGGTCGCGGGCGCGCTCACCGGCGCCGAGGCGCGCTACAAGATGATGCTGGCCGTGCTGTCGCACAGCTACATCACGTTCGTGCTGTACAGCGTCGTCGCGGGGCTGGTCCTGTTTACGCGCGGCGTCGAGAGTGTATCGGGGATGGAGGACCTACGGCCGGCACTGGGACTCGACCTGCTGGCGCCCGACGCCGGCCGGTTCCTGGGAGCGTTCCTGAACGGCATCAACCCGTTCTCGATCTGGGGGGTGTGGTTGACGGGGGTAGGGGTGTCGGTGACGCACAAGACCTCGCGCGGGACAGGAATGACGGTCGCGGCGATCGCGTACCTGATCGGACTCGCGATCTCGTCGGCGTTGCAGATGCTCCAGGGGGGGCCGCGCTAAAGCAGGACGGTGGAGGTTGATGGTGGTCCACGGTCAACCTCCACCAACCTCCATCACCTCCACCACCTTCTTTCTTTCGCTACACCGTCGCCCTCGTGCGATCGATGACGCCCGCCTCCTCGAGCGCCGCCTGCGCGGCCGCGAGGCGGGCGATGGGCACGCGGAACGGCGAGCACGACACGTAGTTCATCCCGACGCGGTGGCAGAACTTGACCGACGACGGGTCGCCCCCGTGCTCGCCGCAGATGCCGATCTTGAGCGTGTGCCGGCCCCCCCGGCCCAGCCGCACCGCCAGCTCGATGAGCTTGCCGACGCCACCCTGGTCGAGCACCTGGAAGGGGTCCTCGGCGAGGATCCCGGCGTCCACGTAGAAAGGCAGGAACCGGCCGGCGTCGTCGCGTGACAGGCCGAACGTCGTCTGGGTGAGGTCGTTCGTGCCGAAGGAGAAGAACTCGGCCTCGCGCGCGATCTCGTCGGCGGTGAGCGCGGCGCGCGGCAGCTCGATCATGGTGCCCACGAGGAACGGCACGGCGCGCCCCTCGGCCGTGAACACCTCCTGTGCCACGCGTCGCACGATGTGCGCCTGGCGCCGCAGCTCCTCGACGTGCGCCACCAGCGGGATCATCACCTCGACCAGCACTTTGCGGCCCCGGCCGGCCACCCGGCACGCCGCCTCGAAGACGGCGCGCGCCTGCATGTCGGTGATCTCGGGGTAGGTGATGCCGAGCCGGCAGCCGCGGTGGCCCAGCATCGGATTCACCTCGACCAGCGCGTCCACCATGCGCTTGAGCTCGGCCGGCGAGCGCTGCATGGCACGGCCCAGCACCGCCAGCTCCTCACGGGTGTGCGGCAGGAACTCGTGCAGCGGAGGGTCGAGCAGCCGGATCGTGACGGGGAAGCCCGCCATCGCCTCGAAGATGCCCTCGAAGTCGGCCCGCTGCATCGGCAGGAGCTTCGCCAGGGCCCGGCGCCGGCCCGCCTCGTCGGGCGCGAGGATCATCTCGCGCATCGCCGTGATGCGGTCGCCCTCGAAGAACATGTGCTCGGTACGGCACAGACCGATGCCCTCGGCGCCGAGGTCGCGGGCGCGCCGTGCGTCCGCGGGGGTGTCGGCGTTGGCCCGGACGCGCAGTCGACGGCGCGCGTCGGCCCACGCCATCAGCCGGCCGTAGTCGCGGCCCACCTTGGGCTGCACCAGCTTGGCGGCACCCAGCAGCACGCGGCCCGTGGTGCCATCCACGGTGATCACCTGACCCCGCTTGACGACCCGGCCGTTGGCGCGGAACCGCCCCGCGGCGGGCTCGACCTCGACGTCCTTCGCCCCGACGACACAGGTTTTGCCCATGCCGCGCGCCACAATCGCGGCGTGGCTCGTCATCCCGCCCCGGGCCGTGAGCACCGCCCGCGCGGCGACGATGCCGTGAAAATCCTCCGGCGACGTCTCGGGCCGGACCAGGATGACGTGTCGTCCCTTCTTTGCCAGCGCCTCGGCCTCGTCGGCCTCGAAGACGGCCTCCCCGGTCGCGGCCCCGGGCGAGGCCGGGAGGCCCTTGGCCACCAGGGTCACGGCCGCGCGGGGATCGACCATCGGGTGAAACAGCTGGTCGAGGTCCTCGGGGGGAACCCGCTGCACCGCTTCATCCGGGGAGATCAACCCCTCGTCCACCATCTCGACGGCGACACGAACGGCGGCGACGCCCGTGCGCTGCGCCCGCCGGGTCTGGAGGATGTAGAGCTTGGCGTGCTCGAAGGTGAACTCGATGTCCTGCACGTCGCGGAAATGGCGCTCCAGCTTGTCGGCCAGGCGCCCCAGCTCGCCGTGGATCTTCGCGAGCTTCCCGCGCTTGAGCTTGCCGAGCGGCAAGGGCGTGCGTGCACCCGAAACGACATCCTCACCCTGGGCGTTGGTGAGGTAGTCGCCGTTCAGCACCGCTTCCCCCGTGCGGCAGTCCCGCGTGAACGCGACCCCGGTGCCGCAGTCGTCGCCCATGTTGCCATAGACCATCGCCACGACGTTGACCGCCGTGCCGAGGTCGTCGGGGATACCGTGAACCTTGCGGTAGTCCACGGCGCGCCGCGTGTGCCAGCTCTTGAAGACCGCCTCGATGGCCCCCCACAGCTGCCCGATCGGATCGTCGGGGAAGGGGAGACCGGTGCGCGCCTGGATGATCGCCTTGAACTCGTGCACCAGTGCTTTGAGGGCGTCCGGCGGGAGGTCGATGTCCCGCTCCACGCGGTGGCGCCGCTTGAGCTCCTCGAGCACCTCCGCGAAGGGGGCCTTGCCGAGATCGAACACCACGTCGCCGTACATCTGGACGAACCGCCGGTAGGAGTCGTAGGCGAACCGGGGGTTCCTCGATCCGGTGAGCAGGCCCTGCACGGTATCGTCGTTGAGGCCGAGGTTGAGGATGGTCTCCATCATGCCCGGCATGGAGACGGCCGCCCCCGAGCGAACGGACACCAGGAGGGGGTTCTGCGGGTCGCCGAGCTTCTTCTTCGTGGCCTGCTCGAGCTGCTTGAGATGCCGGCCCACTTCTTCCCGCAGGGCGTCGCTGAACGTGCCCTGCTCGAGATAGGCCAGGCACAGCTTGGCCGACAGCGTGAATCCCGGGGGCACGGGCAGCCCGAGGTTCGCCATTTCCGCGAGTCCCGCGCCCTTGCCGCCGAGCACGTCGCGCATCGCGGCCGAGCCGTCCGCCCGGCCGGGTCCGAAGAAGTAGACGAAGCGCTCGAGCGACGGCACGGCTAGACGGAGATGGCGGGCGCGGGCGGCGCCTCGTGGCGGTGCCGGGCCAGGTCGTCGGGGATAGCCGTCGGGTAGTCGCCCGAGAAGCAGGCGTGGCAGAACGTCGCGGCGTCGCCGCCGGCCGCGCGGAGCATGCCGTCGAGCGAGAGGTAGCCCAGCGTGTCCACGCCGAGGTGGCGGCGGATCTCCTCGACCGTGTGGGTGGCGCCGATCAGCTCCTCATGGGTCGGGGTGTCGATGCCGTAGTGGCACGGCCCGGTGATGGGGGGCGAGGCGACGCGGAAGTGCACTTCGCGGGCGCCGGCCTGGCGAATCATGTGGACGAGGCCGCGGCTGGTCGTTCCCCGCACGAGTGAATCGTCCACCACGACCACGGACCGGCCGGCGAGCACCTCGCGCACCGGGTTGAACTTGATCTTGACCTTCGCGTTGCGGCCCGCCTGGGTGGGATTGATGAAGGTGCGGCCCACGTAGTGGTTGCGGATCAGGGCGTGCTCGAGCTTGATCCCGGCCTGCTCGGCGAAGCCCAGCGCCATGGCGTTGGCGGAGTCCGGGACCGAGAAGGCGCAGTCGGCGCCGGGTACCGGGTGCTCGCGGGCCAGCTCGCGGCCCAGGGCGCGGCGCACGCCGTCCACCGAGCGGTGGAACACCATGCTGTCGGGGCGCGAGAAGTAGACCAGCTCGAAGACGCAGCGCCGATGCGGCTTGGCCGACAGGCGCGGCAGCGGCTCGATCTCGTGACCGCGGATGCGCACGAAGTCCCCCGGCTCCAGCTCGCACACGACCGGAGCGCCCATGAGGTCGAGGGCGCAAGTCTCCGACGCCACGATCGTCCCGGAGCCGAGCCGCCCGAGCACGAGCGGGCGGAAGCCGCGGGAGTCCACGACCGCGTAGAGCGTCCGGCCGACCGTGATGACGAGGGAGTAGGCGCCCTCGACGCGCTCCAGCGCGTCGCGGATCTGATCCTCAGGCTCGGCACCGGCGGAGCGCGCGATCAGGTGGATCAAGACCTCGCTGTCCGACGACGTCTGGAAGATCGATCCCTGATCCACGAGGCCGGCGCGCAGCTCGATCGCGTTGGTGAGGTTGCCGTTGTGCGCCAGCGCCAGCGGGCCCTCGCGATAGCGGGCGAGGATCGGCTGCGCGTTCGCCAGCACGGAGGAGCCGGCGGTGGAATACCGCGTGTGCCCGATTGCGACGTCGCCCGGGAGACCGGCCAGGACCGGCTCGGTGAAGATGTCGGCGACGAGGCCCATGCCGCGGTGCGCGCGCGCGACGCCCTCGCCGTCCAGCGCGACGATGCCGGCCGACTCCTGGCCACGGTGCTGCAGGCTGTAGAGGCCGAGGTACGCCGCCTGCGCGGCGCTGGGGGTACCGGAGATGCCGATGATGCCGCACATCGCGGCTTAGTCTCCCATGCGGCGGGGAATCGCCTGGAAATATACCTCGCGCAGCGCCCGGACGGGCTGCTCGAGGGCCTCGTCGCGCAGCCGCAGGCGCAGGGCGCCGTCGCGCCGATCGACGCGGCCGACCACCTGCGCCGGCACGCCGAGCTCGGCCGCGAGCGCCGTCACCGCCGCGACCCGCTCGGGGGCGCAGGTGACGATCGCCCGCCCGTGAGACTCGCTGAACAGCAGCTCGTGCGCCAGTAGAGGCGCGCCGTAGGCGGTGAGGTCGGCCTCGAGTCCGAAGCCGGTCGGGTCGTAGGCGTCGCCCATCGCGACCTCGGCGAGGGCGATCCCGAGGCCGCCGTCCGCGCAGTCGTGCGCGGAGCGTAGCAGGCCGCGTTCGCCCGCGGCCACGAGCAGGTCGACCAGCCGGCGCTCGGCCTCGAGATCGACCGCGGGCGGCGTGCCGCCACGGAATCCGTGCACGGCTTCCCACAGCGCCGAGCCGCCCAGCTCGGGCCGCGTGGCTCCGAGCACGATCACCACGTCACCGGCGGCGCGGGCATGGCTGGGCACGACGCGGTCGGCGCGGGCGAGCAGTCCCACCATGCCCACGACCGGAGTGGGATCGACGGCGCCCGCCGGGCTCTCGTTGTAGAACGACACGTTGCCGCCCGTGACCGGCGTCCCCAGCGCGCGGCAGGCGTCCGCCATGCCACGGCAGGCTTCGCGGAACTGAAAGAAAACGGCGGGCCGCTCGGGGCTGCCGAAGTTGAGGCAATTCGTGATGCCGAGGGGGCGGGCGCCCGTGCACGCCACGTTGCGGGCCGCCTCCGCGACGGCGGCCTTGCCGCCCTCGTACGGATCGAGCAGCACGTAGCGACTGTTGCCGTCCACGGTGACGGCAAGCGCGAACGCCGCGTCACGCACGCGAATCACGCCCGCGTCACCCCCCGGTCCCAGGACCGTCGCGGCCCGGACGGTCGAGTCGTACTGCTCGTAGACCCAGCGCTTGGACGCGATGGGCGGATGATCCAGAAGGCGGAGGAGGCACTCCTCGGGGGAAGGGGGAACGGGGAAGGGGGAAGGGTACTGGTGGCGCAGCTCGGCGCTGCGGGGATCCTCCTCGGCCACGGGGTCGTAGACCGGGCAGTCGTCGATGAGGCGGCGGCCCGGGATCTCGGCGACGATCTGGTCGCCCCAGGTCGCGCGGTAGCAGCCGTCATCGGTGACGCGGCCGATCGGCGTCGCCTCGAGCTCCCACTGCGCGGCGATCGCCTGGGCCGCCGCGACGCGGTCGGCCCGCGCCACCACGAGCATGCGCTCCTGGGACTCCGAGAGCAGGATCTCGTAGGGCGTCATGCCCGGCTCCCGGGTGGGGACCAGCGCGAGATCGATCTCGACGCCCACGCCCCCGCGGGCGGCCATCTCCGCCGACGAGCTGGTGAGGCCCGCGGCGCCCATGTCCTGGATCGCCACAATGGCACCCGAGGCGATCAGCTCGAGGCTTGCTTCGAGCAGCAGCTTCTCGGTGAACGGGTCGCCCACCTGCACCTGGGGGCGGCGGCGCTCGCTGTCGTGGGTCAGCTCCTCTGATGCGAACGCCGCGCCGTGGATGCCGTCGCGCCCCGTGCGGGCGCCGACCACGAGGAGCACATTGCCCACGCCGTGGGCGGCGGCTCGCATCAGGTCGCGTTCGCGCAGCAGGCCGACGCACATGGCGTTGACGAGCGGATTGCCGGCGTACGCCGGCGCGAAGTCCACCTCGCCGCCCAGGGTGGGCACGCCCACGCAGTTGCCGTAGTCCCCGATGCCGCGCACGACGCCCGCGAACAGGTAGCGGTTGCGCGCCTCGTCGAGCGGGCCGAAGCGAAGGCTGTTGAGGAGGGCCACGGGGCGCGCTCCCATCGTGAACACGTCGCGCAGGATGCCGCCGGCCCCGGTGGCCGCGCCCTGGTAGGGCTCCACCGCCGAGGGGTGGTTGTGGGACTCGATCTTGAACGCGACGGCCCACCCGTCGGGCAGCCTCAAGACGCCCGCGTTCTCGCCGGGGCCCTGCACGACCTGGGGGCCGGTGGTGGGGAACTTCCGCAGCACGCGGCGCGAGTGCTTGTAGGAGCAGTGCTCGCTCCACAGTGCGGAGAAGATGCCCAGCTCGGCGAAGGTGGGGGCGCGGCCGAGCAGGGCTTCGATGCGGCGGTATTCGTCGTCGGTGAGCCCGTGCTCGGCGACGAGCGCCGGCGTGACGGGTGGATCCCCCGGAAGGGCCCGGGCCGTCATGACGGC
>Ga0187893_10011660_pt1 | contig 12700 bp, 13 predicted proteins | sample MA1701074metaG_FD_139574 | JGI IMG/M metagenome (GOLD analysis project Ga0187893, IMG submission 139574) | White microbial mat communities from a basaltic lava cave in the Kipuka Kanohina Cave System on the Island of Hawaii, USA - MA170107-4 metaG ...
GGCTCCGACCCCGGTCATGTGATGGCCGAGCTGTTCGGCAAAGCGACAGGCCTGTGCCAGGGCAAAGGGGGCTCCATGCACCTCGTGGATGCCACGCGCCGATTTATGGGCGGCTACGCCATTGTCGGAGGTCACATTCCCCTTGCCACAGGCCTCGCATTCGCGACCAAGTATCAGTCGCTCGACCTCGTGACCGTCTGCTTCTTCGGTGAAGGGGCCATTCCGAGCGGTCAGGCACACGAAGCGCTTAATTTGGCTGCCTTGTGGAAACTTCCTGTGATCTTCGTCTGCGAGAACAACCGCTACGGCATGGGAACGCCGGCTGAACGAGCTATCGCACTCTATGCGGACGTGGCAGAGACGGCCCGCTCCTATGGCATTGGGGCCGAGCGCGTAGATGGGATGGATGTATTGGCCGTGCGCGAAGTGATGCGCAAGGTCGTCGAGCAGGTGCGCGCCGGGCATGGACCATTTTTTATCGAGGCGATGACCTATCGGTTCATGGGCCACTCAATGTCCGACCCGGCACACGGACACTACCGGAAAAAAGAAGAAGTGGATGAACATCGTAAACGCGACCCGCTTCAACTGCTGAAGCAGACTATCCTGAGCAACAAGCTCGGCGCCGAGTCCGATTTCATACAGCTTGAGCAGGACGTCGGCGAGGTCATGGCGGCTGCCATCAGATTCGCGGATGAGAGCCCATTCCCAACTCCATCGGACTTGTACACCCACGTGATGCAGGAGGACTAAGAGCCCATGCTGATGTCCTATCGGGAAGCGCTGAACCAAGCTATGCGGGAGGAGATGCGGCGCGACTCGCGTATTTTTCTCATCGGCGAGGAAGTGGGCTACTACCAGGGCGCCTTCAAAGTCAGCAAGGGTTTCGTGGAGGAATTCGGCCCGCAACGGGTGGTGGATACTCCGATCACGGAAGCCGGCTTCACGGGTCTGGCAATCGGCGCCGCTATGGCGGGGCTGCATCCCATCGTCGAACTGATGACTATGAATTTCGGAATTCTTGCTTTGGATCAGATTGTCAACAACGCCGCAAAAGTTCATTACATGTCGGGAGGTCAGCTGTCAGTGCCGCTGGTGATTCGCGGACCTGGCAGCGCCGCTCACCAGTTAGGCGCGCAGCATTCGCAAAGTCTGGAGGCCTGGTTCTGTTACGTGCCGGGATTGAAAGTGATTGCGCCGGCCACGCCCCACGATGCAAAGGGCCTACTCAAAAGCGCGATCCGGGACAACAATCCAGTTATCTTCATCGAAGCACAGTTGTTGTATGGAACGAAGGGGGACGTCGGAGACGGTGAGTACATGATCCCCATCGGTCTCGCCGAGGTGAAGCGTGCCGGACAGGATGCGACGATCGTCGCCTATTCGAAGATGCTCCTGCTGGCGATGGAGGCAGCCGACCAGTTGAGTCGAGAAGGCATCGAGGTCGAGGTCATCGATCCACGCACCCTCAAACCCTTAGACATCTCAACAATCGTAGCCTCAGTCAAAAAGACCGGACGTCTCGTGATCATCGAAGAAGGTTGGCGGTTCTGCGGGCTGGGTGCACAGATTGCCGAGAGCGTGTATGCAGCGGCGTTCGATTACCTGGATGCTCCCATCCAGCGCGTCACCGGCGAAGATGTGCCGATGCCCTATAGTCGCCCATTGGAAGACGCCGCCATCCCGGACAAGCCGCGCGTCATCAAAGCCGTCAGAGCCGTGTGCGGCACACGGTAAGCAAGGAGGCACGATCACCCATGTCATCACAAACCCCAACTCACCATCACATTGAGATCACGGAGATGCTCGTTCGACTCTATGTGTTCCTCACGCAGTATCTCGATCGCTGCCTCGATGAGTCAGCCAGGAAGGCGTATCCGGACGAGGAACTGCACGTGCATCTCTCCACGACGCGCGAAGCGATGGCCGACATTCTCGTTGTGAATCCAGTGGTCAAGAGCAAAGTCGAGAAGGAATGCAAGGACGTGCTCGCCCTCGGGGCTGCGATCCTGAAAGGCGGCCATGAGCGAGCCTCGGCGATGGAGCCGATGCGGGCGCAACGCGCCATCCTGAAGAACAAGACCATTGCATTGAGCGATCTTTTGGGTGTGTTCCGGGCTCTCTGATATCAGGAAACGCGTGACGCGCGGGATATGCGAGAAAGGCGCGACACGGACAGTGTAGATGTCCACCTCATTTATCCGTCTCGCGCGGATTTTTATCCATGATTTGCCATGTCGAATCAGACACAAGAGAAACATCAATTGGCCGGCTTCGATGCACGCGAACGGGGTTTCAGTAGACCAGTCGTGTATGAGCAAGCCGATGGAGGCTATCAAGCTATTCTGCGATATGAAACGACGCGAGTGGTCACCGCCACACAAGCCACGACGGGAGCGGCGCTGGAGGAACTCATTCGCACGCTCCAAGGACAGGGCTATTCGCAACTACGCAGCCAACTGAGCGTCCGACAGGGCGCCTACTTGGGATCTCAGGAGCCTTGGATTGAGTATCCGGATCCGGTGCGCGATACGGAGCAAGAGGGTGGGTGGCTGAAGCGATTATTTCGCTCTTTCTTGCGGCGAAGTGAGGACACGCATGGCTAGCCGCGTCGTCATGCCAAAATTAACAGATACGATGGAAGAAGGCGTCCTTCTTGCCTGGAAGAAGCGCGAAGGGGATTCGGTGCAGGCAGGGGAGGCGCTCGCTGAAATCGAAACCGACAAGGCCATCATGGATCTTGAGGCCTTTGCCTCCGGTATCCTGCGCAAGATCCTGGTGCAGGAGGGGGCCACCGTCATGTCCGGAACGTTGATCGGCGTCATCGGTGGGGCGGATGAAGACATCACCGCGGCATTGACCGACAAGATTACGGCGGCGCCGTCGGCCGCGGGTGGAACGAAGGCAAGTTTGCCTCCTGCTGCCGGTCCGGCGCCTGTCTTACCAGCGGGTCCACAAGACACTCGTGTCATCGCCTCGCCTCGTGCGAAAGCGCTGGCTGCCGACCGAGGCATCGATCTTTCCACCATCACGGGAACAGGTCCCGGCGGGCGGATTGTGGAAGAAGACGTCGTGAAGGCCCCTGCGACGCCGACGCTGCCGGCTGGAACAGATCAACCGCTGAGCCAGATGCGGAAAGCCATTGCACGAGCGACGGCACAGAGCAAAGCGCCGGTGCCGCACTTTTATCTGACGAGCGAGATCAATATGAAGCAGGCTGAGCGATTTCGTGATCAGTTGAAAAAGAACCGAACAACACATCCCTCCGTCACCGACTTGCTGATCAAAGCCGCAGCGATCACGCTCACCCGCCATCCGTACATCAATGTGTCCTTCACCGGCCCTGCCATCAGGCGGCATGCGAGCATCGATATCGGCATCGCCGTCGGCCTCGGTGATGGCTTGATCACACCGGTCATTCGCAATTGCGGCACGAAGTCGCTGGATGAGATCTCGGCCGAATCGCGGACGCTGATCGACCGGGCCAGAGAGAAACGCTTGCAGCCGCAGGAATACGCGGACGCCACGTTCTCGATCTCGAATTTGGGAATGTTCGATGTAGAAAACTTCATTGCGGTCCTCATCCCTCCGCAGGCCGCATCCATCGCGGTAGGTGCCATCCGCGACGTTCCCGTCATCAAGGACGGTGCAGTCAAGGCGGGCCGACGCATGAAGGTGACGCTATCCTGCGACCACCGGGCGCTGGATGGTGTACAAGGGGCCAACTTCCTGAAGGAATTTAAACGTATCCTTGAACATCCTTCAGAGTTGGTCTCCCCCAAGGAGACTTCATGACCTTCATTCCGGCCGACCAGCTCCGGTCTTCGTACTCTGATTCATCCAAGGCTATCAGTTTTCAGCCTTCAGCTCTCAACTCTTCCAGGCGCCTTCCGTCCTGGTTCAAAGTCGAAGCGAAAACCGGCCCAGACTACCTCGACATCAAGCGGACGATGGACAGGCTCAAGCTCCATACCATTTGCGAGGAAGCGCGATGCCCGAACCGATGGGAATGTTGGAACGCGCGCACCGCGACGTTCCTCATTCTGGGCGACATCTGCACCAGACGCTGCCACTACTGTTCAGTCGAGACAGGCCGTCCGTTGGCAATCGATCCTGCAGAACCGCGTCGCGTCGCAGAGGCGATCCAGATACTGAGCCTCAGACATGCCGTGATCACATCGGTGAACCGGGATGAACTGGAGGATGGCGGCGCCGCAATCTTTGCCGAAACGATCAGGCAGACCAGACAGCTCAGCCCGGATTGTACGATTGAAGTATTGATTCCGGACTTCGAGGGAAATGAAACAGCCCTCGCGATGATCTGTGCCGAGAAGCCGGAGATTCTGAATCACAACATTGAAACCGTCCGGAGGTTGTTTCCAGCAATCAGACCACAAGGGAGATATCAACGATCGATCGAGTTACTCGGCAAGGCAAAGGAATTGGGCATGCGCACCAAATCCGGGTTGATCCTCGGGATGGGAGAAACCATTGATGAAGCTCGCGAAGTCATGCGCGACCTCCGCTCCGTCGGCTGTGATATCATGACCATTGGTCAGTACCTTCAACCGACAAAAGGACATGTGCCTGTCGCTCGGTTCTACGATCCCAGCGAGTTTGCCCTGTTCAAAGAGGAGGGGAGGGCCCTTGGCTTCACCCACGTCGAATCAGGCCCGCTCGTCCGCAGTTCTTACCACGCAGAGCAACAGGTAGCCTCCGAAACGTGAAGGAGATGTCTCGGCCATGAGTCACGACCACGTTGTCATCATCAGCGCTCATCCCGATGACATGGAAATCGGCATGGGCGGGACGGTCGCCAAACTGGTGGATTCCATGGCTGTGATTACTTCCGTCGTCATGACGAACGGTGGCCGGTCATCGAATCCATTCGCGTTGACGGAGCAGCGGATGGCCGACGTAAGAAGAGAGGAAGCGCTTCGAGCCGCCGCCGTCTTGGGAGTCAAAGATGTGATCTTTTGTGACGAACCGGACGCGGCGGACGAGATCAATACGAAGGCTGTAAAACGGAAACTTGTCCAGACGATCGCTCGCCTCCGACCGACGGAGGTCTACACGCTGGATGAGGAACTTGACCGGCATCCGGCGCACCGCCTGGCCGGCAAGCTGGCACGGGAAAGTGTTCTTGAAGCCGGCATCGTCCTAAGCGGCGGCCTTTGGGCGTATGAAATCTGGAGCCTCTTCACAACCTGGGACCGTCTTGAGTACATCGACAGCTGTATGGCCAAGAAGATGGCTGCCATCGCGGAACATCAAAGTCAGGTGGCATCGATACCCTATGGGGAAGGGGTCATGGGATTGAACCGCTGGCGAGCCGTGTTCGCCGATCCCAAGGCCAACACGCCGACAGGTGTGTATGCGGAAGTCTTTCGACGGATTGAGCTCTCTCTTCGTTCCACATAAGTTCTCTTTCGCCACCGCATTCTCCTACATCGCCCGCAGGACAGTGGGCAAGACTGCCGAAACAGGTTGATCTGGTTTGTTTTGTTCATCTGGTTAACCTACTTCAACCAAACACACCAAATAGACCAGATAAACAAGAGAAACGATCCGCTCACCCGCCGCGATCAGCGACGAATGTCCCTGTTCTTTGTAACGACGATTCGCGTACCATTGACGCAATATGGACAGCCTTCATCAACTTGAAACGATTATTTTGCTCCTGGTCGCTGTACTCGCCCTTGCTGCGTTCGCACGGAAACTCGTCGTTCCCTATCCCATCTTGCTGGTGATCGGAGGGTTGGTCTTAGGCCTCGTTCCCGGTGTGCCGTCGTTTCGACTTGATCCTGACATCGTGTTCCTGGTCTTTCTCCCTCCTATCCTTTGGGCTGCGGCCTACTTCACCTCCTGGCGTGATTTTCGGTCAAACCTTCGCCCGATCACGCTGCTGGCAGTGGGACTCGTCCTGGCGACCACCGCCGCCGTCGCGGTCGTCGCACATATCATGCTTCCGGGATTGGGTTGGGCTGGGGCCATTGCACTGGGGGCCATTGTTTCACCGCCCGACGCCGTGTCAGCCACTGCGGTCGCGAAACGACTAGTCCTTCCGCGTCGCGTTGTGACCATCCTGGAAGGGGAGAGTCTCGTGAACGATGCGACGGCACTCATTCTCTATCGCGCGGCAGTCATGGCCGCGATCAGCGGTACGTTCATGATGAGCGAGACTGTGCTGGACTTCTTCCTGGCGGCGGGAATGGGTGTCGTGATTGGACTCTTGGTCGGCGTGGTAGCCCGCTGGGCACTGAAGTTGATGAAAGACAGTTTCAGCGAGATTGCGGTCACATTGTTATCCCCCTATATCGCCTGGGTCTTGGCCGAACAGGCTCACGCGTCCGGCGTGCTGGCCTGTGTGGCGGGAGGTCTCTATCTTCGCCAACATTTCAGCGAGGCTGTTGCGCCGACAACAAGGATTCAAGCGAGAGCTGTGTGGGATTTTCTTGTGTTCGTGCTCAACGGAGTCATTTTTATTTTGATCGGCCTGCAACTCGGCGCGCTCCGGGAAGCCATCCCATCTGGAATGTTTGTACCTCTCATGCTCACAGGGGCACTCGTAAGCCTCACTGCGATCGTGGTGCGCCTGATATGGGTACCGCTAGCCGCATGGATTCCAAGACTACTCAGCTCCTCGCTGCGAGCACGCGACCCGATGCCGCATTGGTCTGTTCTGTTCATTATCGGCTGGACCAGCATGCGTGGGATCGTCTCTCTTGCCGCAGCATTGGCCCTGCCGCTGACCACTGCCTCAGGAGCGCCGTTTCCATTTCGGGCAGAGATCATTTTGATCACCTTTTCGGTGATTCTCGCCACGTTGGTTCTACAGGGCTTATCGCTCACACCATTGATTCGTGCTCTGAACTTAAAGGAAGACGGAGCGCTGGAACGTGAAGAGATGCAGGCGCGTGAACATGCCGCGACAGCTGCGCTTGTACGCCTGGATGAAGTCGCAAACGAAGGATGGCCGCTTCCCGAGCACCTTGACCAAATGCGCGTTCACTATGGCGACCGCGTACAACGCTACACCACGGATGGAACGGCTCCCGAGTGTACGGCAGGAGCCATCGAGATATTCCGGCGTTTACGGCATGAGACGTTGACCGCAGAACGCTTAGCGGTGATCGGTCTACGGAACGAAGGTGTCATCAGCGATGATGTGCTGCATCGCATCGAGCACGAGTTGGATGTGGAGGCGCTTCAACTCGGGATCGGTGAGCGGCGAGTTTCATCAGGAGGGGACAATTCCGGGTAGGGGCATGAATCGGCATCCGCGCGGTAGAGCCCTGGAGCCGACGCGAATCCTTACCAGTCACCCGCTGTTCCATCCTGGCATTGACGCGCATTCGATAGCAGTTGATAGGACACGGGGGCATCCTTCAGATCAGGTTCATCGGGGCGCAGCATCGTAAATTCAATCTTTTCATTCGCGAACGTTTCGTCACCGGTTCGCAGCACACTCTCCCGGTTCAGGATCTTCATGGCGTTGAGGCGAGAGATTTTGAGCGGAAAGGTCCCGAACTGGTCCCCTGACAACGAGGTGGCCTGAATCGTCATCCGGCCGCGATCCGTATATATGAACTGACGCAGTGCCTCGTCGATCGGAGTCTTCACACTGATGACCCCGGACGTCATTGGTGCGATCGCCGGTAGCATGATGACATACGTGGCGGGGGTATCCTTCGCCGTCGTGTCCAACGACCCGGTCGCTTCCACATTCGATGTCGCAAACAGTGTGGTGGAGGGGCGAAGGAGAGGGGATTTGATAGCCATGCGGAGATTCGTAATGCGCTGGTCCATCACATTTTCAATGAGAAACTTGATCAAGACCCATGACTGCGGATCAGGGGTCCTGGCCCGGCCTTTCGGCAAGGCCTGTTCGATTCGCCGGAGACGGCAATCGGACACCAGGTTACGATTTTCATAAAAATAGGCTTTGGTGTTCCCCTCCAACACAAAAGCACGCTCGTACGTGTAGAAGGCGACGCCGACATGGATAGGAGTCGGCTTGAACCAGGACACAACCAGAGGAACGAGGAACAGTACCAACGAAGCAGAAAATCCAACGATGATCAATTTATTGAGCCGGCTTTGCCGCCCGAACCACCTCCACCATTCCTTGAGGAGCATCATGTCCGTTCACTCAAACTGAGTCGTTCACCAACCGCCGCACATAATGAACCAATCGTTCCGCCGTATGTTTCGGAGTCTCAACCGTCTCGATCCCGAACTCCTGACCGCGTGACCACCGCACGACGGCGTTCGATACGTCGATACGTTGCTCATTCGGCAGCGTGACGGTCAACGAGAGGCTTTCCCCTGGTCGCATCGGCAGATCTCCTGAGAGACGCCAACCTGAACGCGAGAGATTCCACACAGTGCCGACACCTGTAAAAGGGCCAGCCGAGTACGAGACAACACACTGCACCGGAAAGCCGCGGAAGAGACGAATCGAGAAGGGCATAGCGGCCTCGTGAGAGAGTCGTATTGTAGGGGCGGGGACAATCAAACCGCAAGGCGTCGTGCGTATCAGCCGTTTGATGTTCACGCCAGTCGCTGACCTCTTTGTCTTCCCATTGGCAGTAGCAATCTTCTGCGCCCATTCCACGAACCGACTGAATAATCTTCTTGACTCGGACCACACAGCGCGCTACATTCGCCTGCCTTTCCCTTAGGAAAACAGATGAAATAGACGTATTTCATCCTCGCACCCCATCGCAGCTGAAGCACACCAGCCCACTCATCACCTCTATAAGGAGTCGACTCTCATGAATGGAACAAAAGACAAAACCATCGCGTTGAACGTGCGCTTGAAACCTAGCGAACCCTCCGCGCATCCGCGCGCGACGAACTATACCAACGTCGGGGTGGCACAGGGAATCGCCTATCTCGATTTCGGCTTCATCGAACCAGGACTTCTACTAGCCATTGCCAAAACCGCGAAGGATGGCCAGGCCGCGCCAAAAGGATTGGACGGCACGCTCGTCACTCGCGTGGCCATGGGGGTAGATGTACTGGCACGGCTGCATCAGCAGATTCAGCACGTGTTAGTCGGCTTGCGCGACGCGCGGCAGCCCAAGCCAAAAACGTAAGCACGAAGGCTCTCTTCCAACTCAATACCGCGCACGTTAACTAGGCATGCGCGACGGAGTACCAATGGATCAAGCTGGTGTTCGAACGCTTGCGAACGCAGATGGGTCGTTGGGGTTACGAACTCGAGTGCTGATTGTGCATCCGGATCGGCTCTTTCGCGAGGCATTGGCCGTCACTGTCGCACGTCACCGCCGCACGATGCAGGTGATAGGGTATGTGAAAGACATCGATCACATCCCGAAGATGTCCGATGTGTCCGCTACCTGGCCAGACGTCATTCTCCTTGGAGGCGCAAATACGAGAGCTGAGATTGTGAGGGACGTGGTACAACTTCGCAGTCTGTGCCCTTCTGCCAAAGTGCTTGTATTGAGTCGTCCACCGGTTGGACAAGGTGCATACGAACGACATCAAGAGACGGTCAGTTCCGTGGACGTGTCGCTCCGTCGGGTCTTACAGACCATTCAGCAACTGGGCAGACGCCAGCATGCGTTGCATCTGCAATCCCCCCCCGCTGGTCCCATCCTGGATCACCTCTCCAAGCCTGCGGCACAAGAGTCAGGAAGCGAACTGATCCTCACGAGACGGGAACAGGAGATTCTCTTCTTACGCCGGCGAGGCCGGAGCAACAAAGAGATTGCGACAGACCTTCACATCGAACTTCAAACGGTCAAGAATCACCTTCGGAGTCTGTTCACGAAGGCACAGCACCTGCGCCGGACACAGACGCAGCCCATCACAACTGCTCCTTCACATCCTTAGCGGATCACATTCACAGTAAATGGCCGTGTGGTCTGTCCTTGCCGGAGCAGAGCAGGGGGGTACTAGTACCTTTTTCACGTTGACCGTCAAAATGAGACCGTGTACATCCCTTCTTCAACTGATCGATATCGGAGCACGTTAATGTTTTTCTCCAAGGCGAAAGAAGACCAAGAACAGGATGTCATGAGCCATTTGAACGAAGAAGGAGGGCGACCGGAGGAGGAGATGGTGAGTAATGGTTCCTGAGACCCTTTTCAGATTGATTGTCTTGGTGGGGCTTCTGCTCGCCAGTCCGCAGCTATCGGCGTGGGGAGAGACGTCACCGCCTTATCCAATTGTGGATTCCGGTGTGTGGGCAACAAATAGCTATCCGGGGGATATGTACTGGCTCGATAATGAGAAGGTGCTGTTTTTAGGAAGTGAGACTTCGAAGCCAATTGGCCAAGAGGACCAGTGGTTGCTCATATGGGACACCAAGATAAACAGCATCACCAAGTACAAACAGCATGTGATGGACTTCTGCTACCGAGACGGAATTATTCAATATAGGACAGGCGCACGTCAGCCGGACATCGGCAAACGTATTTGGACTTTCTACAGGGGAAAAATCAATGAAGAGTCCATTGACACGACGCCAGATCGAAAAGAGGACAAACTAAATTGTCGCTATATCTCCGTGTGGCCTAGGTTCACGAAAGGCAAGACACACGCAATCTTAAGAGAAGGTGATGGCTACTTAGTGCTAGATGAAACAGCCGACAATGTGAAATTTGAGAACTACGCACTCCTTCACTATAAAGGTGAGAATCAGGACCCTATCCGCCTTCCATTTCGCCGTTACGATGCTGATAGGGTGAATTACTATCCATTCAAACAAGCATACTTTCTGTACCCATCCTCCTATTTTAAGGATGGTTCCCATATCCTCTCATGGCCAACAAATATTCCGATTTTCACATGGTGGATTTATCCTGATGGCAAGTTTGAGCAGGTTGAAATCCCTCTAGGGGTATGGACCAGAGGAGGTTTGAGGTTTTATCCAATGAGGGAAGGTATTTTTCTCGTCAACAGACATTCTAGGTCAGATCGAGACCCAGGCAATGCTGGTGGATATATCGTAAAAGGCACAAATACGAGAAGCGTAATCAGTGGGGTGCTGACCGATATTTCAACAGTATCACCAGACGGCTGTCGCGTGGCGTTCTCACACACCCCAACACAAGAAAATGACAGGTTTGACGCGAAGAATAAGAGAACACTCAAGATGATCGATGTATGTCGAAAGGAATCAGGTCATGATCGATGAACAATCAGCAAGGCTGTCTCTAATTGCAAGTACATTAGCTTATGGCTATGGAACCATCCAGGGTCCCACACCCGATTATCAGTGGTTGAGGGAGTTTATTGATCCGGACACCGGCTTTCACGCACAAGTGTTTAGGAACAATGCGAATAGCTATATTGTAGCATTCACAGGAACAGAACCAAGTTTTCAGGATGCGTATGCGAATCTCAACCTTGGTTGGACTCAGTGGAATACTGGCAGAGAACCTTTGCGTGCGTTTCTACAAACTCTAGGACCACTGGATCAGATTAATTTTACCGGACACAGCCTCGGTGGCGCCTTGGCCCAATATGCGGCTTATGAATATGCACTTGAAGCAAACCCTGCTTCCTTTACCTTGACTACCTTCAACGCCTTTGGCGGAATCCAGGGAATTCTCCAAAACGTGGGTACGTATGACAGTACGCGTCTGGCCGGAATCGATGTGAACCACTTCCGCGTCGCATCGGACATGGTCAGCCGGCTTGGAGAAGGACACGTAGGTGGAAATGTTCGTGTGATCGATTTTCCCACTTCCAACTTTGTCGCGGCGCACCGACTTGAGACGTCATTCTTGGCTCCATCCAATCTCGGCTATCAATTAACGTCGCTGCCGGCCGTGACACCTAATTATCTGCATGTCACCACAGGACAGAAGCTCGGTGCCGCACTCGGAAACCTCTTCAACAACGGCTCCTATAATGAATTCGAGGCCGGGCTACGCACCACAGGTGCCTTTCTCCTTATTTTGCAGCTCGCTCCTGCCAATGAAATTGATCAAGTGGTTGATGCGATGTTCCCCCAGTATGCTCAGATCGATTGGGGCATTGTGCGCGCGACTCTACCGGTCTCTGGTGGAACCGTCGTCCTCGGAGGCGCGGGGCTGGTGTTGGCTGCCGGAGCTTATGAAGGATTACAAGTGGCTGCGGACCGATTTGCCGAAGCAAAAGTGTTTCTAAGCCAAGTGGTGGGGGAAAGCTTTGATTCCCTGAACGCTTTGCCGGCGGGCCAAGCTGGTCTTCGTATGGCTCTCTATCTTGCCGCGACCACCGGAGTGGGTCTTGTCAGTTCTGTCTTAGGACAAACGTTGAGCAACATCAGCATCGATCGCGATGAGTTCACTACGCATTTGCTCAGTGGCACCAATTGGCTGAACAATAGCGCGAACTATTTGCGCGATCGAGCGAACACTGTGGGACAAAATGCGGCAGACTTCAGCACACGGTTGGCCTCCGGTATCTATCAAGAAGCGCACTCTCTGGCAGGAGCCTCTTCTGATTTTCTCGCATCCACAACGACTATCCTGAGCAATTTCCTTACGGACACGGCTCACAGCATTGGCAACGCCGTGTTGGATTTTCTGCATGATGTGCCGGGAACACTCTTCGATTTGGGCCGCACGCTGAGTTTCACCGATCTCAATCCCTTCACCAGTGCCTATGTGCAGGCGCTCGCAGACAGGACCATAGCCCCCGAACTCCGCGCCGCACTCGAAGATGCTCAAATCGTCGTCCA
>Ga0187893_10011661_pt1 | contig 12699 bp, 10 predicted proteins | sample MA1701074metaG_FD_139574 | JGI IMG/M metagenome (GOLD analysis project Ga0187893, IMG submission 139574) | White microbial mat communities from a basaltic lava cave in the Kipuka Kanohina Cave System on the Island of Hawaii, USA - MA170107-4 metaG ...
CCCTTCGGGTGCATCAAGCGGCACGGCGCGCCGTCCACGTCCACCTCTTCGCCGGCGAGGAGCGCGCGCAGTTGGCGGACGTACGTCTCGAGCGTCGCGAGCGAGAGCGCCTTCTTCCCGAGCATCCTGCGGCCGGTGAAGCCGGTGCCGAGCGCGACGCGGAGCCGCCCGCTTGCCATCGCCTCGACGTGAGCGATCGCCGCCGCCGTGACGACCACGTGGCGCAGGCTCGGGATCAGCACGCTCGTGCCGAGCCCGATGCGGCGGGTCGCGCGCGCAGCCTCCGCGACCGCGATCCACACGTCGCCGTAGAGCGCCGGCGAGTCGGCGAGCCAGACGCGCTCGTAGCCGAGCCTCTCTGCGAGCGCGGCCAGCTCGGGCACGCGCGGCGAGGGAACGAGGGCGCAGGAGAGACGCATCGGAGCCTCCGGTTCGCGGCCCAGGGTACACGCACGTCGAAGATTCGGGGAAGAGTTGGAGGGCGTTCGGCGCGCGGGCCCGCTCCCCGTTGGCAGGCGCGTGCGACGTGGTAGAACGGCGCGACGTCTTCTCGCGAAGAACGGAGGGAGAGCGTGACACGAAGCTCGTGGGTGCCCGGGTGCGCGGCGCTCCTGCTGGCGGCGGCCGGAGCGGCGTCCGAGAGCGTGCCGGCCGCGAAGCGCGACCCCGCACAGATGGACGTCGCCGCCATCACGGCGTGCATGCGCGCGAACGTCGTCGATCGCGGCTCGGTGCGGGAGATCGGGCTCGAGGCGGTGGACCGCGCCGGGAACTCGCGCACGCTCCGCATGAAGCTCTTCTGGAAGCCGGCCAAGGACGGCGCGGCGGCGCGCACGCTGCTCCGCGTGGTCGAGCCCGCCGACTCCGCAGGCGCGGCCTACCTCGCGATCACCCGGCCCGAGGGTGACGAGGTCTACGTGTTCGTGCCCGCGCTCGGCCGCGTGCAGCGCGTGAAAGGCGACCAGGACGGCTCGATGTTCGGCACCGACTTCACCTGGAGCGAGGTGAAGCAGATCCAGGGGCTCGCCGAGGCCGAGCGCACCCGGCGCCTCGCCGACGCGCAGGTCCGTGATCGCGCCAGCTTCGTCCTCGAGACCGCGGGCGACCTCGAGCCGCGCGGCACCTCTCGGATCCGGTCCTACGTGGACCAGGCCACCTGCACCTTGCTCCGCTCCGAGTTCTTCCGCGGCGACGACGTAGAGCCCCACAAGGTGCTCGACGCGGAGCTCTCGACGCTCGTCTCGATCGACCCCTGGTGGCTCATCCTCGGCTACTCGATGGAGAACCGGCGGACGGGCACGACGACGCGCCTCGAGTTCAGCGACGTGTATCTGCGGGAGACGCTGCCCGAGGAGCTCTTCGATCCGACGAGCTTCCATCGCGCGACGCCCTGAGCGGCGCCCGCTGGGGCCAGTGGCTAGCATCCGCGCCTTCCCGAGGAGGAGCAGCCATGGGTCGCAAGGTGTTCGTGGTCGGCGTCGGCATGACGAAGTTCGAGAAGCCCGGCTCGAAGGACTGGGACTACCCGGACATGGCGCGCGAGGCGGGCACGAAGGCGCTCGCCGACGCGGGCCTCGCGATCACGGACGTCGAACAGGCGGCCGTCGGCTACTGCTACGGCGATTCGACGTGCGGGCAGCGCGCCTTCTACGAGCTCGGCCACCCCGGCATCCCGATCTACAACGTGAACAACAACTGCTCGACGGGCTCCACGGCGCTCTTCATGGCGAAGCAGTTCGTCGAGGGCGGGCTCGCCGAGTGCGCGATGGCGCTCGGCTTCGAGAAGATGGAGAAGGGCTCGCTCGGCGTGAAGTACACCGACCGCACGAACCCGATGGACAAGCACTTCAAGCTGATGGTGGAGATGCGCGGCTTCGCGAAGGCCCCCGGCGCGCCGCAGATGTTCGGCAACGCCGGCCGCGAGCACATGGAGAAGTACGGCACCACCGCCGAGCAGTTCGCGAAGATCGGCTGGAAGAACCACAAGCACTCCGTGAACAACCCGTACTCGCAGTTCCAGGACGAGTACTCGCTCGAGGACGTGCTGAAGGCGCCGATGGTCTACGAGCCGCTCACCAAGCTCCAGTGCTGCCCGACCTCGGACGGCGCCGGCGCGGCCATCGTGGCCAGCGAGGCCTTCGTGAAGAAGCACGGCCTCGAGAAGCGCGCGATCGAGATCGCCGGCCAGGCGATGGCCACCGACTTCGACAGCTCCTTCGACGAGCGGAGCATGATCAAGGCCGTCGGCTTCGACATGACGAAGAAGGCCGCCGAGAAGGTCTACGAGCAGTCGGGCGTCGGCCCCGAGAACGTGGACGTGGTCGAGCTCCACGACTGCTTCTCGTGCAACGAGCTCATCACGTACGAGGCGCTCGGTCTCTGCCCAGTCGGCCAGGGCGGGAAGTACGTGGACGACGGCGCCTTCACCTACGGCGGGAAGGTCGTGGTGAATCCGTCGGGCGGGCTCATCTCGAAGGGCCATCCGCTCGGCGCCACCGGCCTCGCGCAGTGCGCCGAGCTCACCTGGCAGCTCCGCGGCGAGGCCGAGAAGCGCCAGGTGAAGGGCGCCCGGGTCGCGCTCCAGCACAACCTCGGCCTCGGCGGCGCCGCGGTGGTCACGCTCTACCGGAAGGCATGAGCGGGTTGCAGCTCGCCCTCTACCCCACGCGTGAGCAGATCCAGGCGCTGCTCGCCGACCCGAGCGACGCGCCCGTCGTGATGCTCAACCTGCTGCGCTTCAAGCCCGGCGGCGAGGCGGCGTACCTCCGCTACGCGCGCGCGATGCGGAAGATCGTCGAGGGGCGCGGCGGACGTTTCCTCTGGAGCGGGCGCGTCACGGCGCAGGTGCTCGGCAGCGGCGGCGAGGGCTTCGAGGTCGTCGGGCTCGTCGAGTACCCCTCGCGCAAGGCCTTCGTCGAGATCGCGACGAGCAAGGAAGTCGCCGAGATCGGCGTCCACCGCACCGAGGGCCTCGAGGGCCAGTGGCTGCTCGCAACCACCGCGGAGCCGATCGCGGGTAGCTGAGTGTTGGTCATGCAGCGCTCCGGATTCTGACGAGCCGCGCGCCGGCGCCGGCCTTGCAGGCTCCATTTCGATCGGCGCTCGTTTCTTGCTGACGTCCCGCTTCAGCCCCCTACGAAGGCTGCGAGGCAAGTCAGTGACCGTGCTCGCCCCCGCGGTCGCAGCATAGAAGTGCCCGTCGCGGAAGCCGTGCTCGTCGAGCACGTGGCGGACCGGGCCGAGCTCGATCCAGCGCTAGCCGAGCTCGACCGCCTCGCTGCGCGTGAGCCCGGCGGATGAGCGGTTCGAGCGGGCAAATCGACTCGCGATGACCCCGCGATCTGACAAGTCCCAAGGGGGGACGATCAGGCTACGCGGACCACTGTAGGCTGAGTAGCGAGGCGCCGGGCGCCGCCCCACGTGCACGACGCGGCTCGGCAGGATCGGGTCATCGTCGAGCGTGACCGCCACGGCGCCGAGGTCGAGCTTCACCGAGCTGGGCTCGGGCGAGAAGATCAGCTCGATCTGGAGCTCGGCCGGGCGGAAGCTGCGACGGAACCACGGGAGCGGGAGCAGCACGAACTCGCGCAAGCTGGTGCAGCCGACGGAGAGGCTGCCCGCCGGAAGCTGGAGCGCGCTCGGCAGCGCCGGGCGGACGTAGGGGTCGCGGTGGAGCGGCTCGCGTCTCCCGTTCGCCGCGCGTCGAAGTACGTGACGAGAGCGGGGGCAGCGCAGCAATCACGGGCGGCTCATCCGACCTCGCGGCTGCCGCCGTTCGTGAAGACGCTGGTGTAGCGCGGGTCCTCGCGGGCCCAGCGCTCCGTGGTCTCGCAGCGGTGGTTGAACCAGAGCTCCGGCTCTTGCGTGCGCTGGATCAGGAAGTCGATCGCGTCGGCGTCCGGGTGCCCGAAGCGCGCACCGTTGGTCGAGACGAGGAAGTGCCGGCACGCGACGCTGGCGAGCAGCTCCTCGGAAACATTCCCGCGGCTCCCGTGGTGGGAGACCTTGAACAGATCGACGGGGATCACCTCGCGCCCACGCTGCTCTGCCAGACGTCCCAGCGAGCGCGCCAGCACGCTCGGGAAGGCGTCGGCGGCGAGCAGGATGCTCCTGCCTTCGTACTCGAGCAGCATCGCGATGCTGCTCCCGTTCGCTATGGCCTTGTCTCCCCCGAGTGGCTCGTCACCGAGCTCGTCCGAGAGTGGGGCGGCATACTCGCGGCGTTTCGCGAGCCGCTCGAGCGCCTCGTCTACGTCGCCCGGCTCGTAGCCCTCCCCCCGGACCACGCAGTCCCACTCCTTCGCCAGGCGCTCGAGCTGTGCGAGCTCGGGCGAGAGGAGCGTGAACACGGGGCCGTCGTCGGGAAGGCGGAACTCAGGCAGCGGCCCCTGCGCCGGCACGAAGATCGGCCTGCCACCGAAGTCGTCATTGACCTGGATCTTCGCCCGGTCGAGCAGCGCCGCGAAGAACTCGCCCTGCTTCGGCCCGAGCTCGTCGTCCGCCTGCTGGAGCTGGGCCCAGCCGTTGAGCCAGACGTCTCGGAAGGTCGCGCCCACGGCCTCGTCGAGGAGCAGCCGGATGGCGCCGTCGATATGGTCGTTGTCGACGTGCGTCACGATCAGCAGGTCGAGGTGTCGCTGCTCTTCGGGGAGCGCCAGGAACGTGTTGCGCAACGCCGGGTAGGTGTGCGCGGGACCTCCGTCGATCAGCACGCGGCGCGTCCGCGCCGAGTCGCCGTACTCGATCCAGATAGCGTCGCCGTGCGCGACCGGCAGGGCGGCGATGCGAAGAAATCGGGACATCAGGGGAGCCTCCAGTCCGTATCTCCGTATGCGACGAGCGCGAGCGCCATCACGAGCCCGTCCGCCAGGAGGCGCCGCCGGATGAGCGGCATCAGCTCTCCGAACGTCAGCGCCGCGGGACGCGGGCTGCGGAGCTCCTGCACGAAGGCCTCTGCCACGGGCGCCGCGTGGCGCCCCAGCACCGACGCGATCGTCGCGACGACCACCGCTGCGCGGCGCAACCGGAACGCGCTCACGAAGCTCTGGAAGGGGATCTCGGGGGCGGCGGTGCCGCAGCCGAGCAGCAGGACCACGGGACCGACGCCCGGCGGTGGGGCCTGCACGTGAGCCTGGCTGACCGATCCCACGCGCAGCAGATCATCGGCGCCGAGCTCTAGCGCCTCGAGCTTCTCCTGGAAGCGCGTGACATGGGGCAGCGCGACCAGAAGCGGCGGCCGGAGGCTCGTGACTTTCACCGTCCAGTCGTGCCAGTCCGAGGCCGCGACGGCCTGGGTGCTTTGCTGCAGGCTCGCGAGGTCCGCCGCCTGCACCTTCCCGCTGGCCGCGAGCAGCAGAGCGTCCACGGGCCGGAGCCGGTTCGCGCCTCGTTTCGGCTCGGAGCGCAGCAGCCCGAGGTCGATGCCCGGGGGTGGCCGCTCGCCGCCTCGGTGGCGCTCGATGACCTTCTGGAGCCCCCAGAAGCCGAGCGGGCACACCTTCGACACCTGGGGCGTATCCGGCGAGCAGCTCGCACAGCTCCCGTCGCGGAGCGCCCCCTCGAAGCCGTCGCAGAGGTCAGCGTCGTTGCTGGGGTCGCCGCGCTCGTAGACGAACTCGAGCGGGAGATCGATCGCGTCGTTGGCGGTCACGAGCTGGATCCGATCCGCCTTCTCGAGCTCGCGCGGCAGGTCGCTCCGGCGGAGCGCTTCGAGCAGGAGATGCCCCTCCATCGCGAGATACACGATCAGCTTCCGCGCGGCCTGGCTCGACAGCGGCAGCTCTTCGCGCGCCATCCCCTTCGCGACGCGGTGGATCTCCGTCCCGATGCGCGTCGCGACCTCCTCGACACCGTCGAGCCGCGTGAAGAAGAAGGCGCTCCCCACCTGGCCCGTGACGCCCTCCCCACGGAGGTGGAGACCGGCATCGAAACCGGTTCTCTCGTCGAGATCCTCGAGCGATACGCGGATCGTCTCCTCGACGTCGAGCCGCACCGCGGACGGCAGGCGCGCACACTCGGCCCTCTCGACCACCGGACCGTGGAGCACGAGAACCTGGAGGATCCTCCTCTCGTGGAACACGAGGACCTGCGCCGTCAGCGTGCCGGCGGCGGGAGCGCACAGCTCGAAATGACACACCGTGCTGTGGCCCGTCCTCGGGAGCAGGATCTTCTGCTCGGCCGGCGCGCCCTCCGGTGGACGGAACAGGATCGAGAGCTCGTGGACGTCCTGGTCCTCCGAGAGAAGGTGGTCGGGGAAGGGGGCGCTCGAGAGCCAGAGCAGATCGCTCGGACCCACCCGGATCGAGACCCGATGGGGCGCGCCGGCGACGAAGCCGCCCGTGCAGGCGAGGGGCGCGGCCGGGTCCGAGACCTCGTAGACGGCGGCTTGCACGAAGCGCTGACCGCTCTTCGCGAGCCCGGTGGGCGGGTCCCGGAGGGCGCGCCCGAGGTCGGCCGCCCCGCTCGCGGCCCCGCTCTCGTGATCGAAGCTGAGGCTGGACCTGCGGCGGAGGTACTCGCGAGCCACCACATCTGCCGGCGTGATGCCCTCCGGCAGCGACACCCCGAGCGTGCGCCGCATCGAAGGCGTGACCACGATCCGCGGAACCGGATCCCCCGCCTCGGCCCGCTCCTGGACACGCTTCGCGAGAACCTCGACCGCCGACGAGACGCGTGACGCCAGGAGCAGCTTGGGGTGGACGGTCAGCGAGAGCGCCGGGATCTCCCCCGGTCGGGCCGCGCTCCCGGTGGCGAGGCCGAACGCCACGTCGAGGGGCTCGTTATGGGAGAGCGCTGAGGTGAACGCGCCCATCCATCCTCCGCGGCGCTCGGACGGGAGCGGGACCACACCGAACCCGGACGCCCGAACCGCTCGCGCCGCGGCCCGGGTCGCGTATCGCAACGGAGGTTCCGAAGGGGGCGCTCCCGGCGGCAGGAAGACAGTCAAGAAGTTGACGTCAAGCGAGCGCGTGTAACGCAGCGGCTCGAGCTGCGCGGGATCGTCCAGCACCAGGACGTCGCACGTCGGGTCGTCGTGGACATCGACGATCTCGACCAGCCCCCGATGCGGGACCTCGGCTTCGATACGGGCCCGCAGCGAGTCGGAGGCAGCGTCCCGCAGGAAGCCGAGGCGGAGCGGCCATTGCCAGCCCGCATCTGGAGACAGGCCGCGATCGCGCACGTGGACGGACACCACCCGCGTGGCGCGCGCCAAGAGCGCGACGAGCGTCGGCGGGATCTCACGGCGATCGGGATGGACCGCGATCCGGATCTCGCCCTCATGGGTCCGCGCGGCCTCGACCCAGGCGCGCTCGAGCTCGTCGCGGCGTTCCGGCGGGAGGACGAGATCTAGATCTGGCGGGAGCCGCCAGGGAACCGTCACCTTCGCGAGCGCTCGGGGAAGCGAGCCCTCTTCCGGGGCGCTCCCCGGGACGGCACCGGCGGCGACCAGCACCCCGAGCGCGGCGAGCAGGTCCGGGCGGCCCTCGACCACCCGCTCGAGGAACTCCTCGATCTGCGCTTCCCGGGGCGTCACGTCATCCGTTTCTCTCAGATCGGGACCTTCACCTCGATGACCCCGCTCCGAAGCTCGTCGAACGGCCGCGGAGCGTCACCCGGCTGATCGCTGCGGGCGATGCTCGCGCGCCGGCGCTCGAGGGCGTCGAGCAGCTCCTGCTTCGGGATGCGTGGCCACTGCTTCATGGCCGCCGTCGAGACCATGGCCAGGATGCCGTCGCCCACCACGTCCTCGACGAACTCGATGGGGGTGGCATTGTGGCTGCCATGGTGACCTACCTTGTAGAGGTTGGTCTTCTCGAGGAGCTGCCGCGCGGTAGGATCCTCGAGCACCTTCCGCCAGGTGCCCCACTGCGCGTCTCCTGGGAAGAAGAGCGTCGCCGCGCCGACCTCGAGGACGAGCATCAGGCTCGTGCCGTTCACCGCTTTGTCGAGCGCCGCCGCCACCAGGCCGTCCTTCCCCTCCGCGATCTTCTCCAGCTCGTCGAACTCGGTCTGGCTGATCAACGCAGCCAGCTCGGGCTGGCTCGTGCCGAAGTCCTCCGGCGCCAACGTCCACTCCGGGCCGAAGGGAGGCGGCGAGGTCTCGCTGCCCGTCGCCCCGTCGAGGAGCCGCAGGTAGCTCTTGCCCGCCGGCGGGTCGAGCTCACGGATCACGTCGAGGTCTCGGGAGGGCCCGAGGCAGCGAACGGCGACGCCGGGCAGGTGCGGCGTGGTCCAGCCGCGCAGGCCAGCGTCGGCTTCGGGCAGGAACCGGCGCTCGACGGCGCCCGTGAAGCCGTGGTGGAGCGTCCGCATGGCGCGCTCGTTCGAGAGCGCGTTCAGGGCCAGCTCGTGCGCGTCAGCGAGGCGGTCGCGATCGGGGCCTGGCGGCGTCGCGCCGAGTCGCGCGGCGAGCCGCGCTTCGAGGGCGAGCGCAAGTCGGGACTGGGCGTTGCGAACCCGCGTCGCGACGGGGTCGGCCGGATCCTCCGTCCAGGGCATCCAGACCTCACTCACCTCGACGTCGGTCCAGACGGACTCGGCGAAGCCCGCCACGTGGTCGCGGTGGCGATGCGTCGCCACCACCACGTCGATGCGGGCCACGCCGTCCGCGTCCGTCACGTCGCCGACGAGACCCGCCACCACGTCTTCGAGCTTGGCCGAGCCGGCCTTGATCGAGCCGCAGTCGATCAGCATGCGGCGCGGGCGGTCCTTGCCGGGGAGGACCACCAGGAAGCAGTCGCCGAAGCCCACGTCGTACATCCGGACGCTGAGCTCGGTCGCGGGCGAGCGGCGGGCGGATCCCCGCTTGGTTCGGCGCGGCCTCGTCGGCATCAGGCGAGACCCTCGTGCAGCGACGCGAGCCGCGAGCGCTCGAGCGAGCGGCGGAGCTCGTACTGTTCGTCGTCATAGGTGAGGCGCGGGTCCGCGAGATCACAGTGCGCCAGGTACTCGCGCTGCTTCTCGGCCCGCTCGTTCGCGGCGCGCACCGCGTCGCCGGCGATCGCGGCAGAGGTGAGCGGCTTCGCGATCACGTAGCGCACCCGGCCGTCCACCCCCGCGACGATCGTGGTTCCTCCGCGCAAGGGGATGCCGCCGAACTCGTCCTTCCGGGAGTCGTCGGTCTGGACATACTGGACCACGAGCTCTGGGAGGATCTGGCCGCGCGGCTTCACGCGGAAGACGGTGTGGAAGCCGCGCACGCGGATCGACCTCCGCGGATCCAGCTGGAGTTCCGCCGCGTTCTGCACCGCGTACTCGTGGAGGCCCACCGCCAGGCCCTGCTTCAGCGCGAACGGGTCGTCCCCATCGTCGGAGCCGTAGCTCCCCCAGGTCTCGTCCGCGCTGCCCTCGGCGAAGGGGTCCTGGTTGAAGGCCTCGGCCGCGAGCGCGATCTCGCTCGCGAGCTGGATCTTCTCGGACGGGAGGCGAGGCAGCGTGGCCGGCGGCTCCTCCCAGATCAGCGACTCCTCGGCCAGCGACGCGACGTGTGCCGGATAGATACCGCGCACCCGGAACGCCTCGATGGCCGCGCTGCGGAGCTGTGCGTCCTCGCCGGAGAGCAGCTCGTAGTCGGCCGTGACGAGCGCGCGCAGGTAGTCGCCGAACGTGACGTCGACCGCCGGCAGGTAGTCGAACGCGCGGATGCACATGGTGAGGATGCTCTGCGCGGTTCGCGAGGCCTCGGCGGCGATCCGATTCACCAGGTCGGGGTGGAGGTCGCCGTCGGGAAGCGTGCCCGTGCCGCCCGTCGCGATGCGGACGAGATCGCGGATCCGCCCGTCGTACGTGGAGAAGAAGGCATCGAAGACGGCCGCCACGAGGATCGAGCCTCGCTCGTGGGGCTCGAGCATCGTTTCGTACAGGCGTTTGTCGGGCTGGCCGATCGCCGAACGCAGCGCCTGGTTCGTGCCAGTCGCGTAGCCGAACTGCTGGGCGAGGTCGAACAGGAGCTGGCCGCGCCGGATGTCGCTGCGCGTGCGCTGGATCTGCTCGCGGAGAAACTCCTGGAAGGAGAAGTGCTGGAACAGGGCCACGATGTCCGCGAAGCCTTCGTGGAACGCCAGCACGTCCGGATTGGTGGGCTCGAGGAAGTGGTGACGGAGCCGATCGACGATCGCGTGCGTGAGCTCGTGGGCGATGATGTCGTGCGATAGGCAGGTGTAGACGACCTGCCCCGGCAGGTTCGGGCCGGGGTCGCGCCGATCGGCGCGGAAGTACCCGAACAGGATCGCGTTGAGATCGCGGTCGTAGAAGGCGTTGGCCCCGTGGAACGCGTGCGGAAACAGCCGGAGCCGCGGGAGCCGGCGGCCTCTCGTCGTCCGCCGGAACTCCAGCCGCCGGCCGAGCGCCCGCTCGAAGTTTTCGAGCGTGCGCATCGCGACGGCGTACACCATCTGCTGGTGGAAGCGCGGATCGGACTCGGTGGGCTCGAGGCCGCCGTGCAGAAGAATCGCCGGATCGTTCAGATCGACCGGTGGATAGAAGGCCTTCCGCGAGGCGTCGTAGTCCACGACTTCGAACCGCGAGCCACGCGGGCCGGACTGCACGCGCTCGTTCGCGACCTCGATGGTGAGCCGATTGCCGGGCGTGCGGGCCAGCATCGGGTCGGACGCGTAGATCCGAAGCGGGCGGCGTGCAGGCGGCATGTGGTAGTAGCGGCTGTCTTCACGCTTTCTCATTCGGATCGCCCCCCTGGGCTCGTGGGACGGACTCAATGGGCTCCGAGGAGCTCCGGCGCATACCGCTCGAGGCGCGCGCGCAGGAGCGCTCCGCCATGGCGCCCCAGCACCTCCATCTCGGCGGGCGAGAGCCGCTTCAGATTAGTTCCGACGCCCGAGGCGAACGCCGAATCTCCTGTCTGGGCCTCCCCCTCGACGCTGTCGATCGAGAACCACACGGCCTTTGCGCCGTTCCGGAGACCCAGGAGCTCGAGCCGCCGGAATTGGAGGCCCCGCACCTGCTCCATGAAGATGCCGATGGTCTCCGTGAGCACCCCGGCGCCGGACTCGGCCGGCCGCTCGTCAGTGGCGAACGGCTTTCCCGCGTCGCTCACCATCGCGTAGTCGAGGCGGTTGCGTTTCGTCCGAAGGAGCGGGTTGACCCCCAGGTTGTCGTAGACCCCGCCATCCGTGAGCGTGACGTAGTCCACTCCCGCCGCGGGGTAGCGGCTCTGGTCCAGTCGGAGCGGCGGGAACACGGGCGGAAACGCCGACGAGGCGGCCACGGCTTCGCTGATCTCGACGTCGTCCGCCCGACACTGGCCGAGCTCCCACTCGCCCATCTCAGCCGGGCCGCCGCCGCCGGCCACGAAGAAGAACAGGTTCCCCGTCGAGAGGTTCGTCGCGTTCAGGTAGATGCGCGGCCCGTTCGCGAGGCTCGAGAGCGTGCGTTTCTTGAACAGATCGCGGTCGTACGATTCCCGGAGCTTGTCGAGGCGCGACTCGAACGGGTCGAGGATGCCGCCCACCACCGACGACACGGCGATCGATCGCGTCCGCAGGTAGTTGTCGAGGGCGTCGAGCGCGCCGGCCTCGCCCCAGCGAGCCGCGAGGAAGGCGCCCGCGATGCTCCCACCGCTCACGCAGGAGAGGAGATCGAGTTTCCAGAGCAAGCCGAGGTCCTGGAGCTTCCGGAACACGCCGAGGTGGAAGGCGGCGGCTCGGAACCCACCGCCGGAGAGCGCGAGGCCGATGCGCTTCTGCGCGCCGTCGATCGTCACGGCCATCGGTTGCCTCCCCGATCCGTCTGCCTGCCCTCCGTCACACGTATCACGCTCGCTTGCGGCCGATTGTGAAGCAGTTCACAGCGAGCGACTGGGAGCGCGTCCGGTCGCCGCCGAGGCGAGCTACTCGGAGTGGGCCGATGAAGCGCACGAGCAGGCCCGAGAGCGGCGCGCCCACCAGGCCCGAGGCGCCCATGAAGCCCAGGCATGTAGACGGGGAGCACGCGGCCGCGCTGGCCGGCTGGGGCCTGCTCCTGGAAGATCGTGCGCCCCGCGTTCATGAACACCGCGGCGCCGAGCGCGGATGAGCGGTTCAAGCGGGCGAGTCGACGGCTACGCGGACCACTGTAGGCGGGGGATTCAAGCGGGCGCTCTGCGCGGCTCGCTCCGCGGGCGCGGCCGGGCACACAATCCCGGCTGCACGGCCGGGTCGTTCGCTCGTCACGCTCTCTCGCGAGCGACTCTGCTCCCGTTGGCGGTGCCCCGACCCGAGCCCGCGTCACCGGGCGTCTCCGTCGTGCGCGGCGGCCGATTCTCGCAGCGCCGCTTCAAGCTCGTCGAGCGCCGCCGTGCTCAGCCGTCGTGACCGCATCTGTCACACCCGCCTGCGAGACTCGCCTCGTCCGCTCCCTCGGTCCCGAAGGAGCCCGCCCATGGCGACGGCCGTCGTCGCGGAGTCCCGCTACGACCCGCGCACCGACACAGTCGAGGCGCTCGACGCGCGCCTCGTCGCGCTCGCGCGGAGCGGCGCCCCCCTGCGCCGGGCGCTCGCGCAGATCACGGGCGAGTTCGTGAGGGGACGCCCTGAGTCGCCGAAGGCGACGGTCCCGCACGAGTCGCCGAAGGCGACGGTTCCGGGCTGGGACCGGCTCGGCTTCGTGCGGCCGGCCGACTACGCGCGCGAGCGTCCGGGGCTGTCCGCCCGCGAGCTCCACGAGCTCGCCCACGTGGATGCCGCGCTCGCGAAGCTCCCGGCC
>Ga0187893_10011662_pt1 | contig 12696 bp, 11 predicted proteins | sample MA1701074metaG_FD_139574 | JGI IMG/M metagenome (GOLD analysis project Ga0187893, IMG submission 139574) | White microbial mat communities from a basaltic lava cave in the Kipuka Kanohina Cave System on the Island of Hawaii, USA - MA170107-4 metaG ...
ACAGCCAGCCGCGCGGCTCTCCGCGTCCGCTGTTTCTCCGACGCAGCGCCACCCCTGACTTTCTCGCACAACGCCCGCACGTCCGCGAAGGGGTCGGCCAGTCCGGCGCCGTCCTCGTAATGGCGCAGCGTGAACAGCGGCCCTTCCGGCAACGCTCCCCGGTCGCTCCCGGCCGCAACGACCAGCCCCGCGCGCGGGGCGCGGATCGAGGCCGCTTCATTTTCCCTGAGGCCGGAGACGACGGCCAGCGCTTCGTCGCCGGCAGCGAGGATGCGCCCGGGCGCGGCGATCCACCCGCCGACCGTCAGCCTGAACTCCGCGATCAGAGATCCCAATTCCCGGCCCTCGACGCACAGCTCACTCCACCGCATGAACTTGTGGTCGGGATGAGGATCGAACAGGCCGATGAACTGATAGTCCTCGTAATAATTCACGCGCCGCATCACGACCGGCCGCGCCCCGGAAATCACCGCGAGAGCCAGGCCCGGATAGGCAACCCGCTCCCGGTCGTCGATGCGCGCGAAGACCTGCCCGATCTCGTCGGGCGTGATCAGGGCGCGTTTCTGAATGGTCTCGCTCGACCCCTCGGTGCGGGACTTGGAAGTGCCGCGCGTCGTGCCTTCGGTTTCGCTTGTCCCTTCCGTCCAGCCTTCGGACGTGCCGTCCGTCTGCGACCGCGACGTGCCGCGCGACACGCCGTCGGAGCGTCCCTCGGTCCAGCCTTTCGACTTTCCCTCCGTGTAGGAGCGGCCGTCGCTCTTGCCTTCGTTTCCGCCCATCCAGCGCTTGCCGCCGAGGAACCCGCCGTAGCTCCAGTTACGCCCCGACGACCAGTTGAAGTTGCGCCCCTCCGAGCTGTTGACGCCCCACGAGCGGCCCGAACTGACGGAACTGTTGGTGCCCTCGGATTCGGATGTCCCGGTCGAGGACGAGCGCCCGGTTGTCCTTGATTTCGACTTCGCCGTGCTGCGCGAAACGCTCTCGGATTCGGACACGCTGTCGCTTGCCGACCGCACCTCGCGCACCACTTCCGTTTCGCCGATCAGCTTGCTGACATAGTCGCGCGAGAAATGATCCTCGACGTTGAAAAACACCTTGAGGCCGGAATTGGCGAGGAAGGTTTCCCAGTTGTCCTTGTACACCGCCTTGAGCTGCTCAAGGCTTTGAAGTACAAAGGCCATTTTGACGCCCGCCCCCGCGATCTGCGCAACTGAATCAAGAATCACCTGCATGAACTTCAAACCTGCGAATTCGTCCAGCATCAGCAGCACCGGATGCCCGGTCGCCGGCCGCCCCCTCACCTTCTCCATTTCGGTCACGATTAGCGCGATCATCATGCGCAGCCACCGGTAATGCGTGCTCATGTAGCGCTGCGGCAGGCACAGGTAAAGGCTCAGGCCCTCCGGGCGGGTCTTCAGCTCGGAAAGCCGGAAGTCCGAAGCCCCCAGAACCCGCTGCATCGCCGGGCTGTCGATGAATTCCGTGTTCCGGTTCGCCACCTGCAGAACGCTCTCATACTGCTTCGGGGAATTCAGCAGCATGTTGGTGAACGTGTCGCCGATGCCGGCGACCAGCCCGTCGAAGGCGGGATTGTTCGTCAGTCCCGTCCACAGCAGCCCGTGTGCCGGCGGGATGTTTTCCTCGCCCGCTTCGCGCAGCGTCTCGACCGTTTCCCAGTCGCCCCGCGTGACCAGTTTCCGCAGGGTAATTAAATTACGCCGCCCCTCGTACTGGGGCGCAGTCAGGACATGCAGCAGCAGCCCCTTGATCATCGCCCGCGCCGATTCGTCCCAGAACGGATCGTTGGTGCCGCCCTCGTGGATGACGACGATGGCGTCGGCTATGCGCCCCGCCTCGTCGATGGTTTCCTCGTGTTCCGGGTCGAGCGCATCGAGCGGATTGAACCGGCCGCGCAGCCCTTCATCAAGCTGGGCCGCCTTGAACGGATCGAGAACCCTGACGGTCTGGCCCATGCCGGTGGCATATTCCGAGCCCCCGCTCCGCCTGGCAGCGGTGATGGTGGCGTTCTCGCCCTTGGGGTCGAGAAGGACGAGGCTGCCCGGCCACTGGATGGTCGCCGGAATTATGAAACTCGTTCCCTTCCCGCCACGGGACCCGCTGACGACCGTGATATGGCGATCGTCAACATATCCGAGCGGAACCTCGCCTTCGCTGGCCGAACGCCCCAGCCAGACGGTCCCGTCGCGGTACAGATACCGCTGCTCAACCTCATCCGGATCAGCCCACGCCGCCGTTGCGATGCGCATGGTCATTGAAAGCCTGACCGCATCCCGGTTGTGCCGCTTCTGCCACTTCAACCTGTGCGGTATTAATCAGATGATACGCCCGGAAGGAATCGCTATGATGGGCGGCGCGCAGAATTCACTTGCATCAGAAGGCGGGGTGACCTTATCATGCCGTTACGTCAATTCATTCCGGTTTTGTTCTTAGGCCGCCACGCTGAAAAACCCAACCGGAACAGCACCGAAAAGTCCATCGCGATACCGCTCGTCGCAAGGTGTGCGCGTGTTCCACGCGCGACCGCTCCCTCCGGTCACTCACCTTGGCAAGGGGGCGCTCCGCCCCCCGTTAGCATCCCCCCGGCAGGCCGCGCTGCACGCGCGAAGGAACAACCCTGGGCCGGGTCTGTTGGCGCCGGGTTGTCCCGTGGGCGGGCCGGCGCAAGAGCCGCAGCGTGGGCGCTGCTGTCCGCCGTGGGCGGCGTCCGGCGGATTGCTGGGCCGCAATCCTTTCGGGCTGGACGCCCTCTGTCGGCTCCGGCGCTCCGGGGAGCTTGGCTGACGCCCGGAGCCCTGCCCCGCTGGACGGGGGCAGCATGAGCAGCGGCAGCCAGAAGCGCAAGGTCACGGCGCGCATAGCGATCAACTGCACGCCCGCTCAGAAGGCCGCGATCATGAAAAAGGTCGAGGCGACGGGGCTGTCGCCGTCCGCCATGTGTCTCGCCATTCTGCTCGACGTGCCCCTGCCCCGCCGGCGTGTTCCGACCGTCAACGACGAAGCGATGCGAGCCTATCTGGCCGCGACGGCGGCGGTCAAGGATGTGCTGCGCGAGAGCCTCGCCGAGCTGGGAAAGTCCGGATCGAATCTCAACCAGATCGCCTACATGCTGAACGCCAACACCGCCCCGCCGCGGATCATGAACATCATCGAAAGCGCCGTTCAGGAGCACCAGGTCCTCGTGGAAAAGCACAAGGACGCCTTCAACGACCTGGACGAACTGCGCACGCTCGCCATGCAGGGCATGCGCCTGGAGCGCGCCCGCAAGCTGCCTGACGGCGGCGGATAATTGAAGGCCGGAGGCTGCATGGAAAGGGATTTCAAAGCCCAGATTCAGCTTCAAATCCGGCTGGCCAACGAGCGCGGGGCGGAAGCATACCGTGGCCACGAATGGTCGGATCTGACGCCCGAAGAAGAACAAGTCTTCGCCATAAACCGCGCCCGCTTTCCAGCCATGGTCACTGTCTGGTCCGCGTACGAGCACTTCATGGGCTTGGTGGACGAAGCCAACTTCAGTTGCGATCACAGGGAAATCGAGCGCGAGAGAAATCGCCGCGCCGACATCGTCCGCATGGGCGTCTCCGTCAACGGCTTCCAGCAGTTCGCGAAGGAATACGCCGGCATGACCTTCCGCGAGGCGCACGCGATGTACTGCAAGCATGAATTCTGGCAGGTTCGAAACGGCATCAGTCGCTATTCGGACGAATTCCGGAAGTGAATCCCCCACTTTCTCATTCCGCCCCCAGGGGCGGACGCCGGGGCGGGGCAGGTTCCCCCCACGGCTTGCAATTGGCTGCGCCGGCAAAGGACGCCGGCACGCCCCTTGGCATGCGCCTACCCCCGCAAGAGGGAGATCGAAGCGCTATCGCCGACCGTCCCCCTTGCGCCATCCCCCTGCTCTGCAGCGCACGGAAGAAGCATGAGGCAACCCTGCCCCGATTCAGCCCCATGCAGGCCTGATCTCGGCAATCACGTTAACGTGTGAACACACCAACACGTCAACACCAAAGCATACAAACGTCGCGCCCCTTGACCGGCGAACCTGAATCGGCAAGACTGTGCTTACGTGTTCTCCTGCTTTCCTGTTCACAAGTAAACACGCCCGCCCTTTCACACCTTGTACCTTGAACTTCCCGAGATGTTCACCGCCCTGGCCACGAATCTGCGAAATCGTCTCCCCACCTGCGACCGCCCCGGACAAGAATCCTGCGGGTGGTGGGCTACGCCCCTTTCACAAGTTCACACGTCAACTCGGAAACCTGTGAACTTCATTCAAAAGCGAACTGGCGAACACTTCAACGACCCCACCTGTAAACAGGTTCGGACAGCAACATCTAAACTCGGCAGCACGTTGTCATTACAACTTGTCATTACGCAAACGTGTGAACTGGTTCGCGGTGGGACTTCTCGACAAGTTCGCAAGTCGCCACTCAAACGTGTTTGCATGCAGACACGTAAACCAGTTCCAAGGCAAGCCTGTGAACCCGCCATCTGGATCACACACAAACACCGACAGGAGGTAACCATGTCGTCCCACTTCAGGTGTAAACGAGACAACACGTTAACAACATCAAAGGTGAACTCATGAAGGTGATATCAGTTCTGGGCCAGAAGGGCGGGAGCGGCAAGACTACGTTGACGCTTTCTCTCGCCGTAGCCGCCTACAAGGCGAGCAAGTCAGTCGCGGTCGTCGATCTTGACCCGCAGGCCAGCGCCTGCAAATGGGGCGACCGGCGCAACGCCGATCCGGTGATCATCTCCGTTCAGCCGGCACGCCTGCGCAACGTTCTGGCCACGGCTCGCGAAAACGGCGCCGATTTCGTTTTCATCGACACGCCCGCGCGTCTGGAACAGTCGGCAATCTCTGCGGCTGAAGCGGCTGACCTGATACTGATTCCGTGCCGCCCGACCATCAAAGACACCGAAACCATTGAGGCCACGATAAGCCTTATTCGCGCAGCCCAAACAAAAGCTAAACTGGCCGTCGTCCTCAACGGCGTTCCGCCCCGTGGGGCGCAACGTGAGCAGGCGGAAGACGCGATCCGCAACATGGCGATCCCCGTCTATCCCTTCGTGCTGGGCAATCGCGTTGCGTTTACGCATGCCGACGTTCTTGGCTTGAGCGCGCAGGAGTTTGAACCGAGCGGGGAGGGGACTCGCGAAATCAAAGAAATTTACAAGTTCACGTGTGAACTCTTGAACTCAGCAACCGACCAGCAATCGAAGGGAAAGAACCATGGCAAAAAGACCAGACTTACGGCAAGCGCTTAAGCCGCGCAACGAGGCGCCTGCACTAGCACCCGCCCCGCAGCAGGACAACGCGTCAGCGTCAACACCCAAGAGTGTGCACTTCCGGCCCAGCCGAGAAGGGAAGAGCAACGTGACTGGTTATTTTCCTCCGGCAGTGAAAAAACAGTTGCGTATCCTCGCCGCCGACCGTGACACCACCATCCAGGATCTGCTGGCCGAGGCACTCAACGATCTGTTCGCCAAATACGGCAAGCCCGAGATCGCGCCCGTAGAGACGGCGGCGACCGCAAAATGACCGATTGAAATCCACCGCTCGACCAACGGAGTAAGCAAGCCAAGCACTGCCTGAAACCTTCCACCTACTTGCCGCATCCAATCCGACGTGAAGGTGGACCAGCCATGGAAAACCAGAAGCACCGGACGTTCTCGCTGGCAGTAGCCGAGCGCTACACGTCCCCATCCCCCTGGGCTCTGCAAGTTCAGCCAAGACCCAATACTCAGCTTGCTTTCGTTATCAACCTGATCGCGCAGCAGGTCGCAGAGCGCGTGGAAGAACAGGTTCTCGAACACCTGCAACACGCGGCCCCGCGTGTGCAGCCCGTGCTCTTAAGCGTGAAGGACGCCGCCATCTATCTCGGCCGGTCCGAGCAGGCGATCCAGCACCTGATCTTCTCTCATGAGTTGCCCGTCGTGCGAGTCGGCCGGCGCGTCCATCTCGACCGTCGCGACCTCGATCTCTGGATCGAAAAAAACAAATATTAAACAGCTTCCGCGTTAGCCTTTTGGGTTACAATAGTAGTAGCTTATGCCCCGAAAGACTGACGGCTCCGGCACCCTATACCTGCGGGGTGGCATCTGGTGGGTCAAGATCCGGGTCGATGGCCGCCCGGTCTACGAATCCAGCAAATCCACAAAAAAATCAGAAGCGATCAAGCTGCGCGACAAGATGCTCGCGAAGAAGTCGCGCGGCGAACTCTCCGGCGGCTCCGCCGACAAGGTCCTCATCACCGTGCTTCTCGACGACGTGCTCAAGAGGGACATCAAACCCTCCACGCGCTATGTCTGGGAAAAGGTGATCGAGAAGAACATCCGCCCGTTCTTCGGCAAGCTGAAGGCGCAGCGCCTGACCACCGATCACATGGACAAATACCGGGAGAAGAGGAAAGGGGAGGGGCGCAGCGACGCCACGGTCAACCGCGAGTTGTCGATCCTGCGCACCAGCTTTCACAACGCTCGCAAGCGCACGCCGCCGAAGGTGCTGGTCGTGCCGTATTTCCCGATCGTCGCCGAAACCAATATCCGCAAGGGTTTCCTGACCGACGAGCAATACGACAAGCTGCGCGACGAACTGCCGGCGGAGCTGAAGGCCCTGTTCGTCACCGCCTACATCACCGGTCTGCGCCGCGGCGAGATCACGGCCATCCAGTGGCCGCAGGTCGACTTCGAGGCCGGACTGATCACGCTCGACAAGGGCGAAACCAAAAACGACGATCCGCGATCGGTCCCGATCCTGGACGGCGACATGCTCGATCTGCTGACGGCCGCGAAAAAGGAACGCGATGCCGAGTGGCCTCATTCGCCGTGGGTCTTCAACCGGGGAGGGGAGCGAATCGTCGATTTCAGGTGGGCATGGGATGAAGCCTGCAAGCGGGCAGGGGTCCCGGATCTGAACTTCCATGATCTGCGCCGCACCGCCGTCCGCAACATGCGCCGCGCCGGTATCCCGCAGGTGATCCGCATGAAGATCAGCGGCCACAAGACGGACAGCATGGAAAGACGCTACAACATTGTTGATGGCGACGACCTGCAGATGGCCAAAGAGCTGCTCCAGAACCGCCGGAAAGCCGCTGAAAAGACTCAGGATACTGTAACCAAAAATGTAACCACGCCGGGAGATTCCGGGATACCGGAGGATACCAACCCTCTAAAAAAATCAGGCACTTAGGCCATGAGGATACCCGGCGAAACAGGCGCTTTTGGCTTGAGGTGCTAGCGGGAGCAATCCCGTGGGGGTTCAAGTCCCCCTCTCCGCACCAGATTCAATACTTACAAGGATCGGCCATCCGCAAGGATGGCCGAAACTGTTTTAGACCTTATGCCGCTCGGGACACCTGTGGGCCGCAATGGACCTTATGGGGCCGCTCCAGGCCGCTATTGGCTGGAGGGAAACGGCGCAATGCCCTCAATTCCGTCGATCTCCTGGCCGTGGCTGAGGCATGAGGGCGATGGGAATCGATTCCCAAAGCTGCAAGACCATTGAGGACGCCAAGAACATGGCCGATGCTTTCGTGAGAGGTACTGACAGGCCAGTTGACCGATTGAAGTTCGTTCTCTTCGCTCTCGGATTGCCTCTTGAATCGGAGCCGTACATCGCCGAGACGTGGGAGAGGGTAGGCCTCAACCCTCTCACGGAATATGCGCCGTTCACGGCTCACGCTCTCACAGTGGAGTGGATAGGTACAAGGCGCTACCGGAAGAGGAGCAACAGAAGGGAATTTTGAAGTTCGCTCCCGCTCCTCCTCAGGAGGATGACTGTCTTGTCACGAGACTGTGGGACCATCATTTTCGGTTGCTGCGTGAACAGGAGAGACGAGAGGCGTTAAAACTCTTCGAGGCGGAGCCAAGTCCCGACTGATCTTCTCAGCGTCGAGCGACCGCCGTTTCGGTACGACTGAGCGGCCCTCCTCCAATCTCCGCACCAGATTTTTCACTGTTCTGTTTGCAACCACCACGATCGTCGGTGACGCTCAGAAGCCCGCAAACGCCTCGGCGACGATGCCCTCGATGAGGGTTACTTCGTCGTCGCGCAAGCTCTTGAACTCGGCCTCGCGGCGCTTCTTCGATAGCGTGCCGTTGTTCTGGCGGATGAACATGACGAGGTTTTCCGCGACGCGGTCCGGCATCTCGACCGCCTCCATGATGCGGCGGATTGCCTCGTCATGCCGGCCCAAGTAGTCGATCTCGCGGGGCAGATCCTCCTCGACAGTGCGCCGGATGCAGGCATACAGGAACTCCGCCGCCGCCGTGGCGTCGAAGTAGCGGTACAGGTCGGCGGTGTCGTTCCACACCTCGACATTGCGCGACGGCGTCGGCCGCCACTCGATGTAAGGCATCAGCGCCCGCGAGTGCGATTGCAGCGTGGTCCGGTAGTCGTCGATGCGGTCAAGCATGACGGACGAAACCGGGAACACCATGCCGGGAGGCGTGAATTTGCGCTCCGCGAGGACATGGTGGATCAGGCACCGGTGCAGGCGCCCGTTGCCGTCCTGGAACGGATGGATATAGACGAAGCCGAAGGCGGTCGCGGCGGCCTTGAGCACGGCGTCGAGCCCGTCGTCGCGCATCCGGTCGTTGGCTTCCAGCAATCCGCCCATCAGCCCCGTCAGATCCTCGGGCCGCGCCCCGATGAATTCCGGCAGCGGGTCGCCGTGGTGGTCACGCTCACCCAGGAAGACGCCGTCCGGGCGCAGGCCGGGGTGGGTGAAACGCGTGTCCTCGATCAGCACCCCATGCAGACGCCGGATTTCTTCGAGGCTCAGCCGGTTCTTGCCGGCCTGCAGTACCGCCCTCCCCCATCTCTCCAGCCGGTTAGGCGGCGGGCGCTCGCCCTCAATCTCGAAACTCGCGCGGCTGTCGGCAAGCAGCATGAAACTGGCCGCGCGCGCGATCAGGTGCGCACCCGTGCGCCCTACTGTCTCCCGCGCGCGCGCGGCGAGATCGAGCCTAATGTGTTCGGTCAGTACGGGCGTGCGGCGGATGACCGGGCAGAAATGGGCGACGCCCAGCAGGTTGTCGCGGACGCGGTGACGGCGAGAAAGCCGTGCGGCGCCAGTGAAGTAACGGTCGGGCTCCAGCGCATCGACAGCGGCGGCGTTGGGCGCGTCCTCAAGGTCGAGCGTGCGCCCCGTCAAGTGTTCATAGAGATACCACGCACGCCGCGCCGGGCTGCCGGTGGGAGCCGCGCGGATCAGGTCGGCAAACGCGGCGGCAGGCGCCGCCTCGCACAGGCGACGGAAGATCAGGAGGTCGATATCCTCGTGGCGCAGAGCAAACCCGAGATGGTCCGCGAAAGTGTCGCCGGGCCAGTAGCGCTTGTCGTATATCCTCCATGTCTCCTGGTCCCTATGGCTGCCACGCACGTGCTGTTCCGAGACGCAGCTCGGCCGGCGCACCGGCGCGGCGATGGCGAAGGCGCGCACAAGAGCCGCCCATCCCACGAGCCTGCTGCCCGCCGGTACGGTGCTTTCCTGAAAGACGGCGATGGCCCCGGTCTCAATCTGCATCAGATCGAAATCCCTTCACTATCGTCGAAAATAGCCATATCAATAGATACTATGGCGAAATTAATTGTAACGCGAGTTGGAGGTCGAAATCTATCCACTCCTGTCGATAAGCATCCCACTCTAAGTCAATATGTCGAAAAAAGTTCGCGTGGGGAACTGCTTGAGGTGCTAGCGGGAGCCAAATCCCGTGGGTTCAAGTCCCTTCTCCGCACCAGATTTTCGATAGGTTACAAAGGTTGGCCATCCGTAACCTGCTAAACTTCACGAGAGGAAAACATCTTGAAACGCATTCTGGTTCTTCTTGCGTTGTCCGCGGCGGCGGGCTTCGCCCAAACCCCAGCCATCACGGCGGTCCAGGACGGCGGAGCCTATACGGCCGACATTCCGCAGGGCGGGGTCTTCGTCGTCAAAGGCACGAATTTAAGCGCCGCTGGCTTGGTGCAAGCGACTGCTCCCAATTATCCGACTACGCTGAATAGTGTCCAGATCAACCTAACGGCCGTCAGCGGTGGAACCGTGGTGACCGTGCTCATGGCGTACACCTATAACCAGAGCGGAGTGAACCAATTGGCCGCGGTACTTCCCTCCACGACGGCCATCGGCGCCCATGACCTGCGGGTCACCAACGGCGCGAACACTTCGGCCCCGTTTCGCATGAATGTAGTCGCCCGCAAGCCAGGCATCGTGACAGCGGACGGCAGCGGCTCCGGCGAGGCGCAGGCCACGCTAAGCGGCGGACTGATTCTGGCGCGCAGGTCGAACCTGGGCAAAATCGGGCAATTCGACACTCGCCCGGCGGCGCCCGGTGAACGCGTGGATCTGTGGGGCATGGGCCTGGGTGCGGACGTCGCATCCGACACGGGCGGAACATCCGGTGACCAAACAGCGGCGGGCGCGATCCGCGTAGTCGTGAACGGAACTGACGTAGCACCGCTCTACGCGGGCCGGTCGCAGGGCTTCCCTGGCTTGGATCAGATCGTCTTCACGATGCCCTCGAACGTCACTCCGAGTTGCACCGTTACGATTCAAGTGCGGGCGGGTGGAGTCCTCAGCAACCTAACGACGGTCGCCGTCTCCACCACGGACACCTGCACTACCACGGGTGGCGGCAGTACCGGCGGTAGCACGAATCCCACCCAAGCAGAGATTGACAGTTGGATCGCGCGCGGGAACTATGTCTCCGGCACGATCAATCTCAACCGAAGCACGACCTACGCTGTAGATACCCTCGGCGCCCTTACCGTCACGAAAGCCGATAACATCGCCGGTCAATTCACTCGTTTCTCCGGCACCGACCTCGGCAACGTGTTGCGCGGTATATTGCCTCCAGGTTTTCCCATCCTGAATCCGACGGCCGGAAGTTGCGTGGTTTATACCATTGCCTCTCTCACAAACCCGTACCCGAATCTCATCTCGGTGAACTTGGACGCCGGTCCGCAGTTGACCTCTAGTGGACCCAACGGTACGCAGGCCGTCCCGCGCCAAACCAATCAGGCTGCCGGCCCGACCTATGGCACTGGCGCCAGCTTTCCGAACACATACCTCGCACCGGGCTCATACACGCTGAGTGGCCCGGGCGGAACAGCCGTCGGGGCATTTACCGGATCGATAACCCTCGTGCCCGAGCTGGTTGTAACGAACAACCCGGACGATTTCAAGTTGATCAATCGCGGAGCCGGTGTTACGGCGCGCTGGACCGGTGGAGACTCCACTACGGTCCTCACCATTTCTGGCCAAAGCATCGACCAGACTGGCAACGGGGCGGCATTTGTCTGCATCCAAAATGTTTCGGCTGGGCAATTTACGGTTCCCGCCAGCATTTTGAATCAGCTCCCCGCAAGCACCGCAATTAGTGCTGGAGGCATCAGCTTCGTCGTCCGAGGCGGTTTTGCCGTGACGGCCCGAGGCGCGGGGGCTCGCTTCACGGCACCGTCGGGTGTGGATATCCTGACCGGCCAAAACTCGTGGATCTGGATTTACTCCCCGCAGTATCAATAGCGGGAGCAACCCGTGGGGGTTCCAGCTCCCCTCTCGGCACCGCAGATTCTAAAGAATTTAACCGGGCTGGGACGCAAATCCCGGCGTTTCTATATGTCAAGTTTTACTGCTAAAAAACTTGACGATATGGGTTCCCCTGGATCGAGGCCCAGATTCCGACGCTTACCGGTTTTGGGATTCTTCTTCCGAGAATAGAGCCGGTACTGGCCGGATTTGAGCTTCCTAATCATTTATAGTTCCGAGCCGCTCAGATGAACAGGATGTATGCGCCACCGAGCATTGCTGCGAAGGCCAGAAAGCCTGCGATGACGCCCCAGGGCCGGCCCGCTCGCTCTTCCATAACTGCCGTTTGAAACATTATCGATTTGCTCCTTATAGTTCTTAGACGAGGCGGCCAACTGTTTGGTTCGCAAGAAAGTTGTTGTGCCGTCCCGTTTCTCACTGCAATTAACGTTCGACGAACGACTTTAACCTGGACAGCGCCTGATCCCACTGATCCGAAACGAATTCCAAATACTCTCTGATATCGGTAAACGGGCGCGTATCCAGCTCGAAACGATTTTCACGACCGGAGTAAGCACTGTGCACCATTCCTGCGCTCTCCAACACCCGGAGATGTTTGGTAACCGCCTGCCGGGTCAGCTTAGTTCCTTCTGTCAACTGCGAGATCGACCGGGCTTGTCCACCTGAGAGTTTCAGGACGAGGGATAACCGTGTCTCGTCACCCAGGGCGGAGAATGAAGAGGCGTAACCGCGCAGCTTAGCCGCTGTGCCGCTACGACTGGTTCGCGACATACTGCTCCATATTCTCCATTTGGGCTGTCCAGCCGCCTTCATTCATGCGAAATGCCTCGCTGCGGCGGTAGCTGGGGATTTTGTCGAAGCCGGCTTCCGTAACGGTCAGCAAGGTTCCACTGGGTGTTTTCTGGAGCGTAAATTCAACCAGCGTGGGTTCCTCCTTCGAGTAATCTACTGTGGGATCGACGGCGTAGGGGTGCCAGGTAAAGGCAAAGAATCGCTCCGGCTCCATTTTCTGTACGACAACCTCAAAGGTGACATGCTCATAGCCAGGATAGGTAATCCAGCCGCGCGAAACCTGACCTGGCACAAAGGGGCCGTCGAGTTTGACTCGAAACCACTCACCAAA
>Ga0187893_10011663_pt1 | contig 12695 bp, 8 predicted proteins | sample MA1701074metaG_FD_139574 | JGI IMG/M metagenome (GOLD analysis project Ga0187893, IMG submission 139574) | White microbial mat communities from a basaltic lava cave in the Kipuka Kanohina Cave System on the Island of Hawaii, USA - MA170107-4 metaG ...
AAGGACGTACTCGGTTCACTTGCCACGTATTGCGCTCTGGCCCGCGCCGGCATGTCTGTCCCAATCGAGTTGCCAGGTCGCTGCGGGCCGGCTGTTATTCGACGTTCTGGACCTGCTCGCGCGGGAAGGAGCTAGTGTTTTGATTCAGTGAGGGTTTGGTCGAGGCGGGAGTGGTCCAGCTACATAGTCAGCTACAGCGCTGATTCTACCCTCAGGCAAGCACGACGCACCTTCCGGTGCGTCTCTTGCAGCGCCCGCGACAAGTAATTCCGCATCCTACCGGATGGCTCCGCCGAAGAAGCCCTGTTACGGAGTAACCTGGAAATCTCCGAGCGGATTCTGGTGAATGCAGCGTGCCACGAAGATGCCGGCGATAGCCACCTGATCGGGGATCGCGCGGCGCAATTGGCGCTCGGATTCCTTGAAATGTTTGCCGGAATTCAGAACATCATCGACCAGGATGATTCCGTCGCGAAGTGGTGCCGTCTGGAGGATCGCCATGTCCACCTCGAGAACGGCGCGCAGTGCATCTCGCGTGAGGCGATCTTCCTGTTCGTGATCCGCCGGGGTACTTGCTGTCTGGCGGATCAGCGGCCGGATGTCCGCGTTGTAGCCTTGTAAGGCGAGGCGAAGCGTGCGGAGCAGCCGGTCGTCATAGTCGGGGTCACCTATCGCCTTTGAGGGCGGGATGGGTACCCAAGTGAACCGCTCGGCGTTCAGTTGGCCGATCACCCGGCGCATGCCGTTGGCGATGGTCTGGATGGCCTGGTTCTTGTAGTGGGCGCGGCCAGCGTTCGCGGCTGCGACTGTGGGCTTGCACTTGAAGTTGAAGATGAGCTGATTGGTGGGGCCGCCCTTGTAGCTCTTGCCGGCGAAATATTCCCCGAAGTAGAAGCAGCGATCATCCGGTTCGAGATACGGATGGTCGCCCCGGTTCGTATCGTCGATCAGCGTCAGCCGGTCAGGCAGCAAGATGCTTCACGACCTCGTCGAAGTCGGTGACGCGAATTGCGCCGCGTTCCACGTACTTCGCGGGCCATGTAAGCTTCGGATCGCGGAAACAGCTATCCAGGATGAACAGCTTGCGCTGCTGCTGTATGGCATGGCGCGCCTGGATCAACGTCCCCGAGGTTTCGCCGGCCTCCACGATGACGGTTGCCTCCGTGAGGGCGGACATCGTCGCGTTGCGCTCCGGAAAGAAGAGCCGGTTGCCGCGGAACGTTTGCCGAGAGTAACGGACGATGGGCACCTGGCTGATGACCAGGTAGTCGTCGGCGATGCGCTGTTGGAGCGCCTTGTTCTCGGGTGGGTAGTACCCGGTGATCGGCGTGCCGAGCACGGCGATGGTCTGGCCGCCGGCTTCGATGGCCGTCGTGTGCGCCACAGTATCGACACCCTGCGCCAGCCCGGAAACGACTGTGAAGCCTTCCTTCACGAGACTGCGCGCGAGCTTCGCCGCCCGGCGCGCGCCTTCGTCGCTCGGCTTGCGGGTGCCAACGATGGCCACGCAGCGCGAGCTGGTCAGATCCCAATTGCCTTGGAAGTAGAGCAGTTCGGCGGGGTGCTCGGCATCACGCAGCTTCTCGGGGTATTCCCCGGCGCCATGGACGCGGATGCCGAAGTGCTTGATGCCCTCGGCCTTAATGGAGCCCAGCGCGAGGCGCGAATACTGCTTGGCGTCGGCCTTGGAAACGAAATCCGAAGGCACGGAGCCGGGATGCGCGCGGAACGTCTCCGCGAGCCGCTTGAATGAGGCGCCTTCCTGCACCCACAGGGCCTCGTAAGCCCCCAACTCGCGCGCGGGCAGGATGGCTCGGGCCTCGAAATCGGCAGCGGCAGCTTGCGAGACTAGGTCATTCACGGGCGTCAGGGCGTACCCACATTATACTGTATAAATGTACAGTATCGAGCTGTAGAATTCCAAATTCAGGCGGAGAGTACCGCGGCATTGCGGAGCTTACGAGGATGCAGTCGTAACCACTCGGGCGCGGCAGTGTTCCACGCGCACCGCCAGCCATTGCTGTACTTCCGCTTCCACCCATCCCACGGCTCGCGCGCCGATACGGACCCTGCACGGGAATCGGCGTTCTGATTCGAGCTGGTAAATCATCGAGCGCCCAAGGCCGGTGACCTTGCAGACCTGTGGCAGACGCAGCATCCGTACTTGTGACATGGACCTGGTGGAGTGAGTGAGCATGGATCGAAGACTACCTGCCGAGCTCGCGTGATCCGAGACTGAGATAGTGGGCAAAAGCCACCCGCACCCGTGCAGCGCGCAGTCGGCTGTCCGTGCTGGCTGAGGGGTTTCGGGGGCTTTTGGGGTTCTTTGCAGGATAGCTGCGCGCTTGCCTTTGGGCCACATTGTGACCCATGAGGACCTTCAAGCTTCCGACGGAAGAGCCGCTGCTCAACATCGCCAGCTATGCGCACGGCGGATTGCGTGCCGGTGATCGGCTGACGCCAGCGCAGATCGAACACATACGCCTGACCGTCAACCGCGCACCGGAAGTGATGGTGAAGGTACTGTCCCAAGGCAGTAGCGATCTGAAGGCCGTCGATCGGCATTTCGACTACATCGGCTGACACGGCGACCTCGTGCTCGAGGGTGACGACGGGAATCAACTGCATGGGCGGGTCGGAAAGGAGTTGATTGACGACTGGGGCTTGGACATCGACGAGCTGCGTCCGCAGCCGAACCTCACCGCCTTGCCTGCTCGCAAACCCATGAAGCTGGTCCACAAGGTGGTGTTCTCGATGCCGGCGGGTACGCCGCCGCAGAAAGTGCTCTCCGCGGTTCGCAATTTCGCGCGGGAGGAGTTCCACGGGCAACATCGCTACGTGATGGTGCTGCACACCGACGAGCCGCACCCTCACGTGCATCTGGTCCTCAGGGCCATCAGCGAGGACGGGCGGCGGCTCAACATCAAGAGGGCCACGCTGCGCCACTGGCGTTCGCAGTTCGCGCACAACTTGCGCGCGCTGGGCGTGGCGGCAAATGCCACCGAACGCGCAGTACGTGGTGACAACCGGAAGCCCATGAAGGACGGTGCGTACCGGGCGAGTCTGCGAGGTGAATCCACATACGGACGGGCGCGTGCCGAAAACGTAGCGAGTGAGTTGGCCGCCAGCGGTAGCGTCCGGCCGGAGCCCGGCAAACGGACACTGCTGGCGACGCGGGCCGCGATCCAGCAAGGTTGGCAGGCCGCGGCGGAGAAGCTGGTTCAACACGGCAACCGCCGGTTGGCAGCAGATGTGGCCAAATTTGCCGGCGGCATGGATCGGCCACTCACAGATCGGGAGTGGTTGGCGCAGGAACTCAAGGCTTCGGTACGGGCACGGCAGCGGGAGGCGAGGACACTGTGACGTTGTCCCGATCAGTCATGGAACTGGGGAGAGACTTCTTGGAATGAAGGGGTCGCTATGCCATATTGCCCGCAAAGACAATAACTTAAGTCGCGAGGCCTCGGCGCGAAGGGGGCGATTGTAGCTATGGCGCAGCCGACCAGCCCCTTCTTCGAGCACCCGATCCTCAATTCCCCCTACGGGGAACCCACGCGGCACCATCCCCTCGATGCCGAGGGCCAGCCGCTCAACGAGCCGCCCCGCGACGGGCGGCGCAAGTCCGAGCTGATCACGCCGGTTCCCAAGCCGCGCAAGAAGAAGCGCCGGAACGCCGATCAGGCCAGTCTCGACCTGCACACCGACGACGGGCTTTCGACCGAGGAACAGGAATACAACCCGACGCCGATCATCAACGAGATACGTTCGCACGTCGGCGCATGGCGGAAACTTCCGCCCGCTTCGTGGGGCGTGACGCCCGCGACGGCGCGGCTTCTCACCTACTGGCGGAGCCACGAGTTCCAGGGCGTGCGCCCGTTCTTCTGCCAGGTCGAGGCGGTCGAAACCGTCATCTGGCTGACCGAGGTCGCCAGGAGCAAGAAGCAGTTTTCCCACCTCTGGGAACACGTGCTCGGGGCGAACGAACAGGCCAACCCCGAGCTTGTCCGCCTTGCGATGAAGATGGCGACCGGCGCGGGCAAGACGACCGTGATGGCGATGCTGATTGCATGGCAGGCGGTCAATGCCACGCGCTCGCCTGTCAGCAACAACTTCTCGCGCGGATTCCTCATCATCGCACCGGGCATCACGATCAAGGATCGCCTACGCATCCTGTTGCCCAGCGACCTTGACAGCTACTACCGCGCCCGCGAACTCGTGCCCGGCGATATGCTGGACGAGATCAGCAAGGCCAAGATCGTCATCACCAACTACCACTCGCTTGCCCTCCGGGAAGTGCTGGAAGTAAACAAGGTCGGGCGCTCGCTTCTCCAAGGCCGTCATGCGCCCATCGTGACCAGGGAAACCGAAGGCCAGATGATCCGGCGCGTGGCCGAGGAATTGATGGGCCTCAAGAACATCGTCGTAATCAACGACGAGGCCCACCACTGCTACCGCGAAAGGCCGGATAACGAGGATATCGAAGATCTCAAGGGTGACGAAAAGAAGGAAGCCCAAAGCGACAACGAGGCCGCAAGGCTCTGGGTCAGCGGCATCGAAATGTTCAAGCGCAAGCTGGGTGTCCGCGCCGTTTACGATCTCTCGGCGACGCCATACTTCCTGCGCGGCTCCGGCTATGCGGAAGGTACGCTCTTCCCGTGGACGATCAGCGACTTCTCGCTGATGGACGCCATCGAGTGCGGCATCGTCAAACTCCCGCGCGTCCCGACCGCCGACAACATTCCCGAAGCGGATGTCCCGGTCTTCCGCGAGCTGTGGGATCACATCCGCGACGATATGCCCAGGAAGGGGCGCGGCAGAGGCCAAGGCGAGCTTGATCCCAACTCGCTTCCCGCGAAACTGCAAACCGCTCTGGTCGCGCTCTTCAACCACTATCAGGAGACGTACGATAAGTGGCGGACGGCAGGGATCGACACGCCACCCGTCTTCATCGTCGTTTGCAACAACACGTCCGCGTCCAAACTCGTCCATGAATGGATTTCCGGTTGGCAGCGCCCTGTCGCCGAAGACAGCGAGGAACTGCGCACGGTTCATCACGGCCACCTCTCGCTGCTCAGCAATTTCGATGAACACGGCAACCGCCTTGCCCGGCCCAACACGCTGCTGATCGACAGCAAGCAACTCGAATCCGGCGAGGCGCTCGACGACGACTTCCGTCGCGCCGCCGTGCTTGAGATCGAGCAGTTCAAGCGCGAGATCGTCCAGCGCGAAGGCGCGGGCCAGGTCGGCGAACTTTCCGACTCCGACCTCCTGCGCGAAGTCATGAACACTGTCGGCAAGAAGGGGCGGCTCGGCGAACAGGTGCGGTGCGTCGTGTCCGTCGCCATGCTGACCGAAGGCTGGGACGCCAACACCGTTACGCACATCCTGGGCGTTCGCGCTTTCGGTACCCAGCTTCTTTGCGAGCAGGTTGTCGGGCGCGGCCTGCGACGCTATTCCTACGACCTGAATAGAGACGGGCTGTTCAACGTCGAATACGCCGACATCATGGGCATCCCGTTCGACTTCACGGCAAAGCCGCAAGTCGCGCCGGTCAAGCCGCCCAAGAAGATGACGCGCGTAGCGGCAGTGCGCGAGCGCGCCGCTCTTGAAATGATCTTTCCGCGAGTGGTCGGCTATCGGATCGACCTGCCGGAAGAAAAGCTCCAGGCCAATTTCGGCGACAACTCGAAACTCGTCCTGACTCCCCATATGACGGGGCCGGGAGAGACGTTGCTGGAAGGCATCGTCGGCGAGGGTGTCATGCTCAGAGTCGCCGACATGAAGGATATGCGGCCCAGCACGGTATCGTTCGAACTGGCGAAGTATCTTCTTTACACCCACCTCAGGGATGCCGACGGCGAGCCGAAGCTCCACCTGTTCTATCAGATCCAGCGCATCGTCCGGCGCTGGCTCGACGAAGGCTATCTTGAATGTAAGGGCGGAACCGGTCCCTGGATGCTTCAGATCAGGGAAGTCGCCGCGCAGGCTGTCGAGCGCATCTACAACAGCATCGCCGCCGCCATCGGCGATGAAGAGCGCATCCGCGCCGTGCTCGACCCTTACAATCCGAAAGGCTCGACGCGCCATGTCGGGTTCATGACGAGCAAAGACCTTTATGAGACGGACCCGGCGAAGTGCCACGTCAACTACGTCGTGACCGATAGCGGCTGGGAAGCAGAGTTTGCCCGCGCCGCCGAGGCGCATCCGCGCGTTCTCTCATACGTGAAGAATCAGGGCCTAGGTCTGGAAGTTCCGTACAAGGACGGCGCCGTGGCGCGGCTCTATGTGCCGGACTTCATCGTGAATATAGACGACGGGCGCGGGCCGGAAGACCCGCTACGCCTGATCGTCGAAGTCAAGGGCTACCGGCAGGAGAACGTGAAGCTGAAGTCCGAGACCATGCGCCAGAAATGGATCAGGGGCGTGAACAACCTTGGCGTCTACGGGCGCTGGGCATTCGAGGAATTCACGGACGTATTCGAGATGCAGAAAGAATTTGCCGCCCTGATTGACCGCGCGGTCGGAGTGAGTGGCGAATGAGCAAGGGCAGAAAGAAGACAAGCGGGCAAAAGCACGTCGAAACGCTGACGCACAAGGAGGCGAAGCGCAAGAACATCCCGACCGCCGAACTTCAATCCGCCGCCCAGCGGGCCGAGGAATTGCAGCCGTTCGAACCTGTCGGGTACCCGCGTCGCCATCCCCTGCCGCAAGGGGCGGAGCGCTCGCGTGACAAAGACCTTGACCCGCAGCTTGTGTGGAAGGGAACGCGCGTCCACCTGACCGCCGAGCAAATCAAGGAGGCCGCCGCCAAAGGCTACGTGGATATTTCGGACGCGCAGCTCGTCTGGCGCGGCAAGGATCAGCAGGATTGGTCCGATCTGGTCGTCACCGCGCCGCCGCTCTACATCCAGGAGAAGATTCACCCCAAGGTAATCATCGACGATCTTGCTCGCCGGACGAAGGACACACGCGAGGCTGGTGCGGGTGGCATGGGCGACCTGTTCCACGACTTCAACGGCATCGATCCGGAAGCCAAGACTGAGTTCTACGCCCACGACCAGAACTGGTCGAACCGCTTCATCCTCGGCGACAGCTTGCAGGTGATGGCGAGCCTTGCCGAGCGCGAGGGTCTGCGCGGACAGGTGCAGTGCATCTACTTCGATCCGCCTTACGGCATCAAATTCAATTCTAACTGGCAGGTGTCAACGCGCTCCCGCGACGTGAAAGACGGGAAGATCGAGGAGATTTCGCGCGAACCGGAGCAGGTGCGCGCTTTCCGCGATACGTGGAAGGACGGCATACATTCGTATCTGACCTATCTGCGCGACCGCCTGACCGCGATGCGTGACCTGCTAACCGAGAGCGCCAGTATCTTTGTGCAAATAAGCGATGAGAACGTCCATCGCGTTCGGACTTTGCTTGATGAAGTATTTGGCGAAGGGAATTTCGTTTCCCAACTGGCCTTCCAGAAGACCGGAGGGTTTTCTCAATCTGATGCCCCATCCATTGCTGACTACGCTCTTTGGTACTGTAGAGATCGCTCCAAAATCAAGATACGCCAACTCTATACGTCGTTACCCGACCCAGACCATGATGATCCGAACTATGTGCTGCTCGAGTTGGCGGACTATTCGTGGAGACGAATGACCTCCGAGGAGCGGCGGAGGGAAGCTCTACTGCCAGAACATTCCCGAATCTTTCGGTTTGGGCCAACGTTGTCCGAGGGTAAGAGTAATAGCCCGCAAGAACTCAAGTTTGAGGGCGATACATTTCTGCCCAGCGGCAACAGCCATTGGAAGACCAGCATTCCTGGTATGGAGCGCTTGAACCGGGCGGGAAAGCTATTGCGCTCCGGGAGCGGCGTTGCCTATAGGCTTTATTGGGACAATTTTCCCGCAACGGGACTTTCCAACATTTGGCTGGACACGCAGTCTGGCGGCTTCAACGAGAAGAAGGTGTATGTAGTCCAAACGACCAACAAAGTCGTCGAACGCTGCCTCTTAATGGCTACCGATCCCGGCGACCTCGTACTCGATCCGACATGCGGCTCGGGTACGACAGCCACCGTCGCCGAGCAATGGGGTCGCCGCTGGATCACGATTGACACGTCGCGCGTAGCGCTAGCGCTCGCCCGCGCGCGGGTGATGGGCGCGAAGTATCCCTATTACTTGCTCGCAGACAGTAACGCAGGGCGACTCAAGGAAGGTGAGGTAATCGGAAAGCCGCCAGTCGATGCCCCTGCGCATGGCGACATCCGCCAAGGCTTTGTTTATGAACGCGCCCCGCACATCATGCTTGGTTCTATTGCGAACAATACAGAGATTGACGTTATCTGGGAGGAGTTTCAGGAGAAGCTTGAACTCCTGCGCCGCGATTTGAACTCCTCGCTCGGCAAGAAATGGGAGGAATGGGAGATTCCGCGTGCGGCAGAGTCCGGCTGGCCGGACAAGGCGAAGCAGGCACACGCCGCATGGTGGGAGAGGCGCAGAGCGCGGCAGAGGAAGGTCGACGAGTCGATTGCGAAGAAGGCCGACGTGGAGCTTCTCTACGACCGACCCTATGAGGACAAGTCGCGCATTCGCGTCGCGGGGCCGTTCACGGTGGAGAGTCTGTCGCCGCATCGTGTCGTGCCGTCAAGCGAAGGAGAGCTGATTGAGGAACTCGACGCCGCCGAGGGCAAGCGCAAGAGCAAGAGGAAGCTACCCAAGGGCACGGAGGAACTCAACGACTTCACGACCATGATCTTGGACCACCTGAAGACTTCGGGTGTCCAGCAGGCGAAGAAGGCAGACCGCATTACTTTCACAGCAATCAGTGGATGGCCCGGAACGTGGGTCGCTGCTGAAGGGCGGTTCATGGAAGGCGAGACGGAGAAGCGGGCCGCCATCTTCATTGGCCCGGAGTTCGGCACCGTAAGCCGCGCCGACCTGACTGCCGCTGCCCGCGAAGCGCTGGATGCTCGCTTCGACGCGCTGATCGCCTCTGGCTTCAACTTCGAGGCGCACACATCCGAACTCAACAAGCTAGGGCCTTTGCCGATCTTGAAGGCGAAGATGAATCCTGAACTGCATATGTCCGACGAACTCAAGAACACCGGCGCGGGAAACCTGTTCGTCGTGTTCGGCGAACCGGACATCAAGTGGGACTTCGACAAGGACGGCGAAATCGTGGTCGAAGTTCTCGGCGTCGATGTGTTCGACCCAAAGACCGGCGAAGTCCGCGCCAGCGGCAAGGACGACATTGCCGCGTGGTTCATCGACACCGACTACAACGAGGAGAGCTTCTTCGTCCGCCATGCCTATTTCATGGGCGCGAACGATCCCTATAGATCACTCAAGACCGCGTTGAAGGCCGAAATTGATGAGGACGCCTGGGCGACCCTCTACCGCGACAAGTCGCGCCCGTTCCCGCGCCCGGCGACAGGCCGCTTCGCCGTCAAGGTCATCAACCACTTTGGTGACGAAGTGATGAAGGTATTTGCGGTGTAGCCATGCGATTCTGCATCGCCGACAGTTTCCAGTCGGCATTGAGTCGCCTGTCCGCCCAGGAGCAGAAGGCGGTGAAGGAAACCGTCTTCGACCTGCAGATGAACCCTGCCGCGCCGGGGCTGCAATTCCACCGGATCGACAAGTCGAAGGACCGTAACTTCTGGTCGATGCGGGTGAGCAGCGACATTCGCCTGATTGTCCACAAGACCAAAGACAGCTTCCTGATTTGCTACGTCGATCATCACGACGACGCCTACGCCTGGGCCGAGCGCCGCCGCATCGAGGCGCACCCAACCACGGGCGCGGCGCAGATCGTGGAGGTGCGCGAGCGCGTTCAGGAAATCATCATCCGCAAGCCGATGGATGTGGAGCAGCCGGTAAGAAAGGTCCGCTCCGTTCATGAGCGGCTGTTCCCCGGCATCACGGATGAGGAACTGCTGTCCTACGGCGTGCCGATGGACTGGATTGACGATGCCAAATCGGCGACCGAGGACACGATCTTCGACATCGCCGAGCACCTGCCGCGCGAGGCGGCAGAAGCATTGCTCGACCTTGCGGTGGGTGCGAAGCCACAGGTGCCGGCCGTTCCCGCACCCGCAGGCGTCACCCCCTTCGAGCATCCCGACGCGCAACGCCGCTTCCGCGTTATGGAGGACGTGGACGAACTCAAGCGGGCGCTCGACTTCCCGTGGGATCAGTGGACGGTGTTCCTCCACCCATCCCAGAAGCAAGTCGTGGAACAGTCGTTCGGCGGCCCGGCGCGGGTATCCGGTTCCGCCGGAACCGGCAAGACCGTCGTGGCTCTGCATCGCGCCGCGAACATCCTGAAGCGCGAGCCGCAGGCGCGGCTATTGCTCACGACGTTTTCCTTGCCGCTCGCCAATGCGCTTGAAGGCAAACTGCGCATCCTCACTGGCGAGAACAAGCGCATCGTTCCGCGCGTGACCGTCCTGCCGTTCAAGGGCGTTGCGCAGGAACTCTTCACGCTGGCCTTCGGTCACCACCCGAGGGCAGCGACGGAGGATCAGATACGCGGGGCGCTCAGGACGGCGGCGGCGGAAGCCTCGCTGACCGGTTTCACGCCGCGCTCTCTCGCCTCGGAATGGCTCAATGTCGTCGACGCGTGGCAGCTCGGCAGCCTGGACGCCTATCAGGAGGTTCCGCGCCTCGGCCGCAAGGCCCGCCTCGGCATCAAGCAGCGGGAGAAACTCTGGCCTGTCTTCGTGCGGGCGCGGCAGATCATCGAGGCGCAGGGGCTTCTGACGTGGCCCTCCATCTTCGGGAAGGTGACAGAGCATTTCGGCAAACGGGACGGCAAGCCCTTCACCCATGCCGTGATCGACGAGGCGCAGGACCTGGGTGTGCCGGAGTTGCGGATTCTGGCCGCGATTACGCCGGGCGGCCCCGATGCGCTTTTCTTCGCGGGCGACCTCGGCCAGCGCATCTTCCAGGAGCCGTTCTCATGGAAGGCGCTCGGTGTCGATATTCGAGGACGCTCCCGCACGCTCAAGGTCAACTATCGAACTTCGCACCAGATCCGGCAGGCCGCAGACCGACTCCTGCCGAAGGTCGTGCTCGACGTGGATCAGAACGAGCAGGACCGGCGCGGCACCGTGTCCGTGTTCAACGGCCCCGATCCCGAGATCCGGACCTTCGCCGATGCAGACCGGGAATCGAATGGTGTCGCCGACTGGATCAAGGCGGCGGTGGCTGATGGGATCGCCCCCGCCGAGATCGGCATCTTCGTCAGATCAAATGACCAGCTCGCCAGGGCGCGTGCAGCCGTGAAGACCGCCGGTCACACCCAGCTTGAACTCTCCGAGCGCCTTGAACAGCCGCAGGGCCGCGTGGCCATCGGGACGATGCACCTTGCCAAGGGCCTTGAGTACAAGGCCGTCGTCGTCATGGCGTGCGATGACGATGTGTTGCCTTTGCAGGAACGCATCGAAAGCGTCGCCGATGAATCCGAACTCGACGAGGTTCACGAGACCGAGCGCAATCTCTTTTATGTCGCCTGCACCCGCGCACGCGACAGGCTGCTTGTGTCGGGCGTTCAGCCTGCATCTGAATTCTTCGCAGATTTTTCCGCAAGACAGACCTGACAGTTCATCGCAGAATCAGGCTTCGCAAGCCGTTCAAGCCAGAGCTATGCGAGGCGTAGAGTGGATCGAAATTAACCGACCCATTTTGGTTTGGCTACTGATTAAAGAGTAGCATTTGAGCCCATTGGACTTGGGAGGCAGCGGCACATGGGAAAAGATGACCAGACGAACGACGTATTCGACGCAATGCGCGTAGTCGTTGGGGCACTAGAAAATTTCTCGGCTTCCGACCAGCAACTTGTTCTTCGGTTTGTGCAGGAAAAGCTGGGTCTAGTAACACAGCAGAAGCAATTAGAGTCGCGTAGCCAAGTTGCGGAAGTTTCACATGCCCCGACTAATGCTCCTTCACTCGGTTCTTCGACCGACATCAAGAGTTTCGTCGAATGGAAAGCCCCAGACTCCGACGTGCAATTTGCAGCAACGGTTGCTTATTACTATCAGTTTGAGGCCCCGGCGGATCATAAGAAGGACAGCATCACTGTCGGTGACCTTCTCGACGCCTGCCGCAAGGTGAATCGAAGCAGACCAAATGCTCCTGCTCAGACCTTGATTAACGCGCACCAGCGGGGTCTTCTGGATAAAACAGGAGACAAAGGTACTTATAAACTCAGCACCGTTGGAGAGAACTTGGTTGCAGTGGCCTTGCCGTCGGATGGTCCTTCAGCCCCGAAGTCCCAAAAGCGCAAGGCTAGGAAGCCGCCGAAGAAGAGCCGCGCAAGGAAGAAGTAGTTGTGTCCGGTGAAGCAGAGACCTCCAGTGCTGCCATCTACGAGTTGGACCGTCTCCGCAACTTCTTGAGGAAGAGCCGGACGGTACAGGTCCGTAGCCAGGACGAGCGAGCCCAGGCCAAGGCGACTGCATCGGCTTGGTTCAACGGCCACCGGAACAGGCTTTCCTCGACTATGGGGGACATGCTCGGGCCTGCAGATGCACTCTACCGCGACATCTTCAATGCCAGTGATCGGGCGACTGCCCGATCAACCTGCGTATTCCGGTTGATGCCGGGCCAGGGTTCCGGAGCAAGCCGGGCCGGGATTCCGGTCCATGCCGGGCCACCATTCCGGCGCATGCCGGGCCGGGGTGTGTGAAGCGGGATAACCGCCGC
>Ga0187893_10011665_pt1 | contig 12694 bp, 9 predicted proteins | sample MA1701074metaG_FD_139574 | JGI IMG/M metagenome (GOLD analysis project Ga0187893, IMG submission 139574) | White microbial mat communities from a basaltic lava cave in the Kipuka Kanohina Cave System on the Island of Hawaii, USA - MA170107-4 metaG ...
CGGGCAAGCTCGTGCGGCCCGAGGGCGTGCTCGACAGCGCCGGGATCGTGCTGCCGCGCCACCGCCGCCCGCGCGACCGCGGCAGCGAGCAGCGCGACCGCGGGCAGTACGATCGCGTCGAGTACGTCTTCGGCGTGAGCGGCGCCGCGCTGATGCTGCGCGTCTCCGCCGTGGGCGAGCTCGCGCTCTCCGGCGAGCTCTTCGACGAGGACTTCTTCCTCTACCACGAGGACACCGACCTCGCGTGGCGCGCGAATCGGCTCGGCTGGAGGGCGCTCTACGTGCCGAAGGCCCGCGCGATCCACACGCGCCGCTGGCGGCGCGAGCTGCGCTTCGAGGTGCCCGCGGCGCTGCGCCGGCACTCCTTCAAGAACCACTACCTCCAGCTGGTCAAGAACGAGAACCTGCGCGACGGACTGATCAATCTCCCGGTGACGATCCTGTGGGAGCTCACGCGCCTGTGCTTCGTGATCGGGCGCGACCGCGAGCTGCTGCCGGCCTACGGCCAGGCACTGCGGCTGCTGCCGCGCGCCTACGCGAAGCGGCGCGAGCTGCGCCAGCGTCTGCGCGACCGCGGGCAGACCTGATGGAGCGCTCGATGGCGCCGCAGAAGGCGACGCAGTCTCCCGGGACCAGCCCGGACCCGCTGCGCGCGGAGCTCGAGCTGCGCGCCGCGCGCATCCGCGAGCTCGAACAGCACGCGGCCAACCTCGAGAAGACGCGCGCACATCACGAGGGCCACATCTCGAACCTCGAGCAGCACGCGGCGAATCTCCAGGAGCTCCGCGCGCAGCAGGAGCGCCGGATCGGGGAGCTCCAGCTGCACGCCTCGAACCTCGAGCGCGAGTGGGCGCGCTCGCGCGAACGCGTGGATTCGCTCGAGCTCCACGCGGGCAACCTCGCGCTGGAGCTCGAGAAGCGGGGCCGGCGCGTCGATGAGCTCACGCGCCACGCCGCCAACCTGGAGGAGCTGCTGCAGGTGGGTCACGACCGCCTGGTCCCCGGCTACCGCAGCCGCTTCGGCGGGCTCTGGATCGATCGCAACGACGCGCTCGAGCGGATCGAAGCGAAGCGCGCGGCCGGCGAGCTCGGCGCCGAGGAGGTCGAGCTGCTGCTGCGCTGGCGCGAGGAGGGCGTCGTCGTGCTGCCGGGAGCGCTGCGGCCCGCGGACGCGCGGCGCCTCGCGGAGGCGGTCGACGCGAGCTTCCGCAGCGGCCGGCAGGATCTCTTCGCCGAGAGCTTCGAGCAGGGCCGCAAGCGCGTGCGCCGCGTCGAGCCCGGCGACCGCGGCCAGGACGTCAAGCTGCTCGATCTGCACGCGCTGCTCGACGAGGCGCGGCCCGCCGCGTTCGCGCCCGCGATCGTGCGCTTCCTGGGCCTGCTCTTCGAGCGCCCGCCGCTGGCCTTCCAGAGCCTCTTCTTCCGCTACGGGACCGAGCAGCCGATGCACCAGGACACGGCCTACGTGGTCGTGAGCTCGCCGCTCGAGTTCGTCGGCTGCTGGGTCGCGCTCGAGGACATCCAGCCCGGGACCGGCGAGCTCGAGTACTACGTCGGCAGCCACCGGCTCGACGACTACGTGTGGGACGGCCGCTACAAGTCGATGCCCGCCGATCACCCCGATCACCCGCGCTACCTCGCCTGGCTGCACGCGCAGGCGGAGCAGGCCGGGCTCGAGCGCCGCCGCTTCCTGCCGCGCTGCGGCGATGCGCTCGTCTGGAGCGCGGACATCGCGCACGGCGGCTCGCTGCGGACCCGGCGCGAGGCGACGCGCCTGAGTCTCGTGACCCACTACTGTCCGGCCGACGTCGAGCCGCACTACTTCCAGTCGGGGCAGCGCCACAGCGGACGCGTGGCGGTCGGCAGCGCGGGCTTCCGGAGCCACCCGCAGCGGGGGCCGGCGTCGCGCCTCGCCGCGGCCGGGACGGCTCCGCTGCGGCGGCTCGCGAGGTGGCTGCAGTCCTGAGCGATCGCGCGGCCGGAGCCGCGGCGCGCGTGGGGGGGATCCGAGTGCCGAGCGTGAGCGAGAACCTGCAGACCTGGGGCCAGCGCTATGCGTGGCCGAAGGGCGGCGACGAGTGGTCGGACGTCTGGGGCGGCACCGAGCCGCTCTGGTGGGGCACGTTGTTTCCGCGCCTGCGCCCCTTCCTTCCGGCCCCCGTGATCGTCGAGATCGGGCCGGGCTTCGGCCGCGTCACGCAGTACCTGCAGCGCTTCGCCGAGCGGCTCTTGCTGGTCGACCTGACGCAGAAGTGCCTGGATGCCTGCCGCGAGCGCTTCGCGTCGCTCCCGCACCTCGCCTACTTCCGGACCGAGGGCTCGACGCTGCCGGGCATTCCGGACGGCTGTGCGGACCTGGTCGTGAGCTACGACTCGCTGGTCCACGCGGAGGCCGACGTGCTGCAGGGCTACGTGCGCGAGCTCGCGCGCGTGCTGGCTCCCGATGGCGTCGCGTTCCTGCACCACTCGAACCTCGGGGCCTTCCGCGATCGGCAGGGCAGGCTCACGGTCGAGAACGGCCACTGGCGCGCCGAGAGCATGAGCGCGGATCTGTTCGCGGGGTTCTGCGCGGAGTCGGGACTCCGCTGCCCGAGCCAGGAGCTGCTCAACTGGGACGGCCTGAGCCTGATGGACTGCATCTCGACCGCGGCCCGGCCGGGCTCGCGCCACGACCGCCCGCACCGGCGCGTCGAGAACCGGCTCTTCATGCACGAGGCGGAGCGCGCCAGGAACCTGGCCGCGCTCTACGGCCTCGGCGACGCCGGGCGGGATCCGCTCGCGTGCCGCGCCGCCGGGAGCGCCTGAGCGCGCGCTATTTCCAGCCGCCCGTCGCGCCCTTCACCATCGCGAAGGGCCCGACCGGCCAGCGGAAGCAGTCGACCATCAGCTGGTTGACCTGCTCGTGGGTCGCGATGCCCTCGTCGACGACGCGCGCGGCCTCGCGGAGCATCGCGGCATAGACGCGATTCGCGACGAAGCCCCACGCCGTCGCGGTGTCCTTCACGACGACCGGGTTCTTGCCGCAGGCGCTCGCGAGCGCGCAGACCGTCTTGAGCGTGGCCTCGCTCGTCTCGGGCGTCGCGACGATCTCGGCGAGCTTCATGACCGGCGGCGGCGAGGCCCAGTGCCAGCCGACCACGCGATCCGCGCGGTCGGTCACTCCGGCGAGCGCGGCGATCGGAAAGCCCGAGGTGTTGGAGGCGAGGATCGCGCGGGCCGGGGCGGCCGCGTCGAGCCTGCGGAAGGTCTTGAGCTTGAGCCCGAGGTCCTCGGGCACGCACTCGACGACGAGGTCGGCCTGCGCGGCCGCCTCGAACTGGCTCGTGAACTCGATCCGGGCGAGCGCGGCGTCGGCCTGCTCGCGGCTCAGCTTGCCGCGCTCGACCGCGCCCGCGAGGCCGTAGCGGCCCCGGCTCACGAGCTCGCGCGCCTTCTCGAGCGCCGCCTCCGAGATGTCGTAGGCGAGCGCGCGGCAGCCCGCGGCCGCGAGCACCTGCGCGATGCCGCTGCCCATGACTCCGGCTCCGATCACACCGACGACGAGCTCTGCCATCACCGCTCCCTCCTGCTCTCGCGAACGGTTGCTCAGCTGCCGGAGCTTCGCCCGCTTTCGGCGCGCCCCGCAAGCTCGGAGCGCGCAGCGCGACCGGGCGCCTGGCTCCACTCGCGCAGCAGGCCGAGCAGCCGCTCGCGCTGGTTCAGCGCGGGATCGGAGTCCACCCGCTCGGCGAGGAAGCGCAGCGCGCGGCCGACCTCGGGACCCGGCGCGCAGCGCAGCAGCGCGATCACGTCGCTGCCGCGGATCGCGAGCGCCACGCGCGAGGCGTCGCGCTGCTCCCGCGCCTGCGCGATGCCGGCCCGAGCCCGGCGCAGGCGGGGCGCGGCCGCGTCGCTCCCGCCCGAGGCGGCGAGCTCGGCCTCGCGCAGTGCGACGAGCCAGTCGACGGCCTCGTCGCCGAGGCGGCGCAGCAGGCGCAGCGCGGCGGCGGGTCGCTCGGTGTTGGCGAGCTCGATCGGGTGGAAGCGCAGCAGCTGCTCGAGCCTGCCCGCCTGCACCACGGGGATCTGGAGCCGGCGCAGCGCGTGGCCCGCGCGCGTGCCGCGCAGCCAGGCGAGGAGGCGCAGGGGCAGCTCGCGGGGCAGCAGCGCGACGACCGCCGCCGCATCCGCGCGCGCGCCGGGCACGAGCTCCTCCTCGACTCCGATCTCGCGCAGCAGCGCGAGACCGCGCGCCGCGGCGGGCCCGAGCAGGAGCCGCGCGACCTCGCTGCGCAGCGCGCCCGGAGCCGCGCGCTCGAGCGGCGGCTTGCTCTGGCGCAGCAGCGCGCGGAGCGCGGCGTCGGGCTCGAGCGCGTGCTCCGCGCAGAGCCGCGCCGCGCGCAGGCCCGCGAGCGGCGCGGCATCGAAGCGGGCCGCGGCGGCGGCGGCCGCGAGGCGGCCGGCGCTCCAGTCGCGCAGCCCTCCGAGCGGGTCGAGCCACTCGCGCGCGGGCAGCGAGAGCGCGAGCGCCTCGACGCGGTAGAGCGCCTCGCGCAGCACGGCCTCCAGCGGGGTTCCCGGCGCGCGCGGCGCGAGCAGCAGGGGCGGCGTTTCGCAGGGGAGCGCGAGCGCAAAGGGAGCGGTGGCGATCACCACGCCGCGCGGAAAGCGCGCGAGCAGGAGCTCCGGACTCGCGTCGGTCGAGAGCAGGGCCCGCGCGACGGCGCGGCCCGCCGCGATCTCGCGCGCTTCCGCACCCACGACGTGGGCATCGCAGCCCGCGCTGCGCAGCCGCTCGGCGGTCGCCGCGAGCGAATCGATCGGCACGCGGCGAGTGTATCCGCGGCCGCCTCGCGCGTGCGGCGGTATGCTGCGCGGCTCTCGCGCGGGGGAGGCACGATGGCGGGGCACGATCGCGCAAACGCGGGTCGCGGGCGCAGCGGCGTCGAGCTCGCGCTCCCGCTCCCGGACGGCGCGGCCTCGGGCTACCTCGCGCTCCCGGCCTCGGGCCGCGGCCGCGGGGTGCTCGTGTTCCACGAGGCCTGGGGCCTGCTCGATCCGATCCGCGACGCCTGCGATCGCCTCGCCCGCAGCGGCTTCGCGGCGCTCGCGCCCGACCTCTACGCGGGGCGCAGCAGCGACGAGATCGAGGGCGCGGTCGCGCTGATGAACCAGCTCACGCCCGAGCGCGCGGGCATGCTCGTCGATGCGTCGGTCGAGGCGCTGCTCCGCTCGGAGGCCTGCGAGGGAGCGCGCATCGGCGCGCTCGGCTACTGCATGGGCGGTCAGCTGGCGCTCTTCGCGGCCTGTCGCAGCCCGCGGATCGCGGCCGCCGTCGACTTCTACGGCTCCTTTCCCGGGCTGCCGCTCGAGCTCGCGAAGTGCCGCGCGGCGGTGCTCGCGATCTTCGCAGAGCGCGACGCCTACGTCCCGGCCGCGCAGGTCGAGTCGCTGCGCGCGGAGCTCGCGCGCGCGGGAGTGCGCGCGAGCGTGCGCGTGCAGCCCGGGGTCGCGCACGCGTTCATGAACGAGAGCCGGCCCGACGTCTTCGACGCCGCCGCCGCCGCGGCCGGCTGGTCGGCGCTGCTCGCGTTCCTGCGCGCGGAGCTCGCCTAGCGCAGCGCTCCCGCGCGGCTCACTCGATGCCGAGGCGCCGCATCTTCTTGTAGAGCCCCTCGCGCGTGAGCCCGAGCTCGCGCGCCGTGAGCGCGCGCCTGCCGCCGCGGTCCGAGAGCGCCTTCGAGATCAGCTCGGCCTCGAGGCGATCCAGCATCGCGCGCAGTCCGGGGCCCGCGGCTCCCGCGGCGCGCGGCGCGGGCGCGTCCGCGGCCGGCGCCGGCGATCCGGATGCGCCGAGCAGCGCCGGGGAGAAATGCTCGGGCTCGATCGCAGCGCCCGGATCGGCGAGCGCGAGCGCGTGCTGGACCTCGTTCTCGAGCTCGCGCACGTTGCCGGGCCAGGCGTGCGCGAGCAGGAGCTGCTCGGCAGCCGCGGCGAAGACCGGCGCCTCGGATCCGCGCGCGTGCCGGCGCGCGAAGTGCCGCGCCAGCGCGGGGATGTCGGCGCTGCGCTCGCGCAGCGGGGGCACGCGCAGCGGAAACACGGCGAGGCGGTAGTAGAGATCCTCGCGAAAGCGGCCCGCCGCGATCTCGGCGCGCAGGTCGCGGTGGCTCGCCGAGACGACCCGCAGGTCCACGGGCCGCGCGCGCAGCGCCCCGATCGGCCGCAGCTCGCGCTCCTGCAGCACGCGCAGCAGCTTGGCCTGGAAGGCGGCCGAGGTCTCGCTGACCTCGTCGAGGAAGAGGGTGCCGGTGTGCGCCTGCTCGAGCAGCCCGCGGCGGTCGCGCTCCGCGCCCGTGAAGCTGCCGCGCAGGTGCCCGAAGAGCTCGCTCTCGAGCAGGGTCTCGGAGAGCGCCGCGCAGTTGATCGCGACGAAGGGCCGCTCCGCGCGGCGCGAGCGCCGGTGCAGCGCCTGCGCGAGCACCTCCTTGCCCGTGCCCGTCTCGCCGCAGAGCAGCACCGAGACCTCGCTCCCCGCCGCGCGCTCGAGGCGCGCCAGCGTCTCGAGGAAGCAGGGGCAGCGGCCGATCACCTCGGGAAAGGCGGACGCGCCGGGCTCGCGAGCGCGCGCGGCCCAGGCCTCGCCCGCGAGCGAGATCTCGCGCCGACCGGGCAGCGCGGGCAGCGCGTCTCCGTCTCCGGGCGGCAGCCACAGCAGGAGCGGCAGCGAGCCGCGCTGCGCGCGCAGGCGTTCGACTGCGCCCGCCCGCGTCGCGATCCGGAGATCGACGACCGCCGCCTCGAAGTCGGCGAAATCGAGCCGGCTCGCGCGCTCGGCGTCCGGCTCCCAGACGACGTCCAGATCCGGCGCGCGCTCGGCGATCTGGCTCGGGAAGTGCTGCGCGGGACCGATCCAGAGCAGGCGTCGCGGTGCGGGCACGGGTCCTCCTGCGTCCCCCGGTGTGGGCGCGGGAGCAAGCGGCGTGCCAGCGCGCGCGCGCCGGGCTCGGGATCCGCGCAGCGGCCGCCGGCGATCGGCGGCCGACGGCCGCCGCCTAGCGGCGGCTCCAGAAGCGGTCGAAGCCGCCGCAGTCGAGCTGCTCGAGGGCCGGCGCCTGGATCGGCACGGGAGCGCCGAGCGGCACCGGCCGGCCCGCGGCGAAGCGCCGGTCGATGCGGCCATCGAAGTCGCTGTCCTCGTCCTGGCGCGCGAGCGCTTCTCCCTCGAAGCTCTGCACGACGTCGACCCGGCGATCCCCGTTCGTGTCGGCTTCGAGGCGCACCCGCACGCCGGCCTCGTAGATCTCGCGCTGGTCGGCGACGCCGTCCTTCCCGGTATCGATCCAGGCCTCGCGCACGCTGCCGCCCGCGAGCACGAGGCGCGTGTCGAGGCGCTGCGTCTTCGGGTTCCAGAGGCACTGCGCGGTGACCTCGCCACCGGGCCCGAGGAAGAGCTTCTGGTCCGGCTGCCGGCCGCGCTCGCCGCTCGCGACCTCCTGCACGCGCGGCTTGCCCTCGGCGTCGAGGTGCGAGAGCAGGTCGGGCGCGCCGTCCTGTCCCGTGTCGAGCGCCTGGCGCACCACGCGACCGCCCTCGAGGAAGCTCCAGGTGTCGCTGCGGCAGTCGCCGCGCGTGTCGCGCTCGTCGCGCAGCACCTGGCCGGCCGCGTCGAACCACTGCCTGACGTCCACGCAGCCGCCGCCGTCCGAATCCTGCTCGGCGCGCGCGAGGCGCCCGCCCTCGAACCAGGAGTGGAGCTCCGCCGCGCCGTCGGCGTTCCTGTCCTCGCGGCGCTCGAGCACCTCGCCCTTCGGCCCGAGCGTCACCCAGGTGTCGATCGCGCCGTCCCCGTCGGTGTCGGCCTCCTGCTGGCTGCGGCCGCCCGCGCCGCCGGACTGGCGCGCGTCGACGCGCCCGTCGAAGTCGCGGTCCTCCTCCTGGCGCGCGATCCGCTCGCCGTCGTACTCGACCCAGAGGTCGGGCCTGCCGTCGGCGTTGCGGTCCTGCTCGGTGCGCTGCTTGACCCCGGCGGCGAAGCTCGTGCTGCGGTCGAGGCGGCCGTCGCCGTCCGTGTCCTCCTCGATCCGCGCGGGGCGCTCGGCGGCGTCGAAGTGCGTGACGCTGTCGTCGCGGCCGTCGAAGTCGCGGTCCTCGCGCTGGACGCTGCGCCGGCCCTCGCGGTACTCGACGCGCAGGTCGGGCCTGCCGTCGCCGTTGCGGTCCGCGAGCGAGCGCAGCGCGGCGCCGGCCTTCAGCTCGGTCACGAGCTCGAAGCGGCCGTCGTGGTCCTGGTCGATCTCCTCGCGCGCGGCGGCTCCGCCCGCGTGGTGCACGATCCGGTCCGGCTTGCCGTCGGCGTTGGTGTCGAACTCCTCGCGCAGCGGCCGCTCCGCGGGATCGAAGTGGATCACCGCGTCGTAGCTCCCGTCGCCGTTCGTGTCGCGGCGCTGCGCGATCTGCCTGCCGTCGCGCAGCTCGAGCAGCGAGTCGAAGCGGCCGTCGCCGCTGGTGTCCTGCAGCTGGCGCAGCGCGGCGCCCCGCTCGAACTCGGTCACCGCCTCGGGCCGGCCGTCGCCGTCCGCGTCGCGCTCCTCCCGCAACTTCTGGCCGCCCGCGTAGCGCAGGCGCAGGTCGAAGCGGCCGTCGCGGTCGCTGTCGCGCTCCTCGAGCGCGGGTGCGCCGTCGGCGTCGAGCTGCCCGCGCAGGTCCACCCGGCCGTCGGCGTCCGTGTCCTCCTCGAAGCGCGCTGGCCGCCCGGCCTCGAAGAACACGACGCGCTCGGGGCGCCCGTCGCCGTCGCGGTCCTGGCTCAGGCGCTCGGTCTCGCCCGAGGCGGAGGCCACGCGCTGCTCCTCGGCGCGGCCGTCGCCGTCGGCGTCGCGCGCGACGGAGCGCTCGGCGCCGGTCTCCGGGTCGAGCTCGACCCAGGTGTCGATGCGCCCGTCGCGGTCGCGGTCCTGCTCCTGGCGCGCGAGCTTGCCGCCCGCGCCGACGTAGCTCGTGAGGTCGATGCGCCCGTCGCCGTCCTCGTCCTGCTCGACGCGCACGAGCGCTCCGCTCTCGAAGAGCTCGCGCCGGGCCACGACCTCGCCCCGGTCCGCGAGCCGCTCGCGGCGCCGGAGCGCGCCGGCCTCGTGGAGCTCGCGCAGCTCGAAGCGGCCGTCGAAATCCTCGTCGAGCTCGGCCTCTGCGATGCGCTCCTCGGCATCGAAGCGGTAGCGCGCGTCGATCTTCCCGTCGGCGTTGCGATCCTCCTCCTGGCGGCTCCTGCGGCCCGCGGAGAAGTGCAGCGTGGTGTCGATGCGGCCGTCGCGGTTGGTGTCCGCCTCGCGGCGCAGCGGGGTGTCGCCGTCGAAGCTCGTGACGACCTCGGCGCGCCCATCGCCGTCCGCGTCCTGCTCCTCGCGCACGCGTCTGCCGTCCGCGAAGCTGCGCACCACGTCGAGGCGCGCGCTGCCCTCGCTCGCGACCTCCTCGCGCAGCTTCTCGCCGCGCTCGCCGAGGTGGATCACGAGCTCGGGCCGGCCGTCGCCGTCCGCGTCGCGGCGCTGCACGCGCTCGCGGCCCTCCGCGTACTCGGCGCTCGTCTCGAAGCGCCCGTCGCCGTCGCGGTCGGCCTCTCGGCGCAGGATCGCGCCGCCCGCGAAGTGCGTGATCGCGTCGGGCCGGCCGTCGCCGTCGGTGTCCTCCTCGACGCGGACCATGACCCCGGCCTCGTAGTGGAGCGCCGTGTCGAGGCGCCCGTCGCCGTTGCTGTCCTGTTCCTCGAGGCGCGGCGTGCCGTCCGGGGCGTACTCCACGCGCGCGTCGATCTTGCCGTCGCGGTCGCGGTCCTCCTCGGTGCGCACGATCTGGCCGCCCGCGTAGCGCACGCTGCGGTCGATGCGGCCGTCGAAGTCGCTGTCCTGCTCGAGGCTCTCGGGGAGGCCCGCGGCGAAGGTCGTCGTGACGTCGGCCTTGCCGTCGCCGTTCTCGTCCGCGAGCTGCGTCGCGGGCGCGCCGTCGCGGTAGCTGGTCCAGCGGTCCGGCCTGCCATCGCCGTTGCGGTCCTCCTCCTGGCGGTCGATGCCGCCGCTCGCGTCGTAGAAGACCCAGAGCTCGACGCGGCCGTCGAAGTCGGCATCGCGCTCGGCGCGCAGCGCGCGCTCGTCGCGGTAGTGGACGAACTCGTCGTGCCGGCAGTCGCCGTTGCTGTCGCTGCGCTTCTCGACGAGCATCTCCGCATCGTCGTAGAGCAGCTCGACGGCGGGGCAGCGCGGCTCGGCCGCGAGGGCCGCCGGCCAGCCGAGCGCGAGCGGCGCCGCGGCGCGAAGCGCCGCCCGCAGCCAGGCTTGTCGGGGCGAGCGCCTAGCCGGCGTTGCCATCGGCGAAGGTGCGGAAGGTCCCCGTGATCGGCCGATCGGCGATGCAGCGCGCGGGGTCCGGCATCGGCGGGAAGGGCGCGGCCGCGCGCATCGCGTCGATCGCGCTCGCGCCGAGCGCGTTGTCGTCGGCGCGCAGCACCTGGATCCGGCTCGGAGAGCCGGCCACGTCGAGCTGGAAGCGCAGCACGACCTGGGTGTCCGGGGTCGCGATCGGCAGCTTCCAGAGCGAGATCGTGCGCTGCCGGATCACGCCGAGGTAGGCGTCGACCTCGGGCCGCTCCAGGCAGCTGCGGATCGCCTCGGGGCTCTGCGGCGCGAGGCCTGCGCCGCTGCCGCCCGCTCCGCGCAGGTAGGCGTCGCCGACCGCGGTCGCGACGTTCGCGACGGGCGCGCCCTCGGGCGTGCCGATCACGTCGCGGCCCGTGACGGCGCCCTCGCGCACCGAGGAGCCCGCGCCGCCGATCTCGAAGGTCGCGCTGCCGAGCGTCGGCGCGGCGCTCGCGCTCGCGACCTCGCGCGGCCCGACCGAGGGGCCGCGCGGAGCGTCGAGCAGCGCGGGTCCGCGCAGCGCGGGCGCGAGTGCGCTCGAGACGTCGATCGCGCTCGCGCGCGCGGTCGCGAGCGACTCGATCTGCCGCACGCGCTCGACGCTGACGGCGCTGCGCTCGAGCGAGGTCGGCGCCTGCACCGCCCCGACCGACTCGAGCTCGAGCGACTTCGCGGAAACGACCGGGCTCGCCTGAGCGATCACGGCGGGGTTCACGACCTGGGGCGCCTGCGCCGCGAGCTGCGGGGCGAAGCTCGGCAGCCGCCGCTCGGCGAGCGCGCGCGGGGCGGGCGCGGGCTCGGGGGGCGGCGGCGGCTCGGCGTCGCGCAGCAGCTGGACCGGGATCGCGAGCTCTTCCCGGATCGCCGGCGAGAGGCTCGCGACGAGCATCAGCGCGCCGAGCGCTCCCGCGTGCAGCAGCGCCGCGAAGGAGCCGGTCAGCCAGGCCCCGCGGCGCCGGGTCTCGGGCTCGGGGATCCCCGGGTAGGCGAAGCGCTCGCGCGCTGCGCGGCCCGCGGCGACGCCCGCGAGAGGCGGCGTGGCTGCAGAGCGCCGCCGTGCCGGATGGCGGCGTCCGCGGATGAGAAGCGCAGCGCTCATGCTGTCCTGATCTATCGACCGACCCTGGTCGCGACCGCATCGCCCGCGCCGCAGCTATAAGGTGCCGATGCCGACTCGACGAAGGAAGCAACACCCGCCCGCGAGCAGCCTATGAGAGGCACCGGAGAGTGTCAACGCGGCAGGCGGCGCGCTGCCCGCGTGCAGGCGATCGAGTAACTTTGCGCGCCGCCGCGAGAATCGGATCGCGGCGGCGCCGGAACGGACCCATCGGCAAAAGGGGGACCTGGCGTGGACGCGAGCAGCTTGCTCCGCCTGCTGAACGACGGCGGACTCACGGTCTACCCGCTCGCGCTGGGCTCGATCGTGAGCCTCGCGGTGCTGATCGAGCGGCTGTGGGCCTTCCGCGGCATCGATGCGCGCAGCCGGGAGCTCACGAGAAAGCTCGTGCAGCTGCTCGTGCAGCGCGATCTCGAGGCGGCGCGGGCGCTCTGCGAGAAGACCCGGACCCCGCTTGCCGGGATCTTCGCGGAGGCGATGCGCTGGAAGAACGTCGCGCTCGAGGACCTCGAGCGGATCCTCGCGACCTCGCGTCAGGAGGCGGCCGCCTCGCTGCGGCGCGGCCTCTGGCTGGTCGGAACGATCGGATCGCTCGCGCCCTACGTGGGCCTCTTCGGCACGGTCGTCGGGATCATCCGCGCGTTCCAGGACATGGCCGCGCACGGCGCGGGCGGCTTCGAGGTCGTCGCAGCGGGCATCTCGGAGGCGCTCGTCGCGACAGCCGCGGGGCTCGTGGTCGCGATCGTCTCGCTCGCCTTCTTCAACCTGCTGCAGGTGCGCGCCCAGGCCCTCGCGGCCGTCTACGCGCGCTGCTGCGAGCGCTTCGTCCAGGCGCTGCTCTACGTCGAGGCCTCCGCTGCCGATCCCGTCGGCCGCGCGCTGGACCCCGGTCATGGCCTCTTCGTACCGGCCCGCTGAGGACGAGGGCTCCGACGGGAGCATCGTCGCCGAGATCAACGTCACGCCGCTGACGGACGTCTTCCTCGTCCTCCTGATCATCTTCATGGTCACGACCTCGGTGATCCAGAGCCAGAGCAAGAACGTGGACCTGCCGGGAGCGGAGGTGTCGGAGACGACGCCCTCGGGCGTCACCGTGACGGTCACCGAGGCCGGCGAGCTGCTCGTGAACGACGTGCCCACGCCGCAGGCCGAGCTGCGCGCGCGGCTCGAGGCGGAGCTCGCGCAG
>Ga0187893_10011667_pt1 | contig 12693 bp, 10 predicted proteins | sample MA1701074metaG_FD_139574 | JGI IMG/M metagenome (GOLD analysis project Ga0187893, IMG submission 139574) | White microbial mat communities from a basaltic lava cave in the Kipuka Kanohina Cave System on the Island of Hawaii, USA - MA170107-4 metaG ...
ATCTTCTTCGACGCCTGCAAGGCCGCCCCGGTGACGACGGGCAACATGGTGCTGCAGCTGATGATCGGTTCGAGCACCTACTCGATCCTGATCCCGGTGGACGTTCGGGTGACCGTGACATGATGGGTGCCCAGCCGCGCCGGCGCCGGGGGGGCTTGGCGCCGGTCGCGGCACGGGAGCGAGGTGGCGCTGGTAGACAGGACGTGAGCAACGGGTGGCATCACGACCGAGGTACTGCTCTCAGCCGCTACCCAGCCGCCGAGATCCAGTCCGGCGATCGCGATCGGCGACCGGCGGGCCTTTGGCCGTTCAGCGAGCACTGATCCCACCGCATCGGTTCCCTTGGACCCACCCTGCCCGGCCGGGCGCCCTAGCCGACCTCCACCGCTCCGACCATCTTCCATTCTCCGCCAATCCAGAACTACCCATGCGCCACCACGTCCTGGTTCTCTCCCCGGTTCTCCTCTCGCTCGCGCTGACGAGCACCGCCTCCGCCCAGTACATCGTCGGCGCCCGAGACAGTAACGCGGTCCGCGTCGACAGCGTCTTCCGGGCTTTCGACCGTACCGACGCACCCGGCTGCGCCCTCGGCGTCTATCAGGACGGAGCGATCCGCTACGCCCGCGGCTACGGGCTGGCCAGCCTCGAGTACAGCGTGCCGCTCTCGCCGCGCACCGTCCTCGACGTCGGCTCGATCTCGAAGCAGTTCACCGCGATGGCGATGCTGATCCTCGAGAAGGACGGCAAGCTCTCGCTCGACGATCCGATCCGAAAACAATTCCCGGAGATGCCGGCCTACGCCGACCGGGTCACCTGGCGGCGGGCCCTCAGCCAAACCAGCGGACTGCGCGATCTCTGGAGCATGTGGGGACAGACCGGACGGGCTTTCGCGGGCGACACGGTCGACGCGCTCAACATCATCATCCGCTCGGCGGAACCCAACTACGAGCCGGGCGAGCGCTACCTCTACACCAACTCCGGATGGATCCTCGCCGCCCAGGTCGTCTACCGCCTAACGGGCAAGACGCTGGCCCGGTTCGCCGAGGAAAGGATCTTCACGCCGCTCGGGATGCGGGATACCCGGTTTCTGGTGGACCGCGCGGCCATCATCCCGAACCTGGCCGAGAGCTACTCGCCGCGCGAGAAGAGCTACCGGGTCCAGCGCAACAACTACGACGGCGCGATCATGGGCGCCGGCGGGATCCACACCACCGTGGAGGACTTCAGCCGCTGGGTCGCCAACTACGATGCCGCCACCGTCGGCGGGCGCGACGCCATCACGACCATGACGACCGCGATGACGTTGAACGATGGCTCGCCGGCCGTCTCGGCGCCGGGCCAAGCCTACGCCGTGGGCCTCACGGTCGGGACGGTGCGCGGCCTCCCGGTGGTGGCGCATGGCGGCGCCTGGGGAGGGTTCCGGGGCCACTTCCTCCGCTTCCCCGACCAGCGCTTCGCCGTCGCCACCTTCTGCAACTTCACGGCGGCCGGGCCGGATTCCCTGGCCCAGAAGGTGGCGGCGATCTATCTCGGCGACCGGATGCGGCCGGACACGGTGGCGGCATGGACCGAAGCGCTGGCGGCCGCCCCGCGGGTCGGGGTTTCCACGGCGCAGCTGCGACGGCTCGCGGGCGTCTGGCGTAACGTGGAGCGGGGCGAGGTCCGGCGGACCCGGATGACGGGTGACACCCTCGTCTCGGACGGCGAGACGCCGACGCCGTACGTGCCGTTAGGTGGGGACCGCTTCCGGACCGATGGTCGGACGGAGATCCGGTTCGAGGGGGAGGCATCGGCGCCCACGCGCATGGTCGTCCGGACCCCGGGCGGCCCGGTGACGTTTACCCGGGCCGACACCGTCGCGCTCGACGCCGCGAGGCTCGCCGAGTACGCCGGCGACTATCGGAGCGACGAAGTGGAGGTGACCCACACCTGGAAGGTCGAAAAAGGGAAGCTGACCGCGTACGCAGGCTACCGGCCGCTCGGCGTCTTGGAACCCAGCTACAAGGACGGCTTCACCCGGAGCGGGAGCGTGATCGACGTGGTGCGGGACGGGAAAGGGCGGATCACCGGGTATTTGGTCGAGGCCGGGCGGGTGCGGCACCTGCGATTCACCCGAGTGCGATAGAGCCGGCCGCTCCGCAGCCCGAACGTCGCCACGACGCAGGCGACGTCGGGCCTCGATCGAGGGGGAACCGGCTGGTCAGAACGGCGTGAATTGCGGCGGCGTTCGCCCGTTCATCCGGAGATACGGGACCAACTGCCCCAGGGTCCACGCCGAGTGCTGCAACGCCGTCATGTTCCACCGCCATCGAGGCATCGACCCTCCGGCGAAGGACTGCTCGGTGACCAATCGCTCCTCGGTCAACCCCTCCAACGACCCGATCACGTAGCTCAAATGCTCTTCGGCCTGAGCCCGGAGCTTCGCCTGGTCGTGGAGAACCTCGGCCGTGTCGGCGGCAAGGCGTTCGGGCAGCGGCTGGCCCAGCACGCCGCGGCTGGTGATCAGGGCGGCCACCGAGATGATGTGGTAGATCTGCTCGGCGAAACTCCGAACGCCCGGAGTGGTTCGAAAGTCGAGCATCTGCGGAGTCGCCGAGTCGATGACCGCCAGGATGTGCTTCCGCTGATGATTCCAGTCCTCGAGCAAGGCAAGCCGAGCCGGAGCCTGGGCTCGGGTAGCGGAGACGGACCCCGGCGCTCCTGCCCCCGCACTCACCGGGAAATCCGCGATCCCGATCCGAATGAGCGGCGCGGCGGTGACGCCGCGAAAGTCCGCAATCCCGACTCGCACGGCCGAGGGGCCGTAGGGCCAGTCGGTGTCGCTCGCGGTGCTGGTGTCGATCTTGAACTGCCGCGGGGCCTTCATCCGGCCGTCCCCGGCTACCGACTCCGTCCACGCCGCATAGACACGACCGTCGGACGCGGCGACGCCGATGTAGTCGCCGAGAGTCGCTGCCTTCGGGTCCGAGGTTCGGGCGTTCCAGCGGTAACTCCGGTAGGTCCGGCCCCCGTCGGCGGATCGTGCCAGCGTCACAGTCGGCAACCCGGGCGTCGCGCCGCCTGGTCGGTCGTAGAAGACGACGTAGGCGGCGCCGTCGGTGGGGTCGACCGCCAGCCACTGCATCGCCTGCTCCCTGCCCTTCGGCTCGGGCGCGTTGACCGGCACCGGGCTGGTCCAATCGCGGCCGCCGTTGTCCGAGGTGATCGAGAAAAGGTCGCGATCGCCGTTCCGGCAATCGCCCCAGACGACGAACAGCCGGTCGGGTCCTCCGCGCGGATCGATGGCCATGGTCGGCCAGCCCCCCGCTCTTGGGAATGCGGCGAGATCGCAGGGAGCCGCGTCGGTGCGCGTCACCGGGATCGGAGCATCCCAAGTCTCGCCGCCGTCGTGGGAGGCCTCGACCAGAATCTCGGTGCCGGAGGGGCCGAAGAGGGCGATCATCAGATAGATGGTGCCGTCGTGACCAATCACGGTCGAGTGCGCCAAGGCCCCGGGATGGGTGCCGATCACTTTCGGCTGCGACCAGGTCTTCCCGTCGTCGATCGACCTGACGAACCGGAGTTCCGCGCTTTTCCCGATCTCGACGATCCGGTCCCAGACCACATAGATGGTGCCGGCGCGGGGGCTTTTCGGGCTGTTGTCGGCGACGATGTTGGGAAAGTGGTCGAGCAGGGGCTCGTGGTTCGGCGGGTGTTCGACCAAGGTGATCGGCGCCTCCCAGGTTCGCCCGCCGTCGAGCGAGCGACGGACGAGCTGGCCCTCGCGGTCGGTCATGCTGACGTTGTCCATCACCAGATAGGCGACGAAGGCGTGGCCGTGGAGATCGAAGGTGACGGAGGCGTCGAACCATTTCCGAAAGCGTTCTTCCCCGGGCCGGATCCCGACGGTCCAAGTTTTTCCACCGTCCCCTGACCAGGCCACGTGGCCGTCGAGGCGGAGGTCGGGGTAGTGGTCGGAGCCCTCGCCGATCGACTGCTGAAACGAGACGATCACGTTGCGGGGATCGCGGGGATTCACCGCGACCGAGGTCTCTTGGGGTTTGTCGCCGGGTCGGCGCGGAAGGGTTGCCAACGCGGCGCCCGGAGGAGGCGGCGTGGTGGGGGACGGCTGAGGGGCAAGCAGGAGCAGAGCGCCTCCGCAGGAGATGCGAAGGAAGGCAGCGAAATGGCGCCGGGTGATCCGTCGGGGCTCGAGCATGGGGATGAGGTTGGGTTCCCGAACATCGCCGCCGATCGGTCGCCGCGCAACATCGGGTGGGTTGGGGCGTCCGGGGTACCGACTTCCGCGGGCGGGGCCGGTGGAGCACATTGGGGCGATGGGGTACCAGGCAATCATGGTGGGCGCGACCGGTGCCGTGGGTGGAGCCCTTTTCCGCGAGTTAGTGGCCTCGCCGGCCGCCGCCGCCGGCGTTCGCCATGTCTCCCTGCTCTCCGCGTTAGGCGCCAAACTCGAGTCGTGGGTGAGATACTTCCGCGTCAAGGGAGCGGCCGAAGCGGCGGTCACCCAGGCCGGGCTCCCCCGGACCAGTCTCTTTCGACCCAGCCTGCTCGTGACCAAGACTATCCGCTACGGGTTGCTGGATCGGTTCGCTCAAGCGGTGTTCCCGGTGATTGCCCGGGTGCTGCCAGCCAACTGCCACGAGATCCGGGTCGAGGATCTCGGTCGCGCCTTTTGCCTCAACGCCGAGCGGCCAGCGCGGGCCTCGGTCGAGATCCTCCACTATCCGGAAATCGCGGCCCTCCTATGAGATTCCTCCTCCTCCTCGCCGTCTTCGTCGCACCTCTCGCCGCCCAGTCCCGGCCCCGCGGTCGCGACCTCGGAATTCCCTTCCCCGGGCGCACCGGTCCCAACAACGCGATCACCGACGTGCCCGGAGTCGCGGTCGGCCACGCCACCATCATCCGGGGGTCGGGCAAGCTCATCCCCCACCAGGGGCCGGTCCGCACCGGGGTCACCGCGATCTTGCCCCGTCCCCGGGGCGACTGGGATTTCGTGATGGCGGCGACCTTCAACCAGAACGGCAACGGCGACATGACCGGAACCAACTGGGTCAAGGAATCGGGCTTCCTCGAGGGCCCGATCCTGCTCACCGGGACCCACAGTGTCGGCACCGTCCGGGATGCCGCGATTCAGTGGCAGCTGGCCCGGGGCCGCGAGCTGCTGTTCACCTATCCGCTGGTGGCGGAGACTTTCGATTTCCTCAACGACGCCAACGGCGAGCACGTCAAACCCGAGCACGTCTGGGCGGCGCTCGACAGCGCCCGAACCGGTCGAGTGGTGGAGGGGGCGGTGGGGGGCGGGACCGGGATGGGGTGCAATGGGTTCAAGGGTGGGATCGGGACCTCGTCCCGGGTGGTCCAGGTCGATTCGGCCACGGCGTTCACGTTAGGCGTCCTGGTCCAATGCAACTACGGCGGCGACCTCCACATCCTCGGCGCGCCGATCGGTCGGGAGATTACCGATCTTCGGATCTGCACGGTGCTGGATGGACAGCTCAGCCGGCCGTGGACCCGGGGGATCCGCCGCTGCGACGGGGGTGGAGGGGGTGAAGGGCGTCCCGGTGACGACGGACCGTTAGGTCGGGGATCGATCATCGTGGTGGTGGGGACCGACGCGCCGCTCCTGCCTCATCAACTGGAGCGGATCGCCCGGCGGGTCGGGATGGGACTGGGCCGGTTGGGGAGCTGGGCCGCCAACGGGTCGGGCGACTTGTTTCTCGCGTTCTCGACCGCCAACCGGGAGGACGCTCGCGCCGCGGGCTATGCCGGCGGGATTGCCCCGATCGCGACGATCAAAATGCTCGAGAACGATCGGATCGACGGCTTCTTCCGAGCCACGATCGACGCGACGGAGGAGGCAGTGGTGAACGCGATGCTGGCAGCGGAGACGATGACGGGGGCCGATGGGCTCCGGCTCTTCGGGCTGCCGGGAGACCGGGTGGTGGCAGCGCTCGAGAAGTACGGCCGGTTGCCGTAGCCGTCATCCTCTTCACCTCGCGCGACGACGCCCGGTCCGCCACCGTTTTCCCGGTCGGTGCGCCCGGGACCTCCAACTGGCCGCCAGCTCGTCTGAGGTGTCACGCTCCCGTGGGTCCCCGCCACCCTTGCGGAGGATGGGGCCCGGGCGATATTAGGCGCAGCTGACTGCCGATGGGAATGGCCAGGAACTCGGCAGCCAGGTCATCGCGCGCTTCCCACCACAATTTGAGGATCCCATGCGGACCATGTCTCACCCGTCCCGAGCGGCGGCCATTCTCTTGGCTCTCGGTGGTGCCTACTCGGCCTCCGCCCAACCGGCGGCCACCCCTCCGACCACTCGGTCTTACGTCCAAGTCCTGCGGCTCAAGCCAGAGATGGTCAACGAGTGGCTCGAGCTGCAGCGAAACGAGGTCATTCCGGCGCAGAAGAAGGCTGGCGTGGCCAACCGGGTGACGCTCGCCACGGCGGTGGGCAATGCCTTCGAGTACACCATCCTCACTCCGTTCCCAACCTGGGCTGCGATGGACGGCGACGCGCCGTTGGTGCGCGCGCTCGGCACCGAAGGGGCGGCCGCCCTCAACGCCAAGCTCCGCAAGTGCATCGCGAGCCAGTCGTCGTACCTGACGAATCGCCGGGACGATCTCACCATCGCTGGTGACGATGCCTTGGTGTGGCGGATCGCCGTGCGCCGGGCCATCCCCGGCAAGATGGCCGACTACCTGGCCTACTTCAAAGCCGAGATGCTCCCGGCCCTCCAAAAGGCCAAGGCGGACGGCAAGCTCGCCGGCGCGACGGTCGCCGTGCGCGGCGCCGGGGCGGCGTCCGGCGAGTTCACCGTCGTGACTCAGTACGCCAAATTCGCTGATCTCGATGGCCCCGGCCCGATCGTCCACGCACTCGGTCAGCAGGCCGCGGATGCGGTCACCGCGAAGGCGGCGCTCTACTCGACGGCGGGGCAGGTGATCATTCGACGGCGGGTGGCTGACCTCAGTTTCTAAAGAGGCGGCACGGGCGGAGGGCCGGCATCAAGCGGCCCCGCGCGGAATCCGCGCGGGGCCGCTCTGGTACTCAGCCGATGCCTATGGATGGATCGTTATGCTGCCACCTCTCAGCACGGTGGAGTCCGTGGAGCGGCTAGGCTGGCCCAGCGGGCTCGAGAGTTCAAGAACGGCACCACTCCAACGCTACCCGCATCGTCACACTCCGGGACAAGGCCGGCTGGACGAACCCACCGGAGCCGGTTCCGCCGTCAACCGTTCGTAGCTCCGGGTCGAGACCGGGAAAGCCGGTGATCGTCGCCAGGTTGCGACCGGTCACGGAAAGGACCATTCGGCTCGTCCCGAACCACCTGGCCCGCGGTCGGAAGCTCACGGTAACGTCGCGCAGCCGACCATACGAGGCGTCGGATGCGAAATTGGCGTAGTACCCGATGTTGCCGGCGACTTTGACCTGGTCCTGGAGCGGGCTTCCGGCGGTTACCGCCGCTCGACAGCGAACCAGGAGGCAGCGAATGGCCTCGAGGTAATCGATCGATTCAAAGCCGCCGGCATAGTCGAATTGGCCACCCAGCCCCCACTCCCCACCCCATCCTGCGACGGTGACCCAGCTCCGGAGCGAGGCGAGGCGGCGTGGCAGGCTCGGTGCCAGCGGGCCGAACGGCCCCGGGCTGGGGAGCTCGTCGCGGCCGATGATCCCGTCGCCGTTGCGGTCGGTTGCTTCGCCAAGTCGCTGCCCACAGATCGAGTAGGGGCTCGCTCCCACCTGGTGGCAGACACCGTTGCCGACGGGTGCCGGAGCCGGCAGCTCGCTGATCCGCCCGGACCGTGCGGTGGCGACGACGGTAAGGTCCCATCGAACCTTCTCGCGGTCGATCAGCCTGGTGGAGCCGCTCAACTCGAGGCCCTTCGATTCGAGCCGGGCTCCCACCCCGGTGATGATGGGTAGAACGCCGAATGGTGTCACGAAGGAGGTCCGGGCAAAGCCGTTGCTGAGGCGCTGATCGTAACCAGCGAGATCGATGGTCGTCGACCCGAACGACAGGCTCGCGCCTAACTCGATCTCGCGGACCCGTTCGGGGGGTGGAGGGGGTGGGAGCGGAGTACCGACCGGAACGAAGGGGCCGAACTCGTAGCCGTCGTCGGCCCCCGGCCTCCGGTCGACGCGGGCCAGGTTGCCGCGCAGCGACAGGGTGGCCGGCCCGGTCATCGCCCGCCAGCTCGCCCCAATGGCAAACGAGTTGGTCGCGCCGGGCCGGTAATCGATGATTTCGGGAATGTCTCGCCGACCGGTCGCGACCAGCGTGAGGTTGTCGCCGACGGTCAGGGCCTCGTTGGCGATCACACTGACGGTTCGACCCGGCGGCTCGATCTGCCCTCCGGAGCCGGCCGATGAGCCACCGAAGGTCGTGAGCCACGCGTAGTCGAGCCGGGGCGCTCGGCGGCGGTGTTGTCCGATGACCGTCGAGTGGAGAGCCACCCTCGATCCGAGGGACGCCTTCCAGGTGGCGCCGACGTCGACCTGGGTCGAGCGGTCGCGGTATCGCGTGGTATCGATCCGACTGGTCGGGAAGATGAGGAGGGTGTCCTGGCCGTTGCCGGCATCGACGGTGTCGGCCGTGGTCGAGACGTCGCGCTCGGTCAGGAGACCGAGTCCCACGCGAAGCCAGACGCGGCCCTTCCGACTTTCTGGCTCCCATTGGATCCGGGCGGTGACGCTGCCGCTGAAGAGTTCTCGGGTGGTGCCGTTGTCGAAGGCCTTGGCGGGCCGGCCAAACGCGAGCGTCGCGGTATCGCCGGGCCGGGCGCTCGGGTAGAGCATCGGCTCCAGCAGGGTGCCGACGTCGAAGCCCCGGGCGCTCGAAGGGAGCCGGGGTCGGCCGACGACGAGTCTCGAGCTGAAGGCGACGGTGAGCCGCTTCGCCACGGTGGCGTCGAGATTGGCGGTCGCGTTGAGATCGGCCAGTGCGTCGGGCGTTAGGCGATCGGTCGGGATCTTGGTGGTCGCCAGCTTCTGGGCCAGATAGTCGCGTTCGACCTCGGGCAACCCCAATACGCCGTCCTCGAGGGTGGCGCGGGCCGCAGCGAAGTAGCGGAGCCGGCTCGACCCGCCCGCGACGGAGAGACCAGTCTTGCGGCGAACCCCGCTACCCGTGAGGCGGAGGCTCGGGTCGTCGCGGATCCGTCGGGAGTAGACTCCCTCGATCCGGCAGGCGCCGATCGACTGCGACAGGAGCCCGCACGAACTTCGCAGCGCGGGGTCGAAGCCGTAGTAGGTCGTGCCATAGTCGGAGGGGTCCCAGCCGACCCCGGCTTCCGAACTCCAACGCCAGCGGGTTGGGCCGGCCGCACCTCGACGGGTGGTGATGCGGAGCACGCCGTTGGCAGCCGAGGGTCCGACCTCGAGTCCGGCTCCGAGGCCGGGGCTGAATTCGATTGACTCGACGTTCTCCGGGTCCACGAGGTCGAGCAGCGATTGCCGCCCGATGTTGACTCCCGAACCGGATCCCAAGGCAGGGAGGACGAAATGGATGGAGGAGAGGGGAACGACCTGGCCATCGACCTCGAGGATGGGGTCCGCGTCGAGGGCGATGCTCCGGATCCCGCGAGACCGGAGCACCCCGCCGCCGCCGAGGGCGCTCGTGGCGCGAAACACCGTGATTCCGGGGCTCTTCCCGGCGAGCAGCTCGGTGAGATTCGGGACCGCCCGTTCAGCGAGACCCTTGGCGTCGAGGGTGGTCCGCGCAAAAGGAGCCCGGATGACCGTGTCTGGCTGCGCGGCCAGGAGCCGGTAGCCGCCCAACGACAGGAGGGCGAGCCTGATCACCATGGGATCGAAAGGTGCCGCTTCGCGGCGGGACCCTCAAGGGCTCCGGGCGTCGATCATCGATCAGGATCCACCCGATACCGGCCCGTCGGATCCACGGTGACCGTGACTGTTCCATGGAGGTCGGTCCGGTCGACATACCGACGGACGAGGAGATCCGTTTCCAGTGATTGCCCGGCCGCACGCTCTTGGCGGTGGATGACCAGACCGCGGACCAGGTGGCCATCAAGGTGCTCGACACCCGCAAGGTGGACGGCTGGAAGGCCTTCGAGCTGTTCGACCGCGAGGCCGCCGTGCTCCGCTCGGTCCGGCACCACGGCGTGCCGGCCATCCACGATTCGTTCGAGGCGCCCTGGGAGGATCGCGAGGCGGCGTTCCTCGTTATGGAGTACGTCGAGGGCAAGTCGCTCGAGACCCTGATCGCCGACCGGCAGCCACCTGGACCCCGCGGAAGCGTCGCACATCCTGCTCGAGCTGCTGGGGGTGCTCGACTATCTCCACAGCCGGGTCCCCCCGATTCTCCATCGCGACATCAAGCCGGCCAACATCATCCTGCGGCCCGACGGCTATCCAACGCTGGTCGACTTCGGTGCCGTGCGGAGCGCCATCGCCGCGCCCGGCCAGGATGGGTCGACCATCGTGACCTGGTGCTCCTCGATCGGAATCCGGTCGCCGAGATCGGGGCGATCCGGGCGGTGGTGGCCAACGGGAACCTCTATCGACGGGAGGACCTCGATCGATTGTTGGCCGCGGCCCGTTAGGATAGCGTCACGGAGTCACGGCCAGCCCGAGGTCGGGCTGGCTGGGTTCCCTCTTGGCAACCCCCTATTGTCGCTTGAGAACGTAGTAGGCGGCGCCGTCCTCGAAGATGAGTTCCGTCGGCGGGCCGCTGCTGCTCCCGGTCCGCCGGAAGGTCATGGTGGAGCCTCCCACCTTGAACGACCAGCCGTCGATCCACGAGGCGGGCTCGCGGGGGGGCGTTCCGTTCGCCGAGAAGAGCGGCCCCTGGGGGCCCTGGGTCACCGCGACGACCATCTCGCGCCTGATCTCGTCGTCGAGGCTCAGCTTCCCCTCGTCGCGGAGCTGGAGGATCGCGACCGCCGTGAATTGCTTGGTGATCGAGCCGATCTCGAAGACGGCGTCGGCCGGCAGCGGCACGTTCCACTCGACATCGGCCTTGCCGTAGCCCTTGAACAACAGGGTATCGGTGCCTCGGACCACCGCGGCGGCGAGGCCGACGGTCCGATTCTCGGCGACGCCGGCGCCGGCGATCGAGTCGAGCTTCCGGACCAGAGCGGCGCGATCGGCTTGGGCGGCGGCACCGGAGGCGGCGGTCGTGACGAGGATCGATCCTACCAGGGCATGACGGAGTTTGGCCAGCTCGAGCATGGGATCCGGGGGGTAAGGGGTGGCTTGGGGAACGAGCCACCTACGCTGGAACCGTCCTCCGGGCTTCGTCGTGAATGGGATGCTCCATCGGTTCCTGAAGGGACACCGGATCATGGTCCAGGTCCAAAGCAGCTGGTTTCCCTTGATCGACCGCAACCCGCAGCGAGATCCACGTCTCGAGTCGCTACCCGACGCACCGCTTCCTCCCGGTACGCTGATCGCGACCGGGTCCGACCGCTCCCGATCGGATTCACAATCCGGAAAACGGATCGTATCTTGAGCGAGCGGCCTTGATCCCCGTCCACAACCCAGTTTTCAGAGTTGAACCTCGGCAGGTCGTCCCCTGCGTTGGCGGCTTGCGGTCTCGGAGTCGAAGGATGCGATGGATGCTGGCGGTCGGAAGTTGGCGGCTGTTCGGGACGGCGGTTCTGGCCCAAGAGCCGGATCGGATCTCGGTCGGGCCGAACACCCGGCTCATCCGCGGTGAATACAGCGAGCCGTGGATCGCGGCCAGCTCCAGCAACCGCAACGTCCTGATCGCGGCCGCCCACTTGGCGGCCAACTCCATCAACGGCATGAACGTGGCTACCGCGATCTCGCGCGATGGCGGCCGCAGCTGGGTCCCCGTTCAGCTTCCGGGCGGGACCAGCGGGTTCGACCCGATGGTGGCCTCCGGCCCGAATGGCCGGCTCTACCTGCTGACCGGGCAACGGAGCGCCGGCTACCTGGCCACCTACGCCACCCTGAGCGGGATCACGCCGGACCTCCAACTACCCGGAGGCCAAGCCGGTGCACCGAGTGTGGACGGCCACCGGTGAGGCCTGGAGCTGGGACGGGCCGAGCGTGCTGGAGTCGCTGGTGGAGCCCGACCACGCCCGGATGGTGGCCGACATGAGCCAGGGTCCCCGCCGCGGCCGGCTCTACCTGGTCTGGAACGACGCGGTCGACGTGCTTTCCCCCGACCAGTACGAGGTCTTCCTCCAGTATTCCGACGATGGGGGAAAGACCTTCACCGAGCGGTTGCCGGTCGACACCCAGCGAGGGGGCAAGCTGGTGGCGACCGAGCCGGTGGTTCTGTCAGACGGCACCCTCCTGGTGACCTACTACAAGTACTACTTCCCGATGTCGGCCCAGAAAAACGACCGGTGGCCCTTCTTCCTGCGCCGATCGACCGACGGGGGCCGCAGCTTCGGCCCGGTCGAGACCCCCTTCGAGCTGGGTCCCAACCTGTGGCCCGACCCGGCGGCTCCGTTCGGCGGGTTCATCCTCCCCATCGTGGTCGCCGATTCGAGCTCGGGAGATCCTCATCGCACGGCGGGACGACCAGGTCGCCTTGACCTTCTGCCGGCCGCCGGCGGGCCGTCCGCCACGGTCGCGGAAATACGATGAGGCCCCCGTTTTTCTGATCCGCGTCCCACCGGAGTGTGCCGTCATGATGATGGTCCCCGCCACCAGGTGGACCCATCGCGGCCTGGACCACCGCCGAGCCGGCGCCGCCCGCGA
>Ga0187893_10011668_pt1 | contig 12692 bp, 8 predicted proteins | sample MA1701074metaG_FD_139574 | JGI IMG/M metagenome (GOLD analysis project Ga0187893, IMG submission 139574) | White microbial mat communities from a basaltic lava cave in the Kipuka Kanohina Cave System on the Island of Hawaii, USA - MA170107-4 metaG ...
AATAAGAAATGCCTTCATAAGGATAAGCATCTTTCGCATCGTAATAGTGAATGCCGGTTGTATTGCCGGAACCATTAATGCGTTGAACTAGATTCCAGCTTTTAAAATTATCCGATTTATCAATTATGAAATAATCATTATTGACTTCGGATGAGGTGGCCCATGCGAGCAACACTGCATCGTCCATCGGAGTAGCATCGAAAGAAATAAGATTCACCGGCAGCGCGCCCGGATCGGAAAAGCCAAAAGCAATGGAATGCGCATTTGTCCCTGGAGAAGTGCCTCCCGCACCCGAACAATTCGTAAAAGATACAGGACAGCAGCCGTGGTAAATCCATCCTGAAAATCCTGCGCCAAAGCCGTCAGTAATAATAGTATCCGTTACATTAGTATAAGCCGGATTGTTGGAGAGAGGGGTAACCGTAAAGCAAAATTCAAATCTGAGACAAGTGTCGGGCGAACCGGTAAAATCACCTTTGCCTTTACCTGCAGCGTCAAAAAATTCATAATTCAGATTGTTGCCGATTTGATTTAAAACCCAGTTTCCTGAATTGTAAAAACCCGGCAGCGATGACGGAGCACTGATATTGGAAAATCCCGCTGTGGGAAAATAAAATTTCATTTTCTTAGCTGCTTCAATACCTGTGTTATTCTTAAGGAAAATGATGATGCATAAATTTCCGGGAACCAACAGGGGGGAAAGGGTCATCGGGTCTGTTTTAAATACCCCGTTATAAGAAACCTGCAAAAACGGTTTGGTCGGCATAAAGGGAGGAGAAGAGCATACATTGGTTTCAAAGCCGAAATTGCCCTGTGTATTTGGGATATTAACCCATGTCACCGCAGTGTCACCCCCGAACGAAATGTTATAGATTACAGGCACACTGCAATCTACCCACAGAAAATATTTGTTGAATGATATAACCGGAAAGCTGACATTAGTATTACCTGCACCTACATTCTGCTGCAGGCAACTTCCGCTGAAGCAGGTACCCTGTTCGAAGAATAGGGAAAGCGGTGCCGATGCATTCCTGATGGAAACATAAATTCTCTGGGCTCCGTTGACAGCGTCAATTTCATAAACCACATCCTCACCGGTAATGTTACACCCGGGGGGAGCATTGTCCCCCTTGCCTGCATTGGTTTCATTGGAGAGATAAACAGAGGGGCATAATGTTACCAGGGTGGGATTGGCACAATTGGATTGTGCAGCAAGCATTATTGAATCCATCATTAAAATATATACAGGGATGTAAAAATTATTTTTCATGATTTCAGGTTTTGACGATGAAACTGTTTGAATAAGTAAAGCAAATTTATTTTTGAAACGTATCAATTACAATAAGATTAAAGCATGATTTAGATACGTAAAAAGTATTAATAAATCACCTGCAGAGACTATGCGCTTACGTCAGATTACCTTTCCAAAAAAAATTCAACGTTCGGATTTGATGAAAAGCATAGCGTGAAATGTGTCTAAAATTAACTTAACAGGGTTGATGTCTGCGAAAACTTTTAGTAATCCCTCCCCCTACTTCCTCAAAATTTTCTCCATGGCTTTACCTTTTGCCAGTTCATCCACCAGCTTATCGAGGTAACGTATTTTCTGCATGAGCTTGTCTTCGATTTCCTCAACACGATACCCGCAAATGACTCCGGTAATTTTTGAAACATTCGGATTGATCTGCGGTGCCTTCGTAAAAAAAGTTTCAAAATCGCTTTTCCGTTCAAGGTGCTGCTGCAAGGTTTTTTTATCGTATCCGGTGAGCCAGAAAATAACGGCATCCACTTCTTCTTTGGTGCGTCCTTTTTTTTCAGCTTTTGCTATGTAGTGGGGGTAAACGCTTTCAAAGCTCATTTTAAATACTCTTGAATTATCCATTTTGATTGCTGTTATTTAAATCGCATTTTCAGCCATTATATGCCGGAGTGTTTATGCATAAACCAATCAGCGTGCAGGAGCCGTGTTTTTTTGCTGCAGATCAACCCCCTCATAAAATCCCAGATCTTTATTGTCAAACAATTTTGTCAGCAATGCAATCTGTCCGATGTGATATGAAAAATGTTCGGTTACATGAATGATGATTGCCGTTCCGGTGAGTTCAAATCCCTGCACCATTCGTAAAGCAGTCAGCGATTTTTCATCCATTGCACGGATTATGGCTACTGCTTTGTCTGTAACTGCTTCCATCTTATTCAGCAATTCAGCTTTCGTCAATCCCCCCTTTGCTGTAAATTCTCTGTCGCGCATCCTTTCATCCTTAAGTCCGCCAAGCCCGGAAAGGACATATTGTGTGATATTTCCGCACAGGTGAAGGATTAAATTACCGATGCTGTTGGATTGCTCATTCGGTTTTATCCAGATTTGATTTTCATCGAGCAATGAAAGACATTTTCTTATCCGCGGTGGATTCAGCCCGATGTAATAAACCGACTGTTCAATAAACTGATGTACCAATGCGTCCATGCTCACAAAAAAATTATTTCAACTGGTGCAGATTTACGGCATAGAGAACGATAAAAAGCACTCCGAAAAACCCGGAGACGCCTGCTGCCGCAATTCCTATCAGCCCTTTTCCGAAAATCACTACAGGAGCAACCACAAGAATCACAATACCGGCAATGTAAAACCAGAAACCGGTTTTACGCAGATTCCACATCAGAATGGCGCCCGCAAGAGTAAGCAGGCATGAAATGAATTTCCAGAGCGACATTCGTCTGATGTTTTCCGGGCTGATGCCTTCCATCACCGATCCGAGTATATCCGAGACGAACGAAGGCACTTCTTCTTCTTCAGCGATGCGTTGCTGCACTTCGTCAATGGCTTCGTGTGCCACATTGCCCGCAAAATCAGCAGCCGAATAATCGAGGAATGAATCCACAATGCCCCACCCGCTGCCAATGAAAGTGAGAATGCACAGAACGGTGAGAAAAGTATTTCGTCCTGTTTTAATTTCTTCCGGAAAACCTGGTTGCATTTTTTTCAAAATTAAAATTTTTTATCCGGTTAATAAACTCAGCCGCGGAACACGTAAAGGCAGCATTCGATGACCATGATAACACGGAACATTGGTCGAGCCGAGCTGCAATTATTTTCAAAAAAAACTCAGATCAATGTGCGGGGAATATCTGATTCAGCTGGTTTTTGTACCTTAGCGATTGGAATTAATTGAATCCGATGAACAAACACAAAGATGCACTCGATTACCACTCATCAGGCCGTCCGGGTAAGATTGAAGTGGTGCCTACCAAACCTACCAGCTCGCAACGCGATTTATCCCTTGCATATTCGCCTGGGGTAGCAGCGCCTTGTCTTGAAATTGAAAAAAATCCTGACGATGTTTATAAATATACTTCAAAAGGAAACCTGGTAGCGGTCATTTCCAATGGCACTGCTGTGCTTGGTCTTGGCAATATTGGAGCGGCTGCTTCCAAACCTGTCATGGAAGGAAAGGGATTGCTTTTCAAGATTCTTGCCGACATTGATGTATTCGACATTGAAATTGACCAGACCAATGTAGATGATTTTGTAAAAACGGTAAAAGCTATATCCCCCACCTTTGGCGGCATCAACCTCGAAGACATCAAAGCCCCTGAATGTTTTGAAATTGAAAAGCGGCTGAAAGAAGAGCTTCATATACCCGTAATGCACGATGACCAGCATGGCACGGCAATCATTTCTGCTGCCGCGCTCATCAATGCACTCGATGTGGCAGGCAAAGAAATCGGAAAAGTAAAAATTGTGGTTAACGGAGCGGGGGCTTCCGCCATTTCATGCACCAAGCTGTACCTGTCACTCGGAGCCAAGCTTGAAAATATTGTAATGCTCGATTCATCAGGCGTAATAAATATGCAGCGCGAAAATCTGGATCCAAGCAAAAAAATGTTTGCAACCAGCCGAAAGGTTCATTCGTTGGCGGAAGCCATTGCAGGTGCTGATGTATTCATCGGATTATCGAAAGGCAACGTACTTACAGCCGAAATGCTGCTGAGCATGGCGGATCATCCAGTGGTTTTCGCTTTAGCGAACCCTGATCCTGAAATTTCTTATGAGCTTGCTGCTGCCACCCGCGCTGATGCAATCATAGCCACCGGACGCAGCGATTATCCCAACCAGGTGAATAATGCCATCGGCTTCCCCTATATTTTCCGTGGCGCCCTCGATGTGCGTGCCACAAGGATTAATGAGGAAATGAAACTGGCTGCTGTTCATGCCATCGCTGACCTGGCTCGCGAACCCGTTCCCGAAATGGTGAATCTTGCATACAACAAAAAAAATATAGTGTTCGGAAAAGAATACATCATTCCCAAACCGCTTGATCCGAGATTGATTTACACCGTTGCACCCGCAGTTGCCAAGGCGGCTATTGAATCCGGGCTTTCGCAACTGGTGATTAAAAACTGGACGGTTTATGAAGATGATTTAAAAAAACGACTCGGGCTGGATGACAAAATGATCCGGGTAATTACGAATAAAGCCAAGCAAAACCCCCAACGTGTGGTGTTTGCCGAAGCCGATAATTATAAAATTCTGAAAGCCGCACAGATTGTAAAAGACGAAGGAATTGCCAAACCGATATTGCTGGGAAATAATGAGCGGATTAAGAACCTGATCAAAGAAAACAATCTTGATCTGAAAGGAATCCCGGTTATTGATCCGCGCGAAGAGCATGAAACCGTAAAATCGTTCGGAGAATTGTTTTTCCAGAAAAGGCACCGCAAAGGGTTTAATTTTTTTGAAGCAAAAAAAATCATGCGCGAACGGAATTACTATGGAGCCATGATGGTGGAGACCGGTCAGGCCGATGCACTCATTTCGGGATTGACGCGGAATTATGCTGATACCATTCGTCCTGCACTGAGGATCATCGGAACACAAAAGGACGTGAAAAAAGTAGCCGGCATGTATATCATGCTCACCAAACGCGGACCGATATTCTTTGCCGATACAACCATCAATGTCAATCCAACAGTTTCCGATCTAATCGAAATTACATTGCTCACTGCACGTACCGTTCAGCAATTTAATATGAAGCCCCGCATTGCATTGCTTTCGTTTTCCAATTTCGGATCCTCCGAACATTCAAACTCCACCAAGGTTCGCGATGCTGTTGCTTACTTGCACGAGCATTATCCTGCGCTGATTGTGGATGGAGAAATACAGGCGAACATGGCATTCAACACTCAATTATTAAAGGACAATTATCCGTTCAGCGAATTGGTTACCGGTGGTGCAAATACGCTGATTTTTCCGAGTCTCGATTCGGGCAACATTGCCTATAAGCTTCTCATGGAGCTTGGCGGTGCGGAGGCGATAGGCCCTGTGCTTCTCGGTTTAGCAAAGCCCGTGCACATCCTGCAGCTTGGCAGCGCTGTACGCGAAATTGTAAATATGGTGACTATTGCTGTGGTGGATGCTCAGTCGCGAAAATCTCAACAAGTTGCTGAGCCGGCTTAATATTTATTCATTATCAGGAGAAATTAATTTAGTTATGAGAAATCATTGATGGCGGATCTCCATCCGGATATACCACTCCCTGGGAAAAAGGTTATTAAAACGGTTCCCGGTTTTTTTTGCAAATCCCAGCGGAATATTTTCATATAACATTAAATAGTAACCTTCATTTGCTTCAAAGGAAAAATCAGTAGCTCCCTTTAAATAGCGCAATGCATCGGTTTTTGAAAGATTGCATCGTTTAAAAATATTTTGATTGAGATGATGGCAGAATGCAAGCTCCGGTGCCGGCTGAATACCTGTTCCTTTAATCAGTGCAATGCGCGTTCCGGCATAACCAATTTTGAGATTTTTTTTCAGATAAAGATAATCGGGCAAATGTTCTTTATGCAACATCATAATATCGGGCCCATTCTGAATAAATTCAAATCTTTCCGGTTGATGAATCCATGAGGATAGGATGTTAAGATGTTTCTCAGAAGTAAAAATTATTTTTTCTTTTTTGATCTTTCCAGCCGCTGTGTTATAAATGCCTTCCTTTTTCATTACTGAAATGCAAAAACCTTCTCCATATATTTTGTGTGGATAAAACCGGTAAAATGAAATTTCATTTTTTTCAGAAATTAATATATCAGATGCAATGATTTTCAATTGTGCATTGTGCATTGTGCATTGTGCATTTATCCACCCGATTACTTCTTCGTTCTCCTGCTCATTGTAGGTGCAGGTGCAGTAAACAAAAATTCCGCCCGACTTAAGAGAGTTCCAAACAGCGGAAACAATTCTTTTCTGCCTTGCTGAACAAAATTCCACATGTTCAGGCGACCAGTGGCTGATGGCATCTATATCTTTCCTAAACAACCCTTCTCCCGAACACGGTGCATCGCAGACAACTAAATCAAAAAAGTTTTCTAAAGAATTAAAATCAGCGGAGTCGTTGTTTGTAATTACACAATTTGCATTTCCCCATTTGATAATATTTTCCCTCAGGACCGGAATTCGCGATTTAATTACATCGTTAGAAACAATCAAACTTTCATTAGGAAGCAGTGAAAGCAAGTGGGTGGTTTTACCTCCGGGAGCAGCGCATACATCCAGTGCGCGGACAGGTTTTTTATCCAAACCTAACTGAATTATAATTTGTTCAATAAACATTGAGCTTGCCTCCTGAACATAATAAGCTCCGGCATGAAACAACGGATCAAGCGTAAAAACCGGCCGTTCGGAAAGATAGTAGCCATACCGGCACCAATTCACTTTGTCCTCCGACATTAAAATTAATTTTTCCGGATTAAGCCGGATGCTTACCGGGGTAGCTGAGGCAAGCGCTTTTAAAAAAGCTTCAGAATCTTCGCCCAGAAGATGTTTCATCTGCCGGATAAACGGCAACGGATAACCAGATTCGTTCAATGAATGCAGATAATCTTCCGGTGAAAAAATAACAGGCTGAACAGCGAATTGTTCAGCCCGTTCATAACACTATCTAAACCTATAATTATTTTTCATTGGCAGGACGGGGGAACTGCACCCAGACATCGTCATCTGTTCTGTCAACGGGTAGCAGTGAAAGCTTATTGTATCGTCTCATATCAACCCAACGGTGACCTTCACCATAAAGTGAATACCTGCGTTGTTTGAGAATTTCATCAATCAATTCGGATGTGTTTAAGCCACCTGCGTAAGGAGTAAGGCCAGCGGCAGCACGGATGGTATTAATGGAGGAAACTGCAGAAACGGCATCGCCAGTCTGTGCATTGGCTTCGGCATGAATAAGGATAAGTTCTTCGTTGCGGATGATGGGAATGGGGCTTGTGTTGGAAGGATAAACGGTTACATCATAATTGCTTTGCAGCCCATCCTGGAAAGCGGGGTCTGTGCGCTGGGTAACTTTTAAAGCAACACGCGTATCACCTGCCTCGGCATCGGAAACAAAATCTTTCTGAGCCACGCGGATTTCACCGGATGTATTCGGAACGAAATAAACCGGATTCAATGCATCGCCACCGGCTGTGGAATACAGGTAAAATACGCCATTATTGAGACTACCGTTAAGGTCGAGGAAGGATTCATTCAAAGCATCGAGCGCTTCAGTCCACTTCTGCCGGTAAACAGCAAGACGTGCAGCCAATGCCCGGTTGAATTTAATAAAATCAGCAACAGTTTTATTATCTGTTGCCATGGTAATAGCAAATACAAAATCCGATGAACCGGCTTTTAGGTCGTCATATCCCTGATTGAGTAACCCGGCTATTGCATCTAAGGCAGCTTCATGCGGGGCAATAAACGGACCCAGATTATCAGGATCTTTTACATCCACCCGCACTCCATTATCCCATTGCTGGTTTTCCGCCATGAGAATCTGAAATGCCATCATGGTTTTAGCATATCCGGTTCCGGCTTTTCGTTCGGCTTCGGTGATGTTCTCCGCAGTGTTTGTTAATGCATCAATGAGGATATTGCAATTTCGGACTACACGGTACCGCTCTCGATATGCGTTTACTGTATAAAAGGTATTAGCATCCAGCACAGCGCTTCCTTTTCCGAGCAAATCGGAAGTGAATCGAGGATCGGAACCTGAGAACCTGTACCATTCACGCCCGATTACGCTTACTGCATCGAAATAGGTGTTAAGCTGATTTCGTGTTCCGGATTCAATGCCGGTAACAACATTCTGAATTTCGCTCAGCGTGGCATTTTCCGAAATAACTTCTGCGCTGGGATTATTCAGGTCTTCAATCGGATCAATTTTGCAGCCACTATATAATAATGCTGTGAAGAGAATTACAATCAGTGTTGCGGAATATTTAAGATATGTTTTCATAATAATTTTTTTTTCGGGTTTAATTAAAATAACAGTCCTACGTGCAGATGAACACTTTTCGCTGAAGGATATGGAGTTACCTCCACATTGGAGGAGATGGCATTAACTCCGAAATTGGATACTTCGGGGTCGTAGCTATTGTAATCAAAAATGTTAATCAGGTTGCGTGCCGATATTCCCATTCTGAGTGATGCCTTGTTATTAAAAACACTTCGGGGAATGGCGTAGAACAAAGATGCTTCACGCATGCGAATATAGGAAGCATCTTCTACAAAAACTTTTGCCGAAACACCAAGCTGGCTCAATCGGTATTCTCCGTTTGATAATTTTCCTTCGGGATCGAGGGTAATTTCATCGTAATCGGGACTGGTTCCGAAAATATCCGATAGTAGGGTGCTCAGATTAATGTTATCGCCCCCTTTTTTCCAATGAAACAGAAATGAAAGCTCCCAGTTTTTATATTTCAATGTATTGAACCATGACATTTGAAAATCAGGTTCTGCATCGCCCCAAACCACCAAACCATCACCATCGGGGTCGTCTTTGTCATCTCCGATTCCTATTATCTGTGTGGGTGATTTTCCCTTTTCGATGCGGTAGGTTCCCAATGTTGCTCCAAACGCTCCGAGGTTGAATGCAGGCACATCGAGGCGAGTAACTTCAGCTTTATTTTTCCACCAGGCAAGACGGGCATTCCATGTAAAATCCTGATTACGGACCGGAGTAATGTCCAGTCCTATTTCAAACCCCTTATTACTGATTGCTGCTACATTTTTGAGCTGAGTATTGAACCCGGTAGAAGAAGGCACCTCAACATTCAGAATCAAATCATCAACATCTTTTTTATAATATGTAAAGTCAAATGAAACTTCCGGGTTGGCAAAGCCGATGTCAAATCCCCCCTCCAGTTCTTTCTGACGTTCGGGCTCAATGGTAGCATTGCCTCTTGTCAAACCGATTAACGATCCGGTTGTCCCGTTGAATACTGCCGGAACGAGGGGGTTATAAATGGCACCGTAGGGTGCAAAATTTCCGGATTGTCCATAAGCTGCACGCAGCTTCAAGCTGTTCCAGTTGCCTTCTGAATTCCAGAATCCGAATTTGCTCAGATTTGCTGCCAGTGATGCTTTTGGAAAATAATACAGCTTATCGGAATCACCATTACGTGATGACTTATCTCCGCGGATACCAACAGTGGCAATAATCATTTCTCTGAAATTGACTTCTTCCTGAACAAAAAATCCTTTATCACGCTGCTGAATTCGGTTATGCTCCGCCTGAAGAGATCCCGCCTGGTCTATGTTATTCTGAGATCCTATTAAAAAAGTTGCTGTATTCAGCACCGAATTCTGGTCGAGCATCTCCTGCGTTACCCCAACCTGCGTACGAAGATTCAGTTCATCAGGAAAATAATAGGAATGAACAAGAAATGCCGAGAGGTTGGCTCCTTTGTTGGTTGTATTTCCGTAAGCAATGAGCCCGCTTGTTCCGTTGCCATCCTTTTCAAATTGTAGCGTAGTAGGGAAGATGGCTTCTGTATTTAAAGTATAATAGTCTATGCCACCGCGCAAGATGAGCTGCAGCGATTGCTTTTCATCTGAAATAAAACGTGTTTTCAAAGTTGCACCTGCTAAAGCACGGTTTACTTTCTCATTATTTGTTATCAGGTCGCGGGTTTGCAAAAAGTTAGAGGGGGCGAAATGGTTATCCGGATAATTTCCTTTACTGTCAGGAAACAGATTTTCCCATGAGGGTGTCGAAACAAAGGAAATTCCCATAGTAGTGGAGGTATTATCATTACCAAAATACCCGCGATCGGCTGATGATAAAACATAGTTGGTGGAAACACCTAAATCCATAAAGCTGAAAACCTGCTGGTCAAGATTTAGGCGGAAGGATGATTTTTCATAGCCGGTACGCTTAATGATTCCTTCCTCATTGTTGCGGCTGAATCCTGCATAATACGCTGTCTTGTTATTTCCACCGCTTACTCCTATTCTTGTTGAATTCATAATTCCTTTATTCCCGTACAATTCTTTTTCATAGTCGTAGGTTTTCCCGCCATTTGCATTATAAATATCGAGGCCCGACTGGCCGTAAGCGCTCAGAGCTTTGTCAGGGTCCCACGAGCGCTGCCCCAGCTTACGTAGCTGAGTCTGCATTCCAACAGATTGTTCTATGGCCACCTGTGGCGCACCGGTGCCGATTCTGCCTCGTTTGGTAGTTATAATAACAACTCCACCGGCAGCACGAGCACCGTAAATTGCAGCAGCCGAGGCACCTTTTAAAACTTCAATGCTTTCAATTTCATCCGGGCTTAAATCAGCAATTCGGTTGGAGGGATTATCCTGGTTGGAAGCGCTGCCCTGGTTAGCTGCTTTGGAAACCACATTCAACCCGGCAGGTATGGCTGAATTGTCATAATAAACACCATCCACAATGTACAACGGCTGCGAATTGCCGATGATGGAAGTGATACCACGCAGCTTAACGGATATTCCCCCTCCTGGCGAGCCGCCATTGGCAGAAATGCTTGCACCGGCAAGCTTGCCATATAATGCACCATCCAATGTTCCCTGCGAGGTAATTCCTGTGAGTTCCCGGGCTGAGATGGAGGACACTGCATTGGCTGCATTACTCCTTTTAATATTTGTTGCCAGCCCTGAAATGACCACCTCCGAAATCTGGCTGACCTTTTCTTTCATTACCAAATCAAAGGAGCCGGAAGATGCGGTCACTTCTTTTTCCAGAGAAGTATAACCGACAAAGCTGAAGACAAGTTTAGCCGGAAAGGATGGAACATTAACTGTGTATTGCCCGTTCACATCGGTAATAGAACCTAAAGCGGTTCCTTTCACAGTAACGGATACACCTATAAGTGTTTCACCGTTTTCACTTTTAACAGTTCCGGAAACAACGTTTTGGGCAGTTGAAATTTTTGTGCAGAGCAATATCATGCACGCGATTAAAAACTTTTTTTTGATTTGGTTCATACGATTTGGTCAGTTAAAATTTAGAGGCATAAAGGTAAATGGTCCTTTTGAAATAAAAAAACAAATTACACAAAATATTTTGCTTATGGATTACGGAATTAATCAGCAGAAAATTAAAGGAAAATTCCAAAATGTTAAACCAAATTATCCGTAAAAATGTAAAAAAGGTTCTGTTGAAGGGATTCATTCACCACCTTCCTCCTGCTCCACCCCCTCCAAAGCTTCCTCCTCCGAATCCGCCAAAGCCCCCGCCTCCTCCTGAGAATCCGCCCCAACTTCCGCGGCTTGCCCCCTTCGCTGCATTCAATAAGGTCCATGCAGTCCAGAAATCAATGCCATTGCGTGCGGCATATTTGCGGGTCCTTCTCATATTCAGCCAGAAAAAAAATATCATGATCAGAATTACTATTAAAAACGGCAGGTATGAATTACGTCTCCCACCGGTATCTTCTGCACTATATTCTCCCGATGCAAGTTTTATCATAGTATCGGTTGCTTCATCAAGTCCCCGATAAAAATTTCCTTCTCTGAATGCAGGGACAATCTGCGTTTCTACAATCCGTTTGGCAAGCGCATCCGGAATAGCGCCTTCCAGCCCGTAACCGGTGGCAATGAAAACTTCACGATCATCCTTCGAAACAAGAATCAGTGCTCCGTTATTTTTTCCTTCTCTTCCAATTCCCCATTTTTCGCTCAGCTTAAAAGAAAAATCGCTTACCGGATAGCCGTTGAGGGATTGAATGGTAACAATAGCGATTTGAGTGGAGGCAGTATCATTAAATGCCACCAATTTATTTTCAAGCTCAGCCGCCTCATCGGCTGAAAGCATTCGTGCAAAATCATTTACAAGGCGTGGTGGATTTGGACTTTCAGGGAGATTTTGTGAAAAGGAATGGAAGGAATAAAGAAAGCAAAATATTAAAAGCGGAAAAACAATTTCACGCAAAGGCGCAAAGAACGCAGAGAAAAAAAAGTTTTTTTTCATTTTCCGAATTCAATATGATCAGGCAATTCATTCCGGTCGTCTTTTGCGCGCGGAAAAAATTCCGACAATGCTTTTCCTGCTTCGGAAATTCCGTAGGTTAATCCGTTGGCAAATTCTCCTTTTTCAAAATAATTTTTCATTGCGTCTTTGATTTTTTCCCAGAAATCATCCGGAACTTTTGCATGGATGCCTGCATCGCCAATGATGGCAAACTTATGGTCGAAAACAGAAAGGTAAATCAGCACTCCGTTTCTGTCCTTTGTCCGGTGCATTCCAAGTTTTTGAAAAACCAGTGCAGCGCGATCGAGCACTTCGCCTTTGCATTTATCATCGGCAAATACGCGGATTTCGCCCGAAGTAATCCGCTCCGCTTCCTTGATGGCATGGCGAACATCGGAGCGAACTTCAGCAGTGAAAATATTTTCAGCCGTCACGTTC
>Ga0187893_10011669_pt1 | contig 12691 bp, 8 predicted proteins | sample MA1701074metaG_FD_139574 | JGI IMG/M metagenome (GOLD analysis project Ga0187893, IMG submission 139574) | White microbial mat communities from a basaltic lava cave in the Kipuka Kanohina Cave System on the Island of Hawaii, USA - MA170107-4 metaG ...
CTCCTGGCTGGGCAACTTCCGCCGCCTGCTGGTGCGTCACGAGTACCATGTGCACATGTTCCAGGGCTTCATCACGTTGGCCTGTGTGATGTTATGCCTGAAGAGGTTTTGAAACCCGCTCTACGAAACATACCACACTGTTAATGGCGACTTGTTTCATGGTCTTCTCGGCTGTTAGCAGAAACGGTGGCCTTCCTGATTTGTCATCGCCGTATGAGAGCCGACCTTCTCAGGGGTTGGTGCAGGGCTTACGCACCGATTGGTCGCTGCAAGTGCTGACGTGAGTGTATCTTCCCGCTGAGTCGGTGCGTCAGGGAAGGCTGGGAGCCGTCCGGCGACGCCGCGCAGCGAGGCGGATCATGGATGGTGCGGCACAGGCCTTTGTCGGTCAACTCCCCGTGTGCTTTCAAGACCTGGAAGATCCCCGCGTCGAGGCCTCCTGTCAGCACCGCCTGATGGACATCCTGGCGATCACCATCCTGGCCGTCACCTGCGGGGCCGACGACTGGACCGACATCGAAGCCTTCGGAGAAGCCCGCGAGGAGTGGCTCGGAACATTCCTCGAACTCCCCGCCGGAATTCCCTCCCATGATACGTTCCAGCGCGTCATGGGCCTCCTCGACCGGGAATCGTTCGCGGCCGGGCTGTTCCAGTGGACCCAGGCCCTGCACGAAGCCGCCGGCGGCCGGCATCTGGCCATCGACGGCAAGTCGCTCAGGCGCTCGTTCGCCCAGCGCTCCGGCAAGGCCATGCTGCACCTGGTCACGGCCTGGGCCTCCGACAACGGCCTGACGCTGGCCCAGGTTCCCTGCGCGGAGAAGTCCAACGAGATCACGGCCATCCCCGAACTGCTCCAGCTGCTGTCGCGGAAGGGCACGACCGTGACGATCGACGCCATGGGCTGCCAGACGGAGATTGCCTCGCAAATCCGCGAGCAGAAAGGGCATTACGTGCTGGCGCTCAAGGGCAATCAGTCGGGACTCCAGGAAGACATGCAGCGGCTGTACGAACAGGCGATTGACAGCGACTTCGCGGGGCTGGCGCACGAGGTTCATCAGACAACCGAGACGGGGCACGGACGGACGGACGAGCGAACCTGCCAGGTGATCGGCATTCCCAAGGATCATCCGCAGCGGGCGAAGTGGAAGGACTTGAGCACGCTGGCGGCCGTGACGAGCCGCCGCGTGGTCGGAGACAAGGAGACCTGGGAGACGCGGTTGTACGTGAGTTCGCATCCGCCGCGGGCGAAACTGCTGTCCCAGGCGATCCGCCGGCACTGGAGCATCGAGAACAGCCAGCACTGGGTGCTGGACGTGACGTTTGGGGAGGACTCGCGGCGGCAGCAGGATCGGAACGGGGCGGCCAACCTGGCCGCGGTGCGTCGTTTGATTGTGAGCCTGCTGAGGCAGGAGAGAACGCTCAAGCGGGGCACCAAGTGCAAACGTCTGGCCTGCGGCTGGGACACGAGCTACCTGCTCAAGGTCTTCAACAACGCCAAATTCGATGCGTAAGCCCTGCGGGTGCCCTGATCGAACGCCGCTCAGCTAAATGTGCCACGAGTCTGTGAGGCTGTCAGTTTATTACTCCTGCCGCGGTTCTTGCCGCGGGGCGTGCGCAAGTGCGCCGGCCGATCTGCCCCCAGATTGGCCTGCTTTGGCAAGGTGGCTACTCATGGCCACCTCCCGCCTGTCGGGCCATCGTAGCCGAAGTGGTTTCTCTCAGCACGCAAACGCTGTGTCGCCGGGGGTATTCAGAAAATTGAAAAGGCATCACTACCAGGGCCCCGCGACCCTCCGAGCGCCGGCGCGCGATCCCTTATGGCCTCAGCCGGAAGCGATTGCGAAATCGTGTCGGCGTCATCCCGGTCGATTGCCGGAACGCGATCGATAAGTGGCGCCCGTCCCGAAACCCGGCTCGATCGGCGACTTCCGTCATCGCCAGGTCGGTCGAAATCAGGAGCCTCCGGGCGAGATCGAGGTGCACGCGTGAGATTTCGTCGAAGATGCTCCGCTGCAGCCACTTGCGAAACCGCCGTTCGAGCGCGCGCCGGGCAATCGGAACAGCCCGCAGGACGTCGGAGACCTTGATCGGCTGATGCGAATGAGCGTGAATGAACCGCACCGCCTCGGCGACATGCCGATCGCGGACTGCCGGGAGGTGCGACGATTGGCGAACGACGACTCCGCCCGGCGATAGCACGAGAGATGGGTTTCGCGGCGGCTCGCCTTCCAGCCAGCGATGCAGCAGTCTGGCGGCCTCGTATCCGATCCGTTCTCCAGGCAGCGCGACGCTCGATAGCGACGGTCGCGCAAGTTCGCAGAGGAGATCGTCGTCATCGACGCCGACGATCGAAACCCCGTCCGGCACACTCAAGCCAAGCTGCCGGCAGTACTCCGAGACTTGCGCGCCCTGCGTATCGTGGCTGGCGAGAATGCCGACGGGCTTGGGGAGTTTCCGCAGCCAGTCCTCGAGGGCCTGGTTCCATCGCCACAGACCCGTCGGATCCTCGATCCGGCGATGATGCTCGAGAAACGTGCTGACTTCGACGGCGGTCGTCTGAGCGATTTCGCGGAGTCCCCGCTCGCGCTCGACGGAAAACTCGTGGCGCGGGTAGCCGACAAACGCCAGGTGACGCGGACCGCGCTCGAGCAGATGCCGCGCGGCTTGTCGTCCCACTTCGACGTGATCGACAACAACCCTGGGAAATGCAACGTCCGAGAGAATTCCCGAAACGTTGACGACCGGCCGCCGGAGAGTGCGGAGCTTCGACGCCAGCGGCTCGCTGTAGACATGTGCGATGTACCCGCTGCAGCGCAGCGGCCGGGCCAGTTCGAGCGCCCGGCGTTCCGGCGCGATGGGAGTCAAGACCCACTCGGGCCGCTCAATCGCGAACGTCTTCACTCCCCGCAGGATCGCGCGATAGAAGGCGAGCGAATGGGCCATGACCAGACCGATGCGAATGAGCCGAGGATGCATGGCGATTCCCGTGTCGCCGACGACAGAGGCTTCGAACGCGTGTTGTCGCGAAATGACAAGAGATTTACGCATTCTGACATGGCAGGCGGGCGCTCGCCATGTTGGAATCAATCCGACGCAATCGTCTGGCGGTGTGAGGAGTTCTTCGTGCGCTCGTTTTGTGTCCTTCTCGTTGCAGGCGTATTCTGGTCCCCGGTCACAACCCAGGCCGACGACGCTGCGACGTTCTATCGCGGTGTCAACCTCAACGGGCCGCCCGTCGTCATCGATGGTCATTCCTGGGACGGCAACGACGCCACCGATTTCCGCTGCAACGGCAACGGCTTCGAAAACCAGGATGTCCCGCTCAAGCCCGCGACGGACACGGAACGAAGCCGGATGCTCCGCAGCAGCCGCTGGGGGCGCGAAATCGACGTTGAGCTGCTGAGTGTTCCCGCCGGCGCTTATCAGGTCTGTCTCTATGTCTGGGAGGACAACGATGCGACGAAATTCAAGGTCTTGTTGAACGGTCGCACCGTCGTCCCGGAATACAACAGCCGCGGCGCGGGAATCTGGAAGAAGCTCGGCCCGTGGAAGGTGGCGATCAGCGACGGAGTCCTCAAGGTCTCAGCGCACGGCGGTGACGCGAATCTCTCGGGCCTGGAAGTGTGGCAGGGTGACGGACCGATCCCGGCGACCGAGTTCAATGCCTTCAACAACAAGCCGAGCGAGGAGGAACTCGCGTTTTTCGAGAAGCGGATCCGCCCGCTGCTGGTGGACCGCTGCTACGAGTGCCACAGCCAGAATTCGAAGGAACTCGGCGGAAACCTGCTTCTGGATTCCCGGCCGGGAATCGTCAAAGGGGGCGACACAGAGCCGCCGGTCATTCCGCGAGATTTGGATTCGAGTCTGTTGATCACGGCCGTCCGCCGCAGCAATCCCGATCTCAAGATGCCGCCGGAGGACTTCCTTTCTGCGGAGGAAATCGCGGACCTCGAGACCTGGGTGAAGATGGGGGCGCCCGATCCGCGAACCGAAGACACGGTCAAGCAGGTCGCGTCGAAGTACGTGATCGACTGGGACAAGGCGCGCGATCACTGGTCGCTGAGGCCGCCGAAGTCGCCCGAGCTGCCGGTCGTTCAGGACGCCAACTGGCCGGTCAATGAGATCGACCGGTTTGTGCTCGCTCGACTGGAGAACCAGGGAATCCGCCCGTCGCGCGATGCGGATCGGCGGGTTCTCCTCCGGAGAGTGACTTACGACCTGACCGGGCTGCCGCCGACCCCTGAGGAGGTCGACGCCTTTGTGAGCGACACGTCGCCCGAGGCATACGACAAGGTGATCGACCGCCTGCTCGATTCTCCGCAATACGGTGAACGCTGGGGCCGCCACTGGCTCGACGTTGTGCGCTATGCCGATACGGCCGGCGACAACTCCGATTTCCCCATTCCGCAGATGTATCGCTACCGGAACTGGGTCATTGAGGCCTTCCGCCGCGATATGCCTTACGACGAGTTCGTAACACAACAACTGGCCGGTGATCTGATTGCGGGGGGATCGGACGAGGAAGCGCACGAGCGAACGATCGCGACCGGCTATATCGCCAATGCCCGGCGGTTCGGCTCCCGCGTCGACGACTATCCCCAGCACCTCACGATCGAAGACACGATCGACAACCTCGGCCGCACGTTCCTCGCGACCACGATCAACTGCGCACGGTGCCACAATCACAAGTTCGATCCGGTGACGACCGAGGACTACTACGCGCTGTTCGGTTTCTTCCACAGCACGCGGTATCCGTGGCCGGGGATTGAACTCGATCAGCAGCAGCGCAACCTCGTGCCGCTCGTTGCTCAGGATGTTGTCGAGACAACGCAGGCTGAGCGCAAGGCCCGTCAGGAACAACTTGATGCGGAGGTCAAACGACTCGAGGCCGAACAGGAATCCGCGCAAGGCGAGCAGAAGGACGAACTCAAGAAACAGCTTGAGAAGGCGCGCGAAGCGGCGACTCAACAGGGAAAATCCGCTTTGCCGTACGAGCAGGCCTATGCCGTCGCCGAGGGAAAGACCATCGAAGACGTCGCGGTTCAACAAAAGGGGGATCCTGCGAAGCCCGGAAAGATCATTCATCGACGGTTTCTGACAGTCCTCAATGGGAATGAACTGCCGGATAACGACGCGACCAGCGGACGGCTGCAACTGGCCCGCTGGATTGTCGACCGGAATAATCCGTTGACCGCGCGGGTGATGGCTAATCGGATCTGGCTGTATCACTTTGGCAATGGCCTCGCTCCCATGCCGAACGACTTCGGCCGGCAGGGCAAGCCGCCGACGCATCCCGAACTGCTTGATTGGCTGGCCGTGCGGTTCATGGATACCGGCTGGTCGATCAAGGCGATGCATCGCCTGATCCTGAAATCCCGGACCTATCAACTTTCGGGTGAACGCGACGCGGCCCAGGACGCGGCCGATCCGACGAACATCTGGATCGAGTCGTTTCCGCGGCGGCGTCTTGATGCGGAGGCCATCCGCGACACGCTGCTCGTCCTCGGCGGCAACCTCGATGCCTCGATGGGCGGCCCGCACCCCTTCCCGCCACAGACGGAATGGAAATTCACGCAGCACAATCCATTCAAGGCTGTCTATGAGACGAACCACCGCAGCGCCTATCTGATGACGCAGCGGATTCAGCGGCATCCCTATCTCGCGATCTTCGACGGGGCCGACCCCTCGACCAGCACGCCGGTCCGCCTTGTGAGCACGACTCCGCTGCAAGCGCTGTTTCTGATGAACGACCCGTTCGTTCACGAGCAGGCCGCGCGATTCGCCGGTCGAGTCCTGTCCGAAGCGGAAGGCGACGCGAACAGGATCGATCGCGCCTATCGCCTGGCGCTCGGCCGCAACGCCGACCCGGAAGAAGTTGGGAGCGGCGTTCAATTCCTCAGCGAAGCTCGGGGCCGGTTGCACGAGTCCGGCATTGCGGATGCGGACCTGGAGCGTCCGTCGTGGGAGGCGCTCGTTCGCGTCATTTTCCGATTGAATGAATTCGTCTACGTCGACTAGCGCGGGCGGAGTCAGAAGCATGTTGCAAAAGTCCTTGTCGAATCGCCGCCACGTCCTGCAGAGCCTCGTCGGAGGTTCCCTGCTCATGCCGGGGATTCTGTCCGAACTCCTGGCTGACGCGACGGCCCCGTCGTCCGATCCTCTTTCGCCGAAGCAGCCGCACGCCCAGGCGAAGGCCAAACGGGTGATCTTCATCTTTTCGAACGGCGGCGTGTCGCACATGGACACGTTCGATCACAAGCCGAAGCTGTTCGCCGCCGACGGCAAGACGATGGGAATCGGAGGCGGCATCTCGAATCAGCAGCGGATCCTGCTCAAGCCGATGTGGGAGTTCCGGCCGGGCGGCCAATGCGGAACGCTCGTCAGCGATCTGTTCCCGCATCTTCGCGAATGCATGGACGACATCTGCCTCATCAAGTCGATGAAGTCCGACGACAATGAGCACTACCAGGCGACGCTGGCGATCCATACGGGGTCGTTCTTCTTCTCGCGGCCGAGCCTCGGCGCGTGGGTCAGCTACGGCCTCGGCACGATGAACCAGAACCTGCCGTCCTTCATGGTTCTGGCCCAACACCTGCCCTATGCGGGGACGCAGGTCTACGCGAACGATTTTCTGCCGGCGTATCACCAGGGCGTCCGCGTCGTCCCTGGACCGACGCCGATCGCCAATCTCGACCGTCGCACGTCTCAGGCGGGAGTTCAGGAGCTGGAACTGGGCCTCGCGGGCCAGCTCAATCGACGCCACCTCAAGGCGCGTGGGAACGACCAGGCGCTGGCCGCCCGGATTCGCACATTCGAAACCGCGTTCCACATGCAGACTGAAGCCCGTGAGGCGTTCGATCTCTCACAGGAAACCGCCGACACCTTGTCGCTCTATGGGCTCCAGCCCGGCCAGACGGACGGCTTCGGATGGAAATGCCTCGTCGCCCGGCGCCTCGCGGAACGCGGCGTCCGGTTCATCGAAATCATCGACGGCAGCTCCAGCCACAACTGGGACCAGCACGGCAACATGGCCGAGCACGCCGACCACGCGAAGGTCATCGATCAGCCGATCTCCGGACTGCTGCGCGACCTCAAACGCCGCGGCTTGCTGGAGGACACGCTCGTCATCTGGACGACGGAATTCGGCCGCACGCCGGGCATCGACGGCGAAAAAGGCCGCGGGCACCACAGCGCCTGCTTCTCATCATGGCTCGCGGGCGGCGGCGTGAAGGGGGGTGTCAGTTACGGCAGCACCGACGAGATCGGCGCGACGGTGGCCGAGAACCGCGTCCATGTCCACGATTTCCACGCCACGATCCTGCATCTCCTCGGCATCGACCACACCCGGCTCACCTACCGCCATGCCGGCCGCGATTTCCGGCTCACTGACGTCGCGGGCCGGATCGTCGAGGAAATTCTCGCCTGATCCGTCTCCGCTGGCGGACACTGCTGCGACAGTGGGCTTCATGGCCGGCAGGCGATCGAGGATCGCGTACCGTTCGGTTGCCGGATCGGCGAGCCGTTCGGAGTGCCTCCACTTCCGCATCCGGCGGATCATCTGCAGCGGCAGCTTCCGGAAGTCCGGACGGATGATCCCCCACTGGAAGAAGAACGCGAGCATCGGCACGAAGCGGGTTTTCGGATAGGTCGCAACAAAGCATTCTCGGTATTGCGGGCGAAACCGGCTCTTGAAGTGGTACAGGCGGGGAGTGTCGTAGAACCACGGCAGGCAGTTCCACCAGAACCGAAGCCCGTTGACGACGAACCGGCTGTCGGACGGCGTTCCGACAGCCACGCGCAGCGCCGGCACCTGGCACAGCGACAGAATCCGCGCGCCTTCCGATCGGAGTTGACGGGCGATCTGCGCAATCAGAAACGGAATCACGCCGCGCGTCGCCGACGGACGGCGGCGAAACGTCTCGACCGCCCAAAGCTGCCCCTTCCAGGCGGGCGTCGCCAGCACGAAGGCTTCAATCCGGCCGTCCTTCCGGGCCACAAACAATCGCTTCTGAAACCGATGATCGAGGTCCAGCCGGCCGACGGCACTCCCAAGATCAGCGACTTCGGCCTGGCACGGCAGATGGAGCAGTCGGCAGGGCTCTCACTGACCGGCGGGCCGATGGGGACGCCCAGCTACATGTCGCCCGAGCAGGCGCGCGGAGACAAGGCCGCACGGGGGCCGGCTGTCGACATCTACGCGCTGGGAGCGATCCTGTACGAGCTGCTGACGGGCCGCCCGCCGTTTCACGCAGAGTCCTCCTCGGCGACGCTGCAGCAGGTGATTACGCAGGAACCGGTCCCTCCCACTCGCTTGAACGCCAGTGTCCCCCGCGACCTGGAGACAATCTGCCTGAAGTGTCTGCAGAAGGAGCCTGAGCGCCGCTACGTGAGTGCGGCGGACCTTCGCGACGACGTCCATCGCTTTCTGAGAGGCGAGCCGATCGTCGCCCGCCCCGTCAGCCTCGCGGAGCGTCTGGTCCGGTGGGCGCGCCGCAAGCCTGCCGAAGCGGCGCTCGGAGCGACAGTGTTGACCCTGGTCGCGCTGGCTCTCGCCGGCGCCACGTCGCTGGAGCTGCGGCGCGCCGAGCGTCGCGAGGAGACGGCGCGACAGGAGGAAGCAGTGAACGCGGCCCTTCGAAACTCTGCGGCGCTGCAAGAGCAAGGTCGTTGGCCGGAGGCGCGGGCGGCGTTGGCGGTCCCTCAACTACCGGACTCGGCGCCAAAAAACGTCGTGGAACGATTGCGCGGAGCCCAGAAGGATGCCGACATGGTTGCCGAGCTCGAGGAGATCCGGCTGCGCATGCCGGCCTTCTCGAGCGATGACCCCACCGCCCCTGCGCTCGTCAAGCTTTATGCGGACACCTTTGACAAATATGGGTTTCCACTTCTGAGGCTCGATGTGGAGGAGGCGGCCTCGCGGCTCCACGCTTCAGCCATCTACGAGACTCTGATGGCGTTCTCGCACGATTGGCTTTCCCTGGCGCTCCACGAGAATCGAGCCCATCTATTGGATGTGCTCGACAGGGCGGACAACGATGTCTGGCGGCGCGCCTTTCGGCAAGCGCTGGTGCAAAAGAATGCGGACAAACTCAACGAGCTGTCACGCGCATCCGAAGCTAAGGACCAACCGCCAGTCATCCTGTCGGTGCTCGGAAACGCCATGCTGATCGGGCAACATAGGACGGCAGCGCTGGCACTCTTGCAAGGAGCGCAGCAGCGTCATCCCGGAGATTTCTGGATCAACTACCTGCTCGGATGGTTCTGGAGTAAGGAACGACCGCGCGAGGCAGTCGGCTTTTTCCGCGTGGCGGTCGCCATCCGTCCCGAGAGTGACCAGGCCCACTTGATGCTGGTGCAAGCCTTACGTGATTCCGATGACCCGGAGGGGGCGATTGCCGCCCTCAGCGAGTCCAACGCACTGAGCCCCAATTTCGCGGTCGCCAGGGATTTGATCACAGCTTTGGTCCAAACAGGAAGGCTGGAGGAAGCCCGTGACGCTTGGGAGAACCTTCTCCAACACGAACCTCCGAATCATGAACCATGGTATGGATACGCCGAACTTTGTCTGTTCCTCGGCAAGACGGACGAGTACCGCCGCGCCCGGCAGGCCTTACTTGAACACTTCGGCACAACCGCCAGTCCCTTCGAAGCCGAGCGAACCGCGCGGGCATGCCTCCTCTGGCCCGCAACGGAAGAGGAGCTGCGCAGGGTCGCTGAGCTCGCCCAGCGTGCTGTCGCCGTGCAAGAGGGTGATAAATGGGGTGAACCCTATTTTGAGTTCGTCCACGGCTTGGCTCAGTACCGCCAGGGACAATTCGACCAGGCCATTGCCACGATGCGAGGCGACGCATCGACCGTGCTCGGACCAGCTCCTCGCCTGGTGCTGGCCATGGCTTTGCACCGAAGCGGTCAGGCGGCGGACGCGCGGGATATGCTCGCCAAGGCCATCCTGGCGCACGACTGGCGGGCGATTCAGGTGCCGACACTCGACCCGAACGGCTGGATCTACAATGTGTTGCGCCGCGAAGCCGAAAGCATCATCCTGCCAAACCTGCACGCCTTCATCGACGGAAAGTATCAACCTCAAGACAACGACGAGCGGTTCGCCTTGCTGGGAGTCTGTCAGTTCACGAACCGTAGCCGCGCAATGGCCCGCCTCTATGCCGACGCCTTTGCCGCCACGCCGTCACTGGCGGATGACCTCGGCGCCGGCCACCTCTACAACGCAGCGCGGGCTGCCGCCCAGGTGGGCTGCGGCCGCGGCGCCGATGCAACGGCTCTCGAAAAAGAGGAGATGACACAATGGCGCGCGCAGGCCAGGCGGTGGCTGCAAGCCGACCTGGCCGTGCGAGCCAGTGCTCTCGAGACGGGCTCGCTGGAGATCCGCGGAGCCAATCGGATGGCGCTAACTCGCTGGCAGAGCGAACCGGACCTGGCGGGTCTGCGCGAGCCGGCCGAACTGGACAAGCTGGCCGCCGACGAACGAGCGGAATGCATCGCACTTTGGGCCGAACTCGCCGCTGTCCTCGCTCGCACTCGGCAATGACGGTCCGGGGGCGTTTCGCCTATTTTCGGGCTGGCACTGCCTGCAAGCCGCGATCGCGAGCAGGCGCGACAACTCTGGGGTAACTACTCGAATCGCATCGCATCGGCCTTGCGTGGCTCACGGCGGTGGCGTCGAAATCGTCAGCAATCCAAAAAAAGTTCCCCCGCCTGTCACAAAACAACCGGCCTCAAACGTCCTTGTTGCAAAGGCTCGCCATTGTGGGAACGCACTGGCGGGAGCAACCACTCGAATTCCTCGACAGGACGCCTCCAATGCCCACGCAAACGCTTCTCAGGGAAACAAACCGGAGCCTGGACAACACATCACGCCCCGGTAGACCAGGGCTCGATGAGTTGGTTCCCTCGCGTTACGCGCAGAAGGTCGGCGACATTGACGTGCTCGTCGTCAGCGATGGCGTGCTCTCGCTGCCAGGTGAGATGTTGGGACACAACGCCGATCCGGCCATCCGGGCGGCTTGGCTGAAGGACATGTTCCTGCCGCCGGACACGCTCGAATGGGCGCTCAACGTGGTCGTGGTGCGCAGCGGCGACCGGACCATCCTCGTCGACGCCGGACTGGGGGCGGACCCGGACTTGAACCTGCCGAGAGCCGGACGGACGGTCCAGCGGCTGGAGGCCGCAGGCATCGATCTCGGATCCGTCACGGACGTAGTTCTGACCCACTTGCACATGGACCACATTGGCGGCCTGCTCGTCGACGGGGTGAGGGATCGTCTGCGTCCCGACCTGAAGATCCACGTGGCGTCCGCCGAGGCCGAGTTCTGGGAGTCGCCCGATTTCTCCCGCGTTTCCATGCCGCCGGGATTCCCGGACGCGCTGCGGCGGGCGTCCAAGCGCTTTTTGAAAGAGTACCGCAGTCAGATGCGGACGTTCGACGCACAGCACGAGGTGGCGCCGGGCGTGGTCGTCCAACGCACCGGCGGCCACACCCCGGGGCACAGCGTGGTTCGACTGGCGTCCGGCGGCGACCGGCTGACGTTCGCCGGCGACGCCGTGTTCCAGGTCGGGTTCGAGCACCCCGACTGGTTCAACGGCTTCGAACACGACCCCGAAGAGGCGGCCCGTGTGCGCGTCAATCTTCTGCGGGAGCTGTCCACGAACCGCGAATCGCTGGTGGCCACTCACCTGTCGTTCCCGTCCGTCTGCCATGTGGCGGTCGACGGCGATGCCTTTCGCTGGGTGCCGGGCCCCTGGGAGTATTGACCGGTTGTTGAGTCAGGGCCGAACCCTCAAACGGGGAGGGGGTAAACCGGACAGCCACAGTTCGCAGGTGTCAACGCGGAACGCATCGGGCGCAACGGAAAGGAACTATCCAATGACCATGCCCTGCAACATTCGCGGTAGTGTCCGCAGGCCCCGGCGCGAATCTTCCAACCGCAGCAGCGAAGCCGTCCTTTGCCGCTGCCTCACCGTCACCGAGACGCAGGTTCGCGAAGCCGTTGCTCTTCACGGTTGCCAGTCGGTCCAGGAAGTCGGGGCCATCAATGGCGCAGGCGAGGGCTGCACCGTCTGTCATTGCAAGATCCGCCAGCTGCTCCAGAACCTGAGTGCCTGATCGATCAGCGCCCAGGCCTATGAGGCGTTTCTCTAGAATGTGAACATCATCCTCAAGCACGACGACAGGGAAACATCAGGAGACGCGAGATGTCTGCAATCACCACGAAAGACGGGACGCAGATCTACTTCAAGGACTGGGGCCCGAGGAACGCGCAACCGATCGTGCTTCATCACGGCTGGCCGTTGAGTTCCGACGACTGGGACACCCAGATGCTGTTCTTCGTCGGCAAGGGCTACCGCGTCGTCGCCCACGACCGGCGCGGACACGGCCGTTCAAGCCAGGTCAGCGACGGCCACGACATGGATCACTACGCGGCGGATGCAGCCGCAGTCGTCGAGCACCTCGACCTGCGCAACGCCATCCACATTGGGCATTCGACCGGCGGCGGCGAGGCAACTCGATACGTCGCGCGGCACGGCAAAGGCCGCGTCGCCAAACTGGTGCTCGTCGGCGCCGTGCTAGTTCACTATAAAGTCGCGTAGTCTGAATTCCACGGAACCCATTTTGAGGGAGCATGAACATGCCCAAGCTTACAGGGAAAATCGCACTCGTCACAGGCGGCAACAG
>Ga0187893_10011670_pt1 | contig 12691 bp, 22 predicted proteins | sample MA1701074metaG_FD_139574 | JGI IMG/M metagenome (GOLD analysis project Ga0187893, IMG submission 139574) | White microbial mat communities from a basaltic lava cave in the Kipuka Kanohina Cave System on the Island of Hawaii, USA - MA170107-4 metaG ...
AAGAACTCCTGAGCACGCGCAGAGCGCCGAGTTCCTCCGACTCGGGCCGAACGGCACAGGAAGCATTTGCCCGATGAGCGCGAGGTCGATCCGGCGCGCGATCGCGCGCGGGGAGTTGCGAGCTTACAGACCCTCTGGCGGCCGCGGAGTAATCGTCGTGCGTCGCTTCGAGTTTCTCACATGGATTCAACAGAACGAAGTCGGCCGGGATCAGGAGAGCGGCCGGAACGGAGGGAGGCGGTGATCCTCAAGACTGATCATTCGAAGAGGCGCGCCACTGGCTGGCCGAAACCCTCGCCGGTGCAGTGGACGTGCCTCGTCCTCGGCCTTGGCGCGCGATGCCCAGCCTGCGGCTTTCGTGAGCTGTAACGATGAGCGGCCTTCGCCAGTTTAACCAGTTCATCGAGAAGTCCGTGAGTGGCTCTTTCGTGTTGTGCCCCGTCCTCGTGCCCGAGGTGACTGATCATCAGGGCGAGGTTGTCAGCGCGGACGAGATCGAGGAGGCTGCACACGCCTACATGCTGGACAGTCAAGCCGGATCGTACATGCACCGGGAGATCATCGACGGGATCCACCTCGTGGAGTCGTTCATCGTTCGGGCCGATAGCACCATCAATGGCGTCGCCATCAAAAGTGGAACGTGGATCGTGGGCTGGAAAATCGACAATCCTGAGCTGCGTGAGCAGATCAGGGCTGGCAAAATTACCGGCATGTCGATCGGCGGATCTGCCGAGAAATATCCGGAGGTTTTTTAGCCCTTCGCAGGAGGTAAGACGTGGCGGACCGGAGGAAAACACGCGTACGATTACGGCGGCTTCGTATCCGAGAGCTCGCCTTCGTCGATCGGCCGGCAGTGCCAGCCGCCAGATTTGTTCTCGCTAAACGCACCGATCGGCTTACCAAGGTCGAAGCCCAGACGGTGCATCGCCTCCTGTTCGACGGCCGCGCCTTCGCGGAGGCCGAGGCGAGCGCATGGGCGAGTTCGCGGGGGTACGTCTCCGCCCCCGTGAAAGTCACCGACGGCGGGCAGACGCTGGAGATTCTCCAACGAGACGAAGACGAGTTCGACCCGAACGGGCAGATCCTCGGCGTGCCGTTCCGAACCGTTGAACTCGAGGACGGGGTGCGGGCCGTGGTCGGCATTCTCAAAAAGCGAGTGGAGTCCGACGATCTGACGCCCGACCAGGAGGAGACGCTCGATCGCATCCTGGCGCGGCTGCAACCACCCGGCGATCAGCAACTCACGCCACACGAGCGACGCCGCCTCGAGGAGATCAACCGCCGTCTGCAGGAGCCGCTGACGCCCGAAGAAGAACGCCGGCTTGACGTCATCCGAGATCGGCTCGATGGCCTGTTCCCCAAGGCGCCGGATCCGCCGGTCGTCCCAAGCGCCGACGTGCTGCGCCTTTCTGCCTTCATGGGGCGGCGGTAGGATGGGCGAATTGCTTGTCCTGTGGGCCGCACTCGGGCTGCTCGCGTACGGCGGCTTCTGCGCGACCGTGGCTGTGCGCGGGATCATCGCTGAGGCGCCCTGGGAGCTGCGGGTGGTTTGGAACACGGGCCGCGCGCTGATCGCCGTCGCCAGCGTCGCGCTCCTGATGACCTTGAGTAAAGGCCTTCTCGTCCTCGCGCAATGGGTGATTCGATGAAGAAGGCGAAGCCAAGCAAAGTGGAGCGCAGAGAGGATCGGGAGACTCCGGACAGTCGCCCGCCGCTCTTGCCGAAAGAGACGTTGCCGCTGTTTGTGCCCGTGTGGGAGGAGGAGGACCATTAAGCATGTCGGATCAGGCGCTCACCGTCGTTGAGAATTTCCTCGCGAACCCGCCGACAGGGTTTCAGTTGATGGTCAACCAACGTCGAGCAATCCTCGCTGAACGCGTGCGCATGGAATGGCAGACGCTCGTGCAGAGGATCCAGCGCGCCGGCGACACGTTACGCGTCACCTGGCCGGAGGTCTTCGTCGAAGCCGCCATGGCGCCCTACCTCGCCACCCTGCACGAGGTCGAGGGCGATTTCGGGGCAGCCCGGGCTCTGCTCGCCACGTGGGAGCAGGCAGGGTCCACGGCACTGGCCAAGGCTGGGACCCTCGCCGAGGAGATCGAGCGGACACTGCACCACTGGCAATCTGCGGCGGTCGAGCCGATGGTCCGCTACGCCAGCCTCCTCGCGGAGCCGGCCGTCCACCACGAGGCCACCGAGGCCTTCCGGCCGGCCCTGACGGCGGCGCAGGAGCAGTTCCAGAAAGCGGTGGCTCCGATCGTGCGCCAGAACCTGGCGAAGTTGGCCGGCATGTACGGCGCGAGGCAGACGGCGAGGCTCAAGGAACTGGCGGGTGGGCTCGTCGATCAGGCCAGGACGCTGCGCCTGGCAGTGTCGCAAATCGAGGCCTTCTCGCACCAGCTCGAGGCGAAGTATCGCCTCATTGCGTCGGTCCCCGAGCTGTGCGTGAGCTTCACACCGACCCTGCCGGAGCTTCCGACGTCCGTGGACGTGCGCATCACAACGAAGGAGCCAGGGGGCGCGCAGGTGTTGGAGGGATCATGAGTGACAAGGTCATCCACATTCGCGCGCGGCAGAGGCTCCGCCTCAGTGAATCGGCCCGCCGCCCAGCCCAGAACTCGAGTTCCCGGCGTGAGATCAAGGGGCTCGTGGCCATCGCCGCGATCTTCCAACACACGCCCGACCAGATCGTGGACTGGTGGCTCCATCACCAGCTCCCCCTCACCTACCGGGGCGCGCGGTTCGTGACGACCTGGACCAAGATCGAGCGATGGGTCAAGGCGCGGATGGAGACCGAACGTGAGGCACGGCGCCGTGGGGCTTGATTCTCGTTCGCCGAAGCGACTTGCTGGTAAGCGCTGATGAGCCAGCGTCAGCAGATCGCGCAAGAGGCACTGGCCGGCACATCGTCCGACACGCTCCTCGAGGCCGCCATTGGTTATGCGGCCGGCGGGTGGGCGGTCTTTCCCGTGTTCGAGCCGAACGGTGGTCGCTGCGCCTGCGGTGATGAGAGCTGCTCATCCCCCGGAAAACATCCGAGGGTCGCCCGCGGGCTGCATGACGCGACCACTGACAAAGCGAAAATCAGCGAGTGGTGGACACGATGGCCGAACGCGAACATCGGGATCCGCACAGGCAAGCTGGTTGTGCTCGATCTCGACGGCGACGCCGCGGCGCTGATTGGAGAACTGGCCCAGCGGGGCATCACATTGCCCGACACACCGCGCGCGCGGACGGGCGGCGGAGGCTGTCACCTCTTTTTCCGCTCACATGGAGAAGAGGTTCAATCTCGGGCCGCGATCCTGAGTCTCCCGCCTGTGAATGGCGCGAAACGCTCGCAAATTGATGTAAGAGGGACCGGCGGCTACGTGGTGGCCACACCGAGTGTTCACGTGAGCGGCTGCAAGTACGCATGGGAACGCGATCCGCTCACAGCGGAACTCGCTCCATTCCCGCCTGGGCTCCAGGACTTGGCCCGGCGTCCCCGCGCAGAGAGCGTCCCTTGGGCCTCGCGCTCCGAGTCAGACAGCGCGTGGTTTGATGCCGTACGAGGCGGCGTCCCCGAGGGACAACGCAACGAGACCGCCGCGAGGCTCGCGGGGTACTGGTTGACCGTCACGCATGGGAACGAGCAGGCGACGTTCAGGGCAATGGAGGAGTGGGCGTGGCGGTGTACGCCGCCGATGGATCTCCGTGAACTTCAGACGACGATCCGTTCCGTGGCAAGGCGGGAGGTGGCGAAGTCCACCGCGCCTGCTCCCGGACCAGGGGGATTCACCAGACCGCTCTCCGCGCTCCTCGCCGCACCTGACCTGCCGGTCAGCTACCTGGTTGACCGGTTGCTGGTTGAAGGGGCGAATGGGTTTCTCGGGGGCGAGCCGAAGTCGTTGAAAAGCTGGCTTGCCCTCTACCTGTCCGTCTGCGGGAGCCTGGGCGTGCCAGTGTTCGGGCGCTACCCAGTGGCCGCACCGTTTCGCGTCTTGTACGTTCAAGAGGAGGACGGCGAGCGCCGCGTCCGGCGGCGAATCAGGAAAATCCTCCGTGGCCTAGACGCGAAGGCGCCCGACGACTCGTTGTTTCGGTACTCGATCAAAGCCGGTCTCTTGCTCGACGACGAGCGCTGGATCAAGGCACTCACCGCGGAGCTCGACGCCTTCCGCCCTGGGCTGGTGGTCTGCGATGTGTTCGAGCTCATGCACGCGAGAGACTCGGACCGACGCGCGGAGCTGAAGCCGGTTCTGTACCGCCTCGACCGGATGCGAGAGGAGTACGGATCGGCGTTTCTCCTGGTCGATCATTTTCGGAAGCAAGCCATCGGGACCTCGAAGCGCGGGGGCCAGCGGCTCGCCGGAACCACAGGGAAGCACGCCTGGGGCGAGGCGTCGCTCTACCTCTTCCCAACGGCGGGGAAGAATCGGGTGCGCGTGGAGACGGAGCTCAAAGACGGGCCGGCCGAGGCGTTCACACTGACACTAGAGGACACGGAGGGCGGAGGCGTGCGGTTCGCCTGGGCGCCCGAGCAAGACGAGCGAGCGGGAGAGATGAAGGTGAGGGTGCTGGAGGCCCTGGAGAGCGTCGCCTCCCGTGCCGAGTGGGTCCCAGCGAAGCCCGTGGCCGAGGCGGCGGGGATTGCCACCAACACGGCGACGAAGTGGTTGAACGCCCTCACCGACGACGGAACGCTTGAACGCGACCGCCGGAGGGCAGGGAAAGTCATGCGCTCAGAGTGGCGGTTGAGAGCGTGAGGCTCATGACTGAGAACATGACTACTGTTTTCGGAAGGTTAACGCTATCAAGATGTGGTTTTGAGAACGTAGAAAGCCATACGATGTCTTTTTCACGCTCTCAATTCAACGCTCACCCTTTAGGGTGGGAGCGTTGAGAGCGTGAGAGCGTAGATTGGTTGAGAGGGGGAAGATGGGGAGGGGGGGCCGATGAGCGGGCTGCTCTCGAGGGTGCAGACGATTGCAGACTATTGCGGCGTGAAGCCTAGAACCATCAGGCGCTGGAGGCAGAAGTTTGGCTTCCCGCTCTATCACAAGCCGAGTGGGATTGCCTTCACCTCGGTCAGCCTGATTGATCAATGGCTGGTAGAGTATGAGGAGGAGCGGATTCGCGCGTCTCCATTGGGGCGCCGTCGCAACGCACCGGTTAGGATGTCCAAACTGAAGGTGCGGCTGACGCGCCAGGTGGAGCATGGGGAGGCGGAAGCGCAGCCCGCAGTGGTCGGGGAGGCGCCGGATCGTGGGATTGCTGTCAGACCCTCAGCGGGTCACGTGCTCTTGGCAGGCCAAGGAACTGCGCGGGAACAGTGACGCTAGACGATCGACGCCGGGCCAGGATCAACGCGCGTGTTGCTCGCCTGTTGCCGACCCGGCGCGGGGCGGGGGGGGCTGGGGTCCGCGATCGCTTCCCCCCCCACCCCCGGTGATCGCTACGCTCTCATTTCTGAAAATTTTTTCCATTTTCCGGAAATTGCGACCGGAGCGCCGATGCCGAACGACAGCACGTTCCCGATTCTCCCCGACGGACGCCATTGCACGTTCTCCTCACCGCGCACCAACAGACGAGAACGTCGCCGAGGGGGGGGTGGCCTTTTTCGGGAGCCTTTTCCCATCGGGCCCCGAGGGGGCAAGGCAATTTTTTTGACCTTCACGCGCGTTGAGGGCGAGGGGCGATGAACCAGCGAAGAACGGTGAAGGGGGAATGGCCGCTCCCGCAACCGCTCCCCTGGGCCTGTCCCCGATGCGGGAGAGAAAGCGTCACGAGCGAGGCCGCGCCTCGCTGTACGCGCTGCGGATTCCAGGAGGTCTCGATGGGACGTTTGTCCCGAAGATCTAACACCGAGGCGCCGCCGTGCTGCGCTGCTCCGCGTGCCCCGGGGGACGCAGCGAGCCTCGCAGGACAGATCGAGCAGGCTGTCCTGCGGGGTGGGCGGCACTTTCACAACGAGAGAGGCGGAGCAATGGCCGGTCAGTGGCATTGCCCCGCTGTGGCATGGGGATTCTGTTCCCGTCGATTGCCGGCGGGGTGAGGTGTTCCACCTGCACGTATTGGCGAAGGAGCTGACGCGATGAGTAGCGCACGAGCGGAGAGATTTGAACACGTCGCCCCCCTTCTCAAGGCGTCGCCAGATGGGTATGTGTTGGCGCCCGTCCTGGTGCCCCAGAAAATCGATGAACAGGGCGATTGGGTCTCTGAGGAGACGATCGAGCGGGCGATGGCGTCCTTTGCGAGGAACGGCCGAAAGATCGATCTGATGCACAACGAGCTGCTGGACGAGCGCGAGGTCATGGTGGTCGAGTCCTACACGCTTCGGGCGGCAACCACGATCGAGGGGGTGTTCCTCCCCCGCGGCACCTGGATTCTCGGTCTGCAGATTTCCCCGCGCCTTCGCGCGGCGGTCAAAGCGGGACAACTGAGTGGGTTGTCTATTCGCGGCAACGGCGTTCGCAAACCGGATCCGCGCTAGGAGGTGTCTGATGGCAGAGAGAAAGACCTTTGAGTTGACCGATCTCGAGATCGTGTCCGTGGGCCTGGTAGACAGGCCGGCGGTCAGGGACGCGACATTTCTGCTGGTCAAACAGGAGGCCCTGGCCGACGCGATCGTCTCGCGTCTCTCTGCGCTGGTCGATGCTGTGAACGCGCTCCGCCCACAAGCCCGAGAGCTCGCACGGGAAACCGAGGACCTGATGGCGAGCCTCTCGCGGCTCGACGCCTCAACACGTCCGGCCTGGACCGATCCCGTTCCTCAGTGGGCCAGAACCGCGAGGCTCGTATGAGAACCCCGACCCGTGTTGAACAAGCGACCGGCAGGCTGCAAGAACGGACACGGCTCGCCACGGCCAACATCGTCGCCCGGATGACCGGTGGGCTCGTGGGCCTCGAAGAGCGCCTGGCCGACCCCGTCGAGCATCAGGCGTTCGATCAGTACTCCGCGCATTTTCACAACTGGACCAGCGCATTATCCGAGGTCACGGCGCTCGCGGAGGAATGGCAGACGACCGTGCGCGCCGAGGCCAAGCGGATCTCGGAGTTGACGCGCGCCATCGCGTCTCGTCCCGGCCGCACCCTGGACGATGATGACCGGCGCGAGGCCCTGGAGGCCGAACTCGCAACGGTGCGCGAGACCCCGGACGTGTATGCAGAGGCCGCGCGCACCCTCAAGGCCGAGATAGACACCCTCACCTCGCGCTATCGCACTCGCGCCGCGCCGGTGCGCGTCGCGAACGCGCAGCGGTATCTCCTCACATTCGGCAAACACGCCGAGCGATCGCTGAGCGACAAGCTGGAGGCCGTGCGGGACGCCGTCGGGGCGTTTCTCCGCCTCAAGCGCGAGATCGAGACCGCCCATGTCACGATGGGAGACAGGTATCACGTGGAGATCCAGGGCTTGCAGGTGTTCACGAGCCACGAGATTGTGCCGCTCGCCTCCAGTGAGGCGACGGTGGGACGGCGGCGATGAGGACGCGCACGCGCCAGAAGGGGAACGTGGGCGCGATGGTGGGTCTGGAGAGCATCGCCCAGCGCTGCGACGCAACGATCCCGGTGCTCTTTCGGATGCACTATGAGCAGGGCTTTCCTATGATCTATGGCCCCGACGGGAAGTGGCGAACCACCGTGGCTGAGATCGAGGCATGGGCGAGCCGGCGAGCGGAGGCCGAACGACCGGCTCGCGCCGCGATCGCCCGCGCCCACCGGGGCGACGGCGTGACGCTTCGCCGTGCACCCAGGACGCCGAGCGGATCGGTCTGAATCGTCCCGCGAGCAGCCGCCAGTCCGCTCTCTCCTTCACGGCTCTTTGCGCTCCCAGGGAGTCGAAGAGAGGCCGTCAAAGCCGGGACAGCTTTGGGCGAACTGTCCTGGCAGGCGGCATTTTTTTGTGCCCTAAAGCCGTGTAAACGGCTAGCATGGGGGGGATCATGCGCTGCGAGTATTGCGGGCAGGACTTTCAGACATCGCGCGTCTACAGCCCGACGGCGCCGAATCGGCCGAGGTTCTGCTCCAGCCGCTGTCGAGGGATGGCCTACCGGCGAGAGAGGGTCCAGACGATCGACCGTGAACTCGAGAAGGCGACGGCGGCGATCGAACGGGCCAGGGAGGTGCTCAGAGCCGGGGCGAGAGAAAGGACTTGACACAGGGTGTTAAACTGTTTAACATGGAGGCGTGGACGTGACGAAACAGTTTCGAGGCGTGCGGCTCGACGATGCGGATTGGCAGGCGCTGGCTGAACTCGCGCTCAGACAGAGCACGCCAAAGAAGCGGGTCACGGCCTCCGCTCTCGTACGAGAAGCTGTGGGCCGTTATCTCAGGTCGGCTCGTGGCCGCCAGCGCAAAAGGAGGTAGAGGAGATGGGACGATCGGCCTCGGCGCGAAAGACTATGGACAGTCAGGAGGCAAAGCGTATCGAATTTGGCGGCTACGCTCCACTGGACGAGCCAGAGATGCATCGGCACCTGGCGATGGACATCGTCACAACAGTCAGCGCCTTGTTGCGGTGCGCGGGAACCGGCGCTTGTCACGGTGATTTGAGCCCGGGAGAAATCCGCGCTGCGGGAGTCCTACTGCTTTGGGCCTACCAATGCCTACTCGAAAGGGAAGCGGGCCGCCGCTCCCCTAAGTGACGGGGGAAGGAGGACAGGAGAATGGCACAGCATCGGAAGCGACGGACGCTTTCAGAGACCAAGCGCCTGGTGGGTGAAATGCGACGGGACGCGAGAGCGATCGCCGAGGAAAAGCCGGACATTTCGGCTCCCGATACCTTCAAATTTCACGACCTCGAAGACCAGACCAACCATGCGCTGAACACCTTACAGATTCTCGAACTCACCCTGATGGAGGGCAACAACACCATGGCTTTAACGGATGAGGATCTCAGCGCCATGGCGGGGCTACTCTTTAGCGCAAGGCTCTTTCTGGAGCCGTTGGATCTCCGGGGAGTCGCCGCGGCGCTCCACTTCGGGGACTTCTCGATGGTTCGAAAAAATGGGTCAGGCCGACCGACGATCGCCTGTGCGAAGTGCAGCCAGGAGAAACAAGGGATCGTAAAGAAGACGAAGGAGGCGTGACATGAAGCGAGAGAAGGGAATGACAACGACACCGCTGGACCTTCCGCCTCAGATTCACTATGGCGCGCCACGAGACGTTGAGGATCAGATTGAGCTTGCCCTCGCGTCTGTCCGTGTGGTGACCGGATTCCTGGGGGCTTCGCAATATGGAACGTGCGAGAGTTCCGAGGAGACCGAGGCGGCTGGGCTCGTGCTGTTCCGGGCATTGGAGTTTCTTGACGAACTCGACTTCACGAAGGTCACAATGAAGCCTGAGAAGGAGAAAGAAGAGTAACCGAACACGGGACGCGGTCTCCGGTGGGGGCAACCTCACCGGGGACCCGCCCGTGACCGCAGGCTAGTGAGCAAGCGCTGCGCGAGGCAAAAGGGGGATAGAGTAATCTAATGGCTATGAATTTCGAAGATGAAAAGAAACTCGAAACCTTCAGGTCTCTCATCCAGATTTCTGTCTCTGGTCTCAGGTTGCTTGCCATCCTCAATGGTGGCGCCGCTGTAGCACTGCTCGCATACCTCGGAAACGTCGCCGGGAAAACTGCTGCAGTTCCTGATATGCGTCTCTCGATTGGTTGCTATCTGTTCGGGCTAGTTCTCACAGGTTTTGCCTTCGTCTTCAGCTACCTCACACAGTCACGCCTCTTTAACGAATTGATGGGAAGAGCTGAACATGGATTCCATGAACGATGGCAGATCGCTGCCTTTGTTTTGGTCGTGCTCGGCCTTGTCGCATTTACGGTCGGATCCATCTCGGCGGTCAAGAGCTTCCAGATTCCAGCAGCGACCGGAGTATCATCGATGACACCTGCTCAACCTGAAAAGAAATGACTCGCTGTCAATTCTTCATTCTTGTCGGCCTCGGTCTCTCCCTCTCAGCCTGCACCTTCCCCTCATGGCGAGACCGCGTAATGAGTGATCTCATGGCGGGGCCGCTCAGGACCGACTACATCCACGTCGGGCCCAGAGGGAATCGATCAGAGACCATCGAGTTCTACGACGACGGCGGGCGCCATGTGGGATATGGGATCATCCGCGGCGGGTCGATCGATCTCTATGGGGTGGATGGGAGGAGGAGGGGGTATGGGAGATGAGCCTTCAAGGGAAGCCTCTGGAAGCCATTACCGAAGCAGATTTCCAGGGTCTCATTGAGAATCAGGTCAGAGAAAGTCAGACGCTGGAATACAAGCGAGATCCATACGGCCGCGGTGATGAACAGGTTCGCGAAATGCTTCGAGATATCTCTTCACTAGCGAATGCATTCGGGGGTGATCTCCTCATAGGGATCGGTGAGAATGAGGAGGGGGTCGCAGTAGATATTCTAGGCATCGAGAACGCGGAGCAAGAAGCCACACGAATAATCAGCTCCTCAGTGAGCAATCTTCAGGAGCGCATTCTTGGATTAAGGGCGTGGCCTGCTCCAATTGAAGGCGGTCGTCACGTCATCGTCGTCCGGATTCCACGCAGCTTGAGAGCGCCCCACATGGTAACATTCAAAGGACTGAACCAGTCCTGGATCAGGCATGATCGGCAGAAATCCCCGATGTCGATTCAAGAGATTAGGGAGGCCCGTCTGAGAGTTGAGGGGCTGATGCCACAGGTAGATCGTTTTCGGAAAGAGCGGAAAATTGAGATCCTCCCCCAAACTGGGAGTTCTCCTTGTTACATCGTTTCGGCAACCCCGATCTTTGTAAATACTGAGGTTCTAGATGTCGGTGATAGAAAGCTAAGACACCTATTGGAGCATCCACCAGACCAGCGGCAAGGGGGCTTCGTCGTCGGTTTTGACCGGGCAACGTCTCAGCCGACACTCCACGGACTGACGATAGGCTATGAGGGCTGGAAGCACGTTGAGCTATTTCGTAACGGACATCTTGAGTTGTGGGTAGAGGGCGATAGCCTGCTAGACCGGAGCGTGAAAATAGGCGATCGAGAGTTCTCGCTTCTCAGGGCTCTGGCATTGTGCGAGTATCCCGTGAGTCTCTTTCGTCTCGGCAAAGCAATCTACTCCTACCTTGGGCTCAATGACCCAGTCGTGATCTCTGTTTCCATGTACAACATTCAAGGGCTTGCACTTGCCAAAGACGCGGGGGACGGCATATATCTGGAGCTTCCTGGGTACGTCACACCGTGCCGGGAGAAATACCTTGAGATTCCCCCTGGGCAGGTGACATCCCTAGACGAACCGGACAAGGTGGCCAAGCGATTCGTAGACCGCATATGGCAAGCCTTTGGTTACGAACGGGCGCCGTTTTTCGATGATGAAGGCACGTTCAGGCTTCAATGATGAATGGTGAGGAGGAGGTGTCATGGGCGCGAGGGTCAAGAAACGCGGCAAGTCCTGGTACGTCTACAGCTACTTCAAGGGTACGCGCCAGGCGCAGTCCTGCAAGACCAGGGATATCGCCGAGACCGTCGCAAAGGAAATTCGCCTCGCACAGGCTCGCGGCGCCTTCAGGATCCCTGAGCCCGGCGATGCAAAGGTCGAGACCTTTCAGGACGCCGGCGAGGCGTGGCTCGAACGCTACGCGAAACGTCACTGCCGGCAGACCACCTACGAGGGGTATGCGCGTCTCCTCCGCCAGCAGGCGTTCCCACTCTTCGGGGCGACGCCCTTCGAGGCAGTCACCCGGCGCGACGTCGAGGCGCTGGCCAACAGCATGGCGGACCGGGGCTTGAGCAAGAGTACGATCCGGTTCTGCATCAGCGCCATCCGCGGGGTCTACAACGACGCGATCGATAACGGAGCCAATCTGAATAACCCGGCCGTGCGGCCCGGGAAGTTCCTCAAGGACAAGACCGACCGGCGCCTCAAGATCGTGCCGTTGAGCGCCGAAGAGGTCCAACGGCTGCTCGAGGGGGCCCGGGTCATTGACCGGGAGCGAGCAGACCGCCCATTGAAAGAGGTCGTCCCGTCGTACTATCTTCTTCTCCTGACCCTTGTCAGGACCGGACTCCGCCTGGGTGAATTGACCGGGCTGCAGTGGGGGGACTTGGACTTTCACGGTCGCTTCATCGAAGTCAAGCGGCAATGGACCAGGGGAGCCTACGCCCCGACCAAGAGCGGGAAGATGCGCCGGGTCGATATGTCCCGCCAGCTCTCCGAGGCGCTGCGTGGCGCGATGGAAAGCCGACGGGTCGAGCTCGCGGTCGAAGGCAAGGAGCTCGATGCAGAAGCGCCGGTCTTTCGCAACGGCGCCGGCGGACCGCTTGATGAGAGCAATGTCAGGAAGCGGATGCTCCGACCGTGCCTCGAGCGCGCCGGGCTCCGGCAGATCCATCCTCATGTCCTCCGGCATACCTTCGCCTCGCTCCTCCTGAGCAATGGGGAGCCCATCACCTACGTCAAGGAGCAGTTGGGCCACGCCTCGATTCAGTTGACCGTCGATACCTACGGGCACCTGATCCCGGGGGCGAATAAGGCTGCCGTGGATCGCCTCGATGATGCAGAGTGTATCAGTCCTGCAATCAACAGGTTGGCAACAGAGGCCGAGTCTGCGTCGAGGAGCCTTGAAGCGGATCGCTTGGAAGTTCCTGATTCATCTGAGGCGGAAGGTGGTGGGCCGTGTAGGACTCGAACCTACGACCCGCTGATTAAGAGTCAGCTGCTCTACCAACTGAGCTAACGGCCC